>ERZ1034409.1-NODE-1-length-314197-cov-11.006468_pt1 | contig 314197 bp, 278 predicted proteins | sample MGYA00520610_ERZ1034409 | MGnify/ENA primary metagenome ERZ1034409 (study PRJEB33736, sample SAMEA104288480) | Azolla microphylla | place: Ecuador | collected 1982 | study: EMG produced TPA metagenomics assembly of the PRJEB19522 data set (Is there foul play in... | reverse complement strand
TCTTCAAGAAGATCGGCATTCCGCTGGCGCCGTTCACGCTGGCGCTGGTGCTCGGCAGCCGGGCCGAGGATGCGTTCCGCCTGTCGATGATCGGCTCCGGCGGGAACCTTGGAGTGTTCTGGTCGAACGGGCTGGTCGGCTCGATTACCACGCTCGCGATCGTGCTGCTGTTCTGGCCCGTGATCGACGGCCTGCTCGCCCGCGTCGGATTGACACAGCGCGTCGGCACGGTTCAACGCAAGGATGCATAGTCTTTTTGGGTCAAAGGGATAGGCTGTCGCCGGTGTCCCGATATGTCGCCGCAAGCAGCCCCATTTGTTTCTGAATGTTGCAGGCGCGGCACAACCCTTGGGCGCGGGCCGGTATATGCTTCCAATCACAAAATCGTGCGGAGGGGAGATCTCCATGAAGCGGATCGTGATTGGAATGGCGGCGGCGCTGTCGCTGTTCGCGACGGGCGCAGTGGCGGCGGATTTGGCGGCACGCCCCTATGTCAAGGCGCCGGTGATGGATCCGGTCTGGAGCTGGACCGGCTGGTATGTCGGCGCCAACGGCGGCTACAGCTGGGGCCGCTCGCGCACCAACGTCAACTATTTCGACTCGGTAACCGGCGCGGCGGTCGTGCCTCCTGCGGGTTCCATCACCAATGCCTCGTTCGACATGAACGGCGGGATTGCGGGTGGCCAGGCCGGCTACAATTGGCAGAACGCCAATTGGGTCTACGGCATCGAGGGCGATCTGCAATGGTCGGGTGAGCGGGGCAGCACCGCGTTTGTCTGCGCCGGCAGCGCCGTCTTCCCGATCGCGGGGCCCTGTCTTCCCGGCCTGACATTCCTTCCGGCCGGCGCCGGAACGAACACGGTCCTGACGATCGACCAGCATCTGCAATGGTTCGGCACCGTCCGTGGCCGCGTCGGCATCCTGGCGACCCCGAAGGTGCTGTTCTACGGCACCGGCGGTCTGGCCTTCGGCGAGATCAAGACCACCGGCACCATGACCGGTTTCACGCCCGCAGGCGTTGCGATCGCCTCGATCGGTTCGAACTCGACGACGCGCGCCGGCTGGACCGTTGGTGTGGGTGTCGAAGGCAAGATCACCCGGAACTGGAGCGCCAAGCTCGAATATCTCTACATGGATCTCGGACGCTTCTCGTCCGGTCCGTTCACGCTCGCGCCGCTCTCCACCATCAGCGCCAGCGCTTCCTCCCACTTCACCGATCACATCCTGCGCGCCGGCATCAACTATCAGTTCGACAGCCCGGTGGTTGCGAAATACTGAATCAACAAAGGCGTCAAACAAGAAGCAAAGCCCGGCCTCGCGCCGGGCTTTGTCGTTTCTGGCTGCCTTCATCGGCCTCGCCCGCGAGCGGTCTGCTGCGATCGCGAGCTCTGATCCCCCGAACGACCGACATTCGATCGCAGGACGCGAGCCGAACGGTCTTTCCCTAGGGTCGCCGCACTGAATCGTCCGCGCATCATGCGCGCCGGCGATCAGGCAGTGGCTTTTCCGAGGGAAGATAGATGACACGAACTCTGCTGGTTGCGTCCGCGATCGCCATGCTGCTCGCGCCAGGCGCCTTTGCCGCCGATCTCGCGGTGCCGCGCATCTACACCAAAGCGCCGCCGGTGGCCGTTGATCCCATCTACAATTGGAGCGGATTCTATGCCGGCCTCAACGTCGGTTACGGCTGGGGCCGCTCGGCGACGACAACGGATTTCATCGACAGCGGCGGCGGCGCGCTGCTCAGCTCGAGCGCTGGTACGTTCAATCTCGACGGTGTCACCGGCGGCGGGCAGGTCGGCTACAACTGGCAGCGTGACATGTTCGTCGCCGGCTTCGAGGCCGATTTTCAGGGCAGCGGCCGCAAGGGCCGTTTCGACGCGCTCTGCGCGGGGGCGCCGGACGGGGTGCAGGACGGCATCTGCACGCCGGGCCATCGCGGCGACAACGACTTTGATCCCGCGCTGCCGGTGACGTTCAATCTCACCCAGAAGCTCGACTGGTTCGGCACCGTTCGCGGCCGGCTCGGTGTCGCCGTGACACCGCGTGTGCTGCTCTACGGCACCGGCGGTCTTGCTTACGGTCGGGTCTCCACCTCAGGCAGCGTGAGCGCGATCAATGTCACGGGCTCGCCGGGCTCCAGCGACAACCTCGCATTCACGCCGGTTGCAGCGAACTTCAGCAGCAGCACCACCAGGGTCGGCTGGAGCGCCGGCGCCGGCATCGAAGGTGCGTTCGCCGACAATTGGAGTGCCAGGCTCGAATATCTCTATGTCGATCTCGGAACGGTGTCCGGATCGCTCACCACGCCCGTGATCGCACTCAGCGGTGCGCCTCTCGTCATCGGCTATCGCTCGCACATCACCGAGAACATCTTGCGCTTCGGCGTGAACTACCGCTTCAGCGGTACGTGAGCGAGGCCACAGCTCCTTGAATCAAAAGCCCGGCCTCGGGCCGGGCTTTGTCCTTGGCGGCATCGGGCGTGGTGCTCACACCACCTTGGCGTCCCTGAGCTTGCTGATCTCGTCCGCACCGAAGCCGAATTCCTTCAGCACCTCCTCGGTCTGCTCGCCGAAGTCCGGCGGCCGCGCCACCATCCGGCTCGGCGTGCGCGACAGCGTCACGGGCTGGCCGACCAGGCGGATATGGCGGCTCTCGTCGTTCGGCACGTCCTGGGCGATGCCGAGATGCCTGACTTGCGCATCCTCGAACATCTGGTCGATGGCATAGATCGGCCCGCAGGGCACGCCGGCCTCGTTGAGTTCGCGAACCCAGGTCTCGGTCGATTTCGTCACGGTGCGCTTCTCGATCTCGGCGTTGAGCGCGTCGCGGTTCTTGGAGCGGGCAGGGGCCGTCGCGTAGTCGGGATGGGCATAGAGTTCGGGCGCGCCGATCGCCTGCGCACAGCGCTCCCAGATCCGTCCGCCGGTGGTGGCGATGTTGATGTAGCCGTCCGAGGTCTTGAACACGCCGGTCGGGATGCTGGTCGGATGATTGTTGCCGGCCTGTTTTGCCACTTCCTTCTCCATCAGCCAGCGCGCGGCCTGGAAGTCGAGCATGAAGATCTGGGCCTGGAGCAGCGAGGTCTGCACCCACTGTCCCTTGCCCGAGACCTCGCGTTCGAGCAGCGCAGTGAGGATACCCATGGCGCAGAACAGGCCGGCCGTCAGGTCGGCCACGGGGATGCCGACCCGCATCGGGCCTTCACCCGGCGCGCCGGTGATCGACATCAGCCCGCCCATGCCCTGCGCGATCTGATCGAAGCCCGGCCGCTTGTGATAGGGCCCGTCCTGGCCGAACCCGGAAATGCTGCCATAGACGATGCGCGGGTTGATTGCGGCGAGGCTCTCGTAGTCGATGCCGAGCTTCTTCTTCACGTCGGGCCGGAAATTCTCCACCACGACGTCGGCCTTGGCGGCGAGGCGCTTGAACACGGCGAGCCCGCGCTCGTCCTTCAGGTTCAGCGTCATGGCCCTCTTGTTGCGGTGCAAATTCTGGAAGTCGGAACCGCGCCGCGGCCCGCCCGGCTGCTCGCCGCCGGCATCCTCGGTCAAGGCGTCGATCTTGACGACATTGGCGCCCCAGTCCGCCAGCTGGCGCACGCAAGTGGGACCGGAGCGGACACGGGTCAGATCGAGCACGGTGAAGCGCGACAGGGCTTCCGAGGCATGCGGAAAGGGCATCTTGAGAGGCTCCAGGACAGATTGCGGCGCCTACCATAGTGCCGAAAGGTCACCCGACAAGCCGGGCCGGCGCCGGTCCCGCCTGCCGAAATGCCATGCCTGATATCATGTCTGATACCTTGCCTGATGCGGTGCCCGACCGATCAGCGCGACAGGCGCCTCAGTTCGGCGCGGGCCTTTTCGGCCAGGGGATCGTCGCCGTGGCGCGCGATGAAGAGCTCGAGGGCTTCCCGCGTTCCCTTCTGGTGGGCGGCCTCGTATTCCTCTGCCACCGCAACGGCGGGGTCGCGGGCCATCGGCATGGCGGGCGCGCGCGCCGCCTTGCCGCTGTCGTCCGCCTTGGCCTTTTCCACCATGACAGGCAGTCCTCCGAAGGGTTGTCGAGGCAGGCCGGCGAGCGCGATCAGGGCGCCCAACAGGCCGGCCGGAAGTAAACGTCGCTTCATGAAACCCCTGCAAATCACGGGCCCTGCGGGAACGGAGGCCGTTGCTCGCCTCCCGTATGACTACGGGATTTGATGACTAACAAGGCCTTATGGAAGGGGGGCGGACGCCAGTGCCGCATTTAAACCAAACGTTTAACTCTCAAGCTAGAATCATCTGCCGTCGCGGCGAATCACGCGCGATGCTCTGCCCTGGAGAGTCCATTGGCTACCGCTGTTAACGTCAGTGCCACCAACAACGCCGAGATCGACGGCCTGCTGTCGGGCGCCAAATGGTCTGGCACGATCACTTACAGTTTTCCCGACGCAGCGAGCGACTACGCCAATCCCTATAGCGGCGGCAACGGCGAGCCGACCACGTCGGGCTTTGCAGCGGTGCCCACGCAGATCCAGGCGGCGATCAACTACGCGATCGGGCTGATCCTCAGTTACACCAACGCCGACATCCAGTACGCGGGCACGAACGGCGCCGACATCATGATCGCGCAGTCGCCGGCCGCCAGTCCGACCGCCTACGCCTACTATCCCGGCAACTACGCGCCCGGCGGCGACATCTGGTTCGGCACCCAGTACAATTTCTCGCTGGCCAAGCTCGGCAATTACTACTTCACCACCGCGCTGCACGAGCTCGGCCATGCCGTCGGCCTCAAGCATAGCCAGGAGACCGGCGGCCCCGCCAACGTCGCGGTGCCGAGCGCGCATGACGACAGTGAATACACCGTCATGAGCTATCGCAGCTATGTCGGCGGTTCGACCACGTCCGGCTATACCAACGAAGCGTACGGATATTCGCAGACCTATATGGCCAACGATATCCTCGCGCTCCAGACGATGTACGGCGCGGACTTCACGACCCAGAGCACCAACACGGTCTACACCTGGAATCCGACCACGGGCCAGGAGTTCATCAACGGTGTCGGACAGCTCGCACCGGGCGGTGGCGTCGGCGGCTCGGCCAACCGCATCTACGAGACGGTCTGGGACGGCGGCGGCGTCGACACTTACGACCTGTCGAACTACACGACGAACCTGAGCATCAACCTCAATCCCGGCGCCTCGTCGGTGTTCTCGTCCGTGCAACTGGCGTATCTCGGCGATGGCCATTACGCGTCGGGCAACGTCTACAACGCCTATCTCTACAACGGCGACGCGCGCTCCTACATCGACAACGCCACCGGCGGATCCGGCAACGACACCATCCTCGGCAACGCCATCGCCAACACGCTGAACGGCGGCGGCGGCAACGACACGATCACGGGCGGGGCGGGCAACGACACCATCATCGGCGGTGCCGGCACCGACACGGCGGTGTATTCGGGCAGCCGGGCCAATTACACGATTTCGTACAACGCCACGTCGCAGACCTTCACTCTGGTCGACCTGCGCAGCGGTTCTCCCGACGGAACCGATACGGTCAGTGGCGTCGAATATTTCCAGTTTGGGGGCGCCACGGTGGCCGCCTCCAGTCTCGTGCCCAGCGCGATCGAGACGTTCGGATCGACCAGCGTCGCCCTGACGAACGGCAACTATTACCTCAACAGCATCTCGACCGGCAGCGGACCCACGCTGAAATACGCCGGCGCTGCCGTGATCGCAGCCAACTACAGCACCTGGTCGGTGATCGGCGCCGAGCAGGTGTCGGGCGGCGGTTACGATGTGGTCTGGAAGAATTCGGCGAATGCCCATTATTCGGTCTGGAGCACGGACAGCAACGGCAACTTCCTGACCACGCTCGCCTCGGCGCCCGAGGTGCTTGGCACCGATGCGACGCTGCAGGCGCTGGAGCCGACGCTCCATCAGGATCTCAACGGCGACGGCACGACCGGCGTCCCCGTTACCCCGCCCGTCAGCAGCGGCACGATCGAAGCGTTCGGATCGACCGCGACGGTTCTGTCCGGTGGCAACTATTATCTGAACAGCATCTCGACCGGGACCGGACCCACCTTGAAATACGCCGGCTCCGTCGTCAACGCCGCCAATTACAGCACGTGGTCGGTGATCGGCGCCGAGCAGGTGTCGGGCGGTGGTTACGACGTGGTCTGGAAGAACTCGGCAAATGCCCATTATTCGGTCTGGAGCACGGACAGCACCGGCAACTTCATCACGACTCTCGGCTCGGCTTCCGAGATGCTTGGGACCGACGCGTCTCTGAAGGGGTTGGAACCGACGCTCCATCAGGATCTGAACGGCGACGGCACGATCGGCCTCCCTGTCGTCCCCGTCAACGGCGTCACGATCGAAGCGTTCGGAGCGACCCGCGCGGTCTTGTACAGCGGCAACTACTATCTGTACGACGCCGCCGGTGCCGGTCCTACTCTGAAATATGCCGGCGCCACCGTGAACGCGGCCAATTACAGCACGTGGTCGGTGATCGGCGCCGAGCAGGTGTCCGGCGGCGGCTACGACGTGGTCTGGAAGAATTCGGCAAACGCCCATTATTCGGTCTGGAGCACGGACAGTAACGGCAATTTCCTGACCACACTCGCCGCGGCTCCCGAGGTGCTGGGAACCGATGCATCCCTCAAGGCGCTGGAGCCGACGCTCTATCAGGACCTCAATGGGGACGGCACCGTCGGCGCAGCGGCGCCCGCGACTGCGGATCTTGCGACCTCCGGTGACGGCTTTGCGTTCAATTTTGTACAGAGCGGGACTTCCGCCGCGTCCGAAGTGCCGGACGCCATGCCCGCGCCGCTCAACGTGCCGACTACGTCAGAGCTATGGACGCAACAGTTGGGGAGTCACGATGCGTCCGTGAACGACGTTCTGGCTGACCTTGTTCACAACCTGCAGGGACACGGCTTTTTGCTGAGCTGACGAGGTCGGTCGCGTCGAATCGACGCAGCGCGGTGACCTTTCCGCTGCGGGAAAAGGCCAGGTCGCGTTCTCGGCGTCAACCACGCGCTTGCGATCCCCGCTTGGGCCGTGACTGTCGTCGTAGGCCATCCCCCGTTCAGTTGGCGACGCGTTAAGCGCGCTTTTCTCGCGCAAAAATCCCTGTAAAATTACTACGTCAGATTGAACCTTAGTTGATCCGGCGCGACCACTAGAAAGCCCGCGACCCATCGCGCAACAGTTGCGCGATCCGAGGCGCCGAACAGCCTGCTTCTTCTTTTCCCAGTAGTGTTGCGTACTCAATCATTTGAACACGAAGGTCGTATTGCGAGCGCCGAAGGCGGCGGGGGAATTCTCAGCGAAACATGGAGAATGAGGCTGCGGACCGCGCGATACGCGTGCTGCGGCGGCGAAGACTTGTGCATGGCAACAAGCTGGATCTCAGCTTAATCTTGGGAGGACGAGAAATGCGTCGCATTGCACTCTTGGCTCTGATTGCAGGATTGTTCGCACCGTTGATCGCATCGCAACCGGCTCATGCTCAGGCTACCCGAACGTGGGTGTCCGGCGTGGGTGACGATGCCAACCCCTGCAGCCGCACCGCCCCATGCAAGACCTTTCCCGGCGCGATCTCGAAGACAGCGGCGGGCGGCGAGATCAATTGTCTGGACTCCGGCGGTTTCGGCGTCGTGACCATCACCAAGGCGATCTCGATCTATTGCGAAGGCGTCGTCGGCGGCATCCTCGCAGCGGGAAGCTCCGGCGTTATCGTCAACGCAGCCGCGACCGATCACATCGTGCTGCGCGGTCTGGATATCGACGGGGCCGGGACCGGCATCAAGGGCGTCAACGTCCTTCAGGCCGCCTCGGTGGTCATCGAGCATTGCTACATCAGGAATTTCAACAGCGCCGGCGGCGTCGGCGTGTTCGTCAATCCCTCGAACTTCAACTCGATGCTCATGATCCGCGACAGCGTGATCTCGCACAATGGCACCGCAGCCGACGGCGCCGGGATCAGCATCAATACCAACGGCGGCAGTTCGCGAAGCCTGATCAACAACACGGCCATTCACAAGAATTTCGTTGGTCTGAACGTTCAGGGATCGTCCAACGTCCAGGTCAACAACAGCAACATCTCGGAAAACCTGAGCACCGCCATCGCCCTCAGCGGCGTTGCGGGGGTGCGGATCGGCCGTTCGATGATCGTCAACAACCTGGGAGCGTCGACCTCCGGTAGCGTGCTGTCGTATCTGGACAACCAGATCAACGGCAACAATCCGGACACCACGCCCGCAACTGCTGGCGGCTATCACTAGGCCGCTTATCAAGTCTTCCTTCTGGCACGATGACTCTGTGAAGTTTTGGTTCAATTTGGGAGATTAAAATGCGTCGTATTGCTCTATGGGCTCTTGTAGCGGGATTCCTCTTGCCATTGGCGGTGTCGCAGCCGGCTCACGCCCAGGCGACCAGAACGTGGGTTTCCGGCGTCGGCGATGACGTCAATCCGTGCAGCCGCACCGCACCGTGCAAGACCTTCGCCGGTGCCATCTCGAAGACGGCCGCCGGCGGCGAGATCAACTGCCTCGATTCCGCCGGCTACGGCACGGTGACGATCACCAAGGCGATGACGATCTATTGCGAAGGCGTCGTCGGCAGCATCCTCGGGTCGGGCACCAACGGCATCAATGTGAACGCCGCGGCGACTGATCACATCGTGCTGCGTGGCCTCGACATCGAGGGAGCCGGCACCGGGCTCAAGGGCGTCAACATCCTGCAAGCGGCCTCGGTCGTCATCGAGCACTGCTTCATCAGGGACTTCAACGGCGCGAACGGAGTTGGCATCTTCTCCAACCCGTCGAACTTCAACTCGATGCTCATGATTCGTGATAGCGTGATCTCGCACAATGGCACCGCCGCTGCCGGGGCCGGGATCAGCATCAACACCAACGGCGGCAGCAACCGGGTCCTGATCAACAACACGGCCGTTCACAACAACTTCGTCGGCGTGAGCGCTCAGGGCTCGGCCAACGTCCAGGTCAACAACAGCAACATCTCGGAGAACCTGAGCACGGGCTTCGCCCTCAGCGGCGTTGCGGGAGCCCGCATCGGGCGATCGGTGATCGTCAACAATCTGGGAGCGGCGACCTCCGGCAGCGTGCTGTCCTATCTGGACAACCAGATCAACGGCAACAACCCGGACACGACGCCGGCGACTGCCGGCGGGTACCACTAGGCCGGCACTATCCACGAGCTCCGGGCGCGATGCGCCCGGAGCTTTTTTGCGTCTGGTGCGCCTATGGATTCCGGTCTGCCGGCAGACTAGTCTGGCGGCATAAGCAGGGAGCGCGGGTGGCATGGAGACGCTCGACAGCCAGGATCAGCGGTTTGGTCGTGCGGCAGCGGCGGCCCGCTGTCGTTCGCGACGGGCGGGATGGGGTTGTGCTGCCGTTCTGCTCACGCTCGCCTTGGCGATCCCGGCCCACGCCCAATCGTTCCGCCAGGGCGTTTCCGCCTTCCATCGTCAGGACTATGTGACGGCGTCCCGCATCTTCATTCCGCTCGCCGAGCGGGGCAACGCGGCTACACAGTCCTATCTCGGCTTGCTGTTCGAGACCGGCCGCGGCGTGCCGCAGAACTACACGGAAGCCGCGATGTGGTACCGGCGCGCGGCGGAGCAGGGCGACAGCCGCGCCCAATATTCGCTGGGGCTGCTCTACGATCGCGGCCAGGGCGTGCCGCAGGATATCGTCGAAGCCTCCAAATGGCTCAATCTGTCCACGGCCGCGGCGCCGCCGCCGGCGCGGGAGGCGCGCGCCCGGATCCGTGATGCCGTCACCACCAAGATGACGCGCGGAGAGATCGCCCAGGCTCGCCTGCGGGCGCTGGAATGGGCGCCGAGCCGCGAGCACTGAGCGCCGCGCCTCGATCCTCTACGGGGGGCGCAATGTGCGGAAGGGGCCTCGCCGCGACCATGGGAGCGCATCGGTGTTTTGCCCGACGCGTCAAATCGCTTCGCGAAATACGCAAATCGCGCGCCCGATAAGTCATTGATAAGGCTGATCCCGTCTACTGTGCATGGGGTTGTTTTCGCATTTCTGTGTTGGAGGGCCGGATTGGCGAAGACCCAAATCCCTCGGCCTCAGCCCGGCCAGCCGCCGAGCCAGTTCGTGTACCAGGTCTCGCCCAGCCAGCCGATCCAGACCGCCGGCGCCAGAAACAGCCCGAACGGCATGGCTGCCGTGGCGTGCAGCCGCCTCCGTCGCAGAGCAGCGTTGGCGGCATAGGCGCCGATCGCGAGCAGCGCCGCAAGCTCGATCACCGCGACCACGGTCGCCAGATCAAGCCAGGCGCCGCAGACCGCGGCGAGCTTGACGTCGCCGAGCCCGAGACCGTCGCGGCCGCGCCAGCGGCGGTAGAGCACCATCAGCAGCAGCAGCGGCAGGCCGGTGGCCGCGGCCCGAGCCAGCGGCCAGAGCAGCGCTTCGGCGCCGATATCGGGCACGAACGCGCCGGCGCGGAGCAGCGCGAGCGCGAAGGCGGCGCCGGTCAGCGCGTTCGGAATACGGTAGTGGTGCGCATCGTTCGTCGCGATCGCGAGCATCAGGGCGGCCAGGAACGCCCCGTACAGGCCTTCGGCGCCGGGAGCGGTGAGGAGGCTTGCGAACACGCCGAGCAACAGGGCGATGGCGAGCAGAGCGCCCGTCCCGACATTCGCCGCCTGATCCGTCACGCCCTTAGCGCGCCGCCTTGGGCGGGTTCACGGAGACCACGGGATTGCTGGTGCCGACCAGGCGGCTGTTCATCTTGCTGCGCATTTCCTCCGCGATGACGTGCGCATCGACGCCGTCCTTGATGACGGTCGGGCGGATGAACAGGATCAGCTCGGTGCGGGCGCGCGTGCTGCCCTGGTGCGAGAACGCATCGCCGACGCCGGGAATGGAATCGAGGATCGGAATGCCCTGGCGCTGCTTGTTCTCGGTCTCGCTGATCAGGCCAGCGAGCAGCACGGTCTGGCCGCTCGTCACCGCGATCGAGCTCTTGACCCGGCGCTGCGAGATCGTCGGCGTCAGCGAGCCGGTGCTGCCGGCGGCGACGCTCGAGATCTCCTGCTCGATGTCGAGCACGACGTTGCCGTTGGCGTTGGCGCGCGGCAGCACGCGCAGGATGATGCCGGTGTTCTTGTAGTCGATGGTGTTGACGACGGTGTTGTTGGCGGTCAGCACGGTCGCGGTGCCGGTCGAGAACGGCACCTGGTCGCCGACCTGCAAGGTCGCCGGCTGATTGTCGAGCACGACCAGCGACGGGTTGGACAGCACCTTGACGGTGGTCACGTTGTGGAGCGCGTCGAGCACGACGCGCGGGGAGTTTTCCGCGCCGATCAGGAAGTTGAAGCCGGGCAGCGCACGGCCGAGCAGCGCGCCGGCGGCGGCGTTGACCGCGCTGGTCTGCTGCTCGATGTTGCTGCCGACGGAGGCGCTGTTGCTGACGCCGCCGATGACGTTGGAGACCGAGCCGTGCTTGCTGGCGATGAAGAACTGGACGCCGTAGTTCAAGGCGTCGTTCAGCGTGACCTCCGCAATCGTCGCCTCGATCGCGATCTGGCGCTGCGGCCGGTCGATCTGCCGGATCGTCTGCTCGACCACGCGTTGCGATTCCGCGTTGGCGTAGACCAGCACGGCGTTATTGGTGACGTCGGCCGTGATCCGCACGTTCTGCAGGATCGCATTGTTGACGGGCCTGGCGCCGCTGCCGAGCAGCGAGCCGGAGCCGTTGTCCTGGCCTTGCACGCCGGCCGCCGAAGGGGTGGGGCGTGCGGCGAGCGCGGGAGCGCCGGTGACCGGAGTTGCGGCACCCGAGGCCGCGGTCGGGAGCGCGCTGAGCGAGGCGATCGGATTGGTTCCTGACGACGACGTCGCGATGCCTGCACCGGGCGAGATCTGGCCCGCGGAATTGTCCAGCGATGACGTGCTGGTTGCGCTCTGGCTGAACAGGATCTCGTTCAGTAGCGCCACCACCGCCTTGGAGTTGCCGTAGCGCAGCGGATAGGATTTCAGGTTCACGCCCTCGGTGTCGGAGCGGTCGAGCCGCGCGATCCATGTCTGCGCGCGCTTGAGATATTCCGGCTTCTGGCTGACGACCAGGATCGAGTTGAGACGGCCGATCGGCTGGAATTTCACGACGTTCTGGCCCAGGCCGCCTTCGCCGGAATCCATGATCTTTTCGATCTCGGCGATGAGCGGCTCCGGCGTGGAATTACGCACCGGGAAGATGCCGACCGACTGCCCGCGCATCCAGTCGGCGTCGAAGGAGAGGATGGTGTCGACCGCAGTCGCGCGGTCGGTGCCGCTGCCGCTGACGATCAGCGTGTTGCGCGCGCTGTCGGGACGCATGGTCTGGGCCTTCACCCCGAAGGCGTCGAGCAGCTTGAAGATGTTCTGCGCCGAGACGTAGCGTAGCGGCACCACGGTGATGCCCTGGCCGGCCGCGGCGTTCAGCGAGCGGTCGACGCCGCCGGGACCGGCTTCCGGTGCCGGCAGCAGACGATAGCCGGTGCGGTCACGGACCAGCGCGACACCGGACATGCGTAGCGCGTTCTCCAGCACATAGAGTGCTTCCGCCTTGGGCACGGGCCGCACCGAGGCCAGCGTCACAGTCCCCTGCACACGCGGGTCGATCGTGTAGCCGAGGTTCAATACGTCACCAAGGATGACCTTTGCGACGGTGGTGACCGGCGCGTTCTCGAAATTGAGATCGTAGCCGCTGCCGCCGCCATCGTCGCGCTCGGCCAGCGCGCCGCCTTGCGGCGTTGCACCATCGCTGAGATAGATCGCCGGCTTCGACGATCGCGTCTGCGCAATGCCGCTGGCGCCCGCATCGGCAGGTTGACGCGGCTGAAGATCGAGGGAGCGGACCTTGTCGGCGATGTCCTGGGCGCGCGGATCCTTTGGATCGGATTCGATCGACTGATCAGCGGTGACGATGCAGGCCCCGAGCGCGAAGGCGGACAACAGCAGGAGCGTTCCAGACAACGCTGAGCGAAGGCGCAAAAGCGGTTGAACCACCTCAATCAAAATACGCCTGCCAACGCTGGAGTTGACTGAATATAGCATCCGATCCCCCTAGGCTCGGACGCGCAATAATTTGCGCCACGATTATGTTTTTGCTAAGAAATAAGTCAAGGGCAAAGGACTTGCCTTCACCCGCCGAAGTTGTTGCTTTCAGGTAACAAGGTCAACGCTGTGAATGCGATGCGCGACCGCTCCGCAGATAGCTTCCGGCAACATCTCCTGGAAAAATACTCATTGCCGGTGCGGGCGCATGCCCATGTCGACAAGTCGGCCAACCCCGCGCTCACACGACCCTTGCGCGAATTGTGGGAGGCCACGGATCTTTCCGCCGCCGAATTCGCAGATGAAGTCTCCGATCATTTTTCTCTGCCGCGCCTGAGCCTTCCGCAACTGCTCGCGGCGACGCCTCGCCTCGACGGCTTCTCGCGCCGCTTCCTGCGTGAATCCACCATCTTCCCTTTCAGTGCGCAGAGCGATCTGTTGCGGCTGGCTGTTGCCGATCCCTCCGACACGGCGGCCATTCGCGCCGCCGAGATCGTGTTCGGAGCACCGGTCGATGTCGTCGTGGCCTCCTACGAGGATATCACCACGGTTCTCGATCAGCGGGCCGATGCCGACGATGCAAGTGCCGATCGCAGCAGCCGGAGCGTTGCGCAGCAGTCCGACGACGACATCGAGAGCCTGCGCGATCTCGCCAGCGGCGCGCCGGTGGTGCGCGCGCTCAATGATCTGCTGGAGCGCGCGGTGGATCTGCGCGCCAGCGACATTCATGTTGAGCCGTTCCGTGCGGGACTTGTCGTGCGCATGCGCGTCGACGGCCTGTTGCGCGCGCTGCCGTCGCCGCACGGCATTCCGCCGCAGGCGCTGATCTCGCGCATCAAGATTCTTGCCAGCCTCAACATCGCGGAGCGGCGTCTGCCGCAGGACGGTGCCGCGCGCGTGCGCGTCGGGCGCAGTGAGGTCGACGTTCGGGTCGCCACCATGCCGACGCAGCACGGCGAGAGCGCCGTCATCCGCCTGTTGCCGCGCGACCGCGGCTTGCTGGAGATGAGCAAGCTCGGGCTTGCCGCGCGCGACGAGAGCGTGATGACGCGGCTGCTCGCGATGCCCCACGGCATGATCGTGGTGACGGGTCCGACCGGCAGCGGCAAGACGACGACGCTCGCCACCATGCTCTCGATCCTGAACGAGCCCACGCGAAAAATCCTCACCATCGAGGATCCCGTCGAATACGAGATCCCCGGCATCAACCAGTCCCAGGTCAAGCCGTCGATCGGGCTCACCTTCGCCTCCGCCATGCGCGCCTTCGTGCGTCAGGACCCTGATGTGATCATGGTCGGCGAGGTCCGCGACGCCGAGACCGCGCATATCGCGATCCACGCGGCGCTCACCGGCCATCTCGTCCTGACGACGCTGCATACCGAGACCGCCGCGGCCGCCGTGCCGCGCCTGATCGATCTCGGCATCGAGGGCTTCCTGCTGAAGTCGACGCTGCGCGCGGTGGTGGCGCAGCGTCTGGTGCGCGTGCTCTGCGATCGCTGCAAGGTGCCGCATGCATTGACCGAAGCCGATCTCGCCGAGGACCCGCGCTTTGCGGTGATCGGCTTCAAGTGCGGCGAGGTCGTGCACGAGGCCGGCGGCTGCGAACGCTGCGGCGGCACCGGCTATCGCGGCCGCAACGGCGTGTTCGAGATCCTCGAAATGACCGACGAAGTGCGCGCCCTGATCGGCCCGCAGACCGACTCCCATTCGATCGACTCCGCCGCGATGCGGGGCGGCATGACGACGATGCTGGAGGATGCGGTCGCCAAATGCCGGGCAGGGCTTACCACCGTGCCCGAGGTCTTCCGCGTCACGACGGTGCGCTGACACCCATGCCGAACTATCGCTACCGCGCGCTCAATGCCAACGGCGAGCTGGTCTCCGGCGCCATCGCCGCGCCTGCGCCGGGCGATGTCGCGCAGCGGATCGAGCGGCTCGGCCTCGTGCTGGTCGACAACGTCACGCCGGAAGAGGGCGGCTCGGCGGGTCGTGTGTTCAGCCTCTTCAACAGGCCGAAGCCGGAAGACGTCACCATCTTCACTCGCGACCTGGCGCTGCTGTTGCGCGCCGGCGCCCGCATCAATGACGGACTGGAGCTGCTTGCGGCCGATCCCGATTTCGGCCGGCTGCGTCCGGTCGTCGCCGACATCCGTTCGCGCGTCGTTGCGGGCGAGAGCTTTGCCGAGGCGCTGGCGCGGCACGAGGGGCTGTTCCCGCCGATGTATGTCGCGCTGGTGCGGGTCGGCGAGGCCTCGGGATCGCTGGACCAGGTGCTGGAGGTGCTCGCCGGCGAACGCACGCGCAGCGAAGCTCTGCGGCGGCGGCTGTCGGACGCCGTCCGCTATCCCCTGTTCGTGCTGGGCGCGGCCGGTTGCGTGTTGTTGTTCTTCCTCACTTTCGTGCTGCCGCAGTTTGCATCGGTGTTGCAGGATTTCGGCGCCAAGATCGATCCGGTCGTCGGCGTCTTCCTCAACATCTCCACGTTCCTGCGCGGCAATTCGGATGCGGTGCTGGCTGGCCTCGCGGCCACCATCGCAGCGGCGTGGCTCCTGCTTCGGCAGGAGCGCGTCCGTCGCGGTGCCACCAATGCAATCACGCGGTTGCCGGCGATCCGCAACGTGATGAGCGCATACCGGACGGCGCTGTTTTGCCGCAATCTCGGCCTGCTGCTCGGCAGCGGCGTCAATCTCACCGTCACGCTGCGCATCCTCGTCGACATGATGGCGACGACCGGCCCGTCCGCGGTCTGGAGCGATGCCGCCGATCGCGTTCGTCATGGCTCGAAACTGTCCGACGCGCTGGCCGAGACGGAGGCGCTGCCTGCGATGGCGGTGCGCATGCTCCGGCTCGGTGACGAGACCGGGCAATTGCCGATGCTGTCGGGACGCGTCGCCGAATTCTACGAAGCCAAGCTGCAACGCACGCTGGATCGCGCCGTCGGCATCGCGGGCCCGGCCGCGATCATCGCGATCTCGCTGGTGGTCGGCGGCCTGATCACATCGGTGATGACGGCGCTGATGTCGGTGAGCCAGATTGTCGGTTAGGACTGGGAGGGTTGAGGTGATCAAACGTCCATCGTTAAGGCGCGGCCGGCGGCGCGCGCGGCGAGGAGAGGCAGGCTTCACCCTCGTCGAGATGCTGGTCGTGATCACCATCATCGGGATGATCATGGCGCTGGTCGGCCCGCGGGTGCTGAACTATCTCAGCGAGTCCAAGGCGAAGGCGGCGAAGATCCAGATCGAGAGCTTTTCCAGCGCGCTCGATCTCTATTTTCTCGATCTCGGCCGTTATCCGACCTCGAACGAGGGCCTCGCCGCGCTGACCCGCAACACCAATCAGGCCGGCTGGAACGGCCCTTACTTGCGCGGCGGCGTGGTGCCGAGCGATCCCTGGGGGCACATCTACGTCTATCGCGCGCCCGGCGCGAGCGCGCCTTATGAAATCATTTCGCTGGGATCGGACGGTCAGGAAGGCGGCAGTGGAACGGCGGCCGACATTGTCAGCGGCGCGCGCTGAAGGCATTGGCGAGGCGCGGGGCTTTGCGCTGATCGAGATCCTGTGCGTGCTCGCGATCATCGGCCTGCTCGCGGCCATCATCCTGCCGGCTATACCGCGCAGCACGACGCGGGCGCGGCTGGAGAGCTACGCGGTCGAGACCGCGGCGCTGCTGAAGGCCGATCGCAACGCGGCGCTGCGCCGGCAGACCAGGGTGACGACGCAGGTGGATGCCGAGGCGCGCGCGATCCGTTCCGGCGTCACCGGGCGGACCATCCGCCTGCCTGAGGACGTGGTGGTGCAGGCGATGCTGGCCTCGCGCTGTGCCGACCGGGCCGCAGGGAGGTCGATCGATTTCTTTCCGTCGGGCATGTCGTGCGGCGGGGTGATCGCCCTGGCGCGGCCCGGCATCGGCTACGAGGTGCGTGTCAACTGGCTGACCGGAGGCGTCGAGATTGTCTCGCAGAAGCTCTGATACCGCCGGCTTCACCCTGATCGAGACGCTGATCGCGCTCGCGATCATCGCGGTCGTGCTCGGGACGATCGGCTCGGTCGTCGCCACCACGGCGAAGGGCACGCGCGCGATCGACCAGCGGCTGGCACTCGCGGGCACCGCCGAAACCCTGCTTGCGAACCTGCCGGTACGCTCCCTGCTGAAACCCGGCCGGCGCAGCGGCGAGTTGGCCGGCAGCCGCTGGCGGGTCGACGTGGCGCCAATGAACGTGCCGGGCGGCGATCCCGCCAGCGATCGTTTCGTGCCACTGGCTGTCAATCTGCGGCTCCAGCGCGCCGATGGCAGCGCGATCCAGATCACCACCGTGAAGCTGGTGCCGAGGGCTTCGCAATGAAGAGCCTGACCATGCATCGCCTGCGGCGCGCACTGGCCGCCGAGGCAGGCTTCACCCTGCTCGAAGTGTTGCTCGCCACCCTGCTGATGACCGTCATCCTGGCGGCGCTGGCGACCGTGACGGCACAGTGGCTGCCGAACTGGAATCGCGGCATCGCCCGCGTGCAGCGGGCGGAGCGTCTTGCGATCGGGCTCGACCGCATCGTCGCCGATCTCACGGTCGCCGAGCAGATTACCGTGAACGGCGACGCCAGAGTGCCGCTGTTCGACGGCGCCGAATTGTCGGTGACCTTCCTGCGCACCGCTCTCGGCCCGAGCGCTCGTCCAGGCCTCGAATTCGTCCGTTTGATCGAGAAGGCCGACGCGCAGGGGCTCGCGCTGGTGCGCGAGCGCGCGCCGTTTCAGCCGATGCCGACCGACGGGCAGATCCGCTTCGTCGATCAGGTCGTGCTGATCCGGGCGCCGTTCCGCGTGAGCTTCGCCTATGCTGGCCCCGACGGTCAGTGGCAGCCGACCTGGCGCGGGCAGCCGCAACTGCCGGATCGCATTCGCATCACCGTGCGGGACAGTGCGAGCGGACAGGTGCTCGCGGTCTCGGGTGCCGTGGTCCCGCGCATCACGGCCCCGGCCGAATGCGCGCGGGCCAAGAATCCGGCGACGTGCGTCACCGCGCGGACCCGGCCGCAACAGGCGGAGAAAGAGGAGCAGCAGCTTTGAGCGGGGCAAGGCACGACCATGCAAGGCTTCGCGATGACCGCGGCTTCATCGTCGTGGCGGTGCTCTGGATGATGGCGGCGCTGGCGACACTCGCGCTGATCTATCTGACTTACGTGACCAACACGGCGGTCACGGTCGCGGTCAACGCCGACAGGCTGCAGGCCGATGCGCTGGTCAACGCCGGGATCGAACTTGCGGCCTACCGCCTGACGGCACAGAGCGAGGCGACGCGTCCGACCAGCGGCACCTTCAATGCCCGAGTCGGCGCCGGCCGCGTGAACGTGACGTTCCGCTCGGAGGCTGCGCGCGTCGATCTCAACATGGCGCCGAAGCCGTTGCTGTCGGGCCTGATGACGGCGCTCGGTGTCTCCGCGACCGACGCACCCGTCTATGCCGACCGGATTCTCGCCTGGCGCTCGTCGTCGGAGCCCGGCCAGGACAATCCGGAGGATTCCTACTACCGCACACTCGGTGCACCCTATCTGCCGCGCCACGCGCCGTTTCCGCACAGCGACGAACTCTGGCTGGTGCGCGGCATTCCGCCTGCAGTCGTGGAGCGCGTGCTGCCCTTCGTCACGGTGTTCAGCAATCTGCGGGCGGTGAACGTGCTCGACGCCGCGCCGCAGGTGGTGGCGGCGCTGCCGGGCATGACGCCCGTGACGCTGCAGCAGGTGCTGCGCGACCGCGCCGACCCCAACGTCGATCCCCGCGCCCTGGTCGGGCTCGCCGGCGCACCCAATGCGACGGCCGAAGGCTCGAAGGCGTACCGGGTAACGGTCGCCGTCGAGCTGCCCTCGCGCCGGCGAAGCTCGGCTGAGATCGTCATCCTGCTTCTCGACAGCGGCGATGAGCCGTATCGTGTATTGTCGTGGCACAACGCCGTCGACGGTTCTGCCGGAAAGCCCCTGTGAGATGAGCTCGCTCGAACCCCTCCGCGCCGTTCTCGATGCCTGGACCGGGACCGTGGCCGGCACGGTCGTTCGTGCGCTGGAACGGATGGTGTCGCCGCGAGTGGTGCGGCTGGTCGAAAGCGAGACCGGCGCGTTCGCGTTGGAGGCGGCCAAGGCGGAGAATGTTCCGAAGGAGATCGCGTTCGAGGATGGCAGGTTTGCGAGTGCCGATTTCGCGCAGCTCGCCCGCGGCAGCCGGATCGAGATCGTGCTGCGGCCGTCGCGCTTCCTGTTTCGTCCGCTGGAGCTGCCGGCACGCGCGGCCGACTTCCTCGACGGTATCGTGCGGGCGCAGATCGACCGGCTGACGCCCTGGACCGCGAGCGAGGCCGTGTTCGGCTGCCGCGCGCCGGTGCCGCGCGGCAGCGACAGCATCACCACGGAGATCGCCGCCGCGCCGCGCAAGCTGGCGATGAGCTATGTCGAGGCGGTCTCCGCCTTCCATCCATCGGCCGTCGCGATCGCGACGGAGGCAACGGAGGGCGGGCGGATCAAGGTGTTCGAGCAGAGATCGCGCGGTGCAGTCGATCCGGCGCGCCTGAGCCGGGCGCTGCAAGCAGCGCTCGCTCTCGTCGCCGTCGCGGCGGTTGCCGCATCGGTTGCCGCAAGCTACCTGGCTGACAGTCTCGGCACGCAGGAGAGAGAGCTCGAACGGCAGATCACCCAGCGCCGCGCCGCGCTCCGTGGCAGCGATGCCGGCGAGCGCTCGCCGCTGGCGCAGCTCGAACGGCGCAAGTACGAGACGGCGGCAAGCGTGATCGTGCTGGAAACGCTGAGCCGGGTGCTGCCCGATCACACCTATGTCACCGAGCTGCATCTGACGGGCAACAAGCTGCAGATCGGCGGCATCACCCGCGATGCGCCTTCGCTGATTCCGTTGATCGAGCAGTCGCAGCATTTCACCCGCGCGACCTTCTACGCCCCGACCACGCGCAGCTCCTCCGATCCCGGCGAGCGCTTCCATATCGAGGCGCAGATCGAACCGAGGAACGCGCCATGAGCGGTGCCAAGGTCACCGGCGGCAATGCGGTTGCGCGAGCGCTTGCGAGCTCGCCGCTGATCGCGGTGACGCTCTATGCGGCGGTTACCGGCGCGCTGCTGCTGACCAGTGGGCTGTCGATCGCCGAGATCCTCGCCCATCGCCAGGCCCTGGCGCAGACCTCGGACCTGCTCGACCAGTTTCGCGGCCGCAAGAGTGGCGCCAAGCCCGCAGCGGCCGCAATGGCCGAGCATCCCGGCACGCCGTTTCTGGAAGGTCCGACCGTGACGGTCGCAGGCGCCAATCTGTTGCAGCGGGTCGCCACGGCGGTCGGCGATGTCGGCGGCCAGGTGCAGTCCTCGCAGGTCGACGTGTCCGGAGCGCAGACCAAGGACGGCTTCGTCGGTCTCGTCGTGAGCTGCGAGCTGGAGCAGCCGGCGCTCCAGAAGCTGCTCTACGATCTCGAGGCCGGCATGCCGTTCCTGTTCGTCGATCAGCTCGACGTCCAGGTGCCGCAGACCACGGCGCTGGGCGATGCTCCGAGCGGCCGCGTCAGGGTGATCCTGGGCGTCTCGGGCCAGTGGCAGGCGGGGAAGTAGTGCGCTAGGTTTTTGTTTATGTGCGTTTTCTCTACGCGAACCGATATCCACTTCGCTCGAAAACGTCGTGGATCAACTCACCACGAATACTTGAACACGCCCCTGCCGGCATAGCTGGTGACGTTGCCGGAGAATTCGCCGTCGAAGGTGGCGGCGATCGAGAAGCCGCTCAGCCATTTCATTTCGGCGCTGCCGCTGACGAGCGCGGAATCGGCATCGACCCTGGCGCCGTTCACGACGAAGCTGGTGCCCGGCAAGGTCTGGAACAGCGCGGTGACGGCGCGGTTCGGATTGTAGTCGTGCGCCCAGGCGGCGCGGCCGCGCAGCGTCAGCACGCCGTTCTGCATGGCATAGGACTTGTCGGTGCGCAGGCCGAGCTCGGATCGGGTATCGGTCAACGATTGCGAGGCGTAGTTCAGGGCGAACAGGCCGCCGCCATTGAGGCTGGCTTCCGAGTAGTTCGGGAGGTTGAAGTTCGTCACTTGCGCCGCGGCGTAGGGCGTGATGCCGATCAGCGGCGTCGTGAAGCGATAGCCGCCCTCGAAGCGGGCCGAGAACGTGTCGGCCTTGAAGCGGCCCTGGAGCTGGTCAACCCCGGCGAGCGCCACGGTGCGGTTGGTGGTGACGTCGTGCCAGCCATAGGCGAGCGCAGCCGAGATATAGGCCGGTCCGAAATTGTGCCGGCCGTAGACGCCGGCCTGGAACAAATCGGCCGAACCTGACCCCATCGCATTGGCGAGCGAGTAGTTCAGGCCGCCGCCGCCGAGTGCAAAGCCAACCAGCGTGTCCACCGAGAGCCGGTAATCGGCACCGGCCGCGCCGCCCCAGGTCCGCGCGGTCAGATCCTGCGAGCCGACCTGCGCGTTGCCGCCGATCTGGGCCGAACCGCCATAGCCTGCCGCCCAGACGCTCCAGCGGCTGCTCGGCTGCGAGGAGAGCAACGGCGCCTTGGTCGCCATCGCATAGGCCTCGCGCTCGCGTGCGGTGGCCGGCCGCATCGAGGCATAGGCGGCTGCGTCGTCGCTTTCGGCGAATTGAGCCACGCTGCCCGCCTTGGCGAATCCGCCGCTGCGTCCGACGACGGTCGGGTCGAGCATCAGATTCAGGAACTGGCCGTCGGCATTGATCGCCGACTGGATGATGCCGGTGCCGGGCTCACCCGAGGCGGTGGTCAGTCCTGACGGCGTCAGCGCGGCAAAAGCGGCGGGAATGCCGCCGGTGGTGTTGAAGAAGTTGGACAGCGTGTTTGCGACGTTCTGCTGGTTGACGTTGAGGCCGCCCGCCGGTGTGAAATCGAGGCCGATGTTGAGGTACGCGGTCAGGGCGTCGTAGCTCAGCGTCGCATTGACCGTCGGCATGTTGGAGACGACGGTCGGATTGAAGGTGGTGCCGACGAGGCCGCCCGCGGCGTAGAAGATCGCGTACTGCTTTTTCAGTGTGCCGGTGCCGAAATTCGCGCGCACCGTCGCGCCGCCGAGGTCGCCGGTGCCGTTGGCCTGGGTCAGGCTGGCACTGGTCGAGGAGACCTGGACCAGATAGGTCGACGCGGCGGTGAAGGTGACGTTTCCGGCGACGCTGAGCGTGCCGTACGGGTTTGCCGCATTGCCCGGGGCAAGCGTGCCGCCGTTCACGTCGATGCCGGCGACCGCGCCGATACCTCCGAGCGTGCCGCCGAAATTGACGGTGACTGGACTATTCAGGAGCGAACCATCCACCACCAGCGTGCCGCCATTGACCGTTGTGGCGCCGGCATAAGTGTTGACGCCGGTCAGCGTCTGCGTGCCGCCGGTCATGGTGAGGCCGCCGCCGGCGCCGGCATCGTCGATGACGCCCGCGAATGTGCCGTTGCCGTTCGTGATCGTCAGCGTGTTGGCGCCGAGGTTGACATTGCCGGACCCCGACAGCGACTTGATCGAGGTGCCGGCGTTGAGCGCCGTGATGTCGAACGTGCCATTGGCAACGACGTTGCTTGATGTCGCGATGCTGCCGTCGGTGCCGCCGGCGTTGACGAGGTCGAGCTCACCCAGGGCCTGGATGGTGGTCGTTCCGGTATAGGTGTTGACGCCTCCAAGCGTCTGAACGGCGCTGGCGCCGATGATGACGCTGCCGCCGCTGCCCCCGGCAATGCCGCCGTCCTGGATCACGCCGCCGAAGACGCTGCCGGACGTGATCGTCAGCGTCTTCGATCCGAGTGCGACGATGCCGCTGCCGCCCGGCGAACCCAGACCGCGAACCGATGTGCCGGAGGTCGTCTGCGAGATGTCGAACGTGGCATTCGGCGCGCTGAACGAGACGAACGCCGAACTTGCAATCGAGCCGGCCCCCTTCAGTGCCAATGTGGCGCCGGCATCGATCTGGGTGGCGTTCGAATAAGTGTTCACGCCGGACAGCGTCTGTGTACCGCCGAAGACCTCGATCCCGCCCGTGCCCTGGATCACGCCCGCGAATTCGGTCGAGGCATTGGTCATCACGAGCCTGATGCCACCCAAATTGACGACGCCGGAAGAGCTGCCGGCCAGTGTCGTGATGGCGTTGAATGACAGTGGCGTTACGCCGGAGATGTCGAACGTCGCGTCGACCGTGACGACGCTGGATGACGAGATGCTGCCGAAGCCCGACAATGCCAGTGTTCCGGCCGAGATTGTCGTCGCGCCGGTGTAGGTGTTGATGCCGGTCAGCGTGAGCGTGCCCGTGCCGACCTTGGTCAGCCCGCCGCCGGCGCCGGAAATCACGCCGTCGACCTGGGTCGAGCTGTTGAGGCTGCCGGTGGTGAGCGTGTTGGCGCCGAGCACGTAATTGCCGGCGCCTTCGATCGAACCGGCCGTCATTCCGCCGCTGGTGAGGCCGGACATATCGACGGTGCCGCCGGCATTGGTGATGAACTTGGCGCTGCCGCCGGTGGCGGAGCCGTCGAAATTCACCGTGCCGTCATTGGTGATGGTCGAGGTGCCGGCGGTGGTGTTGTTGTGGAAGTTCACTACGCCGCCTGCGCCGTTGTTGATCGTCGCCGTGCCGGCCGAGGCGCTGGTGAAGAAATCGATCTGGCCGGTGGCGTTGTTGGTGATCTGCGCGTTACCGGCAGAAGCCGAATCCTCGAAGGTGACGAAGCCGCTGTTGAGGAGACTTGCCGTCCCCGCCGTGCTGTTCTGGATGAAGTTGACGTTGCCGCCGGCATCGTTCGTGATCGTCACGGCCCCGGCGCCGCCGCTCGCGGTGCTGTTGTTCTGGAACACCAGGTTGTTGCCGGAGGTGACCTGGAAGGTCTGGGTATTCACCGTATCGCCGTTGACGATGCCCGTGGCATTGACGATGAACGGGTTGCCGATCGTGAACGTGTAGGCCTGCGAGGTGCCCGCGAACTGGATCGTGCCGATGGTGACGACGCCGTTGTTGTTGTCGACCGCCGTGCTTCCGATGGTGCTGAAGATCGCGGTGCCGTCGGGCACGCTCGGGTTGGATGTCCAGTTGGTCGGGTCCGTCCAGTCCGAGGAACCGCCGGCCCACGTGCCGTCGACGGCATGCGCGGCGACGACGCCGAGCGCAGTGGTGGCGAGGAGCGTCGCCAGCGACCCGCGTCCGATGGAGCGCAGCCCGTATCCGATCCGCCCACCTGCCTTTGTCGGTCCGGCCATCCGATCGTCTCAAATCACCAAAAAAATCGTTTCGGGCATGCAACCGGGGCGCGTGCTGATGCCCGGCGCCCGTGCCATGTTGTCATGGCGCCGCAACGCCCGGCAATGAACGGATATCCATTTGCGCCGGTTTCCAGCCTGCTCCGCTTGTATTTTCAGCTATCGTGGCTGTCTGGCAACAATTTCATGCACTGCAACGGGTGCAGGACGGGACGGCGGGTGTGGGGTGGGGCGAATGGGGCTGCGTGGGTTGATGAGGTGTTGATGAGGTTCTGGATCGGAATTAGTTTGGCTCGGATGCTTCGCCGTCGGCGGGGCGCGGCCTGTGGCCGCAGGGGAATATCGATGTCCGGGTGGCTGAGGCCGACAGGATTGGCCATGCTGTGTGCGGCTCTGGGCGCCGCCGGAGCCATGGCGGCCACCTCCTCGCGGCTGGACGTCCTGCCGGACGACACCGCAGGCAATCCTGCCGGAAGTATCGACGTCGGAAAGATCAGACCGATTGCGCAGCCTGCGCAATGGTCGCCGAGCAGGCCCGTTCCTCGCGGCAATCCGCTGTGGTCGGTGCCGCTTTCGGCGCTGTCCGCCACCCAGGAGCGCCCGATCTTCTCGGCGATGCGCCGGCCACCGCCGCGCGCAATCGCCGCCGCGCCGGTCGAGGAAACCCCCGCGCCGGCGCCGAAGCCGGTCGAGGCACCGCCGCCCTTGCTGCTGGTCGGGGCCGTGGTGGGTGAGGGCGATGCGATCGCAATTCTCGTCAACCGCCTCGACCAGAAGGTCGTGCGTCTGCGGCAGGGCGAATCGCTCGGCGGCTGGTCGCTGACCTCGGTGCAGCCGCGTGAGGTGACGTTCAAGCAGGGCGAGCGCAGCGAGGTGCTGGCACTCCAGCGGCTGGAAGCCGCCGCTCCCCCGCCGCCGTCCGCGGAGGCCGGGGGCAAGCTGACGATGCCGGGCCCGTCCGATCCGTCCTTCGCCCCTTTCGTGCCGCGTTCGACGCCGAAGAACGGCGAGTCGGATGGGCTCTGAGCGCTGGCGGGCGCGCCGGGCCGATGGCTTGACGGGAAGGACGCCGGCTTGACCGACGAGCAAATCGACGTGCCCGGCACGGCTGGCGGCGTGAGCGGGCCTGGTGGCGTCAGTCGTGCACGCCGTCTGTTGCAGGGCTGGTCGGCCAACCTGGTCCAGATGGCGCTCGGGCTGTCGCAGCAATTGCTGCTCATCCCCGCCTTTCTGCATGTCTGGAGCGGCGACACGCTCGCCGCCTGGCTTGCGATCTACGCGGCGGGAAGCCTCGTCGTCGTCGCGGATGCCGGACTGCAGCTGCGCGCGATCAACCGCTTTCTCGCATTCAAGGCTTGCGCCGATTGCGACGGGCGCACGGCGACGTTCTATTCGGCTTTGCTGCGGATCTATCTCGGCATCGTCGCGGTGCTCGGTGTCCTGTTGTGCGCGGCGGTGTTTCTTGCGCCGCCTTCAGCCGTGCTCGGCTTTCACGACACGCCGACATTCGATGCCGCGATGCTCGTGATGATCCTGGGCATGCTTCTCACCGTGCCCGCCAATCTGGTCTCAGGCCTCTATCGGGTCCGCGGCCGATATGGCCGGACGGTCTGGCTGCAAAACGCGGCGCTGCTGCTCGGCCAGGTCGCCCAGCTCGCGGCACTCGCAGTGTTCGGCAGCCTGCTTGCGGTCGCGATCGCCTTCGTGTCGATGCAGTTGCTGTTCGCGATCCTGCTCGCGGCCTTCGACGCGCCGCGGCTGTTTCCGTTCCTGCGCCGGGCCGGCAAGCCGCCATTGCCATCACCTTCGCTCCGCTGGAGCCTCGGGCAGTTCGGCCGCGCGCTGCCCTTTGCGGTCGCCAACATCACCGAGCTGGCGCTCGTCAACGTCCCGGTGCTGCTCGTCTCCGCGCTGGTCACGAACCGCGTCGCGGTGGCGCAATGGGGTCTGACGCGCGTGATCGCGAGCCTGGTGCGCGGCCTGTGCCTCCAGGTGACGCTGCCGCTCGCGGCCGAGCTCGGCCACGATAACGCGATCGGCGACAAGGACCGGCTGCGCCGGCTCTACGCCCATGGCTCGGTGTTCGTGACCGGCCTTGCCTGCCTGATCGTCGCCGGCCTGCTGCCGTTCTGGCCGGACTTCTTCGCCTTGTGGACCCATGACAGCATTCCCTATGACGCGCCGCTCACGGTGACGCTGCTGCTCGGCTCGGCCGCCGTCGCGCCATCGCTGCTGGCTCTGGTCTTCGCCAATTACAGCAATCGTGGCGACCTGCTGATCCGAACCAAGGGCCTCCAGCTCGTGGTGTTCCTGGTGCTGTCCCTCGTCCTGATTCCGCGGCAGGGGCCACTGGGCGCCGCGCTCGCCGTCGTGGCCAGCGACATCCTGATCCAGTTCGGATTGCTCGCGCTGATGGTCATGCGCCAGACCCTGCATCATCCCTTCAGGCACATCGCCTTGCTGATCCTGATGGGTGTCGGCATCGTTGCGTCGGGCTGGTTGATCGGGCAGGCGATCACCGCGCTGGTGCCGGGGAGCGGTCTCGTGCACTTCGTCGTGGAATGCGCGATCTGGCTGGCCGTGATGGCCTGCGCTGCCAGTCCGCTTCTGAACGGGCGCTGGCGGCAGCGCCTTCTCGGCTTGATTCCGTGTTAGAGAGCGAGGGAGCGCGAAGGCGGATCACATGCCAGCGGCCCGCTTTTTCGCCGCGAACGGCTGCGCTCGGCAGCCTTGCCTAGAGGCCAATAGAGTGGCATTGCTTAGCCCATGTCACGCGCCACCCCCACGAAACGATCATGCAGCGCGTTCCGCTGAACGACCTTCTTCGGCAGAATAACTCGATCCGGGATGATCTCGTCGCGTCCGCCAGCCGGGTGATCGACCGTGGCTGGTTCATCCAGGGGGAGGAGGGCGCGCGTTTCGAGGCAGGCTTCGCCGCTTATTGTTCCGTGCGACACGCCATCGGGGTCGCCAATGGGACCGATGCGATCGAGCTTGCGTTGCGCGCGGCCGGCGTGAAGGCGGGTGACGCGGTCGCTACGGTCGCAAATGCGGGTTTCTACAGCAGCACGGCGATCCAGGCGATCGGAGCCGAGCCGCTGTATGTCGACGTCGATCCAGCAACTCAGCTCATGGCGCTCGCATCGCTGCGGCGGGCTCTCGAGAGTCGGCCCGTTGCCGCCGTGGTGGTGACGCATCTGTACGGCCAGCTTGCCGAGATCGAGGCCATCGTGTCGTACTGTGGCACGAAGGGCTTTGTCGTGATTGAAGATTGCGCCCAGGCGCACGGTGCCCGCCGCAACGGCAAAGTGGCCGGCAGTTTCGGCAAGGCAGGCTGCTTCAGCTTCTATCCCACCAAGAATCTCGGCGCTCTCGGCGATGCCGGGGCGATCACCACGGATGATCCGGCGTTTGCTGCTCGGCTGCGCGAGCTGCGCCAATATGGTTGGGATCAGAAGTATCGCGTCAGCCGCGCGGGGGGACGAAATAGCCGGCTTGACGAGATGCAGGCTGCGCTGCTCTCGGCAAAGCTGCCTCATCTCGACGCCTGGAACGAAGAGCGGCGCAGCATTGCCCGCCGCTATGTCGACGAAATCAGACATTCCGGCATCAGGCGCCTCAAGCCGATAGGAGCCGACCACGTCGCCCACCTCTTTGTGGTGCGTTGCGAGGATCGCGAGCGCTTTCGTCGTCACCTCGACCTGAACGGCATCGCCACCGACATTCATTATCCGATTCCGGATCATCAGCAGCCGGCCTACGAGGGACGGATTGCTGCAGAGCTGATCGAGACCGAGGCGCTGGCCGGGGAAATCGTGACGATTCCCTGTTTCAACGGCATGGACGAAACGGAAATCCGTCGGGTGATCTCCGCGGCAAACGGCTGGTGAGCCCATGCTTGCAGGCCAGGTCGGGAAGGCGCCAATTCTTTCATTCCGGCTGCGCGCGCGCCGGCTTTGACTGGGATCAGGCATGTCGATGCAACAGCCGATCAAGATAGACGCGGGCCCCGGCAGCAAGTCGCTGGAGGTCTCGCCGACGGATCTCCCGGGTGTCGAGATCTACCGGTTTCCCTGGATCAGGGAGGCGCGTGGAGATCTGACCGTCGGTGAACTGGGGCAGGCGAACTTTCCGTTCCAGCCCAAGCGATACTTCATCGTGTTCGGTGTGCCCTCTGATGTCTCACGCGGTGAACACGCCCACAAGCGGTGCCACCAGTTCCTGATCTGTGTTCAGGGGCGCTGCAATGCCATGGTCGATGACGGTGCGACGCGCCGCGAGTTCGTCCTGGAAAATCCGAGCGTCGGTCTCTACCTCCCGCCGATGATCTGGGGCACCCAGCATAGTTACAGCAAGGACGCCGCCTTGCTCGTGTTTGCGTCCGAGGCCTACGATCCCGACGACTATATTCGCGACTACGATGCGTTCCGGAGCGCCGTCCGAGCCGAAGCTCGCTGAGGAAGAGCTATGGCCGGTCGCGTCTACTGCACTTACTTCGATCACAACTATCTGTCGCGCGGATTGGCTTTGCACCAGTCCCTTCAGCGCCATGCTCCCGGCTCGCGCCTGTGGGTGCTTTGCCTCAGCGATGAGGCTTACGACGTGCTCGGTGAGCTCGCTCTTCCGGATATCGTTCCGATACGAATGGCCGAATTCGAAGCCGCCGAGCCCGAGGTGGCGGCGACACGCGCCAGCCGGACGCCGGTCGAGTACTATTTCACCTGCACGCCGGCCTGGATCTTGTTCGTCGCTGCACGCGAAACAGAGACCGAATGGATCACCTATCTCGACGGTGATCTGTATTTCTTCCAGTCACCGGAAGCCATCTACGACGAGTTGCCGGATGCGTCGGTCGCGATCATTCCGCACAGATATCCACGCCAGCTGGAAAAGCGATTGCTGAAATTCGGGATCTACAACGTCGGATGGGTCGGCGTCCGGCGCGACGAGGCGGGACTTGCGGTCGCGGCCTGGTGGCGCGCGCGATGCATCGAGTGGTGTCACGACTATGTCGACGGTGAAAGGTTCGCCGACCAACGATATCTCGACTCGTTTCCGGGACTCTCGAACAGGGTCAGGGTCGTCGACAATGTCGGCGCAAATCTCGCCCCTTGGAACGTCGGCAATTATATGATCGACGTCACCGCCGGCAAAGTCATGCTGGATTCCGCGACGCCCCTGATCTTCTTCCACTTCCAGGGCTTGAGAAAGGGATTACGCTGGTTTGTCTTCAACAGCCATCGCTATTATCGCACGCCTTTTCCCGCGAGCGTGCGCCGGCACGTCTATCAACCCTATGTTCAGGAATTGCTGGAAATCGAGGCGAAGATCGAGCCGATATTGCCGATCGCGACGGCCGCGCCGCAGAAGCGCTTTGCTGTTCCCGATCTGAAGGAGAGCGCGAGAGCAAAGCTGCGCAGCGTGGTCATGTTCGCTATCCATCTCCTGGATATCGTCACCGGCCGCGCCTTCCTGGTATGGCGCGGTCGGGCGCACTGACGCCTACGTGACGGAAAACAGGAAAGTCTCGCTCCGCGATCGATGTCCGGTGATCGCGGAGACGTCGTAGGGAATGCTCTGCCAGGCCTTGACGAGGCGCAATCCTGCCTTCTCCGAAATCGCCAGAAGCTCCTGCCTGTCGAACACGACCTCGACGACCGGCGCGCCATAGGCATATTTCTGAAGGAATGTCGTTCGATGATGCTCGTCGAAGACGGGTGCGCTGTGGAAAATGCAATATCGCGTGGCGACCCGCGCTGCTTCACGGATCGCCTTTTCGTAATCGATGATGTGCATCAACGATACGCCGTTGAAGGCGATGTCGAAGCTGTTGTCGGGGTATTGCAGATCGGTCGCGTCGCCAACGGCAAACTGAGCGGCAGGATAGCGCTCACAGGCGCGGGCGATCATCGGCGGCGAGAAATCGATGCCGGTGTATTGAACGCCACGTGGTACCAGCTGTGCGAAAACCTCGGAGTAATAACCGCTGCCGCAACCGATCTCGATCAGGCGCGGTCGGTCGATACCTGCGGCGACCACAGCTTCGGCTGCTATCCTGAGATCGAGCCGAGGTTCTCCGCTCATCATGCCTGCGATCAGCGCACGATATGCGCGGTCCTGCCGTCTGGCGGTCCGGCCACTCAGCCATCCTGAATCGGCCGCTGCAAGCCTGCGCGCTTCATCGGCGCCGCCGAGGACTCGGTAGTCGGTCGAGACGAGGATTTGTCGCCGCAGAAGCGGAACAGAGCGAACGATGCGTGAGGCGATCTTGCGCGGAAGGGGTGGCAGTTTCATGAGCGCTGGCGCTTGACGATGCACGACCTGGATTGGTGCCGACGGACATAGCAATCCATTGCGAAATAGTCTAATTTCGCGCTTGCGCGCCTCCTCAGAGGCTGGGATTTGCAAGATGCAGCGGCGCAGGCGTTCGAAGCTGTCGAGGAGAGCATGAAGGGTATCATCCTAGCAGGCGGGACCGGCTCCCGGCTTTACCCTGTTACGGCGGTTGTCTCCAAGCAGTTGCTGCCGGTGTTCGACAAGCCGATGATCTACTATCCACTCTCGACCCTGATGCTGGCGGGAATCCGGGACATCCTGATCATCACCACGCCAAGGGATCAGCCGCTGTTCCGGGCGCTGCTCGGCGACGGCTCCGAGATCGGCTTGCGGCTCTCCTATGTCGCGCAAGAAAGCCCTCGCGGGCTCGCCGACGCATTCATCCTCGGCCGTGACTTCATCGGCGATGATTCCGTGACGCTGATCCTGGGCGACAATATCTTCTACGGAAACAGCCTGCAGGAAGAGCTGGAAGATGCCTTGTCGCGCTCACGCGGTGCGACGATCTTCGGCTACACCGTAAACTCTCCTGAACAATACGGGGTCGTCGAGCTGGATGGCGCGGGTCGAGCCGTCTCCATCGAGGAGAAGCCCGCCAAGCCAAAATCCAACGTCGCTGTGACGGGACTCTATTTCTACGACAACCAGGTGGTCGACATTGCGGCCGGGCTGAAGCCGTCGCCGCGGGGCGAACTCGAGATCACGGATATCAACAGAGCCTATCTCGAGCGTGGCGAGCTGCACGTTCACATGTTCGGACGCGGTTTCGCCTGGCTCGACACCGGCACTCATGCCTCGCTCGTCGAGGCCAGCCATTTCGTGCAGATCCTGGAACAACGTCAGGGTCTTCGCATCGCTTGTCCAGAGGAGATCGCGCTGCGGCGGGGGTATATCTCTCTCGACGCCTTCGAGGTGCTGGCCCGGAAGAACGCCAAGAGCAGCTATGGCGAATACCTGACGGCGATCTGGCGGGCTTTCAAGAGGTAGGTCGCAAGCATGCGTTTCAAGGGAGCCACGATCCTCGTGACGGGCGGCGCCGGATTCATCGGGTCGGCGGTCGTGCGCCTTCTGCTCGGTGAAACCGAAGCCAATGTCGTCAATGTCGACAAGCTGACCTACGCGGCGAACCTTGATTCCCTGCCCGGAGCGACCTCGAATCCGCGCTATGCCTTCGAGAAACGGTGCATTTGCGAGGCCGACTCGCTCCGCTTCCTCTTCGAAAAATATCAGCCGTCGGCCGTGTTGAACCTCGCTGCGGAAAGCCATGTCGACCGTTCGATCGATGCGCCTTCCGACTTCATCCAGACCAATGTCGTCGGCACGTTCACCCTGTTGCAGGAAGCCTTGCGTTATTGGCGCGGTCTTTCGCAGGAGGCGCGGGATCGATTTCGAATGGTCCATGTATCGACGGACGAAGTCTTCGGCAGCTTGGGCCGCGAAGGGTTCTTTACCGAGACGACCGCTTACGCACCCAATTCTCCGTATTCCGCGAGCAAGGCCGCGTCGGATCATCTCGTGCGTGCCTGGCGCGAGACGTATGAGTTGCCAACCATCGTCACGAATTGCACCAACAATTACGGCCCGTATCAGTTTCCCGAGAAGCTGATACCTCACATGGTGATCCGAGGCTTGGCGGGCGAGAGTCTGCCGGTCTATGGCGACGGCAAGAACATCCGGGATTGGCTCTTCGTCGAGGACCATGCCAGCGCGCTGACGACGGTCCTGGAGCGCGGCGTCGTCGGCGAGACCTATAACATCGGGGCGCGGTCCGAGCGGACCAATCTCGACGTCGTGGAGACCATCAGCGATCTGCTCGATGAGATGGCGCCAAGCGGGTCCGGAGGCCGACGGGGGCTGATATCCTTCGTAACGGATCGACCTGGCCACGATCATCGTTATGCGATTGATCCCGGCAAGATCGAGCGCGAGCTCGGTTGGTCCGCGACGGAGAAGTTCGAGGCCGGGCTGCGCAAGACTGTACGCTGGTATTGCGACAATCGCGGCTGGTGGCAGGCGATCCTGGACCGGGGTTACCAGCGGCCCAGGATCGGGCTTGGCTGAACTTGCCGGCGCAAACGCTGCACGTTGCCGCAGCTCGACCGCAACGCTAGGCCAGCATTTGCAATATCTGTTCGACGCGGCGACGATAGGTATGTCGCTCCAACGTTCCGGCTTGCCCCCGACTTGCGATCATCGCGCGCTGCTGGTCGTCTCCGAGGTATCGCTCGATCTTGGCAAGGCAATCGTCGACGGAGCGCCAGACGGCGACTTCGGTCTCCGGCTCGAACAACGTGGGCAGGTTGTCCTTGGAGTCGGTGAGCAGGAAACACCCGACGCCGGTCGCCTCGAACAGGCGCATGTTTCCGGCCTCCGCACCTGCGGCATCAATATGCGAATTCAGTGTCACCCGCGAAGCACGAAGCGCCTGGTACATCTCGACGCCCCACACCTCGCCCCGATAGCAGCGATGCAACGGCGATGAGGCGGGAAGGGAGTTCAGGCCGCTGCCGAACAGTTTGAGATCGTAGCGCCGCGCGACCGCTTCGAGCTGGGCGACACGGAGCTGGTGATCCACCGATACGGCACCGACGAAGGTGACGTCGAATTCCTGCTGCGGCGGCGGAGGCAGGACGTCGAGGATATCAGGTTCAAAGGCGAGGTGAACGACTTCCGCGCGCGTGCCATGGGCACGGAAGAACTCCACCACCGCCGCCATCTGCGAGATCATGAGGTCGTAGACCGACCAGTCCTCGCCGCGCGAGGGCGAGATGCCGATCTGGCCGATCAGGATCGGGCGGCCGATCCCTTTGATCCGCCGCGCGAGGCGCGTGTCGACGTGAAACAGATCCTGGTTGAGAATGAGATCGGGTTTGAACTCCTCGATCTGCGCCAGCAAGATCTCTTCCGCTTCCGCATCGAGGCGTGGGCTGAGACCAACCTTGCGCGCGAGTGGCCGCAGCACAGGCTTGAAAGGGGCGACTGCACGCTGCACCCAGGGGGGAATGGCGCTGCGCGCGGCGGGAGCGCCGGGTGAGGGCGGCTCGGCGGCGGCAAGGCCGTGCTCGCGAGCCCAGGCGGCCCGCATCCAGGGATTGTTGACATGAATGTCGGCGGCGACGTGCCCGAGGCCGGCGAAATTGCGCGAGTAGAAATCGGCGACGCCGAACAGGCTGGCATTCCGCGCCGCCATCTGCGCCGCGTAAGGCTCGTTTTCCAGGCCAGGCGTGCGCCGGTAGAGCCAGGACAGGAAGCGCGGATAATCGGCGTTGAGGATCAGGATGCGCACGGCGTCACGGCTTTTCTTCGAACAGGGTGCGGGGCATCACGTACCAGAGCAGGAACAGGATGGCGGTGCCATGGGTGAGCAAGGCGACGGAGAGCGGCACGTTGAGCAGAACGTGCGGCAGCACGCCTGACGACATCAGGATGAAGCGAGGCGGTAGCCCTGCGGAGGCGCGGTTGCCGAGCGCCAGCACGAAGCCGGCGGCGAGCGCAGTCAGCGGCGCCAGCCAGGGGCCAACGGAGGCGATGCCTTCCGTCGCGAACAGCGAGGCGTTCACATTGCCGAAATCGTAGGTGTTCTGCATGACCACCGCGAGCGGCTCGTTGTAAGGGCAATGCATCAGCGGCTTGAGAATGGAGATCTGGCAGAACCAGGTCAGCGGGTGGTTGGCGAAGAAATCGTTGTAGAGCTCGAGCGCGCCCGACGCCGTCGCCATCATCCGGATGTTGACGATGTCGAAATACCTGCCGGGAATGCTCCCCAGGCTCGCCTCCGTCACCCAGATCACGAGCAGGCCGATCAGCATCGGGACGAAAATCGACGCGATCGCCGACGCTCTCGCCTCCAGGAGCCGCGACAGAACGACCAGCGCGATCAACCAGGCCGGCGTGAAGAACGCGAACTTCGTCAGCGTGATGGGATAGAACAGCAGGAGCAGGACCAGGACCAGCCCTGCGCGCCACCGATGGCCGAGCAGCCAGTAGCTGGCAAAGGCAAACGGCAGCAGCGCGCTGGAAACCCATCCGATGAGATATCGCACCGCTCCTGGAAATTCGAGGCTGTCACGATAGTCGTAGATGTTTGCGATCGAGACCAGGCGGAAATTGTAGGTCGATGCGACCGCGATGGTGGCGATGGAGACGATCAGGATGATCGTCAGCAGATGCTCGAAGCGGACATTGGACAGGGTCACGAATGGCCGCAGCGGTGCCCGGATGAACAGCATGGGCATCAGGAGGAGCGGCAGCGCCAATGCCGCCGAAATTCCGGCGAGCAAACGGGGGTAATTGTAGTCGGAGAAGACGTTGATCCACAGGAAGCCCAGGATCATCGTGTAGAAATAGAATCCGGCAAAATAGCCGAAGCTGAAGCGGGCGACGACGAACAGCAGCGAGACGACGGAAAAGCCGGTCGCAACGATGACCGCGATCCAGAGCCGTTTCGGGTCGAAGTCGATGGAGAGCTGGAAGGTCGCGACCTCGATCAGCGACAGGCAGGTGACGGCACTGTGCAGCAGCACCAAGGTCCTCAGCCCGGCCTTCGAATCCAGATAGGCACGCAAGTTGCTGAGGATGCCGGGCGGTGCGCTCATTGTGGAAGCTCGCTGCGGACGACGGACGTTGCGAGCAGATCAGGCGATGTCGAGCGAGTGCTTGAAATAGGCGATCGTCTCCTTCAGCCCGTCCTCGAGCGCGACCTTCGGCTCCCAGTTCAGCACCGCCTTTGCCTTGGCGAGGTCGGGCTGGCGCTGGCGCGGGTCGTCCTGCGGCAGCGGCTTGAACTCCAGCCTGGAGCGCGAGCCCGTGAGCTTGATGACCTTCTCGGCGAGCTCACGGATCGTGAACTCGGAGTTGTTGCCGAGATTGATCGGGCCGGTGATGTCTTCTGCCGTCACCATCAATCGCATGATGGCCTCGACGAGGTCGTCGACATAGCAGAACGAGCGGGTCTGCCCGCCATCGCCGAACACCGTGATGGGCTCACCCTTGAGCGCCTGGACGATGAAGGACGACACCACGCGGCCGTCATTGGGCTGCATGCGCGGACCGTAGGTGTTGAAGATGCGCGCGACCTTGATCGGCAAGCCGTGCTGGCGCCAATAGTCGAAGAACAGCGTCTCTGCGCAGCGCTTGCCCTCGTCGTAGCAGGAGCGGATGCCGATCGGGTTGACGTTGCCCCAATAATCCTCGGTCTGCGGATGGATCAGGGGATCGCCATAGACCTCGCTGGTCGAGGCCTGGAAGATGCGCGCCTTGAGCCGCTTGGCGAGGCCGAGCATGTTGATGGCGCCGTGCACCGAGGTCTTGGTGGTCTGCACGGGGTCGCGCTGGTAGTGGATCGGCGAGGCCGGGCAGGCCAGGTTGAAGATCGCGTCGACCTCGATGTAGAGCGGGAAGGTGACGTCGTGCCGGACCGCCTCGAACAGCGGATTTGCGATCAGATGGGCGATGTTGCGCCGGCTGCCGGTGAAATAATTGTCCGCGGACACCACCTCGGCGCCAGAATCGAGCAATCGCTCGCAGAGATGCGATCCGATGAACCCGGCGCCCCCGGTCACGAGGATGCGGCTGTTCTTGTAGTTTTCAAAGGGCATGATCGGTTCCAGCTGGGTCTCGGGGCAGTCTCGCCCCGGTGCGGCGGGCAGAGTGGTATCGGCTACGGGCGGAAACGCCAATAGCCTTGCGGCAAGGTAATAAAATACCTATTGAGCCCGGAAGTACTTGAGGACCGATGATTTTCCAGGTCACGCCACTTCGTATAGAAGCCGTCTGGGATACGCGGGGAGCGTGCCTCCGGTTCGGAGCCAAATGAATGAAAGTCGTAATTCTTGCGGGAGGCCTCGGCACGCGAATCGCGGAGGAGACCAGCACGCGGCCGAAGCCGATGGTGGAGATCGGCGGGCGGCCCATCCTGTGGCACATCATGAAGATCTACAGCCATTATGGCTTCAATGATTTCGTGATCTGCCTTGGCTACAAGGGCTTCATGATCAAGGAGTACTTCGCGAACTACTTCCTGCACATGTCCGATGTGACTTTTCACATCGCCGAGAACCGGATGGAAGTGCATCGCGAAACCGCCGAGCCGTGGCGGGTCACGCTCGTCGACACCGGCGAGGATACCCAGACCGGCGGCCGGCTGAAGCGGGTACTGCCTTACGTCGCGGACGAGCCATTCTTCGCGTTGACCTATGGCGACGGCGTCGCCGACATCGACCTTGGCGCCGAGATCGCTTTCCACAAGGCGCACGGGCGGCGCGCGACCGTTTCAGTGGTGCGGCCGGCCAAGCGGTTCGGCGCAATCGCGATCGAGGGCGACCGGGTCGTCAATTTCGAGGAAAAGCCCAATGACGACGGCGGCTGGATCAATGGCGGCTTCTTTCTGTTGTCACCGTCGGTCGGCGAGCTGATCGCGGGCGACAATACGATCTGGGAGCGCGAGCCGATGGAGCAGCTCGTGCGCGGCGACGATCTGCGCGCCTATGTGCATCACGGCTTCTGGCACCCGATGGACTCGCTGCGCGATCGGACCTTTCTCGAAGGCGAGTGGGCCAGCAACCGCGCCAAATGGAGGATCTGGTGACGGACCCGGCGTTCTGGCGCGGCAAGAAGGTCTTTCTCACCGGGCATACCGGCTTCAAGGGCGCATGGGCGTCGCTGCTGCTGCGCCGCCTCGGCGCGGAGGTCTACGGCTATGCGCTGCCGCCGACACACCAATCCGCGCTGTTCGTCACGGCACGCATCGCCGATGACATCAGGCACCGTGTGGCCGATATCCGCGATCTCCCAACCCTGCGCGCCGCAATGGCGGAGGCAGAGCCTGACATCGTCATCCACATGGCGGCGCAAGCGCTGGTGCGCCCCTCCTATGAAGAGCCGGTCGAGACCTTCGCGACCAACGTGATGGGCACGGTGCACGTGCTGGAGGCGGCGCGGCATCTGCGTTCGGTGCGGGTGATCCTGAACGTCACCAGCGACAAGTGCTACGAGAACAACGGCAAGGGCGTCCCTTTCGGCGAGGGCGACCGGTTCGGCGGCGACGATCCCTACAGCAACAGCAAGGCCTGTTCCGAGCTCGTCACGCATTCCTACCGTCACAGCTTCTTCAACGCGAACGGCGCGGCGCGCGTGGCGACCGCGCGTGCCGGCAACGTGTTCGGCGGCGGCGACTGGGCGCGCGACCGTCTGGTGCCCGATGCGATGCAGGCCTTCCTGGCTGGCGAGGCGCTTCGCATCCGCAATCCCAATTCGGTGCGGCCCTGGCAGCACGCGCTGGACCCGGTGCTCGGCTATCTCACGCTGGTGGAGCGACTGGCGAGCGACGAACGTTTCGTCGGCGGCTGGAATTTCGGACCCGATGCCGCAAGCGAGGTGCCGGTCGGAACGGTGGTCGAACGTCTGATCGCGCTGTGGGGCGAGGGGGCGCGGTGGACGGCCGACGCCGGCCCGCATCCGCACGAAGCGGCCTATCTCAGGCTCGACTGCACGAAGGCAAGGAACGAGCTCGGCTGGACGCCGCGGCTTGATCTGGCGCAGGGCCTTCGGCTGACCGTGGAGTGGTACAAGGCGTTACGCGAGGGCCGCGACTTGCGCAGGCTCTCACTCGATCAGCTCGACCAGGTCACTGGCGCCGCGCAGGCTTGATCAGCGCGGCAGATCGAGAATTTCGGCGATGCGCGCCTGAGCCGACACCGCGTGTTTCAAATGCTCGCCCGACAAGACCGCCAGATAGGATTTGAGCAGGACGACGAGCACGAGAATGGCGCGTTCGACGTCGGGCGACAGGCCGGTTCGGCCGAAGGCGGCCGTTTGCAGGAACGGCCGGTTCTCCATGAAGGTCAACCAATAGAGGTAGTCGTAGCCGGCGATACCGTGGAATGCGTCTTCCCAGTCGATGACGCGCAGCGCGCCGGCCTGGCGCATGATGTTCTTCGGTCCGAAATCGCCGTGACAGAGTGCCTCCGGAAAATCCGCACGACGATCTCCGAGCAGTGCAACCAGCCTGCGCACTTCGGCTGCGCTGGCCTGCTCCAGCAGGCCGCGGTCCGACAGTGTCTTCAGCGCCTCTGCGGCGGACGCCAGATGCTGTTCGAACGAGGCCAGCCCATCCGGCCGCCAGTCCTTGAGCCGCTGACCGCAGGCCTCTGCCAGGGCGGCGGCATCGGCGGGGTCCAGTGGACCGGCGAGCGGTGTGAGCGCGGGCATCAAGAGGCAGAGCCGCGCCGTTCCATCCGCCAGCGGAATCTCGAAACGGTCGATTACGATCGCCTTGCCGTAGAGCTGCGCGAGGGCGTCGGCCTCCCTGGCGAGGCTCGCGCGCGCGCCCGGCAGATGGGTCTTCAGAAAGCGCCTTTCGCCGGCAAAATCCGCGTCAAAGCAGACGCCAAGCGTGCCGCCGGCCGCCGGCGTGATCGTGGCGTTGCGGCCGGGGGATTGCAGCTGCTGCCGCAGCGCGGGCAGAAGTCGCGCGCGGTCGGCTGCGATGTCGGGATGAGCGTCGGTTTCGAAGAACGCGATCTTACTCAGCACGATAGAGCGGGCTCAGATAGTCGATCCGGTCGTAGCCGAAATGACGGGCGAGGGCTGCGGTGCCCTGCGCGATCTGCTTGCGCTCCTCGTCCGAGAGCTCCTGGATCACGGCCTGGTTGTAGTCCTTGGTGCTCTTGAGCACGGTGCCCCAGGGCGCGATGGAATCCTTGATCTCGACGCCGTTCCAGCTCGGGTAGAGCATGGTGTCGGCAAAGGGCACGCCGATGAAGCCGGCCGCCTCGGTCATGAACTTGCGCTTGTCGTCGACGAGGTCCTCGTAACGGAAGATGCGCACGTTCTTCGGGTACATCTTGGCGAACATCTCGACCGTGGAGTGATAGATGTTCCAGGTGATCAGGTATTTGGTCAGCGGCTGCGGGAAGGGGCGGCGCTTGGTGTCGCGGTAGGCCGAGAACGGATTGCGCACGATGTGCAGGATACGGATGTCAGGGAAATCGCGCACCATGCGATCGGCGTCGATCCCGATGGCGGGGGAGTAACCGACATGGACCATGCCCGGGCGGGGCTTGGTGTAGTAGTTCTCCCACGCCGCGAACGTCGACCGGAAGTAGGCCTCGACCACCTGCCGACGGAAGATCGGCGGCTCGCCGACGATCCGGGCGAACTCGGCGACCCGCTTCTTCTCGTCCATCACGCAATCTGCATCCCGGAACTTGGAGCCGTTGCGCTTGCGCAGGAAGGTCTTCAGCTCCTCGTCGATCATCTGCTCGTAGAGCTCGATCGCCGTCAGCCCCTCGGGGAATTCGGGATAGCGGTACTGAACGCGCTCGACCGAGGCCAGGAAGTCGTTGAAGTTGCGGTTGCCGAGCTGCGACTCGAAGGGATAGACGAGCAGGTCGGGATGGCCGTCGAAGTGGCGATGGGTGACGTTTCCGCCGTGCTCGAAGCCCGCGGAAACCATGGCCAGCCTGAAGTCGTTCATGCGTCTACCCCTCGCGTCGTCGAACCCTCGATCTGGCCCTCCGTTTAGCCGCATGGGCCGGATAATCAAGTTCGGATCGCCTGGCGGCCGCGCCCGAAAAAGAGCAGCCCGGGCAGGGGACTTGCCGATGCGGGAGATTGACGGCCCCGGGGGTAGCTGATCTACCCGGGGCTTATGCGTGTTTTTGCCACCGGTGCGAGCGGTTTTCTGGGCTCCTATCTCGTCGCGGACCTCGTGGCGCGGGGGCATGAGGTGGCCGTCCTGCTGCGGCCGGCAAGTTCCAACTGGCGCCTCCGAGAGCTTCAGGATCGGCTGCACGTGATCCCGGGCAGTCTGGAGCATCCGGAGGGGTTGCGCGGAGCATTGCTGGCGTTCGCGCCGGACGCGGTCGTGCACATGGCCTGGCGCGGCGTTGCGGGCAGCGATCGCAACAGCCCGGTCCAGGCCGTCAATGTGGCCGACACGGTGGGCCTCGTCGAACTCGCAGCCGACGCCGGGGCGAGAATCGTCGTCGGAGCCGGATCGCAGGCGGAATACGGCCCCTATGACCGGGCGATCCGGGAGGACGACGTGCCGCGGCCGACGACGCTGTACGGCATGGCCAAGCTCGCGGCCGGATCAATGGCGATGCGGCTGTGCGAGGAGCGCGGGCTGCGTGCGGCGTGGCTCAGGATCTTCTCGACCTACGGTCCGAAGGATGCCGATTACTGGCTGATCCCGAGCCTCATTCGGAACTTGCGCTCCGGGCAGCCCATGGCGCTGACGGCCTGCGAGCAGCGCTGGGGATTCTTGCACGCGCGCGATGCCGCCAGCGCCTTTAGCCTGGCGATCACGCATGACGCGGCGAGCGGCATCTTCAACGTCGGCAGTGCGGACGCTCCGCCGCTGCGCGAGACGGTGACGCGGCTGCGCGATCTCGTTCGCCCCGAGTCTGCGCTCGGCTTCGGCGAGTTGGCGTACCGGCCCGATCAGGTTATGGTCCTGGCTGCGGACGTTTCGCGCATGCTCGCCCTGGGCTGGAAGCCCGAAGTGCCGTTAGATCAGGGACTACGCGAGACGGTAGAGTGGCATGACGCGACCAAATCTTCCTGAGCCCAAAGAATTCGCCCGACGCATCCGTGCGCACGCCTTGCGCATGGTGCATGCCGCGAAGGCGTCCCATATCGGCGGCTGCCTTTCGATGGCGGACATTTTGGCGGTGCTCTACACGCGGATCCTGCGCGTCGATCCCGTCGATCCGCAAGCGCCCAGTCGCGATCGTTTCGTGCTCAGCAAGGGCCACGCCACGGCGATCATGTACGCTACGCTCGCCGAATGCGGTTTCTTTTCGCTCGCAGAGCTCGACGCCTATTGCCGCGACGGATCGATCTTCACCGGTCACGTCAGCCATGCCGTGCCCGGCGTCGAGGTCTCGACCGGATCGCTCGGCCATGGCCTCCCGATTGCCATCGGCATGGCGCTGGCCGCGCGCAATGCGGGCGCGGGCAGCCGCGTGTTCTGCCTGCTCAGCGACGGCGAGTGCGACGAGGGCTCGAACTGGGAGGGCATCCTGTTCGCGCCGCATCACAAGCTCAGCAATCTCTGCGTCATCGTCGACTTCAACAAGATCCAGAGCTTTGGCTCGGTCGCCGAGGTGCTGAACCTCGATCCGTTCGCCGAGAAATGGAAGGCGTTCGGCTGGCAGGTCGAGGAGATCGACGGACACGATCTCACCGCGCTCGAGCGTGTGCTGGGCGGTGTGCCGGCGATCTCGGGCCGGCCGACCGTCGTGATCGCCCACACCGTGAAGGGCAAGGGCGTGAGCTTCATGGAGAACAAGCTCGAATGGCACTACCGCTCGCCTTCGGATGAGCTGCTCGCGCAGGCGCTGGCCGAGGTCGGCGCATGAGGACGACGTTCATCGAGAGCCTGTCGCAGGCGGCAAGCGAAAACCCCGACATCTGGCTGCTCTGCGGCGATCTCGGCTATTCCGTGCTGGAGCCGTTCGCGGCGAAGTTTCCAGACCGTTATCTCAATGTCGGCGTCGCCGAGCAGAACATGGCGGGCATCGCCGCCGGCATCGCGCTGTCGGGCAAGACGGTCTTCATCTATTCGATCGGCAACTTCCCGACGCTGCGCTGCCTCGAGCAGCTCCGCAACGACGTCTGCTACCACGGTGCCGACGTCAAAGTCGTGGCGGTGGGCGCTGGCTATGCCTATGGCAGCCAGGGCTACACCCACCACGCGCTGGAGGATGCGGGGATCATGTCGATGCTGCCGGGCATCGAGGTGTTCGTGCCCTGCGATCCCATGGAGGTGCGCGCCGCGACGCGACTGATCGCAGGAAGCGGCAAGCCGTCTTACCTGCGGCTCAGCCGCCAGGGGGAGCCTGATCTCGGCGCTACCGTGACCGACCTGCGCAAGCCCAGGGTTTTGCGTGACGGACGGGACGTCGTCATCCTCGCGTCGGGGCCGATCGCCTCGCGCGCGCTGGAGGCAGCCGGCGCGCTTGCCGGGCGGGGCCGCGACGTTGGTGTCGTCAGCGTCTCCTGCCTGAAGCCGCTCGACGAAGTTGCGATCCGGGATGCCGTGCGCGGCGCCTCGCTCATCGTGACGCTCGAGGAGCACATCTTGCGCGGCGGTCTGTTCAGCCTAATGGCGGGCGTGTTTGCTGGCGATGCGGTTCGACCGCCGATTGCGGGCATCGGCATTCCCGAGCAGGGCGGCAAGACCTCGCAGGCGGGATCGCGCGAGGCGCTGCTCGATCTTGCCGGCCTCTCGGCCGAGGCGATCGTCGCACGGATCGAGCAGTCGCTGTCGAAGCGCTGACGCCCAGCGCGTCAAGCCCCAGACGTCGGCGGGGGATCGAAATTGACCCGCTCGCGCTCGAACACGACGGGCTTCTCGCGCACCTGACCGTAAATCGCGAGGACATACTCGCCGATCATGCCCATGAAGAACAGCTGGACGCCACCGAAGAAGAACATGGCGACGATCAGCGTGATGATGCCGGGCTCGGCGAGCTGTCGGTACAGGACGAGGCCGATCACGAAATTGATGATGGCGTAGCCGATGCTCAGGGCCGAGATCAGGAAGCCCGCGAGCAGCCCGAAGCGAACCGGCGCCGTGGTGAAGGACACGAGGCCGTTGAGGCCCTGGTCGATCAGCGCGCCGGCGCGGTTCTTCGAGAAGCCCTTCTTGCGCTCACGCCAGGTGTAGGGCACGCCGACCATGCGGCCGCCGCACTCGAACGTCATCATCCGCATGAACGGATAGGCGTCGCGGACGTGACGCATGGCCTCGACGATGCGTCTGTCGACGAGCTGGAAGTCGCCGACGCCGGGCGGCACCTTGAGCTCGGAGAATCTGGTCAGCACGCGGTAATAGGCATCGCGCAGCCCGCGCATCAGGCGGCTTTCTTCCCGGACGGCGCGGATGCCGTAGACGATCTCGTTGCCGGCTTCCCACAGCTTGACGAATTGGGGAAGCAGCTCCGGCGGGTCCTGCAGGTCGGCCGGCATGAACAGCAGAACGGCATCGCCGCCGCTCGCCATCACCCCGTTATAGGTGTTGCGCAACGGTCCGAAGTTGCGTGCGTTGACGATGATCTTCACCGCGGGGTCCTTCGCCGCGATCTCGCGCAAGATCTCCAGGGTACGATCGTCGGAGGCGTTGTCACAGAAGATGTGCTCCCGCCGATAGCCCTGGAGCTCGCTGTCGAAGATCTTCCGGATAGCCTCATAGCAATCCCGGACGTTGAGCTCTTCGTTGTAGCAGGGCGTGATGACGCTGATTGTTTTCACGTTCGCTTCTCTGCAGCAGGACAGGTGTCAACGCGGCGTGTCGGCGGCGTAGACGGCGGACTTGTGGTAATATCTGGCGATGCAGTCGTTCGGCAACCGGTCGGCGTTGGCCGTCACGTCGGACGTCATCAGCAGGGACGGCGTCCGTTGGTGCCGGGGCACCACGACAACCGCCTCGGGGCTCGTCGTCAAGAGGGTGTGCCGTTCGGCGCTCTCCTGCCAGTACGGGTACAGGCTCTGCCATTGCGCGCGGAGCAGCAGTCCCGTCGAGCTCAGGCAGAGCGAGGCGATCGTGAGCAGCGTCAGGCTCGCAGGCATTCCGACCGGACCGAGCAGGCCGCGGAACGCGCTGCCCGCAATCCGCTCGCGCAATTGCGGGCCGTAGGCGCCGACGAGCAGCTTGACGCCGAGCGTCGATCCGAACAGCAACAGGATCAATGCCTGGTTCTGCGCTCTTTCGACCAGCCGCATGCCCGTCGCATAGCGATGCGCGAAATACTCGAAATAGCAGCACGCCAGGCTGATCGCGATCGTGCCGAGAGCCAACAGCCTGCTTTTGTACGGCGCCTGGGGCGTCGGGTCGGGCTCGGCCAACGTCATGAGGCCGACGGCGGCGAGCCAGACGATGACGGCCGGCTCTCGCAGGAAGCGGCCGAGGCCGACGAGCGAATCGACCAGCGCTTGAAGGACGGACGAGATCGCGTGCCCGCCGTTCGGGAGCTGCTCCATGCGCGTGCCGTTGCCGCTGGCGGAGACGACGATGATCCAGCCGATGCCTATGGCGGCGGCGATCAGAACATGGTGCGCGATCTGACGCTGCTGGCCGAAAAGATGACGCGCTGCCAGTGAGGCCGCAACGATCAGCAGCAGCCAGGCTCCGGTGAATTCATTGCACAGCGCAGCGGCGAGACCGCCCAGGGCCATCGCGAGACTGAGCGTCCACGAGAAGCCGGCTTGCCGGTCGAGCGCCCGGACGCACTCCCCAAGGATCAGGATGGTGGCCACGGCGGGCGGAACGTAACAGGTCACGGCCGACAGCCAATAGAGCAGATCCCGGACGCTCGGCGCCGCGCTAACGACGGCGCTTGCGAATGCGAGCGCGAGGAAAGCCAATTGGAGAGCGGAGGCACCGGGCCAGGCCCGAACCACCGCGAGGCTCGTGGCGGCCAGGAACAGCGCTGCGATCACCGCCATCGTCAGGGAATAGGCCGACAGCAAGCTGACATTTGCCGCGGCAGAGATCGCTGGCGGAACCTGGGTCAACCACAGGGCCAGCACCCGTCCCGATTGCGTATGATAGAACAGCGATACGGTATCGATGAAGCCGTGGCGCACATAGAGCTCAGCGAAGCAGAAGTCGTCATGCTCGGGCGCGCTAAGCGACGTGAGCGCGAACAGAAGCAGCAGAAAAATTGCCGGAAACAGGCAGCCGAGCGTCCAGCCAATCCAGGCCCGGCGATCGGCGTGGGGACGCGCTGCCAGTGGAATAACACCTTGATTGTACACGCAAAGCCCCCTCCGATCCGGGCCAGACTAGAGACAACCGGCCCGGGTCGCAATGTTCATTTCCGCCCCTTGCCGTGCGCGCCTGACAGGCGCTGGCGGGCTGCGAACCTCGCTAGAATTCCCGCCGCTTCAGCCAGGCCCGCGTGCTCCAATGCGCAAAACACCAGGCCGATTTGATCAGCGAGAGGTGCTCCACATTGCGATAGATCTGCCAGACCCATTTGGCAGATCGCGCGGGGCGGCTGGAGACCGAGGAGCCTCTGACGCGGTAGCGGGCGAGATCCTCGTTGAGACCATACGCAATGTGGCCGCGCTCGAGGATGGAGAGCCAGAGGCAGAAATCATCATAGCCCTCATTCTTCATCGCAATGGGACCTGAGATTTCAAGGTCGACCATCGCGGTCAGGGTCGCAATCGCGGTGTTCATCAGGAGCTGGTCGTAGCTGAGCGAGGCCGGCACGCCGATCAGCCGCCCGGTGACGGTGTTGGTCTCGTTGATGCGCCGGAACGCGGTGTAGCTGAGCGCGGCCCGCTTTTCCTGAGCGAAGGCAAGCTGCCGCTCCAGCTTCTCGGGCAGCCACAGATCGTCGCTGTCGAGGAAGGCGAGATAGCGGCCCTGTGCGGCGTCAATCGATGCCTGGCGCGCCAACGCCGGCCCGCCGTTCTTCGGCATCCGGATCAATTTGACGCGCGGATCGCGCGCGCCGATGTCGGCGATGATTTGCGGCGTCCTGTCGGTCGAGCAGTCGTCGGCGATCAGGAGCTCCCAATCGGCGAATGTCTGGCTCTGGACCGAGCGGATCGTCTCCTCGATCAGGCCTTCGACGTTCCAGGATGGTGTGATGATCGAGACGAGCGGCATGAATGGGTCCGTTCAGTTCGTACGGGCCGGCTCGGCGATCGCCGCGCGCAAGGAGGCTGCGAACGTGTCGAGCAACACGGGATCGCTGATATAGAGCTCACCCGGATAGGAGCGGCGCCAGGCTGCCTCGAAATACGGCGCGCCTTTGGCCGGATCGAACGGCCCGGCTGCGAGCGCCTCGCGCAGCCGCGCGGGCACGTCGGCCAGCCGGTCGACTGCATAGACCAGCGGGCAGGAGCGGTAGAACGCATCGCCCATCACCACCACGGGCTTGCCGAGCAGCAAGGCTTCGGCGCCTGACTTGCTGTTGACCGAGATGATCGCATCGGCGCGGTTGAGCACGGTGTAATTGTTGGTCTGCGGCGGCAGCAGCACGAAATTGTCGAACCGGCGCGCCAGCTCGAACAGGCGATCGGCCGAGATCGCGCCGATCTGCGCGGGATGCTCCTTCACCACGAGCACATGGGAATCCGGGATCGTGCGCAGCAGGAAGTCGACGGTCGCGACCTGGTCGAGATAGTCCGGCGAGCGCAGCGTCAGAGCCATGTCGGCGGGGACGTGAAACGGGTAGTAGACGAACGGCGTTTCCGGAATTGGCTGATAGAGCTTGCGCAGCCGCGTTGCGTTGAGCGCCATCGCCGCGTGGACGCGGGCATGGCGCAGATTGTGGCCGAACTCCTGGTGCTTGCCGAGCGCGAACTGGTCCCACAGCTTTTCGGTGAGACGGCGGGCATTGCGCAGATTGACGACCTTCTTGAAGGCAGCCGAATAATGGTGCTGATCCTTCTTGGGGATGACGATCGCGCGCTGCGTCAGCGTGTCGTCGAGATAGGTGCGCACTTCAGGCGATACGGCGTCCGCGGGCGTCGGCATCACATCGGGCGCGCCGAGAGTGTCGGGGGTGAAGTACATGCGGCCACGAAAGAACGAAGGCTCGATGAACCAGTTGCGGATGCTGCGGCGCCTGGCAGCGTAGAAGCTCGCGATCACCGAGAGGAAGCCGCCGAGCTCCTGCACCAGTTCGGCGCGCCTGCCTTGCTGTTCCAGCCGGTCGAGCACCGTCTCCATCGCATGGGCGTAGATCATGAAGCGCCGCCGCAGCGCGGCGGTATCGCGGATGCCGAAAGTGAAACGCTCGTGGCTGAACAGGAAGTTGGTTCCGTCGAGCCCATAAGACGCGACGCGCGCGTCGAACGCCTTGCGATCCTCCGGCGACGGGCCGGCCTTGAGGCCCTCGCGGTACATGTTGGTGACCGGAATGCCTTCGTTCGTGGACATTTCCGCGCTGCGATCGTCGAAGGCTAGCAATTCGACATCATGGCCTGCCGCGCGCAAACGCTGGGCGACCGGAATCCAGAACCGGGTCTGGTATTCGGCAAGCGTGGTGATGAGAATGGTCTGTGCAGGTGTGGACATGGCTCTATCGGGAATGTTCGATCGCAATGCTCGCGAGCGGCAAGCCCGTCGTCGCGCAATGCGCGCGTCTTGCCGTAAATTGGGACGGGCTGGCCTGATCGTGGGCCGCGATGCGCGCAAGCAGGGTCTGGACGAAGGGCGGCGCGATGCGCTTGTCGCGCCGGGCCGGATTGAAATGACTACGCAGCCGCTCGGTCACCGCCGAGCCGAGCGCGGCACTGGCCGCGCCCTTGACGATCTGGCCGAGGCTCGGCTTTGCACGCGTGCCCTTCACGGTGGCAAGCAGCGAGACGTAAGGACGCTGTGAGCGCGTTGCGCCGGTCAGGACATCGGCGACCCGTTCGGCGGCCTTTCCGTCGTTGAGATGGAAGAAGGCCTCGATGTCGGCAGCGTGAACACGGGCGAAATCGAAAGTCTCGGTCTCGCGTTCGATGTGGTCGATCGCGTCGAGCAGCTCGTCGAACGAGGCAACCGGCCGGCTCACGCGCGCCGGCAGCGCGGCATGGCCTGCAGTGGTCGGCGTGTTCAGATATTCGAGCTGCAGCGGCAGCTTTCCGAGCAGGACCGATTCGACGGCCGTCCCGCAATTGAGGTGAATGACGGCGGCCGCATTGCGGATGCGATCGAGCACGCTGCCGGTGCCGTCGATCAGAACGTTGGCGTGGCGCGAGAGTGCGTTGCGATAGACGTCCTCGCTCTCGAAGGGGTGCGGGCGCACGAGGATGCTACGGTCGGGCCGCGCAGCGGCGAGCCGCTCGATCTCGACGAGATAGTTGGCGAAGACCTGTTTCAGGTCCGCGATGAAGCGATCGACATAGACGCCGTCCCATCCGGCGCGCACCATCGCCTCGCGCTCGCCGCCGGGTTTGCCGGTGAAGCGCGAATTGACCAGCGGGAAGTTGGCGTTGACGAGCAGATAGCCGCGCGGCTCGCCGTCGAGCAGCGCGCGCCAGTGCGGCGCCGCGAAATCGAAGCGCGGGCATCCGGTGAGGTGAAGCTGCTCCGGCTTCATGGTCCCGCCTGCGAGGAAGGCATCGTGCAGCCGGCTGCCCCAGAAGAAATACCCCGCCAGGATGTCGGCGTAGCCGCTGGCCTTGATGTGGGCGGCCATCGCCGGCGGCGAGTTGCCGCCCTTTTCGGCGAGCACGCCGCCTTCGGTGTCGAGCACGTACAGCGCAAGGCCGGCTTTGGCAAAGCTGCGCATCAGATCGAGATTGACGGGACGCGCGTAGTTGACGACCAGCGCGTCCAGCCCAAGTCGCGGGACGTCGACGGCCTGCTCGTACATCGGCACCAGCACGACGGATACGCCCCGCCGCGCCAGTTGATAACCGAGCATGACTGCCCCCGGCAGGTCACGCTTGGGGTGATCGACCACCAGGCCTATACGCAAGATGTGAGCTCCCGGCAGGTCCGTGTCAGAGCCGCATCACGGTGCGCTCGAGGTCCGTCAGGGCTCCGACCGCGCGGAAACGCGGCGGCGGTTCGGGGAAGATGCGCGGCTGCTGAATGTAGGTTGCCGTGTATAGCAGGCGGCTGTGATCCGACTGGATCCGGCTTCCCATGTGCAGGCAGCGCGCCGTGTTGACGATAAAGGACGACAGGCGCGGCGCGATCATTTCCTTGACCGCGTCGGGACCGGTCTTGGCGAACACCTGCGCATCGCTCATGTGACTCTTGAGCGAGTTACGGAACGCCTTCGATGGTCCGGCCGGAATGAAGGTGAACGGGCCGTCGGCGGTGTCCTGCACGTCGGTCAGGTAGATGAAGAGCTTGCAGACGCGCTTGTCGTCGTGATCGAGATGCCACAGCTGCGAGAAGCTCAATGCCTGGTTCGGTGTGGGCTGCGACAGCGTCAGCACCACGTCCGACAATTGCGGCAGATCGTGCATGAAGTCGCCGATGATGCGCAGGGCAGCGGGCTGCAGGGCATAGCGCACGAACGGATGGTCGGTGGCAAAAGCACCGTTGATGAGATCCTCGTCCAGCAGGCTGACCCAGAATGATTTGTGCCCTTCCTTCTGCCGGCCGACCAGTTCCTGGAGGCGGCTTACCTTGCCGTCGGCGAACGATGCGACGGTTTCCGCGAGGCTGCGATCGACAATCGAGGAGACGTCGACATAGCCGTCCGTCTCCAGCTTGCGGCTGGCTTCGGCCCATTCAGGCTTGGTAGGAAGCTGCTTGAGCAGCGCGACACGTTTGGCGCGGGCCGGCAATTGCAGGCCGGTCAGAGCAGCCTTCAGCAGCCATCCGAGATCGGTGCGGTTGACGTGCCACAGCAGGCGGCGGAACTGGCTGATCTTCGCCTTCTTCGGGGCAGGCCGATCAGCCGTCGTGTCGACGGTTGTCATGTGAGCTCCCAGCAATACAAAAAACCATCATTGTGAATCGTCGGCGCGAACGGCATGCGTTCACGCGCCAGGATGCGGACGCGGCCCTGTCGCTCGTAATCGTCGAGCGTCGAGAGTAGTTGCGTCTGGCGGCCGACCTGGCGAAGACCCCGCGCGCTGTTGACCGCGTTCCACTCATAAGTCGCCGCCTTGTCCGAGAACAACGCCGGACCGAAACCCGTGGAGGCGCTTTTGGTGTCTGTCGCGTGGATGTTCATTCAACTGCTTTTGGATATCAGTCCCATCAATTGTCCGATGGCTGGAAATACCGTCCGGTGTCGCTTCTCAAGCACGAGGAGGTATTGAAGCGTCCAGGTGGTCAGACAGAAAACCATGGAACCAAGAGCGAGCTTTAGCACGCTGTCGAACCGAATGTAACCTGCAATTGCTGCTAGAGAAATGCTTGCCAGCGCAAGGATTGCGAGCTGGGTTCCGATCACCCTTGCAAATCGATTGCGGTCGAGTTCGAGCGCACCGCGCAGCTCGCCAAGCTGCAGGGGCAGGATGACGATGCTGCCGATCGCCTGGCCGAGAATCAGGGCGCGTTCTGCGAACAGATGCAACGTTGCGGCCGAAACGACTGCCCAGATCAGAAGTTGGACGGCCATCAGCCGGTTGAGCCTTGCCTGCACCTCCGGCCGCGTCAGAAAGATCAGGCTGCCGATTGCGACGTATTGGGCGCAGATCGGGACCAGGAAGCTGAGGCCCATCCAGAACGCATAGGGCGCGAGGAGGGGCCCGATCCAGATGCTCATGATCTCCGGTGAGAAGAGCGCGGCCGCGGCAAGCGGCGGCACCACGAACATCGGCATCATGACGAGGCCGAGATCGCCGAGGCGCTGGAACGACGTCGCGTTGCCGCGCTCGTCAAGGCGGCTGGCGACAGGAAGCAGAGCGGAGGTCAGAAGGCTGACAACGACTTTGGAAACCCGCGACAGTCGAACCAGCGCGTCGTAGGTACCGACGGCCTTGGGCCCGAACAGCAATCCGATCAGGAAGGGCTGAAACGGACCGGAGATGCCGCCCATCAGCTTGCCCTGCAGGAGAAGCAGGCAGCGATGCAGAATATCCTGCCGGATGTCCGGGGTCCAAGGCAGCAATCGCGCATGCTTGTGCCTGAGGGCAACGAACGCGGCAATTCCAATGACGACGGCGCGAGCCACCAGGGTGGCGAGATAGAGGTAGGCGACCACTTCAAAGCCGGCCTCCGCCCACGAAGCTGCGAAGGTCAGACCGACATAGCCTGCCGTCGACGTGACTTCGGCCACACGGAGCAGATTGTAGCGCTCGAAGCCTTTGACGATGCCTTCCCACACCAGCGCCGGAACGAAAATCAGATTTGCGAGGGCGGTATAGTGCATGATCCGGGTGAAGGTCTCCAGATGCGCGGCGTCGACCCTCATCACGATGACGAGCAGCGGTGTCGAGAGCCATATGGCCGCACTCAGGATCACGGTGAGAACGACGGAGATCACTCCCAGGAAAGCGATCTGGCGGCCGGCCTGCGCCCAGTTGCGGTGCTCTCTCGCGCGCGCGACGACCTGGGTGGCGACCTCGGACAGACCGAGGTCCAGCACCGCCATCATCCCGCTGGGAAGCAGCAGCCGTGAGATGACGATGAGGCCGAACTCGGTCACTCCCCAGGTCCGGATGATCAGGGGAATGACCGCAAGGCCCAGCAAGGCGGCCATGCCGAAAGCAAGCGCCGAAATCACCGTGTTCTGGATCAGGCGCTTGATCATTGAGGTGTGCTACCAGGCGCTCAGGCCGCCGTCGACGGCGATGTTCTGGCCGGTCACGTAGGATGCGGCATCCGACACCAGAAACAGCATGGTCCCCACCATCTCGTCCGCGCGAGCCATGCGGCCGAGCGGGACGCGGGCGCCATAGCGCGCCTTGAAGGTCTCGTTCTGCCCGCTCTCGACCCCACCGGGGGTGAGGGTGTTGACGCGAACGCCTTTCGCCGCCCAGTAGGTCGCCAGGTGCTTTGTTAGGCCGATGACGCCGGCCTTGGACGCCGTGTAGACCGCGGGCGTGTTGATGGCGCGGCCGAGATATTCGGAGCCTTCGTAGATGCGCTGGTCGGGCGCCATCAGGCCGTAGATCGAGGCGGTCTGCACGATCGCGCCGTAGCCGCGTTCGGCCATCCGGCCGCCGAAGACCTGCGCGACGTTGAACATGCCGTCGAGATTGACGGCCATGATCTCGCGCCAGGTGTCCTGCGAGAACGTCTCGACCGATGCGAAGAAGGCGTCGACGTCGCGGGTCTTGCTCGCGGCGTTGTTGAGCAGGATCGAAACGGGCCCGAGATCGGCTTCGAGCGCATCGGCAATGTTGCGCACGGAGCCCGGCACGGTGATGTCGCAGCCATAGCCCTTGGCGCGGACGGGATGGAGCGCAGCGATCTCGGCCGCCGCAGCGTCGGTCGCGGCCTGGTCGAGATCGACGATCGCGACGTTGGCACCGAACTCGGCGAGACCCTCGGCAAAGCGGCGTCCGAGGATACCGCACCCACCCGTCACGACGGCGGTTCGGCCGCTCAGATCGAACAATGCCTTGAAGCTCGTGGTCATCGCTGGAGGCTCCTCAGCCCGGTTGTCGTTGGCGCAGTAGAAGTTCCACCAAGGCAAAATCGAGATCGGAATCGATGTCGATGGAGCGGTCCTCCGGCATCTCGAACAAGCGCGTGTCCGGATAGAACACGGCGGGCTGCTCCAGGAATGGGGCGACGCGCCAGACATAGATCGACGCGTTCATGTCGAAGCAGCGCGGCGCATCCTGACGGCGCGTGATTGGAGGATCGGCGGATTTGGAGAGGCCGACGCTGCCGTCGGTGCGCTGCTCGACCAGGTTGAAGTAGGGCGAGCGTCGGGCCGGTGCCCCCGTGATGACGTTGCGCGCGCCGCTCTCGCGCAGCAATGCGACCGCGCCGGTGATGTCGGAGGCCAGGCGGAGCGGCGAGGTGACGTCGAGATCGACGAAGATCTCCGGCGTCTTGCCGGTTTGCGCGATCGCTTGCTCCAGACAGTGGCGGATCGCCGGCAGCTTCGGCGCGGTATCGGTCGCCATCTCGTCGGGACGCTTGACCGCGATGTCGGCGCCGGCCTTCAGGGCCGCATCGAGCAGCGCATCCGAATCGCTGCTGAAGGCGATCGCGTCGAACAGGCCGGTCTCGCGCGCCTGTGCGATGCTCCAGGCGAGCACGGGCTTGCCGAGGAGATCGCGCGCATTCTTGCCCACGACCCCCTTCGAACCGCCGCGCGCGCAGATGGTGCAGAGCAGACTCATGGCGATACCCAGGTCTTCGTGCGCAGAGCACGCTCGCTGGCGTCGATCAGGTGCATGACGCCAAGCGCCTCGGGCAGCGAGCAGGCCGGGCTCGCGCCACGCATCGCCGCGACATGCATGTCGCGATAGCTCTGATCACGCGCGCTGGGGATCTCCGTCGTCTTGCCGTTGACCGTGAGGCGGCTGCCGACGAGGTCGGCCTCGATGGTGTCCTCATCGACATTGACGCGAATGCGGCGAATGCCCTGCCGGTCGAGATAGTCCATGTGGACGTGGACCGATGGCGCCCGCTGCATATCGAGCAGCAGGTCGAGATGGTCGTCGACGTCGATGTCGCGCGCGCCGGACGCGCCGCCGAGCGCTGCGACGCGATGCCACGGCCCGAACAGCCAGAGCAGATAGTCCAGCTCGTGGCTGAGATCCCGGAGAACACCACCTCCGGCATCAACCGTGGCCGATGCGGTCGTGCGATGATCGCGGCCGGGGCGCCACTCCCTGATGTCCTGGCCGACATAGGCGGCGACGGTGATCACGTCGCGCCCGTGCAGTCTTTCGGCCAGGGCCGTCATCACCGGATGAAAGCGCAGATTGTATCCGACGCTGACACGGGCAAACGGATATTTCGGAGGCGGGGCCGGCGTCGCGAACAGCGGCTTCTCGACGAGAACCTTGCCTTGGAAGCCGGTCTGCGCGAGCTCCTGCAGATTGTCCGCGTGGCGCGCGGTCTCGGTGGCGATCACCACGTAGTCCGGATGCGCCGCCGCGATGGCCTGCGCGATCGACCCGTAGTCGCCGCCGTCGCGTCGGCTGACGGTTGAGACCTGAAGTCCAAGCTCGCGCAGGACGCGCGCGTGCCTTGTGCCGATCGAGCCGAGGCCAACCACGACGGCTGTTGTCGAGGTCACGGGAAGACCTCGTGAAACTCCGCGTGAGCCTGCTCGAAATCCTCCAGGCGGCCGATGTCGAGCCAGTATTCACGGATGGGATAGACCGCGACCCGTCCCTTGCCGGCGATCACGCGCTCCAGCACGGTCGGCATGTCGATGCTGACGCCGGGTGCGACATGGCTGAAAACGGATTGGCCGATCACATAGATGCCGGCGCTGACGAACCAGCTCTCGGTCGGCTTCTCGCGAATGGCATCGAGAAAGCCGTCCGACGTGGAGACGACGCCGTAGGGCACGTGCACCTTGTGCTCGCGCACGGCCATCGTCGCTTCCGCCGGCGTTGCGTTGTGAAAGTCGAGAAGAGCCCCGTAGTTGATCGTGGTGAGGATGTCGCCGTTGGTGACGATCATGGGCAGGGCCGGCGGCGTCTTGAAGAGGCCGAGCGCGCCTGCAGTCCCGAGCCGTTCGGTTTCGTGGACATACTGGATATTGGCACCGAAGGCAGCGCCATCGCCAAAATAGTCCTTGATCGTCTGGGCCTTGTAGTTGACCGAGATGAAGATGTTGCCAAAGCCCTGCTGCACGACGTTGCGGACGATCGTCTCGAGCAGCGGCCGGCCGCCGACATTGAGCATGGGCTTCGGCATGTCGCGCGTCAGCGCGCCCAGGCGTTCGCCGAGGCCACCCGCCATGATCAGGACGGGGTTTTGATAGTGAGCCGGTTCGAGCAGCTCATCGAGCGTCTCGACCACGACCAGATGGCCGCCCTCGTCGATAAGCGGGAGCTGCTTGATCGACTTCTGCCGCATCAGCTGCAGGCGATCCTCGCGCGGCAATGTCGCAGGGGCCGACACCGGCGTCCGGTTCATGATGTCGGTTGCAAGTCCGGAGAGCGGTACACCGCGCAGCAGGCCGCGCCTGACGTCACCGTCGGTGACCACGCCAAGCAAGCGATTCTGGTCGTCGAGCACGAGCGCGATTTGAATGCTTCCGCTCTCGATGGCAGCAATGGCCTCGCCCACAGTCGCCTGCGTTCCAACGACGGCCTTACGCCAGGATTTCATGGCAATCTGCCTCGTATACGCCAGATATCGGGGGGCGGCCCAGGGCTGAGGTTGCTATATCGCGGCTGCGAGAGGCCGCGTCAACCCCAACGACAGGCCCCGAACAGGCCTGTTAACCCAAGCATTTCGCGGTCCGAATCAATGGTTTGAAGACCCCCGGTCGCCCCGTTAAGATCGCCCGCGCAAGGGAATCGCGATGGACGATCTCATCATCATCGGCGGCGGCGAGCATGCCTTCATGGTCTACGAGGCGGCGCTGCTGTCCGGCCAGTTCAAGGTCGTCGGCTTCCTCGACCGCCAGCCCGGAGCGTTCGGTGACGTCAGCTATCTCGGAACCGACGAGGTCGCGCCAGAGTACCCGGATGCCGCCTTCGTTCTGGGAATCGGATCGATGCAGGCGGGGCCTGCGCGCCGGCAGATGATCGCCCGCATGCAGGTCAAGCGCTGGGCCTCCGTGGTTCATCCCCGCGCGATCATCTCGCCGTCAGCCTCGATCGGTGCCGGCACCGTCATCATGCCCGGCGCGGTCGTCAATGCGCGAAGCCGGGTCGGCGATCACTGCATCGTCAATTCCGCTGTCGTCGTCGAGCATGACGTGCAGATCGGCGATTGCACGCATTTGTCCCCGGGAACCGTGATCGGCGGAGGTGCGAAGATCGGCGAAAACTGCTTCATCGGTCTCGGCAGCCGGGTCAGGGACCATATCGCAATCGGTGACGACACGCTGGTTGCGATGGGATCGGTGGTCACGGCCCCATGCCCGGCGGGATCGGTGCTGCGCGGCGTTCCGGCAAAGCCGCGAGGCTAGAGCGGGTCGTCCGGCTCGAGCGCACGCGGCGCGGCCGTTCCGATCAGTGACCAGTAGTCGATCGGCGGCCGCCCGGCGCCGGGGCGCTTGGCGGTGATGTCGGCGGGGCCGATGGTCTCTCCAGCCTTCAGCGCGCGCGCCGCGACGATGCTCTTGCGTGCTACAGGGACGTTCCTGATCTCGGATTCCTTTGGCGTCTTCACGCCGTCGCCAAGCGCACGTTCGACGTTGCGGATGGCGGCGACCATGCGCCTGAAATCGTCCGGCTCGAGCGAGGCCGCGTGATCGGGGCCTTGCGCCTTGCGGTCGAGCGTCAGGTGCTTTTCGATGATCGTCGCGCCGAGCGCCACGGCGGCCACCGAAACCTCGAAGCCGTCGGTGTGGTCGGAATAGCCGACGGGAAGCTGGAACGCAGACCGCATGGTCGCCATCGCTGCGAGGTTCACGTCGCCGATGGGGCAGGGATATTCGGTCGTGCAATGGAGCAGGCTCACATGCCGTGCGAGCACCGCGCGCGCCGCCGGATCGCGCCACGCCGCGCGGAAGGCCGCGATACCGGGTCGATCGTCGGATGGGCCGTAGCCATGAGCGAGCACGCCCAGTGCTTCCTCGATCTCGCCGAGCGTCGCCATGCCCGTCGACAGGATCAACGTCGCGCCGGCCTTTGCGGCTGCATGCAGCAGCGGTGCATTGGTGAGGTCGCCCGATCCGATCTTGATGCGCGGCAGTTTCAGCGACAGCAGGAAGGCAAGCGAAGCGTCGTCGAACGGCGTCGACAGGAACTCGATGCCGCGCTCCCGCGTCCGCTCGATCAGCGCGTGATGCGCAGCCTGCGGCAATTCGAGCCGTTTCAGCATGGCCAGCTGGCTTTCGTCAGCATCAGTCGTGCGCTGCTGATAGTCGGCCTTCTTCGCCCCGCTGCCAGCCAAAGCCTTGGCATTGAAGGTCTGGAATTTGACGATGTCGGCACCGGCGTCTGCTGCGGCGTCGACGAGGGCCAGTGCCTTGTCCAGGCTCCCGTCGTGATTGACGCCGGCTTCCGCGATGATCTGCGTGTGCATGGTCATGCCTGCGCCCCGCCTGGCGGAAGATCGTAAAAGCCCTTGAGCAGAAGCTGCGTGAAATCCGGGATGCCGGCGATAATCCCGGCAAATCGCCGGCTGGATTCGCCGTCGCCGTAGGGGCTGACGGTGGCTTGACGGCCGCGCTGGAGCGCCGCTGCGATGGCTGCTGCAATGGCACCGCGTTCGGGCGCTGAGTGAAATACCGAGGCGGCGCGCTCGCGTCCCTTCTGGCGGTCGCCGATATCGACCGTGGGAACGCCGAAGGAGGGCGCCTCGAGCACGCCACTGGAGGAATTGCCGATCACGACATCCACCTGGTTCATCAGGCTGAGATAGCGAAGCTGCCCGAGCGAGGCGACGGCGATCGTGTTCGGCCGGCTGGCCGCGTAAGCCTCGATCCGGGCGTTCAGGGCCCGACCCTCGGCGTCGGCGTTGGCGAGCGTGAAAACGAAACGAAAGGCGGGATCGAGCGTCGACAGGGCTGCGAACAATTCGTCGAGCTCGGCCACCGAGCGTCCGGCTTCAACCGTGACGGGGTGAAACGTGATGAGCGCGCAGCGTTCGCCGAGCTGCAATCCGATCGCGCCGCCGATGCCGGCGCGGTCCATCAGATCGAGATGCTTGATGGCGTCGATGCCGACCGAGCCGATGGTATGGATGCGCGACGGGTGCTCGCCAAGCTGCATCAATCGTCGCGTCGAGCCCTGATTGCTGGTGAAGTGCAGGTGCGACATCTTGCTGATGGCGTGACGCGTGGATTCGTCGACGGCGCCTTCGGTGACGTCTCCGCCGAACAGATGCGCCATCGGCAGCCGCATGAACATCGCGGCCTGCGCGGCTGCAAACATCTCGAAGCGGTCGCCGAGCACGACGACGAGGTCCGGCTGAAGCCTTGTGAAGGTATCGGCAAAGCCGATGACGCCGAGGCCGACCGATTTCGCGACGCCTGCGCCGGTGTCGCTGCTCAGCAGCGTCTCGACGCGGGCGTCGACCTCGAACCCCTCGTCGCGAATTGCGTTGAACGTGTAGCCGAACTCCGGCGCGAAATGCATGCCCGTTGCGACGAGCTGGAGTGTCAAGCCGGGCGTTTCCCGGATTGCGCGCATCGGCCAGACCAGCAGCCCGAAATCGGCACGGCTGCCGGTGACGAAGCAGATCTTTCGCGCGCTGCTATTCATCGGGGGACCTGATGCTGGCGCTGCTGGGCAGGTTGATCAGTCGGCGTTCGATGGACTCGGCGGTGGAAAGATCGCCGCGGGGGTTTTGCGCGAACATCGGCAGCTTGTGCATCAGGGTCCAGGCCGGCCGCGCGCCAAAGCCGGCGTCGTTGAGCGCGGCGAGGACGTCGTCGCGACGGTCCGCATTTACTTCGTCGAGCAGGATCGCGTTCAGCCAGTAGTTACTCGTGGTGTCCTTTGGCTCATGCGAGAAGCGCACGCCGGGCACATCCGCGAAAGCCCGTTGATAGGCGGCAGCGAGCTTGCGCTTGCTTGCCAGGAAGCCATCGAGCTGCTCGAGCTGGGCGCAACCGAGCGCCGCATTCAGGTTCGGCAGGCGATAATTGAAGCCGATCTCGTCGTGGACGAAGGCCCATTTGTGCGGCAGCTTCGCCGTTGTCGTCAGGTGCTTGGCGCGGCGGCCCAGCGCCTCGTCGTTGGTCAGGATGGCGCCGCCGCCGCCCGTGGTGACGATCTTGTTGCCGTTGAAGCTCAGCGCGGCGAGCCGCGTCTGCGATCCCACGGCGTGGCCCTTGTAGGTCGATCCCAGCGACTCCGCGGCATCCTCCACCAGGGCAATGCCCCAGTCGCGCGCGATCTCGGCGATCTCGTCGAGCTCGACGGGATGTCCGAACGTGTGCATCGGGGCGATCGCCGCGATGCGGCGGCCGGTCTCCCGGTTGATGGTTCCGGTCGCGGTCTTTTGCGCGATCGCATCGAGGCGCATTGCGAGTGCGCGCGCGTCCATGCCGAGTGTTTCGAGCGAGCTGTCGACGAAATGAGGCGTGGCGCCGCAATAGGCGATCGCGTTCGTCGTCGCGATGAAGGTCAGTGCCGGCGAGATGACCTCGTCGCCGGGCTCGACACCGGCGAGGACGAAGCAGGCATGCAGCGCGGCCGTCCCGTTGACGACGGCCACCGCGCGCTTGGCGCCGGTGACCTCCTCGAGCATGCGCTCGAACCGGTCGACGAAGGGGCCGACCGAGGAAACGAAGGTGCTCTTGATGCACTCCTCGAGATAGGCGACCTCGTTGCCGGCGAACACCGGTTCGTGCAGGCCGAGGATGCCGTTCGGCGTGCCGGCAGCGCGCCGTACGGCGTCGACCACGGCCTTCGGATCGAAGCCGGATGATCGGGTTGCGGCCGTCTTCACCGTTGCTTCAGACATTGTACACATCCGCCTTGTAGCGGCTGAGATTGGCGGGGTTGGTGAACCAGCTCGCGGTCCTCTCGATGCCGCGACGCATCCCGTCGAGCCCGCCGAATTCCGGCGCCCAGCCGAGCTGCTGGCGCGCCTTGGAATTGTCCGCCCAGAGCCGCTCGACCTCGCTATTGGCGGGCCGCAGCCGCGCTTCGTCGGTCTCGATCTCGATCGTCACGCCCATCACGTCGGCGATCATCTCGACGGTCGCGCCGACCGAGATCTCGAAGCCGCTGCCGAGATTGATGGTCTGGCCGACGACTTGCTCCGCAGGTGCCGTCAGGCCTGCGATCAGGCCGCGCGCGGTGTCGGTGACGAACGAGAAGTCGCGTGTCGGGCTGACGGCGCCGAGGCGGATCTTGCGCTTGCCGGTCGCGATCTGGCTGATGATCGTCGGGATCACCGCGCGCGCCGATTGCCGCGGACCAAAGGTGTTGAACGGGCGGATGACCACGACAGGCATGTCGAACGACGCCTGGAACGAAAGCGCCATCTGGTCGGAGGCGATCTTCGAGGCCGAGTAGGGCGACTGCCCGACCAGCGGATGACTTTCCTTGATCGGAACCGTCTGCGCCGTGCCGTAAACCTCGCTGGTCGAGGTTTGCACGAAGCGCCGCACGCCTGCCATGCGCGCGGCCTGAAGCACGTTCACGGTGCCGCGCACATTGGTCTCGACATAGGAATCGGGCGCGACATAGGAAAAGGGAATGGCGATCAGCGCGGCCAGGTGCAGCACGTCGGTGCAACCGCTGGCGGCCGCAATCATGAAATGCGGATCGCGAATGTCGCCGGCGACGACCTCTACGGACTTCATGATGTCGGCCGGGACCGTGTCGAGCCAGCCCCAGGAGTTGAAGGAGTTGTAATAGACGACCGCCTTGACGCGGGCTCCGGCTTTCACCAGTTCCTCGACGACATGCGAACCGATGAAGCCGTCGCTGCCGGTAACGAGGACGCGGGCGTCCCTCAGATCTGCCATGCCGGACCCCAAAAGGCGATTAAGCCAATATTCGCAACAAGATGGCGCTATAGCACACTGACGGTTGCGCGCAACAGAGCAGCGCTCGGGCGCCGCCAAATGCCCGGGGATCCAGCGGTTTTGGCGGCGTCCTATGCCTTGCCTGCCGCGCTCAGACGCTGTTTCACGAACGTCTCCAGATTCCCGCCTTCGAACAAGTGACCGGCCACGCCGGCCGCCCGTGCCGCTTCGATGTCACTATCCTTGTCACCGATCACCATGCTGCGCGTCATGTCGATCGGGAAGCGCGTGGCGAGATCGGTGATCATGCCCGGCGCCGGCTTGCGCCGGTCGCTCACGCGGCAGTAGCGCGCAACGGTTCCGTCGGGGTGATCGGGGCAGTATTCGAATGCATCGATGTGCGCGCCGATCTCCGCCATCTGCTCCGCCATCCAGCGGTGCAGGGTAACGACGTGATGCTCCTCGTAATAGCCGCGTGCGACACCGGATTGATTGGTGATGACGAAGGCAAAATAGCCGGCATCGTTCACGGCCTTCACGGCTTCGCGTGCCCCCTCGATCCATTCGAGCTTGTGCGTCTCGAAAGTGTATCCTGAATCGTGGTTGAGCACGCCGTCGCGATCGAAGAACACGGCCGGGCGCCGCAGTTGCCGGCGCAATTCGCGATCGGCGCGGGCGAAATCGTCGGGAATGCCGATGTCGATGAAGTAGCCGCGATAGGCCGTACCGCGCAGCGCACCGGACTTGGCGAGGCCGGGGAACACCTCCTGCTCGAGCGAGGCGGGCAGCGTCGCGATGTCGTCGAGGACGGACTTGTCGATGACGTAGATGCCTGCATTGACCGGGCCCGTAGCGCCTGCGCCCGGGGCGATGAAGTCGCGCACCATGTCACCATCGAGCACGACGCGGCCGTAGCGATCGCCGACGACGCCATCACGCAACGCCATGTGAACGCGACCGTCACGCGCACGGGCGATCAGGTCGAGCAGGTTGAAGTCGAACAGGGAATCTCCATTCAGCAGCAGGAAGCGATCGTGCAGCAAATCGCGCGCATGCACGAGCGCACCGCCCGTGCCGAGCGGCTCGGTTTCGCGGGACACGACGATTCGGGTCTGCCCCCTGACGGCCGCGGCGTAGTGCGTCTCGACGATCTCCGCCTTGTGACCCGCGAGCAGGAGGATTTCGTCGAACAAGCCATAGCGCACGAGCTCGTCGATCAGCGTGTCGAGAAACGGCCGCCCGCCGATGTCGAGCATCGGCTTCGGGACCAGCTTGGTGCGCTCACCCAGCCGAGTGCCCAGCCCGCCGACGAGGATCACCGCCTGTCTCAGCATGACATGCTCTCCTCACAATTTAGGCTACGGACTGTTGCGCCAGCCCGAGACGATACGAGATTCAATGTCTGATCCATTTCATATCAGCGCGAGCAGGGAATTCGAATGACGGCCGTCTGATTGTTGGTAAATAGCACCGGAAACGGGCCGGTGCGCAGCACATCGATGACGGCGGGCCCGATTGGCTCGGCGGGAGGGAAATAGCTGAGGCGCTGATTGACCGCGAGCTGTGTCCACTCGATCGTGCGAGGCGTGATGATCGCGACCAGGTTCCAGGCGTTCTCCCCCGTGTCCAGAATGTTCTGGAACGCGGCCTTGGCTTCCTCACTCGTGATTTGGGGGCTTCCGGCGTTTGTTGCCTCGGACCCTGGGGTCGATTCCTGAGCAGGTGCCTGGGCCCCACGGACGGCTTTTAATAGTCCACTCAACGCATCCGCCCTGCGCATCTGGAAGAACGCCTCTGAATTGATTTCGCTGATCAGGGGCGTGACCAAGCTGCACGCGGTTGCCAGCCGCTGACGTCCCTCCGTCGGCTGCAGGATTGCCCGCACGACCGATTTTGTCCGCTGTGCGACCGCTTCGTTCACGGTGTCCAGATTAGAGAACAGATAGGCCGCAGGAGCGCCCGTGATGGCCTGGATCATGCCGAGCGTGTAGGGATCGGAGAGAATGATCCCTTTTCGCAGATTGGCGCGGAGCCAGCGGGCCACATCGAGGTCGTTGGCATTGTAATGGGAAACGACCGAGGCGCGGTCCGGGAGCGCGCCATAACTGTAGTTTCTGTGAATGCCTGACAGACCGGCCTTGTCGACGGCGATGCCCACCCCCACGACCCCTACGAGACTGCAGATGGCGATCGGCCTCGACCGAGCCAGGGTCAACAGCGCGAGCGTCGCCAGAAGCACGATACCCGCGATTTCCGTTGGTCTGAGGAATGCCTGGTAATGGGCATAAGGCAGGTCGGCCCGCCAGGCAAATGCGTAGATCGCAACCACAAGGATGGTCGCAAGCAGCGTGACCGCGACCGCGACCAGGGTCTGCCGGTATCGCGATAACGGAGCGAAATCGACCAGCAATTGGCAAAAGATTTCTGTGGCCGTGATCGTGAGCAGCGACACGATGATCGCGCTGGTGCGATACAGGAAAGGGAAGCCGGAGAGGACAGCGACGCTCAGCCCGCAGCCGGCAATCCAGGACCAGACGAGCGTCGTGAAGCCTTCGGCGGGCGGCTCAATTGCACCCGAGGGAGCACGAAGGGCAGGCCGGGTCATCCACCACCATGCAACGCCCAACAGGATGCAGATGGAGAAGAGTGGGCTCAATGCCCGGCCGAGCTCGATGGCGGCAATCTGCGGTCCGGAGCCCAGGAACAGCTCTTCGCCGCCCTCGATCCTTCTGCCAAGGATCAGCCCCGTAATCGAGGAGAAGGTGTCGTTGGCGCTGATGGGCGGAATGTAGCCGAAGCGCATTCCCGCGACACAGAAGATCGTTCCAGCGATGATCAGCGGCAGGACAAAGGACAGGATTCGAAGGATTGCGATGCTGGGCGACGGCCAGGCGGCGATGATCCGCACGATGACAAGATAGAGAAGCCAGCTGATCAGCACGGTCGGAACGAACAGATAGGAACCGCGGTGTGCAAGCAGTAGTGTCGCCGGCCATATGCAGCCGAGAAAGAGAGGCCCTGCATGTCTTGCGCTGTTGCTCAGGATCCTGAGCAGGAAGAGCCCGGCCACAAGCAGCGCGAGCATGAGCGTATTATTGTTGAGAGCGAAGGCAATCAGCAGCGTCGCCCCGGCGCCCCCGGTCAGCAGCAGGGCCGATCGCGTCGACACAGCGCTCACGTTCCGGTCGGAATTGCCCATCAAGACGCCGAGAAACACAACGCTGCTGGCGACGGCCAAGCTGCCGTTTGTCATCAGGGCGACGGTGTTGCCGGTCGCGGCGAAGAAGAAGGCGATCCATCTTCGTGAAGACACGGGGTAGACGCCTTGCACGAAGGCGTAGGACGCCAGCAGGAAGAACAAGATCGAGAAGAAGCGATAGGTCCAGCTAAATCGCAGGAGGTCCAGGCCCAGCGTCCCGGCGAAGGCGCCCGCGAGCGCCGAGCGAAGATCGACATAGGATTGGGCCGCGTAGGGATTGATGACGCCGCTGTCGGCGTATTCCTGCGCGGTCTTCATCCAGTGAACATCCGCGCCGATGTCCGCAAAAGGAAAGCTGGAAAACGCGCCGAACGACCACCACCATGTCATAAGCGCGATCGGCAGTGAGAGCGTGCACCAAATGGCCGCCGTGCGCATCTCGCCGGCACCCGGACGCCAGTTGAGCCAAGACCAGGAAAACCCCAGACTGGCCAACGCAACGATAGCTCCGAGCTGGAGCCGCATATCGCTTACGAGAAGCGATATTACTCCGAGCAGGATGCCCGTTGTGGATGCGCCGACGGTCAAGCCGAGAACGACGAGCTGTACCCTCGTAAGCCGGCAAAGTTCGACGAATTTCGTCGATGCAATGGCCAGAATCGAAAACCCAGTGCCGAGCTGTATCAGGAAGAACAGGAACGTCAGGACAAATGTGGTCGTCCACATCGCGAGATCTCTAAAATGGGCTTCGGCCAAGCAATCGGTATAAAGCGATCTTCAATTTCCTTTTGAAAAGTCGGCAGGACGGCAAACGATCAGCGAGCCTAGCGTAAACAGGTCCTCTTCGGAGAAGCCTCTGAAGCACGGTGCCAATCGTTCCAGGATCGGCTGCTCCGGCGGCCGGCGGTCAGGCTGGTCGATGAGCAACTGAAATCCCGCCTCCTTGAACAGCTGCAGATATTCGCTGTGACGCAGACGATTGACGTATTGGAAGCGCGACTGGAAAGGCGCCCAGTCCTCCTCGGAATAGGTCAGGAAGTTGAACGAGCTGATGGACGGATCGAAGCCCTTGAAATGGTCGCCATAGTCGATCTGCATGAGGACCAGTCCGTCAGGACGCATGATGCGTCGTAACTCCTTCAGGATCGCCGCGATGTCGCGTTTGGGGATGTGCTCGAGCGTCTCGACCGAGACCGCGCAGTCGATCGAGCCAGCGGGCAGGCCCGTCGCCCGGGCATCGGCCGGTGCGCGATAGTCGATCCTCCACGAACGTTCGAGGTCCTCCAGGGAGTTGATCTCGGGATGGTCAGTGCCGCTCAGTCGAGAAACGATGGCGGCATTGGAACGGATCAACTCCGGCTTGGCCAGGCGTTCGATGTCGACGGTGATGAAGCGCCGGGCCCCGTGTGCACTGAAAGCCAGCGGAATGATCAGATCGCGTCCGGTGCCAAATTCGAAGCAAGTGGAATCCTGCAGCGGCCGGAGGCTGTACGTTTCGTGGACAGCCAGCAGCCGCTGCGCGAGGGTGTAGATGGATTTGACCTGCTTCTCTGGGCGGGGCAGCCGTCGCGTGACGTAGCGTTGCAGGATGTAGTGCAGGTCTCCGCCCCAGGGGGTATTCGACAGAACCGAGAATGCCCGCGCCTTTGTTTGCCAGCGCACGTCAGCGATTCCCCGGCGGAATGGGCGCCGCGATTGGAGTGATGCTGAAGAGCAATCGTTGAAGCACGGTGTGGGTCCAGGGAAGGCCGATGTACCCGCCTGTTTTCAGGCCGGTACCAAGTCACGTCGCCGGATTCGGTCATACGGGAGCCGCAGCGGCAATGCAAGGATTCCAGGGCGGCGGGCAGTCGTGTCGGGGACGGATTGCAATCTTGACGGCTGCCGCGCGTCTCAAGGGACGGCTGCCCTTAAGCAAGACGACGGCGCGCCCGGTGCGCTTGTTTTTCCAGCGCTCGATGCGACGCCGTTCCCGGTTGATTCCCCCGTCGGCCCAGCGTAAACAGGCTGAAATTGCGGCGACGTTTTAGCATGCGGGCAAGAACATCGCGCATGAATTGTGCAGCGCCGCCGGCCGGTTCGGCCTATTCCGATCCCTTGCTCTCCCGCCGAGTCTTGATCGAATGCCCGGTGAATTGCTGATTGGCGAGGCGGTCGCAAGGGGCTACCCGCCCGCGGTGCTCTATCTGCGCAACGACGCGACCGTCAGCACTGAAGTCTGCGCATTCAATTACTTCTCGGTCTTCATGAAGGATCACCCAGAGGTGGATGCTCATGTCTGGTTCTTTGACGGAGCGGGCAAGCCGGCTGGATATTTCCATAGGGAACTCGGCGTCAACGGCCAGCTGCAATTGCAGACGTCGGAGCTGTGTCCGCACATCTCAGGAACGGTCGCGATGACGCTGGTCCCGAAACATGAGACCAAGCTTCGTCCCGGGCGAAAGGTGACGACCGGCTATTACGCGCAATATTACTCGCAGCACGGCGCGATCACCTTGTCGCACGAGCGCGAGCCTGTTGCCGCCGCGCCGTTCCCGACATCCGCCTGGATGCAATCCTATCTCACGCGCTTGCTGAAAGAGTCCGGCGTGGTGCTCGTGAACTCCTGCATGGCCTCCGAGGGTGTCTCGGTCGGGACGGCGCGGCTCATGGCCCTGGACGGTACGGAATTGGGGCAGCGCTCGCTGCCGGAGATCGCGCCCATGGGCGCAGCCCGCATCGGCACGCTGGACCTTTTCCCGGATGCCGAGCGGCTGATCGGCGCGGCCGAAGGTTTTGCCCTGGAGTTCAAGGGCACCAACATCGCCAGTCCGTTCAGCTATTATGAATTTGCCAATGGCAAGTTCAGCTTGCATCATTTTTAGGGGCGCTTTCGTGACACGTTTCTCGTCCAGTCCCTGGAAGCCCTACGAGCCCAGGTTCATGTTCCCAACCTTCGCGGGCGTCGAATCGCGCATGGGTTTCTCGATCCCTGCCTGGTATCGGCCGGTCGACATCAGGTATCTCCGCAGCCTCGTTGCCGGCAGCCTGCGCAAGAACTTTCGCGAAGCGGTCAAGGATCTCGTTCCCGAGCTCGGCAGCCTGGTCGCCTCGGGCTTCAGCAAGAAGCTCAGGTTCAGGCTGCACATCCTGTCGCGCGACGGCGAGTATCGGGCGACCTATGAATTCCCGGAGAACTACGCGCCCGGTGCCACCGTCGAAGTCGAGCTATCGCGCCTTTTCGCCTCGCTCGCGCTGCCACAGGACGACTATCTGGTCATCGCCGTGATGTCGCGCGGGCGCATGGACGGCTTCCGTTCCTCGCCTGCCAGCTATTCGATGACCTATGTCGATCAGGACAACGTCGCGATCTATCGCACCGGCGCGTTTGCCCGGCCCTTGAACGAGGGCAGGCTCAAGGCGCATGTCGGGTTCACTGGGATCAATCCGAAGATTATTGCGACCGGCGACATCGTCAGCAGCGTGATGCTGATCAATCACTCCTCCGATCCCGAATATGCTCATTCGGCGCGACCGACGTCGAAGCTGATCCGCGAGGACGGCGAGCAGATCGAAGGCGATTTCGGCGAAATTCCGCCGCTCGGTGCGCGCGAGATGTCGGTCGTCGACATGTTCGGCAGTCGCGTGTTCGATTTTCTCAAGCCGTTCGGCGGTCGCGGGACCACGGTTACCACCTGCACCGGGATGACGCTTGCGAGCCTGCACCTGCAACGCACCAACGACAATCGGCGGACACTGCTGGGCATCGAGCATTCGCGGCCCGCACACATGAACCTCGCCGGCATTCTGCAGCATTGATCGAAGGAGATCGAGTGTCGGAGCAGGGGGCAATGATGTCGCGGTCTGGCGGTCTTGGCCGCTTGCTGAAGTTTGACGATCAGATGAAGACCCCATCCCTCGGCCTGGTGCTCGGGTTCTGGGCCGTCTCGAACGTTCTGGTCATTGCTTGGTACTGGGTGAATCTCTCCGACAGGTACCTCCCGGGTCTGCTGCGGTATGTTGGAATAGCGTTCTTCGTGGTCGTCGCCCTCGCTCCGCTGTGGCTACTGTTCAAGGTCAGAAGAAGCTTCTTCAATCCGGTCGCGCTCGGGCTTCTCGTGAGCTGCTGCCTCGCGCTGTCCGTCACCGCGCACGAAGCCAATCTGTTGCGGGACCAAACGCAATACAGCCTTGATCGAGAGATCCAGTTTGGCAGGTCCAACGCGATCGAAGGCCTCATCCGGCCGCTGATCTCGAGGATCACTGAGACCTATGTCGGGATCCTCGGCGACGACCACACAAGAGGCGGGGCGGCGTTCCATACCCACATCGTCGTCAATTACATGTTCGATTCCCTGTCGTTTCTCGCGGTGTTCGCGCTGGCGACGTTGCTTCTTTCGCCCGCCTCGGCATGGCTGTGCCTATTGACCTTTGCCTTCTATGCGCAGATTGCAATCTTTCCAGGACGCATGGGCGCAGTCTTTATCGCCGGCGGGCTGTGCTGGCAGCTCTTCCTGTTGGCTTCACGGCGATATCCAGCCGCGATCATTTCAGGACTAATTATCAGTTTCGGGCGAACCGACGTCGTTTTTGCTTCGGCTTTTGCGCTCTTGAGCGTCGCGGCTTTCGAACGGCGATGGCCAACGCCGAAGGAATTGGGCGTATTCGTTTTGCTGATCGGCCTTTCGCTGGCAGTACCTAAGACGCTGATTTGGATGCGTCCCGATGCGGATTTCTCATCATTCACGGTCGCCAGCGGCAACTTCAGCAAGCTCATCGGCAATCTGCTGGCCATGAAGCTTGTCGTTGCTATCGCCAGCCCAGTGCTGGCGATCGCAATCGTGAGGACATTTGCCCTCACCCGGACGATCGCGATCGTCGTTCCTGCTGCATTCATTCATCTCGGGCTCGTCTTTTTGATCGCCGACTTTTCCGAGACGCGTCTGATCGTGCCAGCGCTGGTTGGGCTCGCTTTCGTGGCCAGTGAAGCGATTGGAAAACTGCTGGAAAGAAGCTCCGAGGGGCAGATCGTTAGCGGCTGAGACCGGTCTCGGATCTGACGCCGCCAAAGGAGTGGCTCGGCTTGGATTGTGCGTTCTCCCCTGGAAGGTAAGGCAATCGCATATGGCTTTGTGCACGAGCTGAGCGGTCGTCTCGAAGGATGGCCACAGGCGAGATTGCTCTATATGCGAGAGCCCTGCCTTGGAAGGGACGTCAGTATTGCCGATCCGACAACACCGTTCGGCTCGTTCGCGGGAGCATTAGTGCACCGCGGACGCATATTTCAGAAGAATCGACTTCAAGTTCTTTCCCACCATGCGCTCTCCGCAGACGCTGAGATGGTCGAAATCTCTATATATCAAGCATTCACCGGTCCGCAGGCCGATTGCATCCTGGTCGATGACATCCGAGAAGGGTATGTATTGAAAGCCCCTTCGCTGCGCGCCAATTTCGGAGCGTAAGTGCTGATCGACCGCCGAAAGGATATCCACCGCCACGGGATTGAGACGAAATCCTGCGCGCGCGACGCGTTTCATGCTTTCGAGGTCGCGGAAGTCAATTCTCGGTTCGAGGAACGGGCCAAGCCAGATTGTTCTCGTCGTCTTGGACATGCTTTCGAGGTATTCGATCGTCAGACCGATCGGACGTTCGTTGAAGTGGTACCTGCCCCCGTATCTCAGCACATCGGCAGGCTCTTGACGGTCGTGCTCGTCGACCACGAGGTGAGATCCCGAGAAATGCACTATGATCGTCCCGACGATCTCTCGATGAGCCTCCATGAATTGGTCGAACCCCACATAGGGACAATCCGGGCCCCTGGCCCAAGGTCGGCATCCAGGGCCAACCAACCCCACGACAAACTTGCCATAACCGTTCCGGAACAGCGCATTATAGATGTTCATCCCATGGGAATCGCCGAGGATGACGGTCGCGGGTCCAAACCTTTTCGAACAATCGATGAGACGCCCCCACGCGGCAGACTCGAATTCGGTCATCCAGAACACGCAATCGCCGTCCGTGCCCATGTCTCTCATCAGATCGCTCGCCGTGTTACGCTCGATCAAATCGTAGAGACGGCGGGTATCGTCGCTACTGAAGTAGAGCCCTTGTTGTTCGAATCCGTTCGTGGCGATTGCAACGCTGCTGGCACCGACCAAGCAAGATACTCCAAGCAAAGAGAGAACGACCAGTACTGGTCGTCCTACCCGCTTGCGATCTCTGGCCGGCTGCTCGACAAAGCGATAGGACAAGGCGGCAAGCATGAGAGAGAGCGCCGTCAGAGAGAAAGCAACGCCGACATTTGGCCGGCCGAAGCCATTCAATCTGGCGAAAACCAATACCGGCTGATGCCATAGATAGGCACTGTAGCTGATGAGCCCGATCGCGACGGGAACGCGGCTTCCGAGCAACTTGCCGGCCGTCGTACGTGCGGCAGCGAATGCGATAACGAGGCCAGCTCCGATTACGGCGGGCAGTGCACGCAGATCAGGGTATCGGACGTCGCTGTGTCGCAGCAGGCCATAGCCGATAAGTCCGATACCAATGACGGCGAAGACCTCGAGCGCCGCGTCGGGCAGTTGCTCCCTCAATTTCGTGGCCGGCCATAGGGCCAGAAGGGCGCCAATGAGCAATTCCCACAGACGGCTTGGCATCAGATAGAAGGTGGTCTCCTTGGTCTGGGGGCCCCATTGGGCATAGGCAATGCTCGCGACCGCAATCGCGGCAACCAGCACGCCCGCTCGCTTGCGGCCAAAACGCAAGGCGCCCATCAGGAGAATGGGGAACAACAGGTAGAATTGCTCTTCGACCCCGAGGCTCCAAGTATGCAGCAGCGGCTTCAGTTCGGCCGCCCTGTCAAAGTAGCCACTTTGCGCCCAGAAGAACACATTCGAAACGAACGCGCATACCGCGATCACGCTCTTCGAAAATTCGGTGACCTCGCGTGGAAGCATGAAGATGAGAACGAAGGGGACGCAGGCGAGCAGAACCACGATGAGTGCCGGCAATATCCTCCGGCCCCGTCTTTCGTAAAAAGCTGCAAATGTAAATCTGCCGTCCTCCATCTCCGTGCTGATGATGGAAGCGATCAGATAGCCGCTGATAACGAAGAATATGTCTACGCCGAGATAGCCGCCTGGAATCGCATCAAGTCCGGCGTGGAAGAAGATAACTGAGAGAACGGCAATTGCTCTCAGGCCATCAATTTCGGGGCGATAGTCCACTTGAGATGCCTGATCGGTTTCGGGGCCGGCGTGGGGATCGCGATCGAGCGCCCCGGTCGGCGATGTCCTCGGGTGGGAGGGCGCGCCTAGTCCTGGTTCTGTTACCAGACGCTGCGCCCCCCATCCATGACGAGATTTTGCCCCGTCATGTAGCTCGAGGCATCCGAGCAGAGGAATTGCACGGCCGCGCGGTATTCGTCGACATCGGCCATGCGGCCCATGGGGATCAGGCGCGTCAGTCGCTCGACGAAGGCCGGGTCCTGGTTGTTGAAGACGCCGCCCGGTGAGATCGCGTTGACGCGCACGCCATGATCCGCCCAGTAGGTGGCCAGATATTTCGTCAAGCCGATCAAGCCGTGCTTGATCACGGAATAGGTCACGGGTTTCACCGGCTGTTCTTCTTCGCGCGTGACCTGGGGTTGGCGATACAGCCGCTGATCCGGCGCGATCACGCCGAGATCGGAGGCGATGTTGAGGATCACGCCGCGACCACGTCTGGCCATCTCGCCGCCGAACACCTGAGCACACAGCATCGCGCCGGTCAGGCCGACGGCGATCTCGGTCTGCCATTGTGGCACCGGGAATGCCTCGAAGCGCGAGGAGTGCATGACGCCGGGTGCGGGAGTCACCTTGGGGTCGATCGCCGCGTTGTTGACGAGGACGTCGACGGTGATGCCGCGGCCTGCAAGCTGTTCGTGTGCGGTCCGCACCGAATCGAGCGAGGTGACGTTGATCTCGAGCGCGATCAGATCGGCTGAGGGCGTGACCTGCTTCAGCGCCGCGACGGCCCCCTCGGCCTGCGCCAGACGGACATCGGTGACGACCACGCGCGCCCCAGCTTCGCCGAGCGCTGCGACGTGCTGCTTGCCCAAGAGGCCGCCGGCGCCGGTCACGAGCGCGGTCCGTCCGGTCAAATCGTAGCGGGAGGAGGGGTGTGCCATCGAAGGCTCCTGTTCAGCTTCTGAGCTGGCCGCCGTCGGCCACGATCACGCTGCCGGTGACGAAGGCGGCGCGGGGCGAGGCGAGGAAGGCGACGACGTCGGCGATCTCCTCGGGCGTGCCGAGCCGGCGCAGCGCCACCTCGCGCTGGAGCATATCGTCGACCGCTTGCTTGTTTTCCGCGATCTTGCGCGCCCAGATGCCATCTGCGCTCAGGATGTTCCCTGGCGCGACCGCATTGATGCGGATGCCCTCCAGCGCCAGCGGGCGTGCGAGACCGCGCACGGTCGCATTCAGGGCCGCCTTCGCACCGTAGTAGGTCACGGGGGCGCCAAGCGCCGCCATCCCTGCGATCGAGGAGATGCAGACGATCGCACGGTCGCCGCTGCCGCGCGCCATCAGCGGCCGGGCGGCTTCGATCGTGTTGGTCGCGGCGAACAGGTTGAGCTCGATCACCCGCGACCATTCCGCCGCGGTTTCCCTGCCCGGTGGCACGGAGGCGCCGCTGCCGACATTGCAGATCAGGATGTCGAGCCGGCCCCAGCGCTGCTCGACTTCGTGGGTCAGGGTCGCGGCGGCAGCGGGATCGGTGACGTCGGCCAGGTGGACCGAGCTATGTGCGCCGACCGTCGCGGCTGCGGCCTTCAGCGCATCGGCTCCCCGCGCCGCGAGTGCGACCTTGGCGCCTTCCGCGGCGAGCGTCGTCGCGATTGCGAGCCCGATCCCGCGGCTGGCGCCGGTGACGAGCGCGACGCGATCGTTCAGCTCGAGCTTCATCGCGCGGCGTCCTCGATCCAGCGAACCGTCATGTCGCGATATATCGCCAGCGCGCCGGCGTGGTCGCCGTCGGCGGCGCGTGCAGTCTGCAGGATGTACTGACCCTTGTAGCCGGAGCGCTCGATCAGGCGGATCGTCTTGGCAAGGTCCGCGTTGCCGGTGCCGAGCGGCACGGTGGTGCCGCCGCGAATGCGGTCCTTCACGTGCACATTGAGGATGCGTGGCGCGTAGGCGGCGATCTCCTCGTCGCTGTCATAGCCGAGCGAGGCGCTGTTGCCGCTGTCGTAGTTGATGCCGAAGATTTCGGCCGGAAACGCCTCCATGAACTTGGCAAGCTCGTCCGGCGGCAGGTCGGATTCGAAGACGATCTTGACGTTCCGCCTTGCGAGCTGCTCGGAGCGCGAGAGCAGAACCCGCTTCAACGTATCGCTCTCGCTCTGGCGCTCGATCTTGCCGTTGTCGACCAGCGGGATCACCACGAACTCGATGCCGATGCGGCTGCAGGCGGCGATCAGCAGATCGAGATCGGCGACGAGGGCGTCGCGCACGACGGCATCGACCTTCCAGAATGGCGCCTGCATGAAGCAGTCGCCGGTCAGGCTCGGGATGCGAACGCCGTGCTGGCGCGACAGCGCCAAAATCTCCTGCTGCCCTTGCTCGGTCGCCAGCGGGTTCTCGCGCAGCCGTTCCTGATCGATGGTCCATTCCATCCGCGTCAGGCCGAGCTCTTTCGCGCGCGGGAATTCCTCGCGCCATTCGTTCCACGGGAACGCCTGGATCTTGCCGTCGACCAGGGCCGAGAGCCGTCCCTGCATGAATCCGATGCGTTGCAGCGTTGCGGTCACGATTTGCTATCCGAGCTGATGGCAAGGCCTTTGGCGATCCAGCCGCCGTCGACGAAGATCTCCTGGCCGGTCACATAAGCAGAAGCTTCCGACGCCAGGAAGATGGCAGCGCCCACCATGTCGGCGGGCTGCCCCCAGCGGCCGAGCATGGTGTGGCGCCGCCTGTCCTCGTGCATGGCGGGGTCGGCAAAACTCTTCGCAGTCATCTCGGTCGCGACATAGCCCGGCGCAAGCGCGTTGACGCGTATCCCGTCGGGCGCGTAGTCGGCGGCGAGCGCGCGCGTCAACCCGGCAAGGCCCGCCTTCGCGGCCACATAGCCGGGATTGCCGGGGAAGCCTCGGATCGAATTGATGCTGGTGACGTTGACGATCGCAGCCGAGCCTGCGGCCTTCAGGAGCGGATGGGCGGCGAGAATGGTGGCGTAGACGCCCGTGAGGTCGGTCGCGACCGTGGCGCGGAAGCGCGCGAGCTCGCTCCCGACGCTTTGCGGGGGCAGGCTGATGCCGGCAGCGTTGACCAGCGCGTCGATGCGGCCACCCTGCGCCGCGATCATGCCGAATACGTCTTCGATCGCCTTGTCGTCGGAGAGATCGCAGGCCATTGCGGTCACGCCCTGCGGCGCGCCTCCGGACCGGCTGAGGCCGAAAACCATAGCGCCCGCATCATGCAGACCTGTCGCGATGGCGGCGCCGATGCCCCGCGAGGCGCCGGTGATAACCGCGATCTTGCCGGTCAGTGAGAAGGCGCTGAGATCAGGCATAGCCGTAACTTCGCATGATGGCGGCGCAAAGCTTGACGTCCTCGGGCCGGTCGATCTGGAACATCTTGTGACGCTCCATCACGTGGAAGCCGATCTTGCCGCCGAGGCGATTGCTCTGCTCGCGCAGGAGGGACGGGATCAGCACGTAGAACGAGCCGTTCTCTAGATAGCGTTTCTCGATCTGCTGCCGCATGCGGCGGTTGCGGTAGTCGTAGTTGATCGGCTCCGGACCGTTTTGGCCGATCCGCCAGTTGAAATAATCCTCGACCTCGCAGACCGAGAGCAGGCTGTCGAGATGATCGCGATCGAACGTGGCAAGCGCGCTCTCGATGTCGCCAGGTTCGCGGATCGGCGATGTCGCCTGGAGCGCGACGATCCGCTCGAACCGTCCCATCCGCTCGTCGATCGCATCGAGCGCGTGCAGCCAGGCGGACTCGGAAGAGGCGAGGTCGCCCGAGATGTCATCCGGACGTCGCACGCCGACGGCTCCCGCGGCCTCGGCCGCGGCAAGAATTTGATCGCTGTCGGACGACACCGCCACCACGTCGACGCCCTGCGCCGCGCGTGCCTGCTCGACCGTCCAAGCGATCAGCGGCTTGCCGCAGAGATCGAGCAGGTTCTTGTGCGGGATACCCTTGGAGCCGCCGCGCGCAGCGATCACGGCCAGCGTCTTGCGTGCCATCAGATGTGTCCCTCGAGACGCTCGAGCGCGGTCCAGAAACCTTCGCCCAGGTTCTTGTGGCCCTGCCAGATCTCCGGAATGAAGGATGCGGTCGGCGCGTGCTTGCGCAGCACCCGTCCGACCTCGTCGAAATCGATCTCGCCTTCGCCGATCTGGAGACCTTCGCCATCGAGCCCCTTGGCGTCGCCGAAATGCAGGTGGGCGGTGTGCGGTCCGAGCTGGGCGAGGCCTTGCGCGAAGTCGAAGCCGAAATGATTGGCGGCGAGTTTCGTGTGCGAGATGTCGACGCACATGCGCAAGTTATGCTGGGCGCAGAATGCCGCCGACTCGTCCGGGAAGATGAAGATGTTCTGGTGGCGCTGGCCGCCGAAATGCCAGGGAAACGGTGCCATGGTTTGTGGCGTCAGTTCGACACCTTCCATGTCGAGCTCGGTCAGACTCTGCGCGAAGATGCGGTAGCGCTCCGCCTTCTCCTCCGGCGGCAGCGGCTCGTCCATGGTGAAGCCGCCGATATTGGCGACGATGGGCGGGCGCTTGGTCTTGGGAAAGTACTTCTTCAGGCCGCGGGTGATGTCGATCACCGCCTGCGTCTGCTCCAGCGAATAGCGCAGCAGCGTCTCGTCCGGTGTCGCGAGGTCCATCAGCTTGGAGCCGGCAAACAGCTCGGGCGCGTGCACGACGAAGCCGAGATCGTAGGTGCCGGACAGATAGGCCGCCGGATCGCGCTCCATGTCGCTGTAGCTGAGATGAAATTCGAGGATGTCGGGCTCGCAGATCTCCAGGAAGCGCTTTGTGTCGTGGTAGCGCACAGGCACGCCCCAGGGGCGGTCGAAGCGGTATCGTCGTGCCTTCGCCACGCCTTCGTCGAGGTCGCTCTGGAAGAAATAGTCATCGGCCGCCATCGTCCGCGTCAGCTTGCGGCCGAGCAGCGCCGGCATCTTCAGTGGCGACAGGCCCTGTCCCGGACTCTTCACCGCGATGTCGGCTTCGGAGATCACGGTACCGGCCGAGAGGTCGCGCGCGGCCACCAGGCTCTTGGCGAGGTTTTCGCGGTTGATCAATTCGCCTTGGCTCAGCGCGCGCTCGGCCAGCTTCTCGCCGCGGGCCGCTTCCACCTCGCGGATGCCCGAGACCAGCGACTTGAACTCCTCCGGCTCGAGGCTTGCGGCATGGTCCGGACCTTCCATCTCGCGGTCGAGGGTGATGTGGCGTTCGATGACGACGGCACCGAGTGCCACGGCGGCGGTCGACACCGCAGTGCCGCGCTCGTGGCCCGAATAGCCCACGACCGGATGAATCTCGCGCAGGGTTTCCATGAAACGCAGATGGATGTTGTGGAGCGCGGCCGGATAGGTGCTTTGGCAATGCAGGAGCACGTAGCTCGCGTTGCGCTGGTCGAGGAATTTTGCGGCAGCCTTGATCTCGTCCGTCGTGCTCATGCCGGTCGAGACGATCAGCGCCTTGCCGGTAGCGGCGAGACGCGCGAGCAGCGGCAGATTGGTGAGGTCGGCGGAGGCAACTTTGTAGGCCTGCACGCCGAACCCCTCGAGCACGGCAACGCTGCTCGCGTCCCAGGGCGTGCAGAGATATTGAATGCCCTTCGCCGCACAATACTCGGCGATCATCTTCTGCTGTTCGGTCGGAAGTTCGAAGCGACGCAACAGGTCGATCGTATATTCGACGGCGAGGTCGTCGTCCTTGCCGGAGAGGCTCGACGCACGATAGACCTCGTCGAGCTTGCGCATCTGGAATTTGGCGCAGTCGGCCCCCGCAGCAATCGCGGCATCGACCAGCGCGATGGCGCGGTCGAAGTCGCCGTTATGGTTGTTGCCAATCTCGGCGATGACGTAGCAAGGTTCGCCGTCGCCCAGAAGACGGTTGCCGATGCGGACCGGAGCGGGCTGTTTGGGCGATGTCATCAACATTCTCGTCTCATATGCGTCAGGCAAAGCGCGCGGGGAAGCGCGACTTCCACGTCCGCAGCCCGTTCTCCTCGAACATGATGCGCGAACAGCTGTGCCCCTGTTGCTCCAGCGCGGCGATGAGCTGGTAGCGCTCGAACGGGCGCACGAAGAACATGAAGTAACCGCCGCCGCCTGCGCCCAGCAGCTTGCCGCCGACCGCGCCATGCCGCTTCGCGAAGTCGTAGATCGCATCGATCGCGTCCGAGGAGATCTTCGAGCTCAGCTTCCGCTTGGCGTGCCAGGCCTCGTCGATCAGCCGGCCGCATTCCAGGAGCTGGCCGCGCAGGAGATGCCGGCGGATGTCGCGCGTGACTTCCTTCTGCTTGGCGGCTGCGGCGACAGCGTCGCTGGTCTCGTGCTGCGCCTTCTGGTCGCGGTGGATGGCGCCGGAATCGCGGCCGGAGCCGATATAGCAGAGCACCAGGCTCTCCTCGAGCTCGGCGATGACGTTGGGGTCGAGACGCAGCGGCACGATGGTGTTCTGGTCGGAGAAGAACTCCATGTGATTGAAGCCGCCGAACACGGTGGCGTACTGATCCTGCCAGCCCCCGGGGATGTTCAGCATCAGCCGCTCGGCCTGGAACGCCATTTCCGCGATCTCGTGGCGGTCCCACTGGTCGCCGCGGAATTCGTTGAAGCAGCCGATGATGGCGGAGGTGACGACTGCCGAGCCGCCAAGGCCGGAGCCGACGGGGAAGTCGGCGGAGACCTCGAGCTCGAAGCCGTAAGCCGGCTTGATCAGGCGCACGACGGACTTGATCAGCGCGAGATCCCCATCCGTCCCAAGCTCCGCAAGGTTGCGGGCCTCGATCGCGCAGCGGAAATCGTGTGAGTAGATCCGGATGCTGGGATCGCTGCGCCGCCGCAGGGTCGCGTGGGCGTACATCTTGATCGTGGCGTTGATGACCGCGCCGCCGTCATTCTCGACGAAATAGTGGGTCAGGTCGGTGCCGCCGCCGGAGAAGCTGATCCGCACCGGCGACCGGGCGCGGGCGAACACCTCGCTCTCTTCGGACAGGTTGAACAGCTCGCGGCTGAACACGTCGACCAGCCGTCCCTCGCTATCGAGGATCGGCACTACATGCACGCGCTGGTCGAGCAGCTTGAGGATCTGTTCGCGGGGACCGCCGGCCTTCGCCCAGACGAAGTTGCGATTGGTGCAGGTCGCAACCAGGTCCTGGATCGTGGTGCCGGTCAACATGCGCCTGCGGATGTCGCCATCGGTCACGGCGCCGACGATTCGTCCGCTCGCGTCCTGCGCGAACAGGATGCCGAGCATATTCGCATTCAGGCGCCGGAAGGCTTCCTCAATGGTCTCGGTCTCGGCGATGGTGACGAGGGTTCGTTCAAGCACGTTTTGGGGTCCAGGAAGGGCCAATTCCAGGCCATATCACAGCAAGGTTGGTAATACGGGAGCGGCAGGAACGATGCAAGGTTCCTGGCCCGGCGACAGCGGGCCAAAAACGGGCGGGATCAAGCACTTGGGCCGGGCCGTAGCCGATTTACATTGGCGGCGGTTTCTATAGAAGGCTCTCGAAGGGTCTAGGCAACATGTATGTGATCGGAATCAGCTCGGGGATCAAGCACGGGCATCACGACGGCGCCGCGGTGTTGCTGCGCGACGGAGAATTGATCGCGGCCGCGGAAGAGGAGCGCTTCACGCTGGCCAAGCACGCGCGAGGCGAGCTGCCGCGCGGGGCGATCGGCTTTTGCCTGAAGCAGGCCGGCATCACCGTGCGCGAGGTCGACTGGATCTGCTCGCCGCTGAAAACCTACACGAACTACAGCCAGCGCCTCACCGAATATTTCAAGTACCAGTTCGGTCATAGCCCGAAGATCGAGCTCTACGACCATCACCTCTGTCATGCCGCGAGCTCGTTCTACGGCTCCGGTTTCTCGGAGGCGACGGTCGCCTGCTTCGACTTCTCCGGCGATTCCAGCGCCGGCCTCGTGGCCCATGCACGCGGCAACGACTTCCGCGTGCTGACGCGGTTCGCCCGTCACAACAGTCTCGGTCTCTATTACGGGATGCTGACGCAGTATCTCGGCTATCAGATGACCAATGACGAGTACAAGGTCATGGGCCTGTCGTCCTATGGCAGCCCGGACTACCTCGACAAGTTCGCCAAGCTCCTGCGGCCGAACGGCATCAACTACGAGCTCGATCCCGAGCTCGACAAGCGCCGGCGCGATGCCGAGATCTTCACCAGCGATTTTTCGACACGGCAGGAGCGCATCTTCACCGAGAAGATGGAAGAGATTCTGGGCCCGCGGCGGTTGCGTGGCGCGCCGCTCGACCAGCGTCTGACCAACATCGCCGCGAGCGGCCAGAAGCAGCTCGAGATCGTCGCCACCGAGGTGATCCGTACCGCTATCGCAGAGACCGGCTGCGGTGATGTCTGCATCGCCGGTGGCGTTGGCCTGAATTGCAAGATGAACATGGAGATTGCGGCCGAGCCGTCCGTGAAGCGTCTCTATGTTCCCCCGGTGCCGCATGATGCGGGCGTAGCGCTCGGCGCCGCGATGATGAAATGCGCGGAGGCGGGCCACGCGATCGCGCCGCTGAACCATGCTTACTGGGGACCGGAATATTCCAACGACACGATCCGCGAGACGCTGGACAAGATCGGCGCGCGGTTCGAGCTGCTCGACGATCCCGTGTCGCGCTGCGTCACCGATCTGACCGAGCAGAAGACGGTGGGCTGGTTCCAGGGACGGATGGAGTACGGTCCGCGGGCGCTCGGCAATCGCTCGATCCTCGCCGATCCCCGGCATGCGGGCATGAAGGACCGCATCAATCTCACCATCAAATATCGCGAGGAATTCCGTCCGTTCTGTCCGTCGGTGCTGTACGACCGCCAGGCCGAGTATTTCGAGGACACGTTCGACGCGCCCTTCATGGTGGTGACATTCCCGGTCAATCAGAAGGTGGCCGAGACGATGCCGGCGGTGGTTCATGTCGACAACACCGCGCGCATCCAGAGCGTCCATGTGGACAGCAATCCGCTCTATAGCCGACTGATCGGCGAGTTCGCGAAGGCGACCTCGTTGCCGGTCCTGATCAACACCAGCCTCAATATCAACGAGCAGCCGACGGTGAACGCGCCGCTGGAGGCGCTCCACACCTATTTCTGCTCGGGCCTCGACGTGCTCTATCTCGGCAATTACCGGCTGTCGAAGTCGAGCTGAGACTATCGCTCGTCGGCGATCACCTTGCCGTCATTCGGCAGCGCGCCGGGGCTGACCAGCTCGACATTGCCGCCGAGCTTCGTCACGGCGCGCAAGGTGCCGGCGATCTCTTCGCATAGCGCCTCGCTCGCAGCGACCGCTTCCGCCTTCAGCGTCATCGCATCGCTCTCGCCATGACGGGTGACGACGAGGCGCAGTCTTCCGAGCGCGGCATGGCGCTTGCCGATCTCGGCAATCTGCTCGGGGCGGATGAACATGCCCTTGACCTTGGTGGTCTGGTCGGCGCGGCCCATCCAGCCCTTGATGCGCATATTGGTGCGCCCGCAGGGGCTCGTGCCCGGCAGCGCCGCGGTGAGGTCGCCGAGCGCGAGCCGGATCCAGGGATGGTGCGGATCGAGCGAGGTCACCACGATCTCGCCGACATCGCCCGGCGTGACGGGATCACCGGTGCCGGGCTTGACGATCTCCATGATCAGATCCTCGTTCACGACCATACCGTCGCGCGCCTCGGTCTCGAAGGCGATGAGGCCGAGATCGGCGGTGCCGAAGGCCTGGTAGGCGTCGATGCCGCGCGCCTTGATCTCGGCCTGGAGCGAGGGCGGGAAGGCTGCGCCCGAGACCAGCGCGCGCTTGATCGAAGAGGCGTCCCGGCCCGCGCTTGCAGCGGCATCGAGCAGGATCTTCAGGAAGTCCGGCGTGCCGCTGTAGCCGACCGGCCGGTAGGCCTCGATCAGCTCGAATTGCTGTTCAGTATTGCCGGGCCCGGCAGGGATCACGGCGCAGCCGAGCGCACGTGCCGAAGCGTCGAAGATGAAGCCGCCGGGGGTGAGATGGTAGCTGAAGGTATTGAGGACGATATCGTCGGGGCGGAACCCGGCTGCGAACAGCGCCCGCGCACCGCGCCAGGGGTCTGGTGCCATCTAGTAAATTAAGAGGATACATATGGAGTAATAGAGAAATGAAAATTTTGGGTCTCGTACTCCAGGCCTATGAGCCGGGGGCGGCCGCCACGAAGCCACCGAAGGGCGCAGAGGCCTTGTGCAGGGCGGGCAGTTCCGACTTGCGCAGCACCGGCAGGCCCGCCAGCGCCGCTCTGGAGGTCACGGCGGCGGGATCGAAACCTCTCAGCCGCTCGGCATAGGCCGGGGCGGCCATCGCGGCTCGCAATACCTCCGGCAGGCGGGAGAACAGGTCGGCCTCGCGCGCTGCTGGCTCACGCGTCTCGCGGGCGTCGTAATGGGCGGTCATGGCTGTTGTTTCCGTGTTGGCATCCGTTGCGCACCGCGACCGGCATGGGTATCAGACCGCCATTGGCAAGGCCTGGAGAGGACCCGATGGCGGACGTAGGAAGCATTGCGGCGGATGAAGCTGCGGATGTCGTCGCGCGTCTGAAACGCCGCATGATCGACGAGGCGCTGCCGCTGTGGTCGACCGTCGGCTGGGATCAGGCCACGGGCGGCTTCATCGACCGGCTGCACCGGGACGGCACTGCGGATATCGCTGCGCCGCGGCGCGTATTCGTGCAGGCCCGGCAGATCTATTGCTATGCCAAGGCTGCGCAGATGGGCTGGTATCCCGAGGGGCGCGTCATCGCGCTGAAGGGGCTGGAGCACTTGCTCGCGAAGGCGAAATCGCCTGACGGCCGGCCGGGCTATGTGCACCGGCTGACGCCGGAGGGCACCGTGCTGGACGGCCGGCGCGATGCCTACGACCACGCCTTCATCCTGTTTGCGCTCGCGACCGTTTACGCGCTCGACCAGGACGCGCAGGTCCGCGCCGAAATCGACGCGCTGCTCGCCTTTCTCGACGGCCATCTGCGCTCGCCGCACGGGGGCGTGCACGAAGGCCTGCCGGTCTCGCTGCCGCGCCGGCAGAACCCTCACATGCACCTGTTCGAGGCGATGATCGCGTGCTTCGAAGCGACCCACGATCTGTCGTTCCAGAACCGCGCCGGCGAATTCTTCGCGCTGTTCCTCGCCAACCTCTATGACAAGCGGAAGTGCGTGCTCAGCGAGTATTTCGAGGAGGACTGGTCGAAGATCGAGCCGGTCAGCATCGAGCCGGGCCACCAGGCGGAATGGGTCTGGCTCTTGAAGGGATTCGAACGCATCACGGGCTGTCCGACCGGGCAGCGGCGCGCCGAGCTCCTGGCGAGCGCGCTGCGCTATCGCGACGAGGCCACCGGCTGCCTGATCGACGAGGGGGACGACAGCGGCAACATCCGCCGTCACACGCGCCGGCTGTGGCCGCAGACCGAAATTGCGAAGGCGTGGACCGCGCAAGCCGAATCCGGCGAAGCGGGCGCGGCCGACGAGGCGCGCGCAGCGCTGGTGCGGCTCGAACGACATTATCTCAGCCATCCCGTGCGGGGCGGCTGGTACGATCAGTTCGATCGCGACGGCAAATCGCTGGTCGACACCATTCCTGCGTCGTCGTTCTATCATGTTCTCTGCGCGGTCACGGAAGCGGAGCAGGTGCTCGATTAGAGCCACCGCTTGCGCCGCTTGAAGCTCTTGAGGTTCTTGAAACTCTTGCGCTGGTCGCCGGCGCCGCCGAGATAGAATTCCTTGACGTCCTCGTTGTCGCGCAATTCGTCGGCGGTGCCGTCGAGCACGACCTTGCCCTGCTCCATGATGTAGCCGTGGCTGGCCACCGACAGCGCGGCGCGCGCGTTCTGCTCCACCAGGAGGATGGTGACGCCGAGGTCGCGGTTGATCTTTTGGATGATGGAGAACACCTCCTTCACCAGCAGCGGCGACAGGCCCATCGACGGCTCGTCCATCAGGATCATCTTCGGGCGTGCCATCAGCGCGCGGCCGATCGCGAGCATCTGCTGCTCGCCGCCGGAGAGATAACCGGCAAGGCCGGTGCGCTCCTTCAGGCGCGGGAAATAGTTGAAGACCATGTCGAGATCGGAATCGACCTCGCGGTCCCTGCGGGTGAAGGCGCCGAGCTTGAGGTTCTCCAGTGACGTCATGTCGGCGACGATGCGCCGGCCCTCCATCACCTGGAAGATCCCGCGGCGGACGATCTTGTCGGGATCGATGCCGTTGATGGGCTCGCCCTCGAACAGGATCTCGCCGCGCGTGACCTCGCCGTCCTCGGTCTTGAGCAGCCCCGAGATCGCCTTCAGCGTCGTCGACTTGCCGGCGCCGTTGGCGCCCAGCAGTGCCACGATCGCGCCCTTGGGCACGTCGAGGCTGAGCCCGCGCAGCACCAGGATGACGTCGTCATAGACCACCTCGATGTTGCGCACCGCGAGGAGGGGCGGTGCGGGGACGGCGGTGGGAGTGGGGCGTTCGATCTGAGCTGTTTCACTCATGGCCAGTTACTCTCTCGGTGTCGTCGCCCGGCTTGACCGGGCGACCCAGTATTCCAGAGCCGCCTGACGTTCCCCGAGGGGCCACGGCGTACTGGATCCCCCGCATTCGCGGGGGATGACAGTTGTGTTTGAGGCGATGGCGTGGCTCACCAGCCCAGCAGTTCCGGCTTGCGCGGCAGCTCGACGGTCTTGACCTTCTCGAGCTTGATCGTGCCCTTGGCCATGAGATCGTTGAGGTCGCCGTCGGTCGCGCCCGAGATTTTGGTGCGATAGAGATCGACCTTCAGCGTGCCGCGATGGTCCTTGTCGGTCCAGGTCGAGGGATTGCAGACGCCTTCCATTCCGGCCGGCACCCAATCCTTCTTCTGGTAGAAGCCCTTCGCGACGTTCTCACCGGTGGCGCCGCCGTTCTTGGCGGCCCAGTCGATCGCTTCCTTCATGTACAGCGCCGAGCAGACGGCTGCGACGTAGTGCACGGGACGATAGACCTTGCCGCTGGCGTCGGACATCTTGGAGATTTCCATCACCGTCTTCATGCCGGGCGCATCGCCGCCCCAGCTCACCGCGGTGCGCAAGGGGAAGATCACGCCGTTGGCGGCATCGCCTGCCGTCTTGGCGGCGTTCTCGTCCATGCCCCAGACATTGCCCATGAACTGGATCTCGACGCCGGCGGTCTTGCAGGCCTTCATCACCGAGATGTTGGAGGCGGCGGTGTTGCCGAGATAGGCGTAGTTGGCACCCGACGATTTCAGGCTCAGGCACTGGGCGCTGTAGTCGCCCGGCGCCAGCGCGAACACCAGCGGCGGCAGCACTTCGAAGCCGAGCTCCTGCGCCATCGCCTCACCGGCGGCCTTCGGCGCGTTCGGATAGGGGTGGTTGGCGCCCATGTGCACGAATTTCGGCTTGCCGGACTTGCCCTTGGCCTTCCAGTCCTCGGCGGCCCACATCAGCATCGCGCGCAGCGAGTCCGAATAGCTCGGGCCATAGAAGAAATTGTAAGGCGCAGGCTTGGCCTTGCCGCTCGTGCCTTCCGGATCGGTCAGCGCCGCGGCATAGGAGCCGGACATGTCGGGGATCTTGTCCTGGGCGAGGAAGCCGGTCAGTGCCTCGGTGTCGGCGGTGCCCCAGCCCATGATCGCGGCGACCTTGCTGTCCGGTGCGGACCACTTCTTGTACAGCGCGATCGCGCGCGGCACCTGGTAGCCATAGTCGTTGGTGTCGACGTTGAGCTGCTTGCCGCCGACGCCGCCGTTCTTGTTGACCCAGGCGAAGGTGTCGGCGACGGCCTGGCCGTAGGGCGTGCCGACGTCGGAGGTGCCGCCGGAATAGTCGGCGAGATGGCCGATTGCGATCTGGGCCTGCGCGCCGGTCGAGAATGCGGCGATCGCGATCGCGAGCGATGCGGTGCTCAAAAGTGACTTCATCGTCATGGGTCGGTTCCTCCTGTTTATTGTTTAAGTGAAGTTAGTTGCCCGCGCTCAATGCGAGAACGGGTAGAGTTTCCAGTATGCCTTGATCTGCCGCCAGCGATGCGCGAGCCCGTCAGGCTCGAACATCAGGAATGCGATGATGATCACCCCGATCGCGATCTCGCGCAGGAAGGTGATGTTGGTGTTGAGCGACAGCGCTTTGTCGATCGCGCCGCCCTTCAGGTACAGGCTGATGAATTCCATGGACTCCGGCAGCAGCACCACGAAGGCCGTGCCCATCAGCGTGCCCATCACCGAGCCGGTGCCGCCGATGATGATCATGGCCAGGAACAGGATCGAGCGCTCGATGCCGAAGCCTTCCTGCGAGACCACGAGCTGGTAGTGCGCGTAGAGCGCGCCGGCGATGCCGGCGAAGAAGGCGGCAAGTCCGAACGACAACGTGCGGTATTTCGTGAGGTTGATGCCCATGATCTCGGCGGAGAGATAATGGTCGCGGATCGCCACCAGCGCGCGGCCGTCGCGCGTGCGCATCAGATTGGTGACGAGGATGTAGCAAAGCAGCACATAGGCCAGCACGACGTAGAAATATTGTTTATCGCCGCGCAGCGTATAGCCGAAGATCGAGAACGGATTCGCGCTCGCCGGCACAGAGCCACCGGTAAACCACTCGGCACGGGAGAAGAAGTCGAGCAGGATATATTGCGCCGCCAGCGTCGCGATGACGAGGTAGAGACCCTTGAGCCGCGCCGCCGGAATGCCGAAGATCAGGCCGACCAGGGCGGTGATGACACCGGCGAGCGGGATGGCGAAGAACACCGGGATCGGCGCGTTGTTGGAGATATACGCCGAGGTGAAGGCGCCGAGCAGGAAGAAGGCGGCATGGCCGATCGAGATCTGCCCGGTGAAGCCGACCAGGATGTTGAGGCCGAGCGCCGCGATCGAGAAGATGCCGATCTGGATCAGGATGCTGAGCCAGTAGCCGCTGAAGAACTGCGGCGCGAAGCACAGGAGCAGCGCGCCCGCGATGGCGAAATTGCGGCTCGTCGTCGTCGGGAAGATCGTGGTATCGGCCGCGTAGGAGGTGCGGAAATCACCAGCAGGAATGAGGGCAGGGCCGGCCATGGGTCAGATCCGTTCGATGTCGTGGGTGCCGAACAGGCCGTAGGGCTTGATCATCAGCACGATGATGAGGACGTAGAACGGCGCGATCTCGTAGAGATTGCCCCAGTGCAGGTACTCGCTGTCGACATATTGCGCGACGTTCTCGAGCAGGCCGATGATGATGCCGCCGAGCACGGCGCCGCCGACGGAATCGAGCCCGCCGAGGATCGCTGCCGGAAACACCTTGATGCCGTAGGCGGCAAGGCCCGAGGACACGCCGTTCACGACGGCGACGACGACACCCGCGACCGCCGACACCGTCGCCGAGATCGCCCAGGCCATCGCGAACACGCTTTTCACGGAAATGCCGAGCGACTGCGCGACCTGCTGGTTGAACGCAGTGGCGCGCATCGCAAGGCCGTATTTGGAGGCACGGAAGAACCAGGCCATGCCGATCATCATGGCGACGGAGACCACGAGACTCATGACATAAACGGTCTGGATCTGCAGGCCTAGCAGGCTGACCGACTGGCTCTCGAACACGCGCGGGAACGGCTGCGGATTGACGCCGAACATCCATTTCAGGGTCGCCTGCAGGACGGTGGAGAGTCCGATCGTCACCATGATCACCGAGATGATAGGCTCGCCGATCATCGGCCGCAGGATGAGGACCTGGACCGCAATGCCGAACACGAACATGAACACCAGCGTCATCGGCATGCCGATCCAGAACGGCACCTGGTACTTCGCCAGCAGCGCCCAGCACACCCAGGCGCCGACCAGCAGCAACTCGCCTTGCGCGAAATTGACGACCTGCGTCGCCTTGTAGATCAGCACGAACGACATCGCGACCACGCCATAGAGCGTGCCGACCACGAGGCCGTTGACCAGGAGCTGGATGAGGAAGGCGGTGTTCATGTATGATGGACCTTTCGCCTCTCCCCGCTTGCGGGGAGAGGCCGACGCGCAAAGCGCGGCGGGTGAGGGGGAGTCTCCGCATGCGAGGTGCTGATGAATCCAAAACCGATCGCGCAAGAAGCTTGCGGGCCACGTTGACGGATGCGGAAGGAAAACTCTGGTATCGCCTGCGCGCTCGTCGGCTGAGCGGCTACAAATTCGTTCGGCAAGAGCCGATCGGCGCGTACACGGTTGATTTCATCTGCCGCGAGGCTCGGCTGATCATTGAAGTCGATGGAGGGCAACATGCTGACAGCCCGCGCGACGCCGTACGCGACAAATGGCTGGCCGATCGAAACTATCGGATCCTGCGGTTCTGGAACAACGACGTGTCGAGCAATCTGGCTGGCGTTCTCGAAACGATTGTCACCGCCCTCGCGGAGGCTCCCCCTCACCCGGAATTCAAGCTGCGCTCGAATTCCGGCCTCTCCCCGCAGGCGGGGAGAGGCGAAGTAAAGCAAGGATACGATGAGATGACCGCCATGCTGGAAATGCGCAACGTCAGCAAGAGCTTTTCTGGCGTCCAGGCGCTGCGCGACGTCAATTTCTCGGTTCAGGCCGGGCAGATTCACGCTCTCGTCGGCGAGAACGGCGCCGGCAAATCGACGCTGATGAAGGTGCTCAGCGGCGTCTACGCCGCCGGCAGCTACGAGGGCACCATCGTCTTTGAGGGCGAGGAGCGCCGCTTTCGCGACATCAACGATTCCGAGGCGCTCGGCATCATCATCATCCACCAGGAGCTGGCGCTGATCCCGCTGATGTCGATCGCGGAGAACATCTTCCTGTCGCATCCGCCGTCGAAACTGGGCGTGATCGATCGCGACGAAGTCTATCGGCGCACGCGCCAGCTGCTGGCGCAGGTCGGCTTGAAGGAATCCCCGGACACCCTGATCACCGATCTCGGCGTCGGCAAGCAGCAGCTCGTCGAGATCGCCAAAGCACTCTCCAAGCGCGTGCGGATGCTGATCCTGGACGAGCCGACCGCGAGCCTCAACGAGGCTGACAGCGCCGCGCTGCTCGAGCGTCTGATGGCTTTTCGCGACCAGGGCATCGGCTCGATCCTGATCTCGCACAAGCTCAACGAAGTCGCCAAGGTTGCCGACCACATCACCGTGCTGCGCGACGGCCGCACCGTTGACAGCATCGATTGCCATGCCGAGCCGATCCAGGAAGACCGCATCATCCGCAGCATGGTCAACCGCGACATGGCTCACCGCTTCCCGGAGCGTAACGCTGAGATCGCCGATCCCGTGCTCACCGTCGAGAACTGGTCGGTCTATCATCCCATTCATCCCGAGCGTCAGGTGATCAAGAATGTCGGCTTCAGCGTCAAGCGCGGCGAGGTCGTGGGCATTGCCGGCTTGATGGGCGCCGGGCGCACCGAATTCGCCATGAGCCTGTTCGGCCGTTCCTGGGGTACTGCGATCAGCGGAACCCTCCGCCTCGAAGGCCGGGACATGGTGCTGCCGAGCGTCGCGGCGGCGATCGACGCCGGCCTTGCCTATGTCACCGAGGACCGCAAGCAGCTCGGGCTGATCCTGGCCGACGACGTCCGCAAGAACATTACGCTCGCCAGCCTCGACCAGGTCGCGCCGGGGAGGGTGATCGACGACATCGCCGAGTTGAAGGTCGCCAGCGATTACCGCACCCGGATGCGCATCCGCTGCTCCGACGTCTACCAGGAGACCGGCCAGCTCTCCGGCGGCAACCAGCAGAAGGTGGTGCTGTCGAAATGGCTGATGACGGACCCCAAGGTCCTGATCCTGGACGAGCCGACGCGGGGCATCGACGTCGGTGCCAAATACGAGATTTACTGTATCATCAACGAGCTGGCGGAGGCCGGCCGCGGCGTCGTGGTGATCTCCTCGGAGATGCCCGAGCTGCTCGGCATCTGCGACCGCATCTGCGTCATGAACGACGGCGCCTTCGTCGGGGAGTTCATGGGGGCCGAGGCGACGCAGGAGAAGATCATGCGCGCCATCATGCGCAACGAACGAAATATTGGGAACGCCGCGCCAGCGGCCGCGGAGATGGGAGGATCGCAGCCATGACCGACAAAACGGTATCGCTGCCTGAAGAGCGCCGGCACGGCAGCTTCATCAAGAACAATTTGCGCAACTACGGCATGCTGATGTCGTTGATCGCGATCATGTTGTTCTTCCAGGTCATGACCGGCGGCACGTTGCTGCAGCCGCTGAACCTGACCAACCTCGTGCTTCAGAACAGCTACATCGTCATCATGGCGCTGGGCATGCTGCTGGTGATCGTAACAGGTCATATCGACCTGTCGGTCGGCTCGGTCGCGGGCTTCGTCGGCGCTGTCGCTGCCGTGCTGATGGTGACCTACAAGGTCGACTACACGCTCGCCTTCATTGCCTGCCTGTTGCTGGGGGCGGCGATCGGTGCGGCGCAGGGCTATTGGGTGGCCTTCTTCGGGATTCCGTCCTTCATCGTGACGTTGGCGGGCATGCTGGTGTTCAAGGGGCTCGCGCTCGCGGTGTTGCAGGGCCAGTCACTTGGCCCGTTCCCGGCGACGTTCCAGAAGCTGTCCTCCGGCTTCATTCCTGAGCTTCTGCCCGAGGCGGGCACGCTGCATCCGACCTCCATGCTGATCGGCGCCGTGCTCGCGCTCGGCCTCGTCTATGCCAGCGCCAAGGGCCGCTCGCGCGAGCAATCGCACGGCATCGAGGTCGAACCTTATGCGTTCTTCCTGGGCAAGAGCATCCTTCTCGCCTGCGCCGTGCTCTACTTCACCTATCTGATCGCCTCGCATCGCGGCCTGCCCAACGTGCTGGTGATCATGACCGCGCTGATCGCGCTCTATGGTTTCGTCACGCGCCGCACGGTGATCGGCCGGCAGGTCTATGCGGTCGGCGGCAACGCCAAGGCGGCAAAGCTGTCGGGCATCAAGACCGAGCGGCTGACGTTCCTCACCTTCGTCAACATGGGCGTGCTCGCCGCGCTCGCTGGCCTCGTCTTTGCCGCGCGTCTCAACACGGCGACGCCGAAGGCAGGCCTCGGCTTCGAGCTCGACGTCATCGCCGCCTGCTTCATCGGCGGTGCTTCGGCCTATGGCGGCGTCGGGCGAGTCGGCGGGGCCGTGGTCGGCGCCATGATCATGGGCGTGATGAACAACGGCATGTCCATCCTTGGCATCGGCATCGACTATCAGCAGGTCATCAAAGGGCTGGTGCTGCTGGGGGCGGTGTGTATCGACGTGTATAATCAGCGCAGGTAGGCGCACCGGTGGTCTCGTAGGGTGGGCAAAGGCGCAACGCGCCGTGCCCACGATCTATTCCCCGATCGACAAAGGTGGTGGGCACGCTTCCGCCTTCGCTCTTTGTGCTACGGCGGACAAGTCGCTTTGCCCACGCTATGGCAGCGGCGCCTGGGTCGTGAACAGCACCGTCGCGATCGCGACGGAGAGTGTCACCGCCGATACGGTCGCCACGGTCGACAGCACCCCCATTCGCCGAAGCGCGATCGCGAACACGATGATGATGGGGGTCGCGGTCAGCAGCCCGATTTGTGCATCGCTCATCTCATCGCTCACTGGTTTGCGGAACCGCCGGATATGTCCACCGTATGACGGCGAGGCAGCCGGGACGTTGCGATAGCGCAAACGCGCCCTCGGCCGGTTGCACTATTTGTCCGGCGACAAAGTCGCAACCGCGCAGGCGGGATATCTGTTCGGCGACTCGAATTGGAATTCAGATGTCGGCGACGGATTGCGAGCAAGAGGGCGCCGGCTGGGGAATCCTGGAAGATCTTCCCGGCGATCCCATGATCTGGGTGCTCATCTTCAGCGAGCTCGCCGCCTTCGGCCTGTTCCTCGGCGCCTTCGTTGTCGCGCGCGCGCTTCAGCCGGCGCTCTTTGCCGCCGGTCAGGCCACGCTTGACGCGCATCTGGCTGGAATCAACACCATCGTGCTCGTCACCAGTGGCTGGGCCGCCGCGCGGGCGACGGCTGCGGCGCGGGCGGGCGAGAGGGGACGTGCGCGCGGCTGGTTGTTCGGCGCCATGGCGCTCGGCTGCGTCTTCATTGCGGTCAAGTTGACCGAATATGCCGGCGAGATCGGACTGGGAAATGGCCTGGAGACCAGCCCGTTCTTCACTCTGTACTTCCTCCTCACCGGCTTCCATCTGCTGCATGTCGGCCTCGGCATCGTCATCCTGGCCGTAGTTTTCCGGGGTGCCCGCGCGACAGGCGTCGAGACTGGAACCGCTTTCTGGCACATGGTCGATCTGCTCTGGATCGTCATGTTTCCCATCATCTATCTGGTGCACCCGTGATTCCGGATCGTCTCGAGATGGCCTGGCTCACCTTGATCGGCCTTGCGCTGGCGACCCTTCTGGTTCCGACGCTGGTGTCGCGCCCCTTGCTTGCCAATGCCTTGCTGCTGACCTTCGCCGCCCTCAAGGGGCGCCGTATCGTACTCGATTTCCTCGATCTTCGCGCCGCCCCAGCGCTCTGGCGGGGTGTCGTCAGCGCCTGGGTCGTCATCGTGGTGCTGTTCGCCTGGCTCGTGTCGGCCGTCGTCGCCTTGATTTGATCTGCGGCTCAGCATCGTCGCGCTCGTTGCGCTTCGTCAAAGAGCGCTTTCCGGCAATCGGCAATAAATCGCATCACAGATTTTCTCGACTCAAACCGGAAAGGATTGGCAATGGCTGAACGCCTGACCAAGTCGGCCGCCCGAAATGTGTTCTACGGCGGTTCGGCCTTTTTCTTCGCCATCTTCATAGGGCTGACGGCGCACAGCCATTACTACATGGCCACGACATCCACGGACGCCGCGACGCTGACGTCGTCGGTCGCCCGCGGCAAGCACGTCTGGGAGAAGAACTCCTGCATCAACTGCCACACGCTGCTCGGCGAGGGCGCCTATTTCGCCCCCGAGGTCGGCAACGTCTGGGATCGCTGGGGCGGCAAGGAGGATCCGGCCGCCGCTCGCGAGACGCTGAAGGCCTGGATGCAGTCGCAGCCTTCGGGCGCGGAGGGCCGGCGCCAGATGCCGCAGTTCAACCTGACTGATCAGGAGCTCAACGACCTCGCTGACTTCCTGCAATGGGCCAGCACGATCAAGCGTCAGAACTGGCCGCCGAACAAGGCCGGCTGAGCACGCTGCTTTCTTCTTCTCAAGACAGAGAGAACCCGAGATGAAATATCAAACCCAGAAAGTCGCGATGCTGTATTTCTACGGCGCGCTGACCTTGTTCCTGGCCCAGGTCCTGTTCGGCCTGCTCGCCGGAACCATCTACGTCCTGCCCAATACCCTGTCGGTCATCCTGCCGTTCAACATCGTCCGAATGATCCACACCAACGCGTTGATCGTATGGTCGCTGATCGGATTCATGGGGGCGACGTACTATCTGCTCCCCGAAGAGACCGAGAACGAGCTCTACAGCCCGCTGCTGGCGAAGATCCAGTTCTGGATGTTCTTCGGCGCAGCCGGCGTCGCCGTGGTCGGCTACCTCTTCCATTATCACGAAGGCCGCGAGTTCCTCGAACAGCCCTTCATCATCAAGGTCGGCATCGTGGTCGTCTGCCTGATGTTCCTGTTCAACGTCACGATGACGGCGCTGAAGGGGCGCAAGACCACGATCACCAACATCCTGTTGTTCGGTCTGTGGGGCGTTGCGATCTTCTTCCTGTTCGCCTTCTACAACCCGGCGAACCTTGCCGTCGACAAGATGTACTGGTGGTACGTCGTCCATCTTTGGGTCGAGGGCGTCTGGGAGCTGATCATGGCCTCCGTGCTCGCCTATCTCATGATCAAGCTCAACGGCATCGATCGTGAGGTCGTCGAGAAGTGGCTCTACGTCATCATCGGCCTTGCCCTGTTCTCGGGCATTCTCGGCACCGGCCACCACTTCTACTGGATCGGCGCGCCCGGTTACTGGCAGTGGATCGGCTCGCTGTTCTCCACGCTCGAAGTTGCGCCGTTCTTCACCATGGTGATCTTCACGGTGCAGATGACCTGGAAGGCCGGCCGCAAGCATCCGAACCGCGCCGCGCTGTTGTGGTCGGTCGGCTGCTCCGTGATGGCGTTCCTCGGCGCCGGCGTGTGGGGCTTCCTGCACACGCTGTCCTCGGTGAACTACTACACCCACGGCACCCAGGTCACCGCGGCGCACGGCCATCTCGCCTTCTTCGGCGCCTATGTGATGCTGAACCTGTCGGTGATGGCCTACGCGATCCCGCAGCTCAAGGGACGTGCGCCCTATAACCAGTGGCTCTCCATGACCAGCTTCTGGATCATGTGCACGGCGATGATGACCATGACCTTCGCGCTGACCTTCGCCGGCGTGGTTCAGGTCCATCTGCAGCGCGTGCTCGGCCAGAGCTACATGGACGTGCAGGACCAGCTCGCGATGTTCTACTGGGTCCGTCTCGGCTCCGGTGTGTTCGTTGCGATCTCCGCGCTGATGTTCGTCTGGGCCGTGCTGGTGCCGGGCCGCGAGAAGCAGGCGACCATTCCCGCCGCACTGCAGCCGGCCGAGTAAACGAGAAAGGCGGCCGCGGATCGCTGCGGCCGCCTCCTTCCTGGAAAGTCCGGAGAGACATCATGAAAGCTGCCCTTCATACGGTGACGTCGGCGCCCGAGCTGCCGGCCTATGTTCCATCCGGAAACGAATGCGAGCTTTTCGAGCATGCCTGGCGGCGGCGGCTGCCGGTCCTGCTCAAGGGACCGACCGGCTGCGGCAAGACGCGCTTCGTCGCCCATATGGCGGCGCGGCTGGGGCTGCCGCTTCACACCGTCGCCTGTCATGACGATCTGACCGCCGCCGATCTCACCGGCCGCTATCTGCTCAGGGGCGGCGACACCGTATGGACCGATGGTCCGCTGACGCGCGCCGTGCGCGAAGGCGGCATCTGCTATCTCGACGAGGTCGTAGAGGCGCGCAAGGACGTCACGGTTGTGCTGCATCCTCTCACCGACGATCGTCGCATCCTGCCGCTGGAACGCACCGGCGAGGAGCTGGTGGCGCCTGATAGCTTCATGCTCGTCGTCTCCTACAATCCCGGCTACCAGACGCTGCTGAAGGCGTTGAAGCCTTCGACGCGCCAGCGCTTCGTCGCCATCGAGTTCGATTTCCTGCCGCCAGAGCAGGAGATCGGCGTCGTGTCCGCCGAAAGCGGGCTGTCGCCGGAGCGCGTGCGGCCGCTGGTGGGGCTGGCCGGGCGGTTGCGCGCGCTCAAGGGCCACGATCTGGAAGAGGGCGTCTCGACCCGGCTCGTGGTCTATTGCGCGACGCTGATCGCCGCGGGCACGCCGGTCGCCGATGCGGTGCTGGCCGGCATGATCGAGCCGCTCACCGACGATGCCGACGTGAAGGCGGCGCTGCTGGACGTCGCGCGCGCCGTCATCGGGTGAGGCCGCGCCCATGCTCGACTTCCTCGAACTGGAGGAGACGGTCGGCCGCGCCTGGCACAGGATGGTCGGCGGCACCGCGAGCTATCCGGTCTACGACGATCATGCCGTCGCGCTGACTGACATGAGGGGCCGGCTCGCGGTGATGTTCCGCGCGCTCGGCGGCGAGACCGGGGTGCAGATCGCAAGCGCAAGCGCCCGAAAGTCGGGACATCGTCTCGGCTGGCGGCAGCGCATCGGTCTTGGCGACGAACGGTTGGAGCAGCCGGGCCGCGACGCCGCGACCATTTTCCTTCCCGATCGCATCTCGATCTTCCCCGATCGCGCGTTGAACGCGGCGCTGTATCGCTGGCTTGCAGCGTGGTTCGCAGCTGCGCCGATCGAGACGATTACGGACGCCGATCCGCTGCGCCGGGATCTTCTGGTGTTGCGCCGGGCGAGCGAGACAGCGGTCTGGGTGCTCACGCAGTTTCCCGGCCTTGTCGCCGATTACGCGCAGCTCGCCGCGGCGACTGCCGGGGCGAGGCCCCGTCGTCCCTTGCCGCGCATCGAGCAGGAAATCGAGCAGATCGTGCTGGCCTTGCTCGGAGCCGGCAACGCGCCTGCGGGCAAGTTGTGGCCGGCGATGATGGGAACGGGCCCGCTGCCCGACAAGGCGCCGCCGGGTTATCGTTCGATCCTGCCGTGCCCGCTTTGGGGAGATTGCTGGACCCGCGAGCTTTCTTCTGCCCATGCCGGCGAGGACGAGTGCGCGCCGGGCGCGGAAACTGCGACCGATGACAATCGCAAGCGCTTTGCCGTGCGCGAGCGCGAGGACAATGCCAACCGCCGCGATCCTTTCGTTCTCAACCGTTTCGAGAAAATTCTCGCGATGGCCGAGATGGTCAATGTCGACCGTCCCGCCGACGACAGCGAGGACGAGGATGCCCAGAAGGCCGCCGACGATCTCGAGGAGATCACGCTCAGCCGCCGCACCGGTAAGCCGGCGAGCCGGTTCAAGTTCGATCTCGACCTGCCGCCGGAAGCCCTCGACACCTCGAAGCTGAATGCGGACCTCACCTATCCCGAATGGGACTATCGCAGTGGCTCCTATCTGCCGAATCATTGCCGCGTGCTTGCGGCGGGGGCCTCCGAGCAGGGTGAGAGCTGGACGCCTGACGACGCCACGCGACGGCATATCCGCCAGGTGCGCCGCCGCTTCGAGGTCCTGCGGCCGCGCCACGAGCTGATGCGCGCCCAGGCCGACGGACACGACCTCGATCTCGACGCGCTGGTGCGTGCGCAGTGCGATCTTCGCGCCGGCAGCGGCGGCAGCGGTCTCGATCGCATCCACGTCGCCATGCGCCCGCAAGGGCACGATCTCGCCGTCACGCTGCTGGTCGACGTCTCGCTGTCGACGGATGCCTGGGTCGATGGCTACCGCGTGCTCGACGTCGAGAAGGAGGCGCTGCTGGTGCTCGCCCACGGGCTCTCGGCCTGCGGCGACCACCACAGCATCCTGACCTTCACCTCGCGCCGGCGCTCCTGGGTACGGCTCGAAACGGTCAAGGCCTTCGGTGAGCCGATGAGCGCGACGGTGGAGCGTCGCATCGGCGCGCTGAAGCCCGGCTATTACACGCGGATCGGCGCGGCCGTGCGCCATGCCGCGGCCGAGCTTGCCCGCCAGCCGCAGCGCAAGAAGCTGCTGATCGTCCTGACCGACGGCAAGCCGAACGACGTCGATCATTACGAGGGCCGCTTCGCAGTCGAGGACACCCGCAAGTCGGTGCAGGAGGCGCGCCGGCTCGGCATCGCTGCCTTCGGCGTCACGGTGGACGCGACAGCGCAATCCTATTTCCCGACCCTGTTCGGCCGCGGCGGCTACGCGATTGTCGGCAACATCAAGCGGCTGCCCGCCGCGCTGCCGGCGATCTACCGGCAGGTGGCGCATAGCTAGCGGCAAACCCGCGCCGTTTCGTTCCCGGCTGAACTATTGCTCATACCCTGAGTATATGATCGTATGTCGGGATGGACCCAAACCAACCCAGACCCGATCTGATCATCTTCGATTGCGACGGCGTGCTCGTCGATAGCGAGCTGTTGAGCTGCCGATGCCTGTCCGAGGTGCTGGCCGAGTTCGGCATTGCGCTCAGCCTGGAGCAGGCGCTCGAACTCTTTCTCGGCCGCAGCACCAAGGCGATCGAGCAGCATTTTCGCGATTTGGGCCAGATCGTGCCGGACGGCTTTGTGCCGCGCCTGAAGTCGCAGGTGTTGGCGACGTTCGCAGCTTCGCTTGAGCCGATTCCCGGCATTTCCGGCATAGTGTCCGGCCTGTCCGTGCCGTTTTGCGTGGCATCGTCCAGCGACCTCGACCGCGTCGCGCTCTCTCTCGACGTCACCGGCCTGCGGGCGCATTTCGGCGAGCGGCTCTATACCGCGCAAATGGTCAGGCATGGCAAGCCGGCGCCCGACCTCTTTCTCCTCGCGGCGGAGAAGATGGGGGTGCAACCTGCGCGCACGCTGGTGATCGAGGACAGCGTCAGTGGCGTCAAGGCCGGCAAGGCGGCCGGCATGACCGTCTGGGGATTTGTCGGCGGCAGCCATTACCGCGGACGCGATGGAGAGGCTATATTGTCGAACGCGGGCGCGGACCGGGTCTTCGCGCGCATGAGCGATTTCTGGGAGGCGTGAGGCCCGCATGGCCGCCGAGAACGACAAGTCGCGACTCGACGACGCCGCGCGCGCCGGCTGGCTCTATTTCATCGCCGGTCATACCCAGGACGAGATCGCGAAGATGCTTCAGGTTTCGCGCGCCTCGGCCCAGCGGCTGGTGTCGCTGTGCCTTGCCGAGCGCCTCATCACCTTCCGGCTCGAACATCCCATCGCCGCCTGCATGGAGCTTGCTGCGCGCTTGAAGGAGCGATTCGATCTCGCCCATTGCGAGGTGGTGCCGGCCGATCCTGCGGCGCCGCAGGCCACGGCGGGCATCGCCGAGCGCTGCGCCAATCTGCTCGACGCGACGCTGCGCTCGGAAACGCCCGTGATCGTCGCGCTCGGCACGGGCCGGGCGGTGCGCGCTGCCGTCGAGCGCGTCACGCCGATCGACCGGCCCAATCACCAGATCGTCTCACTGGTCGGCACCATCTCCGCCGACGGTTCGGCGAGCTTTTACGACACCGTCGGACGGCTCGCGGACCGCACCGGGGCGCGGCACTATCCGATGCCGCTGCCGTTCCTGATGTCGTCGGAGGACGAACGCAACAAGATGGTCCGCATCGAGCCGATCGCCAAGGTGAAGGCGGTGGCGGCGAAGGCGGATTTGCGCCTCGTCGGCATCGGCCAGATGGACCAGAAGGCGCAGGTGCACATCGACGGCTTCGTCACGCGCGACGAATTGTTCGAGATGATGCGGTTAGGTGCCATCGGCGAGATCACCGGCTGGGCCTATGATTCCAAGGGGCGGCTGCTCAAGGCCGGCACCAACAAGCGCCTCACCAGCATTCCGCCGGAAGTGCCGGCGAAGACCACGACGATCGGCGCCGCGATCGGTGCGGCCAAGGTGCCGGCGATCGCGGCTGCCCTGAACGGCGGTCTCGTCAACGGGCTCATCACCGACGAGACGACGGCCAGGGCGATCCTGGAGCGGTAGGGGGCGGCTCGCTCGAGTAGCACGCCCGCGAGGCGCGCGGTCTTTCCCCCGCACCCCTGTCATCGTCCGCGAAGGCGGACGATCCAGTGCGCCACGGCCCCTCTTGGGGCAAACCAACTCGCGGCACGGGGTACTGGATGCCCCGCCGGAGCCTGTCATCGGGCTCGCCGAAGGCGAGGCCCGGTGGCGGGGCATGACAGTCGTGGGTGGGCACTGACCTTCCACCCTCCCGCATCGCAGCACTCATAAGTTGCTGGAACGGCCCTGCGCCTGCTTGACAAGTCCGGCCCCTCCATTGAACATAAGCTCAACGCGTGGGCATATGCCCAAAACGCGAATTGAGGGGAGGTCACCGTGAAACATGTCCTGGGCGCCGTCTGCGGCGCGTCTGCACTTTTGCTGGCCGTCCCCGCGATGGCCGAAACGACCCTGACGATCGCCACCGTGAACAATGGCGACATGATCCGCATGCAGGGGCTGACCAGCGAATTCACCAAGAAGAACCCGGACATCTCCGTAAAGTGGGTGACGCTGGAGGAGAACGTGCTGCGCCAGCGCGTCACCACCGACATCGCCACCAAGGGCGGTCAGTTCGACGTGCTGACCATCGGCACCTATGAGGTGCCGATCTGGGCCAAGAAGGGTTGGCTGGTGCCGCTCGCCAATCTCGGCGCCGATTACGACGTTGCCGACCTTCTGCCGAGGATCAGGGACGCGGTCTCCGCCGACGGCAAGCTCTACGCCGCGCCGTTCTACGGCGAGAGCTCGATGGTGATGTACCGCACCGACCTGTTCGACAAGGCCGGCCTCAAGATGCCGGAGAAGCCGACCTGGGACTTCGTCATCGACGCCGCCAAGAAGCTCACCGACAAGAGCGCCGGCACCTACGGCATCTGCCTGCGCGGCAAGGCCGGTTGGGGCGAGAACATGGCGTTCCTCTCGGCCATGGCCAATTCCTACGGCGCGCGCTGGTTCGATGAGAAGTGGGAGCCGCAGTTCAACACGCCGGAATGGAAGACGACGCTCACGACCTACGTCAACCTGATGAAGGAAGCCGGCCCGCCCGGTGCGAGCTCCAACGGCTTCAACGAGAATCTCGCGCTGTTCAACGCCGGCAAATGCGCGATGTGGATCGACGCCACGGTGGCGGCGTCCTTCGTCACCAACCCAAAGGACTCCAAGGTCGCCGACAAGGTCGGCTTTGCGCTGGCGCCCAACACCGGGCTCGGCAAGAACGCCAACTGGCTGTGGGCCTGGAACCTCGCGATCCCCGCCGGCTCCAAGAAGGCGGAAGCGGCAGAGAAGTTCATCGCCTGGGCAACCAGCAAGGATTACACCAAGCTCGTAGCGTCGAAGGAGGGCTGGGCCAACGTGCCGCCGGGCACACGCACCTCGCTCTACAAGAACGAGGACTATCTTAAGGTCGCGCCGTTCGCGAAGCTGACGCTGGCCTCGATCGACGCGGCCGATCCGAACAAGCCGACGGTGAAGCCGGTGCCCTATGTCGGCGTGCAATACGCCGCAATCCCCGAATTCCAGGGCATTGGCACGCAGGTCGGCCAGCAATTCTCCGCCGCGCTTGCGGGATCCATGACGGTCGATGCCGCACTGACCGCAGCGCAATCGGCGACCGAGCGCGAGATGAAGCGCGCCGGCTACATCAAGTGAACCCGGGCTCTCCTTCCTGAGCTCAGACTTGCGGCCGTCCGCCCATCCTGGATGGACGGCCGCCTTCTTCCCGAGGTTTCATTTTGACGCGTTTTCTTCCCGCGAACCGGTCGCCACTTCGCTCGAAAACGCTGTGAAGGAGAAGTCAGGGATGGCAACCCGGCAGACGCAGTTCCTCGCGCGCGCGCTCCTGACGCCGGCCGTCGGGCTGCTGTTCATCTGGATGATCGTCCCGCTGGCGCTGACGATCTACTTCTCGACGCTGCATTACAGCCTGCTCGATCCCGGCTCGGAATCCTTCGTCGGCCTGGAAAACTTCCGCTACTTCCTCACCGATCCCGCCTTCCTTGCCTCGCTCCAGAACACGCTGTTGCTGGTCGGCTCCGTGCTGGCGCTGACGATTTTGCTCGGCATTCCCCTGGCGCTATTGATGGACCAGCCGGTGATCGGGCGCAATTTCGTGCGGCTGATGGTGATCGCCCCGTTCTTCGTGATGCCGACGGTGAGCGCGCTGGTCTGGAAGAACCTGTTGATGCATCCGGTGTCCGGCCTGTTCGCCTGGCTGGCCTCGCTGTTCGGCCTGACGCCGATCGACTGGTTCAATGATGTGCCGCTGTTTGCGGTGATCCTGATCGTGACGTGGCAATGGCTGCCTTTCGCGACGCTGATCCTGCTCACCGCGCTGCAATCGCTCGACGAGGAGCAGAAGGAGGCGGCCGAGATGGACGGCGCCAGCGCGATCTCGACCTTCATCTACATCACGCTGCCGCATCTGGCGCGGCCCATCACGGTGGTGATCCTGATCGAGACCATCTTCCTGCTGACCGTGTTCGCCGAGATCTTCGTCACCACCGGCGGCGGCCCGGGCCTGCAAACGACCAACATCGCCTTCCTGATCTATTCGCAGGCGCTGATCCAGTTCGATGTCGGCAGCGCCTCGGCGGGCGGCCTCGTCGCCGTCGTGATCGCCAATATCGTCGCCTTCTTCCTCGTCCGCATCGTCGGCCGCAATCTGGAGGCATGAGGCATGGCGCGGATGGCAACGAGGCAGCGGGTGGTGGTCTCGACGATCGGAGCCTGGTTCTTCGGCTTCCTGATCTTCTTTCCGATCCTCTGGATGGTGCTGGCAAGCTTCAAGACCGAGCTGGAGGCGTTTGCCATTCCGCCGTCCTTCCTGTTCTTCCACTGGACCACGGAAAATTACGCCACCGTGCAGGAGCGCAGCGACTATCTCCTGCACGCGATGAACTCGATCATCATTGCCGGCGGCTCGACGCTCATTGCGCTCCTGATCGCGATCCCCGCGGCGTGGTCGATGGCGTTCTCGCCGACCAAGCGCACCAAGGACGTCCTGCTCTGGATGCTCTCGACCAAGATGATGCCGCCGGTCGGCGTGCTGGTGCCGATCTATTTGATCTACAAGACGTTCGGTCTGCTCGATTCCCGCATCGGCCTCGTCTTCATCCTGTGCCTCGGCAATTTGCCGATCGTGATCTGGATGCTGTTCACCTATTTCAAGGAGATCCCGCGCGACATCCTGGAAGCCGCGCGCATGGACGGCGCCACCATCGGCCGTGAGCTGGTCTATGTGCTGACGCCGATGGCGATTCCGGGGCTGGCCTCGACGCTGCTGCTGAACCTGATCCTGGCCTGGAACGAGGCGTTCTGGACGCTCAATCTGTCGACCTCGAACGCTGCGCCGCTCACCACGTTCATCGCCTCCTATTCCAGCCCGGAAGGGCTGTTCTGGGCCAAGCTGTCGGCGGCCTCGACGCTGGCGATCGCGCCCATTCTCGTCCTCGGTTGGTTCAGCCAGAAGCAGCTCGTGCGCGGGCTCACCTTCGGCGCGGTGAAGTAGAGGGGCTGCCGGATCATGGGTCAGATCACACTTCAAGGCGTGCAGAAATCCTTTGGCCCCGTGCACATCATCAAGGGTGCCGATCTCGACATCGCCGACGGCTCTTTCGTCGTGTTCGTCGGTCCTTCCGGCTGCGGCAAGACCACCTTGCTGCGGCTGATCGCCGGGCTCGAAGACGTCACCGGCGGCAGCATCCTGATCGACGGCAAGAACGTGGTCGACACCCCGCCGGCGAAGCGGGGGCTGTCCATGGTGTTCCAGTCCTATGCGCTCTATCCGCATATGAGCGTGCGTGGCAACATCGGCTTTGGCCTGAAGATGGCGGGATTGCCCAAAGACGAGATCAACCGCAAGGTTGAGGCGGCCGCTGCAACGCTGAACCTGACGCCTTATCTTGACCGCAAGCCCCGCGAACTTTCGGGCGGCCAACGCCAGCGCGTCGCGATCGGACGCGCCATCGTCCGTGAACCGAAGGGATTCCTGTTCGACGAGCCGCTCTCCAATCTCGACGCCGCGCTGCGCGTGCAGATGCGGATCGAGGTGACGCGGCTGCAGAAGCAGCTCGGCACCACCGCCATCTACGTCACCCACGATCAGGTCGAAGCCATGACCATGGCCGACAAGATCGTCGTGCTCAACGCCGGCAAGATCGAGCAATACGGCTCGCCGCTGGAGCTCTACGAGCGGCCGGCCAATCTCTTCGTTGCGGGCTTCATCGGCTCGCCGAAGATGAACTTCGTCACCGGCGAGCTTGCCCAGCAGCAGGGCGCGGCCACCATCGGCGTGCGGCCGGAGCATCTGAAGATCGAGCGCGACGGTGCCGGCGGCTGGGTCGGCACGATCGCCGTCGCAGAGCATCTCGGCAGCGACACTTTCCTCTATGTCGATGCCGGTCCGCTCGGGATGCTGACCGCGCGCTACGTCGGCGAATTGAGCCTGCATGCTGGCGACCGCGTCTCGCTGGTGCCGGACCCCGCGCGTATCCACCGCTTCGATCAGAGCGGCGCCGCGCTTCGAAACTAACAAGAAACGGAACTACGATCATGTACCTGGAAAAATTCAAGCTGAGCGGCAAGACCGCGTTCATCACCGGCGGCGGGCAGGGCATTGGGCTGGCCTGCGCCGAAGCGTTGGCTGAAGCCGGCGCCAGGGTCATCATCGGCGATCGCGACAGCAAGGTCGCCGACAGCGCCAAGGCCACCTTGAAAGCCAAGGGCTTTGACATCGAGACCGCGATCATGGACGTGACCGACACCAGGCGCGTGGCGGAGGTCGCAAACGACCTCGTCGCGCGCCATGGCAAGGTCGACATTCTCGTCAACAATGCCGGCATCGCGCGCAGCGAAACGCCGGCCGAGACGGTTACCGACGAGCATTGGCTCAACGTCATCGACGTCAACCTCAATGGCACGTTCTGGTGCTGCCGCGAATTCGGCAAGCACATGCTGAAAGCGAAAAGCGGCGCCATCGTCAATGTCGGCTCGATGTCCGGCTTCATCGTCAACAAGCCGCAGGAGCAGTGCTTCTACAACGCCTCCAAGGCCGGCGTGCATCATCTCACCAAGTCGCTCGCCGCCGAATGGGGCGCGCGCGGCGTCCGCGTCAACGCGGTGGCGCCGACCTATATCGAGACGCCGCTCAACGCCTTCGTGAAGAGCAATCCCAAAATGTACGACGCCTGGATCGGTGGAACTCCGATGGCGCGGATGGGGCAGGTCGAAGAGATCGCGTCCGTCGTGCTGTTCCTTTCGTCCGAGGCCGCGAGCCTGATGACCGGCAGCATCGTGCTGGTGGATGGCGGCTACACTTGCTGGTAGGCTCGCCGTCAAAACTGACGGAAGGCGACCGGGAGTGACAATGCCGCGAGCGTATATCGGCGTCGACGTGGGGACCACGAGCGCGCGGGCAGGGGTGTTTGATGAGGCCGGAACCCTGCTTGCGACCGCGCGGCATCCGATCCGGATCTGGCACGAGCCCGGTGACATCGTCGAGCAGTCCTCGCAGGACATCTGGGACGCATGCGTCAGATCGGTACGCGCAGCGGTGGCGGAAGCCGCGATCGCGCCCGACAGCGTCGGCGGCATCGGGTTCGATGCCACCTGCTCCCTCGTGGTGCTCGACCGGCAGGGCGAGCCGCTCACGGTCAGTACATCCGGCGACAGCCAGCGCAATGTCATCGTCTGGATGGATCACCGCGCTGTCGCCGAGGCGCGGCTGATCAACGAGACCGAGGACGCTGTGCTGCGCTATGTCGGCGGCTCGATCTCGCCCGAGATGGAGATGCCGAAGCTGCTATGGCTCAAGCGGCACCTGCGCGCGAGCTTCGACGCGGCCGGCCACTTCTTCGATCTGGCGGATTACCTGACCTGGCGCGCGACCGGATCGCTGCAGCGCTCGACCTGCACCGTCACCTGCAAATGGAACTATCTCGCTCATGACGGCGGCGGGTGGAGCACGCAATTCTTCAAGCGCATCGGTCTGTCTGACTTCGTCAACGAGACATACGCCCGCATCGGCACCGAGATCGTCGCCCCGGGTACGCGGCTCGGCGCCGGTCTCACCCACGCGGCCGCGGCTGAGCTCGGCCTGTCGCCGGGTCTCCCAGTCGGCGCCTCGCTGATCGACGCTCATGCCGGCGGCATCGGAGCGATCGGCGGGCGCGACGGCGCGGGCGGGGCGAGCGATGTCTGCGACCGGCTCGCCTACATCATGGGAACGTCGGCCTGCATCATGGCGACGACGAAGGAACCGTGCTTCGTTCCGGGCGTGTGGGGGCCCTATTACTCCGGCATGGTCCCGGACTTCTGGCTCAACGAGGGTGGCCAATCCGCGGCAGGTGCAGCGATCGACCATCTCCTGAAGTCGCATCCGGGCTTTGCCGAGGCGAACGCGGCGGCGCGGATCGAGAGCGTCGATCTCATCGAGTTCCTCGAGCGCCGCATCATCGCGCGCGCAGGCAGCGCCAGCCGTGCCGCACTGCTCGCCCGCGACGTCCATGTCCTGCCGGAGTTCATCGGCAATCGCTCGCCTTACGCCGATCCGGATACCCGCGCGGTGATCGCGGGTCTCGATCTCGACACCGATATCGCCTCGATGGAGCGGCTGTTTCTTGCCGGCCTGTGCGGGCTCGCCTATGGGCTTGCCGAGGTGATCGAGGCCTTTGCCGCGCATGGCGTGCGCTCCAGCCTCATGATCATGGGAGGCGGAGCGAGCCGCAGCCCGCTGGTCCGGCAGATCATGGCGGATACGACGGGCCTCACCGTCGCGCTGCCACAGACGAAAGAACCGGTGCTGCTGGGCGCCGCCATGCTCGGGGCGGTGGCCGGCGGCGCCTATGCTTCGATCGGCGAGACCATGGCCAAGATGTCGGTGCTGGGACGGAAAAGCGAGCCGACGGCGCCGGATATGGCCGTGTTTCACACGCGCAAGCGTGAGGTCTACAAGCTGCTGCGCGAGGTCGATGGCCGCAGCCGTGCGGCGATGGGCGACACCGCGAGAGGTTGAAAACGAATGCTGATATCCTGCGGCGATGCGCTGATCGATTTCGTTCCGACGCGAAACGCTGACGGACGCGAGGCCGTGATGCCCGCGGTCGGCGGCTCCTGCCTCAATGTTGCGATCGGCATGGCGCGGCTCGGCGCGCCGACCGGCTTCGTCGGCGGCATCTCGACCGATCTGTTCGGACGGATGATCGTCGATCATGCCGCAGATTCCAACGTCAACCTCGATCTCGCTACCCGCAGCGACTATCAGACCACGCTCGCCTTCGTCCGCATCGTCGCGGGCGAGTCGCACTACGCGTTCTACGATGCCGAGACCGCGACGCGGAACTGGACCTATCGGCGCGGGACGATTCCGTTCGCCGACATCGAGGCGGTTCATGTTGGCTCGACCACGCTGGTCAACGATCAGGGCGCGACCGAGACGAAGGCGCTGATCGGGGACGCGCGCGCGGCCTCGACGATCTCCTTCGATCCGAATTGCCGCCCCAACCTCGTCAAGGACAAGCCGGCTTACCTGGCGCGCATGACCGAGTTCGCAGGCTGCGCCGACCTCATCAAGATGTCGGATGTCGACTTTGCCTATCTCTTCGGCGACGAGCCGTATCCGCAGCGCGCCAGCAAGCTGCTGGGGCAGGGCACCAGTCTCGTCGTCATCACCCGCGGCAGCAATGGTGCCGTGGCGTGGCACGCGGGGGCCGGGCAGGTCGAGGTCGCCGCGCCCAAAGTCGAGGTCGCTGACACCATCGGCGCAGGCGACAGCTTTCAGGCGGCGCTGCTGTTTGTCCTGCACAAGCAGCAGCGTCTTGCGCGCGAGCGGCTCAAGGGCATCGGTGCCGACGAGCTCCGCCGCGCACTGTCCTTTGCCGCCAATTGCGCCGGTCTGACCTGCACACGCCCGGGCGCCGATCCGCCGTGGAGCCACGAAATCAATTGGGGTTGGTAGCCCGGCGCCACCTCACATCCGCGCTACGGCCTTTTCGGCGCATTTGAGGAAAGTCCCGATCAGCGGGCTGTGGGAATCCCGTCGCCAGCAAACCGCGATGTCGAGGGAGTCGGTGGCGTCGCGCAGCGGCCTGAACACGATGCCGCGCGGCGCCCCGAGCCGCGCGCAGGCTGGCAGGATGGCGAGGCCTTCGCCCGCCAGCACCAGGCTCATGGCCGAATGCACGGTCTCCACGCGGCTCATGATCGGCATCACGACCTGATGCCGGCGCAGCAGAGCCGCGACTGCGGAGGAGGCGGGATCCTGCTCCGGCGGCGGCAACGCGATCAGCGGGCGGCCCTGCAACCGCGCCATCGGCACGGCGGCGAGGCGCGCGAGCGGCGAGCGGATCGGCATCGCCAGCATGAACGGCTGCGCGCCGATCCGCGCCACCTGGATCTCGGGATGGTTGATGGCCGGCATGCACAGTGCAACCGTGACGCTGCGGTCGAGCAACCGGGCCTCGCGCGTCGAGGCGCTGAGCTCGGCGAACTCCAGGTCGACGCCGGGCACCGAGCGGCGCAGCTCGGGAATGAGCCGCGGCAGCATCGCGTTTGCCAGCACGAACATGTAGCCGACCGAGAGCCGCCCGCGCTTGCCGGCGGCGACCGCGCGCGCGGCTTCGACGCCGTCGGCGGCCAGAGCCATCGCCTCGCTCGCGCGCGCCAGCAGAGCCTGGCCCGCCTCGGTCAGGTCCATGCCGCGGGTGCCCCGGTGGAACAGCGGCGCGCCGATCTCGGCCTCGAGCTTGCGGATCTGAACGGAGAGCGGAGGCTGAGCCATCCGCAGCCGCTCGGCGGCCTTGCCGAGGCTGCGCGCTTCGGCCACGGCGACGAAATAGCGGAGCCGGCGAAGATCCATTGGCATACCGAAAACGTATGGGTTGGCGACCAAAATCGTATTGGACGGCGAGTTAACAAAACTGTCATTCTCGCTGTCAATGTCTTCGGGCCAACGGCGGCCCGCTTCGGAGCGTGATGTGACGATGAACGGCGATCCCTGTCTGTTGTCTGCAGCTGAGCTGCGTGGCCTCATTGCGGCAAAGCGCATTTCGCCCGTCGAGATCGTCCGCGCCGTGCTCGGCCGCGCCGAGGCTCTCCAAAGCAAGCTGAACTGTTTCATCACGCTCTGCGGCGAGGAAGCAATGGCACAGGCCCGTGCCGCCGAGCGCAAGATGATGGCGGGCGAGGAACTCGGCCTGCTCCACGGCATCCCCGTCACCGTCAAGGACATCGTCAACACCAAGGGCGTCAGGACCACGTTCGGTGCCGTTCCTTACAAGGACAATGTCCCGAACGAGGACGCCGTTGCGGTGGCGCGGCTGCGAGCTGCGGGCGCGATCCTGATCGGCAAGACCACCACGCCGGAATTCGGCAGCAAGTGCCTGACGGATTCGCCGCTGTTCGGCCGCACCCGCAATGCCTGGGACGCCTGCCGCTCCTCCGGCGGCTCCAGCGGCGGCGCGGCCGTGGCGGTGGCAAGCGGCATCGCGCCCCTGGCGATCGCAACCGACGGCGGCGGCTCGACGCGGATTCCCGCCGCCTGCAACGGCGTGGTCGGCCTCAAGCAGAGCAACGGCGTGATCCCGCACAGCCAGGCGCTGGATGTGTTCGGCAACCAGACCTATGTCACGCCGACGACCCGCACTGTCGTCGACACCGCGCTGATGATGCAGGCGATGTCGGGGGAGGATGCCTGCGATCCCTGGTCGATCGGCGTGCCCGCGCCTGATTTCATTGCAACCCCGTGCGGCGACCTGCGCGGGCTGAGGATCCTGTATTGCCTGACACCGCCGGGCCGCCCGGTGTCAGCGGAGGTCGCCGCCAGTTTTAGGGCGAGCCTCGACCGTTTGGCCGGGCTCGGCGCCGAGCTCGAGGAATTCTCCGGCGAGGGGTTCGACATCGAGCCGATCTGGCGTGCCATCAATCATACCGTCTGGCGCACCCGCTTTGCGAAGCTCGCGGCCGAGCACAAGGACGAGCTGAGCGAGGCCTTCCTCAGGCAGCTCGCGCTCGCGACCGAAGTGAGTGGCGTCGATTACCAGGAAGCGATGTTCGCGCGCACGGCGCTGTTTCGCCGGGTGCAATCTTTGCTTGCGCGCGGGCACGTCCTGGCGATGCCGACGCTGACACGCACCGCGTTGCCGATCAGCCAGGACCTGTTCGGCAGTATCGAGATCGACGGACAGCATTTCGACAGCGTCCGGCCGCACTGGTTCCCCTGGACCATGCCGTTCAACATGACCGGCCATCCCGCAATCAGCCTTCCCTCGGGCTTTGCCCGCGACGGCCTGCCGATCGGGCTTCAGTTGGTCGGCCGCTTCCGCGCTGACGCGGAATTGCTGCGCGTCAGCGCGCTGTTCGAGGCCTCCGCGGACCTTCTGTCCCGCTGGCCGGAATGACGACATGCCCCCGCAGCAAAGAGCTTGCATCGGTCGTCGGGACATGTTGATCGTGCCGCGGATGAGCTTTGAGCCCGGGCGCGCATGAGCGTATTTGTTCTCCGACGATTGGTGACCTTGCTGGCGACGCTGGTCGGCGCATCGCTGATCATTTTCCTGGTGCTGGACGCTCTTCCGGGCAATGCTGCGCAGATGCTGATGGGCGCCGATGCCTCGCCGGACGCGGTGCGCGCGCTCACCGTCAAGCTCGGGCTCGACCAGCCGCTGGCGGTTCGTTACCTGCAATGGATCAAGGGCCTGCTCATCGGCGATCTCGGCAACTCCTACGTCTACGGCACGCCCGTCGTCGGCCTCATTGCCGAGCGGCTGGCACTGACCGTTCCGCTCGCGATCATGGCCATGACTGTTACGGTGACGCTGGCGCTCTCGGCCGGTATCTACACCGCCGCCAACCACAACAAGCTTGGCGATGTCGGCGTGATGTCGCTGACGCAAATCGGCATCGCGCTGCCGAACTTCTGGTTCGCGATCCTGCTGGTGCTGCTGTTCGCGGTGCGGCTGCAATGGCTCTCCGCGGGCGGCTTTGCCGGCTGGGAGGACGGCGTCTGGCTCGGCGTGAAGTCGCTGCTGCTCCCCGCCATCTCGCTCGCGGTGGTGCAGGCGGCGATCCTCGCGCGCGTCACGCGCTCGGCGGTTCTGGAAGTCTTGCGCGAAGACTTCGTCCGCACCGCCCGCGCGAAGGGGCTCGGCAGGCGCGAGGTGCTGTGGAGCCATGTGCTGCGCAATGCCATGATCCCCGTGATGACCGTGATGGGGCTGCAATTCGCCAATCTGCTCGCCGGCACCATCGTGATCGAGAACGTGTTCTATTTGCCGGGCCTCGGCCGGCTGATCTTCCAGTCGATCGCCAATCGCGACCTGATCGTCGTGCGCAATTGCGTGATGCTGCTCGCGGCCATGGTCGTCATCGTCAACTTCGTGGTCGACGTGCTCTATGCCTTCATCGATCCTCGCATCAAGGTCCACGATCTGTGAGCGCGCCCCTCACCACGCCGGTTGAATTGGCTTTGGCAACGCGCCGTGTGCCGGCCCGCACGTTCTGGGGGCGCGCGCTGCGTCATCGCAGCTTCGTGCTCGGCGGCACGCTGAGCTTCCTGGTGCTCGCTTCAGCCCTGCTGTCGCTGGTCTGGACGCCCTGGTCACCTTACGAGATCGATATCGCCTCAAAACTGCGGCCGCCGTCGGCGGCGCATTGGCTCGGTACCGATTCCTTCGGCCGTGACATCGTCTCGCTGCTGCTCGCCGGCGCTCGTTCCACCATCATGGTCGGTGTCATCGCCGTCAGCATCGGTCTCACCTTCGGCGTTACGCTCGGCCTGATCGCCTCCGCCCGGCGCGGCTGGACCGAAGAGATCATCATGCGCTTCTCCGACTTCACCTTCGCCTTTCCAGCCGTGCTCTCGGCGATCATGCTCGCCGCTGTCGTCGGGCCCGGCATGGTCACCTCGATCGTCGCGATCGGCATCTTCCAGATCCCGACGCTGACGCGCCTCACGCGCGGCTCGGCCAATGCGATCTGGGCGCGCGAATTCGTGCTGGCGGCGCGCGCGGCAGGCAAGGGCGCCTTCCGCATCACCATCGAGCACGTGCTGCCAAATATCCTGTCGATCCTGATCGTGCAGGTCACGATCCAGTTCGCGCTCGCCATCCTCGCCGAAGCGGCCTTATCCTATCTCGGCCTCGGCACGCAGCCGCCGCAGCCATCCTGGGGACGGATGCTGAACGATGCGCAAACGCTGCTGTTCCAGTCGCCGATGCTCGCGGTTTATCCGGGTGCCGCGATTGCGATCGCGGTGCTCGGCCTCAACCTGCTTGGTGACGGACTGCGCGATCTGCTCGATCCCAGGCTGGCGCGGGAGCGATGACGATGGCTGAGCGCTCCGACACGCCGCTGATCGCTGTCGACAATCTCGGGGTCCGCCTCAACACCAGCCGCGGGCCTGCGCAGGCCGTGCGCAGCGTCAACTTTGCCTTGAAGCGCGGCGAGACGCTGGGGCTGGTCGGCGAGTCCGGTTGTGGCAAGTCGGTCACCGCGCTGTCGCTGATGGGGCTGCTGCCTGACAGCGCCGTCGTCTCCGGCAGCATCAAGCTGGACGGGACCGAGCTCGCGCGCTTGCCCGATGCGGATTATTGCCGCCTGCGCGGCAACCGCATCAGCATGATCTTCCAGGAGCCGATGACCGCGCTCAACCCGATGCACACGATCGGCGACCAGGTCGCCGAGCCGCTGCGGCGGCACAAGAAGCATTCGGCGGCGCAGGCGCGGAGAGAAGCAATCGCTTTGCTCGACCGCGTCGGGCTGCCGGACCCGGCGCGACGGGTGGATGCCTATCCGCATCAGTTCTCCGGCGGCCAGCGCCAGCGCATCACCATCGCGATGGCGCTGGCCTGCGAGCCGGATCTGCTGATCGCGGACGAGCCGACCACCGCGCTCGACGTCACCATCCAGGGTCAGATCCTCGACCTGATCGCCGACCTCGTCGAGGAACGCGGCATGTCGATGATCCTGATCTCGCACGATCTCGGCGTCATCGCCGAGAACGTGCAGCGCATGATGGTGATGTATGGCGGCACTGTCGTCGAGAGCGGCCCGACCGACGAGGTGTTCCGCCGCATGGGCCATCCCTACACGCAAGGCCTGTTCCGCGCCCGGCCGAAGCTCGGCGCGCGCAAGGGCACGCGACTGAAGACGATCGCAGGCACCGTGCCGGAGCTGGCCGATCTGCCGTCCGGTTGCACCTTCTCCGAGCGCTGCCCGCTTGCGATCGATGCGTGCCGCGCCGCACTTCCGCCGATGGTCGACGTCGGACCCGGGCACTTCGTGCGCTGCATCAGGACCGACGTCTCCATGGCTGCGAACGTCGGAGCATTGTCCGCATGAGCGCCGCGCCTCTTCTCGACGTCAGGGATCTCGAGCAACGTTACGCGCTGCCGCGCGAAAGCCTGTTCCGTCCGCCCGGTCAGGTGCGTGCGCTCAACGGCGTCAGCGTGCAGGTCCGGGCCGGCAAGAGCCTCGGCATCGTCGGCGAGTCCGGCTCGGGCAAGTCGACCTTCGCGCGGGTCGTGATGGCGCTGGAGCGGCCGACCTCGGGGCAGGTCCAGCTGCTCGGCCGCGATCTCAATCGCATCTCCGCCGACGAGCTGCGGCGCGCCCGCCGTGATTTCCAGATGGTGTTCCAGGATCCTTATGGCTCGCTCGATCCGCGCCAAACCATTGCGCGCATTGTCGCCGAGCCGCTGACCGTGCTGGAAGATGCCGACCGCGCCACCTTCCGCGACCGCGTCGCCGCGGTGCTGCGCCAGGTCGGCTTGCGCGAAGCGGATATGGAGAAGTATCCGCACGAATTTTCGGGCGGTCAGCGCCAGCGCATCGCGATCGCGCGGGCGCTGATCACGCAACCAAAACTGATCGTTGCCGACGAGCCGGTCTCGGCGCTCGACGTCTCCGTGCAGGCGCAGGTGCTGAACCTGATGCAGGACCTTCAGGAGCAGTTCGGCCTCAGCTACATCCTGATCAGCCACGACCTCGCCGTGGTCGACTATCTCTGCGACGAGGTCGCGGTGATGTATCTTGGCCGCATTGTCGAGCAGGGGCGCCCCGAAGACCTGTTCGAGCGTTGCGCGCATCCCTACACGCGGGCCTTGCTGGAGGCGGTCCCCCGGGCGCGGGCCGGAGGCAGCCGGCGGCGGCGCGGGGGCCAGGCGATCGCCTCGCAATCGGCCGCCACGGCCGGATGCCCCTATGTGGCACGCTGCCCGCTCGCCGAGCAGCATTGCCGCGAGGCCCTGCCTGCGTTACGCAGGGTCGGCGAAGGGCACCTTGCCGCCTGCCACAGGGCGGAGGCCGTGATGGCGTTGCCGCAGGCCGCCATGGAAGGTTAGTGTCCTAGCCGGATTGGCGTTAAGCTCGAGAACAGAACAGGCCGGGGAGTTACGCATGTTGAGGAAATTGTCGATCGTCGCCTTTGCCGCCGCCCTCGTCGCGGCGCCGCTGCCGGTGCTGGCGCAGAGCAAGAAGGACAGCGTCGTCATGGGGATGACGCTGGAGCCGCCGGGGCTTGATCCCACCAATGCCGCCGCCGCCGCGATCGCCGAGGTCACGCTCTACAACATCTACGAGACGCTGACCAAGATCAACGAGGACGGCTCGGTCGCGCCGCTGCTGGCGGAGAGCTGGACTGCGTCGTCCGATCTGAAGACCTACACGTTCAAGCTCCGCAAGGGCGTCAAATTCCACAATGGCGAGCCGTTCAACTCGGCGGCCGTGAAGTTCTCGTTCGAGCGCAACGCGGCGGCGACCAGCACCAACAAGGACAAGAGCCTGTTCCAGTCCTTCGAGAAGGTCGAGACGCCTGACGCCGACACCGTCGTGATCTCCGTGAAATATTCCGAGCCGAACCTGCCGTTCTTGCTCGGACAGGCGAGCGGCTCGATCGTCGAGCCCAAGAGCGCGGCGACCAACGTGACGCAACCGGTCGGGACCGGGCCCTATCAGCTCGGCGCCTGGGCCAAGGGCTCTTCGATCACCCTGAACAAATGGGCCGACTATCGCAACGCCTCGGCGATCAAGCTCTCGAAGGTGACGATCCGCTTCATTTCCGATCCGGCCGCCCAGGCTGCGGCGCTGCTCTCGAACGACGTCGACGCGTTTCCGCGCATCGCGACCCGTGTCGTTGCGCAATTCAAGGCTGACCCGCGCTTCACGGTGCTGATTGGCGGCTCAAGGGCCAAGACCATCGTTGCGATCAACCACCGCAAGAAGCCGCTCAACGACGTCCGCGTTCGCCGCGCCATCCTCGCTGCGATCGACCGCAAGGCCTTGATCGACGGCGCCGTCGAGGGCTTCGGTACGCCGATCGGCAGTTTCTACACGCCGGGATCGCTCGGCTATGTCGACACGACCGGCGTCAATCCTTTCGATCCCGAGAAGGCCAAGAAGCTGCTTGCTGAAGCCGGCGTCACCGCGCCGGTGGAGCTGTCGCTGAAGCTGCCGCCGCCGCCCTATGCGCGGCAGGGCGGCGAGATCGTCGCGGCCCAACTTGCCAAGGTCGGCATCACCGCCAAGATCGAGAACGTCGAATGGGCGCAGTGGCTGTCGCAGGTGTTCGCACCCAACGGTCCGCATAATTTCGACCTCACCATCGTCAGCCATGTCGAGCCGTTCGATCTCGTCAAGATCACCGAGCCGGACTACTATCTCGGTTACAACAACGAGGCCTTCAACGCGCTCTACAAGCAGATCGTGTCGACGCCGGACGAAGCCGCCCGCGCAAGACTGCTCGGCGACGCCCAGCGCATGCTGGCCACGGACGCCGTCTCCGCCTATCTGTTCCAGCCGCAATGGCCCACCGTCATCAACAAGAAGCTGAAGGGCGTCTGGAAGGAAGTTCCGCAGTTCGAGAACGATTTCTCGACCTGGTCCTGGGAGTAGGGAACGCCCGATCACGTCGAGCGCGTTGGTTCAGTCCTGGCCTCTCCCTATCGGGGGAGGCCAATCGTTTGGCAGGTCCAAAACAAAAAACTGAAAAACAACCCCATGCACAGTAGCCGGGTGCAGTCATTTCAATGGCTTGCGCGTAGCGCTATTCATGGTCGAAGCGTTGCGCCGGCACCTTGATCCGTCGGGCAAAACACCGGCAATCCATCCCGATCGCGGCCTTGGCGACTCGCGCGCGTGGAGCGCAAAAGCGCAGCCCGTAGTTCCATGCGCAAACTATTTCCTGAATTCCCGCAAATCTCCGCCATCTACCAAAGGTAGACCTGCTCCCGGTGAAGCGTGGTCAACAACGCGTCTTGCAAAAAATGAGAATTCTGCAGGCGTCAGGCCCGCTTCCGACAATGAAATGGGAGTTACGCCATGCAGCATCTGCCGAACGACAGCTACGACGTCACGCTTGACCAATTTGGCCAAATCGCGACCGTCTACGGAGACCCCGGCTTTCCGGCATCCACCGATGTCGTTGGCGGCAACGACACCGTGACGGCCACCGTCGCCGCGCTCAACGCAAAACTCACGATCTTCGGCGACGACAACACGATGTTGCTCGGTCATTCCCAGGGCGGCAACGACACGCTGATCGCCGACGTCGACGGTGGCTGGGACACGGTTGTTCTGATCGGCGATACTCAATCGATGATCGATGACGCCAAGGGCGGCAACGACACCATCGTCGCGGATGCAGGCCGCGTCGTCTACACGACGATCTCGGCCTTCGGGGATGCCGCGGGCGACATGTCGGGCAATGCGCAGGGCGGCCATGACGACATGACCGGCTCGATCGCGTGGCGCGGCGGCGCCAACCTGTTCGCAGGCGATGCCGGCGGTTCCATGATGGACACCTCGCACGGCGGCAACGATACACTTGATGTCAGCGTGCTCACAATCGACGGCGGGGCGACCGTCAGCGGAGACGCTATCGGTTCCCTGAGAGGGCTCGCGCAGGGCGGCAACGACACCCTGACCATAACCTTGAACGGTGACAGCGCCATCTCGGGGGGAACCCTGTTCGGGGATTCAGCGACATCCCTGATGGATTTCGCCCGGGGCGGCGACGATGTTCTCACCGCCAAGCTCGACGGCCAGCACACGGATGCTGTCGCGCAAATGTACGGCGATGCGCCGACGATGACGGGCAATTCCCATGGTGGCAACGACGTCCTCAATGGCGGCGTGGGCCGCGATTTCATGTATGGCGATGCGGGAAGCTATGAACCGGCCTCACCGGGCTCGATCACCGGCGGTGCCGATACGCTGAACGGCGGAGCCGGCGACGACCGGATGTGGGGCGGAGGAAACAGCGACTTGTTCGTCTTCAACGCCGGCTCCGGTAACGACACGATCGTCGACTTCGATCAGGGCAACAAGGCGGTGGGAAGCACCACGGCGGAACAAGATCTGATCGACGTGCAGAACTACGGCTTTGCGGACTGGACGGCGCTGTCGAAACTGATCAGCGACAACACCGCCGGCGATGCCGTGATCCACCTCTCAGCCAACGATTCGATCACGCTGGACGGGGTTCACGCGGCGAACCTCCACCAGACCGACTTCATCATCTGAGGACATTGAATCGAAAGCGGCGATGCCGCTCCGTGGCACGCGGGGCGACGTCGGGATGGCAGTGAAACGACGACGAGTTCCCGTCGCGCGGCGCTGCCAATCCCCACCGCGACCAAACTCTGTCCCGGATTCCAGCAAACCCCTGCCATCGACCAGAACTAGAGTCGTCTCCGTGAAGCGTGGTCAACGACGCGTCTTGCAAGAAATTCTGCAGGCGTCAGGCCCGCGTCCGACAATGAAATGGGAGTTACGCCATGCAGCATCTGCCGAACGACACCATCGACGTCCTGCTCGACCAGTTTGGCCAAATCGAAACCCTCAACGGCGATCCGAACTTTCCGACCAGCACGGACGCCTGGGGCGGCAACGACACCGTGACCGCGACCATCACTCAGCCCGAAGCAGAGGTCACGATCTTCGGCGAGGACAACACGACATTGCATGGCCAGTCCCACGGCGGCAACGACACGCTCACGGTCAATTTCAATTACGGCTGGAACGATGCCCTCGTCGTTGGCGATAGCCAGGCGATGACCGACGACGCCAGGGGCGGCAATGACACGATCAGTGTCTTGGCCGACTCGATGTACACCAACGTGCATGCCTTCGGCGACGTTGCCGGTGACATGTCGGGCAATTCGCATGGCGGCAGCGACATCATCACCGGCGCGGTGGGCTGGCGAGATTACCAGGATGTGTTCGCCGGAGACGCCGGCGGCTCCATGAGCGGCACGGCGCAGGGCGGCAATGACACGCTCGCCATCACTGTGGACACCCTGCAGGGCTTTGCGACAGCTAGCGGCGATGCCGTCGGCTCCATCGGAGGCGATGCGCATGGCGGTAACGACAACATCACCTTCACCTTCGGTACCGACGTCGTCATGACCGGCGGATTTGGCTACGGAGATTCGGTGACCTCGCTGACCGACAATGCCAAAGGAGGAGATGACATTCTCACGCTCGAATTCGATGGTATCGACACCGTCCAGTTTGCGCACCCGGAGCTCTACGGCGATGCGCGGACCATGTCCGGCAATGCCCAGGGTGGTAACGATATTCTCACCGGCGGGGGAACCAACGATTACCTCTATGGCGATGCCGCGAACTATGAGCCCGCAACGCCGGGCTCGATCACCGGCGGCAGGGATGTTCTTAACGGCGGAACCGGTAATGACCAGCTCTCCGGTGGAGGAAACAGCGACATCTTCGTCTTCAACACCGGCTCCGGCAATGACCTCATCGCCGACTTCGATCAGGGCAACAAGGCGGTCGGCAGCGCGGTGACCGAGCACGATCTGATCAATGTGCACGATTACGGGTTTGCAGACTGGGCGGCGCTGTCGAGCCTGATCAGCGACAACGACGCGGGCGACGCCGTGATTCATCTGTCGGCGAACGATTCCATCACGCTCGACGGCGTCCAGACGGCAAGCCTGCACGCGACCGACTTCCTCATCTGAACGCGCTGCTCGGAGGGCAAGGAAGGCGGCGGCGCGCCGTTCGGAAACGATGCGCCGTCGTTTGATCATGCTGCCCTGGCCTCGACATTGGCGATCCAGCCGCGGGCGAGCGTCACATCGGCCTGCGACAATTGATGGCCCGCGGGCAGCACCCTGTGGGTCACGCTTGCACCGGCCTGCGTCAGCCGCGCCGCGAGACGCTCCGAATTGCCGGCCGGCACGATCGGATCGGCCTGTCCGGACAGCAGCAGGACCGGCTTGCCTGCAAGATCGGCCGTTGGCGGATCCGACAGCGGCACCATGGCGCGTAGCAGGATCGCACCGGCAAGCACATCCGGCTTCAGCAGCAACAGCGCCGCGGCAATGTTGGCGCCGTTGGAGAAGCCGACCGCAACCGGCGCGGCGAGGCCGTACTGCTTTCGCGCCTCCACCACGAACTCGCTGAGCTCGCGCGCGCGCCGGCGCACGTCGTCCTCGTCGAACACGCCTTCGGCGAGGCGACGGAAGAAGCGCGGCATGCCGTGCTCGAGCACGCGGCCGCGCGGCGAGAGCAGGGCGGCGCCGGGCGAGATCATCTTGCCGAGCCCGAGCAGGTCGTTCTCGTCGCCGCCGGTGCCGTGCAGCAGCAGCAGCGGAGGGGAGCCCGCGCTGGTCGCGGGCTCGAAACGATGGATGAAGCTAGTCTCGGTCATGACGCGGTCTCTTCCAGCTTCGGCAGAACGTCCTCGATCTGCTGGCGGTGCTGCTCGAGGAAGCCAGGCAGCTTGAGGTCGCGTCCCAGGGTCGCGACGGGCTCGTCGACGGCGAAGCCGGGGATGTCGGTCGCGATCTCGAACAGCACGCCGCCGGGCTCGCGGAAATAGATCGAGCGGAAGTAATTGCGGTCCCGCTGCTCGGTCGGATGCAGGCCGTGATTGCTCACCAGCTTCTGTGCCATCCGGCCCTGCTCGGCGTCATCGGCTGCGCGGAAGGCGATGTGATGCACAGAGCCGCCGCCCTGATGCCCGCGCAGAAAACCCTTGGCCTCGTAAATGTCGACGACGCTGCCCTCGGCATCCCCGGGCGCCTTGAAGCGGATCACAGAACCTTCGCGCCCCGTTTCCTTGAAGCCGAACACGTCGGTGAGGACGGCGGCGGTCTTCGCCGCACTGTCGAGCAGCAGCGTCACGCCGTGGAAGCCGCGGATCGCGTGCTCGGCCGGGACATCGCCATTGCTCCAGCCGGGCTCGTTCTCGGCGCCGGGAATGCCGACCAGCGCGAGCGCCATGCCGTCAGGATCGGTGAACGGCAGCACGGACTCGCCAAAACGTTTCTCGAGCGCCTCGTAGGCAATGCCTTTCTCGATGAAGCGCTGGGTCCAGTAGCCGAGCGAGCGCTGCGGCACGCGGAAGGCGGTCTGATGGGTTTCGCCGACGCCGCGGCGCCCGGCCGACACGCCGGCCCAGGGGAAGAAGGTCAGGATGGTGCCGGGGCGGCCGGTCTCGTCGCCATAGTAGAAGTGGTAGGTGCCGGGATCGTCGAAATTGACCGTCTTCTTGACGAAGCGCAGGCCGAGATCCCGGGTGTAGAAGCCGAAATTACGGATGGGGTCGCCGGCGATCGCGGTCACGTGGTGCAGTCCAGACATTGTCGTCCTCCAAACTCGGGGAGCCTCTTGCTCTGGCCGGAAATATTGTTCCGCTTTGGATTGGAGACAATCCATGTAAATATGACGGCTATGTCTACGATTTGGAAACAATCGCCGGAAGCCGCCATTGGATAAGCTCGGCAGCCTCCGCGCCTTCGTGAAGGTGGTCGAAAGCGGCAGCTTTGCCGAAGCGGGCCGGCAGCTCAGGCTCTCGCGCTCGGCGATCAGCAAATACATCGCCGACCTCGAGCAGAGCCTCGGCGTCCAGTTGCTGAACCGGACCACGCGGCATGCCAGCCCCACCGAGAACGGCCAGCGCTATTTCGAACGCGCGCTCGTCATTCTTTCGGAGGTCGAGGCCGCCGACCAGGCGGTAACGCAAGCGCAGTCGGCGCCGCGGGGCCTGCTCCGCGTCAACGCGCCAATGTCGTTCGGCACGATGCGGCTCGGGCCGATGCTCGCCGACTTCATGGCGCGATATCCGGAGCTCCAGCTCCAGATCGTGCTCAGCGACGATCTGCTCGATCCCGTGCAGGACGGCTTTGATGTGACGCTGCGGATTGCGGAATTGGAATCGTCGAGCCTGATCGCGCGAAAGATCATGCCGGTGGCGCGCATGATCTGCGCCTCGCCGGATTACCTCGCGCGTCGCGGCACGCCAGAGCACCCGCAGGATCTGCGCGAGCATGCCGCGCTGACTTATGGATTCCTGCTGACAGGCAATCAGTGGAAGCTGACGGGCGCGGACGGCGACCATTGGATCCAGCCGGCGTGGTCGCTCTGCGTCAACAATGCCGAGGTGCTGCGCGACGTCGCGATCAAGGGCAGGGGGCTCGCGCTGCTGCCGGAGTTCATTGCCGGTGAGGCGTTGAAGAAGGGCGACCTGCGAACGGTGCTGGACGACTATGCCGCGCCGCCGCTCGCACTGTACGCGGTCTATCCGCCGACGCGGCATCTGTCCGTGAAGGTGCGGCTGTTGATCGATTTCCTGGTGGAGCGGTTCGGGCGGGAGGAGGAGGGCTTGCGCAAACCGGTGGCCGCTAGCTGACCGAGCGCTCCTCGGTCGGCCCAAGCAACTTATCCAGCGAGCCCATCGAGGCCTTCTGAAGCGCGGAGAGCTCGTGCGCGGCACTCTGGCATTCGGAGGCCGACAGCGCGAGTGCAGTCTCCTCGACCTCGCGGCAGCGCTCGAACAGGCGGACGAGGCCGAGCGTGGCGGCGGCGCTACCAAGCTGATGCGTGAACCGCGCGAGCTGCTTGCGATCGCCGGTCGCCGCGGCCCTGGTGATGTCCGCGATCAGCTTGTCGCTGGTTTCCTGCAGCAGATGATGCAGCTTTGCGATCTGTGTCGGACCCAGCAACTCCTTCTGGTCGTCGAGGAAATGCCGGTCGATCAAGGCGCCCGCGGCGAGTCGGGCTGTGGCCGGCGCGTCCGGGGTGTCCTCGATCGCCTCGCGGAGGGCGTTGATCAGGATTGGCTTGCTGACGACCTTGGCGATGCCGGCTCCGGCGAGCCGCTCGCGCGCGCTGCGCGACACATCGGCGGTCACGGCAATGATGCGCGGCATGCTTGACAGGCCGAGCTTGCCGATCCGCGATGCCGCCTCCACGCCGTCCATGTCCGGCATGTGCAGATCCATCAGGATGATGTCGAACGACTGGCCGCGGGCAAGCTCTATGGCCGACGCGCCGTTTCTTGCGACGGTGGGGAGATGGCCGAGCCGTTTCAAAATCGCCTCGCCGACCTCGCAATTGACGGGATCGTCGTCGACCAGAAGCACGCGAAGCTGCCGCGACGGCGGCGGCACCGTGCCTTGCGCGATGCCGCTCGCGGCCCGGCTTAACGGCACTTCGAGGGCGAAGGTGCTGCCCGCGCCCGGCGTGCTCTCGACCGTCAGCTCGCCGCGCATCAGGCGGCTGAGGCGGCGTGCGATGGCGAGGCCGAGACCGGTGCCGCCGAACCGTCGTGCAATGCTGTCGTCCGCCTGGACGAAGTCCTCGAAGATCCGCTCGTGCATGTCGGGGGCGATCCCGATGCCGGTGTCGCGAACGGTGATGCGCAGCAAGATATGATCGTCGTGCGGCTCGGCCGCCGCGTTCACGGCGATCCCGCCCGATGGCGTGAACTTGATGGCGTTGCCGATCAGATTGAGCAGGATGCGGTTGAGCCTGACGGGATCGCCATGCACGATGGTGCCCACCGAGGCGTCGCAGGCGAGGTCGAAGGTCAGTCCCTTGCCGAAGGCCTGCGGACGCATCAGGTCGGCGGCCGTCTCGATCAGCTGGTCGAGCCGGAAATTGCGCGGCTCCAGCGTTTCGGTGCTGGCTTCGAGGCGGGCATATTCCAGCACGGCATCGACCAGCGCGATCAGCGTTTCGCCTGACGCCGCAGCGGTGGCGTGGTGGCGCCGCTGCGCATCACTGAGGCTACCGTCGTCGAGCAGTTGCAGCATGCCCATGACGCCGTTCAGCGGCGTGCGCAGCTCGTGGCTGATGACGGCGAGGAAGCGCGATTTGGTCTCATTGGCCGCCACCGCCGCGCTGCGCGCCCGCTCGGCGGCATCGTGCTCGGCAAGCGCGTGGTCGCGCGCCTTCTCCAGCTCGGAGGTGCGCTCGATCACCTTGCGCTCGAGCGTCGCGTAGGAGTCGCGCAGGTGAGCGGCCATGCGGTTGAACTGGTCGCCAAGCGCTTCCAGCTCGTCGCCGGTCCTGATCGCGAGCCGCAGGCCGAGATCGCCGCTGCCGATCCGCCGTGCGCCCTGGGTCAGCAGCTGGATCGGCCCCGTCATGCGCCGGCTGAGAAAGAGAGAGACCAGCACCGCGCCGATCAGCAGGACGACGAGCAGGAAGGTCGAACGGCCGATCGATGCATAGATCGGCGCATAGGCTTCGCTGAGCGGCAGCTCGACGAACACCAGCCAGCCGAGCGAGGGCACCGTCGCATAGGTCGAGAGCACGCGTTGACCGGTCAGATCCTCCTTGACCAGCCCCCCTGAGGGCGGCCCCACGCCATCGAGCGCGGAGCGGACGTCCGGATGGCTGGAGAGATCGCTGCGCTGCAAGGCGCGCCACAAATCGGGATGTGCGATCAAGACTCCCATGCGATCGACGACGTAGGCCTTGCCGGTGTTGCCGACCCTGATGCCGGCAACGAGGTCCCAGATGAAACGCAGATTGACCTCGGCGACGATCACGTTCGGATTGCGGCCGACGCCGCGCGTGGCGAGCGTCATGAACGGCTCGGTATCGGCGAAGAAGTACACCGGTCCGTAAAATGCGCGGCTGTCATTGGCTCCGCGAAAGGCGGGCGAGGCGGAAAGGTCGGTCTTGCTGCCGACCTTGTCTGCGACCCGGCGGGACACGCGCAGCAGCTCCAGACCTTGCGAGTCCAACTCGGCGATTTCCGCAATGGCCGGCGAGAGGCGCAACAGACGGATGGCGTTCAGGCGCTTGTCTTCGTTGGTCGACAGCTCCGGCGGCAGGCGCGCGAGCCATCTGATCTGGCTCTCGATCTGGCCGACGAACTGGCCGATCTGAATCGCGGCGGACGCTGCCTGCTCGCGCTGGGTTGCCGCCAGCAGCTGTTTCTGTTCGCGATAGGAGAACCAGACGTCGAAGCCCGTGTTGATGGCGAGCGCAGCAAAGACGAGGGCGACGATCGAGTAGAGATATTTGCGGAACAGCCGGCCGGGAGGCGTGCGCAGCGGTCCCTGGTCGGCCGTCTCGTTCACTCGCGGATCTCGTCGGCCCGCGCGAGCAGCGTGAAGGGAATCGTCAATCCCAGCGTACGGGCGACCGTGCGGTTGATCAGCAGCTCGTATTTCCGCGGTGACTGCACCGGGAGGTCTCCGGCCTTGGTGCCGCGCAGGATGAGATCGACATAGTCGGCCGAGCGCACCTCCAGCGTCGGCCCGTAGCTCATCAATCCGCCGGCATCCATGAAATAATGGAACGGATAGATCGTGGGCACGCGATATTTGTCCGCCGCCGCAACGACCGCCTGCCGGTTGACGACGAGGAAGCTGTCGACCAGCGCGATCATCGCCGCCTTCGGCGATTCGGAGAAGCGCCTGACGGCGTCGTCGATCTCCGCCGGCGCGTTGACCGGGGCGGGGACTGCGGACACTCCGGACTCCATCGCCTCCTGCTCGATCGAGTCGAGGAAGAAGCGCCCGCCGCGAGGGGTGGTCGCGGGGTTGAAGAGGATGCCGACGCGGGCGATGTCAGGCACGGCTTCCCGGATCAGCTGCAGCCATTTGCCGCCCATCTCGGCCGTGCTGCTGGTGAAGCCGGTGACGTTGCCGCCGGGATGCGCAAGGCTTTCGACGAAGCCGTTGCCCACGGGATCGTTGGCGGTCGCGAACACGATGGGAATGGTCTTCGTTGCGGCAAGGACAGCTGCAGTCTCAATCGTCGATCCCGTCAGGATCACATCCGGATTGAGCGCCAGCAACTCCTGGATCGCCGCCTTCATCCGGTCTGGTGGGCCGAAGCTCGAACGGAGCTCGAGGCGGAAATTGACGCCTTCGACCCAGCCGCGCTGTCTCAGGCCGGCGATGAGGCCGCCAAGGCGCGAGGTCGGACTGTCGATCATGCTCCGCCTTGTCAGTTCGTCGTCGAGCCGCAATGCGGTCAACGATGCCACGATCCGCACGCGATCCGACGTTGCGCCGAGCGTGATCCATGCTGCGGCGGTTGCTCCCGCAAGGCGAATGAAGCCGCGGCGATCGACCGCGAAAGCGGAACGCCGTTCGGTCATGGAATTCTTTGCATATGGCTTGCCCCAGTTTGTTGCTTAGCGCGAACGGCCGGTGTCCACAATTGATCAAAAAATGCGCTTGTGAATGTTCATTCGCAGCGTTTGGCAGCCCGATACCGTATTCCTACGCAGCCAAAGAGTCGCTGTTTCGAACCTTGTCTCCTCGGTGGCGCCTTGTAACGCCTTGTGGCGTTGCAACATTTTCCGTCTCGCTTGCGGTGGCGGTTCGGGGGAGCCGATTTCGCAGCTGCCGATTTTTGAAGCGTTGTTTCAAGTTGTTTCGAAGGTTTTCGATGCGCAAGATCTATCTCATTCCGGCCGTCGTCGGCCTGCTCACCTCCGTTGCTGCCGGGCCGCTTGCGGCTCAGGGCGCCGTGCCGAAGCAGAAGGCCGCGCCCGCCCCCAGGGCCGCTGCGGCCGGTACCCCCGCTGCAGCCGGCACCCCTGTCGCCGCCGGGGCGCCGTCGGCCGAGGCGCCGGGCGCGGAGGACAAGACCAAGGCGATCGATGGCTTCCGCTCCGCCAAGTTCGGCATGAACGAGGCCGACGTGCGCGCGGCGATGGCGAAGGACTTCAACGTCAAGCCCGACGCCATCAAGGCGCAGGACAATGCCGCCGAGCTGACGCACAGCATTCTGCTGTCCGTTCCGGAGTTGCTGCCGAACGGCGGGACTGCCGAGCTGTCCTATGTGTTCGGCTACAAGTCCAAATCGCTGATCCAGGTCGGCGCGGTCTGGTCGAAGGGGACTGACGCCGCGATCACGCCGGAGAAGCTGTTCTCCAACGCCAACATCCTGCGCGCCCATTTCATGGGCGAGGGCTTCAAGCCCGATTCCATCGCGGTCAACATGCCCGTCGCCGGCGGCATCGTGATGTTCCGCGGCAGCGACGCCAAAGATCGCTCGGTGATCCTGCTGCTGCAGGGCACGTTCGAGAACAAGGACAACAACCAGCGTGTGCTGACCCCGACCAGCCTCCTGCTGTTCTACGTGGCCGACGCCAAGAGCCCCGACATCTTCAAGCTGCCGCCCGGCCAGTTCTGATGCCCGGATCGCACGACATTCTCCCACCCGGTTGTGGATCGGCGCCAATGCCGATGAAGAGGATCTGACATGCGCGGACCGTCTGCGGCGCGAGACGATGACGAGCTGACGACATTCCGGAGGCTTTCGCGCTTCCGTTCGATGTCGCTGCTCTGCGCGATGCAGATGGTTTTCCTGCCGGTGTACAGCGTCCGCGTTCGGGCACAGACGGCGAACGTCATTCTTCCGGATGGACGCACCGGGACGTCCTTGCAGACTTCCGGCAGCGTCACCAATGTCACGACGTCGACGGTCTCGGGCAACAACGCCTTCAACTCGTTCTCGCAGTTCAGCGTCGGGCAGGGTAACACCGTCAATCTGCAGCTGCCGACGGGGACGCAAAATCTCGTCAACATCGTTCGCGACGCGCCGGTCTACGTCAACGGCACGCTGAACTCCTACATGAACGGCGCGATCGGCGGTAACGTCTATTTCGCCGATCCCAAGGGCTTCGTGGTCGGCCGCAGCGGCGTGGTCAATGTCGGCAGCCTCAACGTCTCGACACCGACGCGCGAGTTCACCGACAGCCTGATCGGCGCGGGCGGGCAGATCAACCAGTCGGCCGTCGGCAACCTCATGGCGGGATCGTTCCCGGTCTCGCCCGACGGCAACATCCGCATCTACGGCCGGGTCAACGCGCAGGACGGGGTACGGCTGACCGGGCAGAACGTCTTCGTCGGCGGCGCCACCCAGCGCGACATCGCCAATCTCGATCATGCGGCCAAGTTCGCGGCCTCCGTCAATTCCAAGGGCCTGCGCAGTGCCAGCTCGATCACTGTCAGCAACGGCTCGATCCATATCGGCGCCGTCAACAACGCCCGCGTCAATGGCCGGCTGACCGCGCGCAGCAAGACCTCGACGCCCAGCAACATCACGGTGCAGGCCGGCAACAACATCGAGATCGGCAAGAACGCCAGGCTGAGCATTGCCAGCAAGACCGGCGATGCCGGCGAGATCCGGCTGAAGGCGGCGCAGAACCTCACCGTGTCGGGCGGGGCGAAGTTCAACGCCAGTGCGAAGACCGGCAATGCCGGCCTCGTCGACTTCAGCGCAAACGGGGTCATCGACGTCGGGCAGGGTATCAAGGTCAACCTCAGCGCGGACAACGGCAAGGCCGGCACGCTGCTGATCGACCCGACGGATCTCGTCCTTGGCGATGCCGCTCAGGGCGATACTGGCGTGACGCTGTCGAACAGCTCGGTCGCGGCTGCGATCAACGGGCTCAGCGCCGGTGCCACCTACCTCATCCAGGCAGACAACTCGGTCACGCTGGCGGCCCACGCGGTGGTCGATACCCGTCGTCTCGATACCAATGGTTATTCGACGGGCAATGCCAACGACATCCGGATAGAGGCGCGGATCATCGATATCCAGGCCGGCGCGCAAATTCTCGCGCAGGCCGTCAACTCCGCCAGCACGCATTACACCAGCGGCAATGTGACGCTCGCGGCGACGGCGAGCGACAGCAAACTGTCGGGCCAAGCCACTGCGACCTCGGGAATTACGGTCGACGGCCGGATCACCGGCGGTGACATCACGATCGCATCGGTCTCGACGGCATCGTCCAGCTTTACGAGCTCGGTCCCTGGCCTCTTTACGCTGGTGGGCACCACGCTCGCGGCCTCGATGCTCGGCATCAACGGCGGCTACGTGGCCGCGAGCGCAACCGCGACGGTCAATATCAACGGCAACGCCAACATCAACGGCACCGGCAACGTCTCCATCGCCTCGCATGGTTCGGAGACGGCGCAGGATCCGGCGATTGCGAGCACCTTGATCGGCGGCTCGCCGATCGGCGCCGCCGCTGTCGTCGGCAAGATCGACGGCAATGTCAGCACCAATGTTGCCTCCGGCGCCACGATCAGCGCAGGCGGCAACCTCGGCATCCACGCCATCAACGATGCAACGATGGCCGTCACCGCGGTCGCAGCGACCTCCAGCGCGCAATTCGTCGAGACGGTGGCCTATTCCACCGGCTCGGTCTCGACCACGGCCAATGTCGGGACCGGCGCGAACCTTTCCGTCGGCACCGTGAATGCATCCGGCAACTCGCTGACAGTGCGGGCGATCAACAACAACTCGTTCTCAACCGGCGCCACGTCGGTTGCGCTGAGCACGCCGACCGCCAGCGGTGGTGTTGGCGGGGCGCTCGCGATCAGCGACGTCACCACATCCGCAACCGCGAAGCTCGGCTCGTCGCTGGGCACCAGCGCGTCGTCGCGAATGAACGGCTCCGTTCTGGTCGAGGCGACCTCGAACACGACGAGCAACTCGACCATGGCGTCGACCATTGTCGGGACGCCGGCCCTGGTCGGCGCGATCCAGGGGTTCCTGGTCTCCAGCCCCAGCCTGTCGGGGATGATGGCTCAGCAGATGGTCTCGCTGATGCCGGTGAACTTCAATTTCAAGGCCGCCGGTGCGCTGTCGCTGGCCAACAGCACTGAAAACGCGACGGCATCGATCGGCCAAAATCCGAGCGGCGGCGCGCCGAGCCTTTATGTCAGCGGCAACGTCGCGGTCGTCAGCACTCTCATCGATCGGGGCGTGCGCAGCAATGCGACGGCTTCCGCGATCACCAAGGACGTGACCAGCGGCGAGGGCGTGGCGATCAGCGCGGCGGTCGCCTGGGGCAATTTCAACCACAATTCCAACGCCTATATCGGCAGCGGCACCACCGTCAACGCGGCCAACATCGCCGTTGACGCCACCACCTCGATGCCGATCACCAATACCTGGCTGAAGTGGGACGGACTGACCGAGGTCCTCGGCCATCTCAACGGCAATCTCGGCGTCGGCGGCAACATCCTGACCAGCTACGCCAATGCCACGGCGGATGCCGGTGACACGATCGGCATCGCCGGTTCGCTCAACCATTTCGTCGTCAACAACAACACGACGGCGTGGGTGGCCGGCAGCGCGAGTCTGACCGCGACTTGCACCACCGCGGCCTGCGGCAGCAGCTGGTCCGCGACGGTCAACAACGGTGACGTCCACACCTACGACACCAGCATCCAGATCGCGGCGACCACGACCATGGCGTCGATCGACGCGGCCGGCAATGTCGGTACGCTCGGCTTCCCGTTCGGTAACACCTCGGGCGGATCGTCCGTGGGCGGTGCGCTCAATCTCGTCCAGTTCAACACCAACACCATCGCCGGCGTTTCGGACCGCGCAACGCTGCGCGCGGCGGACGACATCGCCGTCAACGCAATCACCTCGGACCAGTTCGTCGCCGTCGCGCCGTCGTCCGGCAAGGCCGCCGGCGCGCTGGCGCTGAACGGCATCACCTCGCTCGGTTTCCTGAACAACACGACCCATGCGTCGATCTCGAGCCAGGCCACCGTCTATGCCCCGACCGTCGGCATCCTGGCGCAGCAGGACCTGTCGGTCGTGACCCTGTCCGGCGCGATGAGCTACAATGGCAGCGGCGGTTCGGCGGTCGGCCTGTCGGTCGCCTATCTCGGCGCGAATACCGACACTTCCGCCTATATCGGCGACAACCATTCCGACATCCGGCCCGGCGTGTTCAGCGCCAACGATCCGTTCGCCGGCACCAGCGGCGGAAGCGGGGCGGTGAACGTCGACAATCTCACGCTTAGCGCGACCACGTCGGGGCGCATCACCGCGGCTGCGGTCGCTGCAGCCGTCTCCGATCCGGCGTCGTCGAGCTTCTCCGACAAGGCCGACGCTGCCGGCGCCGCCGCGACCGGAGGGGCTTCCGGCGTGGCAACGGCCGCCAGCAAGATCAGCTCGACTTCGGGATCTAGCACCAGCGGCTTCAGCCTCGATCTCGCCGGCAGCTCGTCGGTGAGCGACGTCTCGCTCGGTACCAGCGCCTACATCAAGAACACGACGGTCAACAAATACACCACGGCCAGCGCCGTCACGACCAATACGATCGTTCAGGCGCTCAACGACACCATGCTCAACAACGGGTCCGGCTCCGCGGCGCTCAATCTGGCCGGAGCGTCGGCCACCGGGGCTGCGATCGGCGGTGCGATTGCGTCGGCGATGTCGAACAACGCGACGCTCGCCTATATCTACGGCACCACCATGAACGACCAGAGTTCGGTGACGGTGCAAGCGCTGAATGGCGGCTCGGAAACCGTCGTCGCTCTCGGCGTGGCGGGATCGAGATCCAATTCGGCGTCGCTGTCGGCCTCGGTCGGCATCATCAGCGACAGCGCCAACGCCTATATCGAGAGCTCGACGATCACGGGCCAGGCGACCGGCGTCAATCGCGCGCTCGAGGTCGATGCCTACCAGACCACGAACATCGCGATCGGCGGCGGCTCGCTCTATCTATCGGGTGGCCAGGTCGGCGTCGGCATCGGCCTGACCTATGCGTCGATCGCCGATCCCTCGGGCGGCAACGCCACCGACGCGCATATCCGTAGCACCGGAATCTCGAACTACGACACCCTGCTGGTGATGGCCGACAACGCCAGCGTGATTGCGGCTGGTGCGGCCTCGGGCGGGGGAGGGGCCAGCGCCAACAGCCTTGCCGGCGCGGTCGTCGTCAGCGAGATCACGCCGACCACGACGGCCTATATCAACAGCGGCTCGACGGTGAACATCAATGTCGGCGGCGTGACGGTGCTGGCGGACAGCGGCGCGGTGTCGGCGCTGGACACGGCGCTCGGCAACCTCGTCAAGAAGTCGAACAACAATCATCTCGCCACCGACACCTGCACGGTCGCCGGCGGCACGGGCGGGCAGAACTGCATCGACTTCAGCGCGGCCGCGCTCAACGACGGCACGGGCAACGGTCCCGGCGCCAGCATCGTTTCCGTCGCGGGCCTGATCCAGGCCGGCAAGAACAATGTCGGCGCCTCGATCGTCTACAACACCGTTGCGACGACGCATTCGGCCTACATCGCCAATGTGCTGATGTCGGCCCCGGGCAATGTCCGCGTCAGTGCGGTCGATTCCTCGAAGATCCAGGCGGTCACGATCGGCTTCGGCCTTGCGACCGGGCAGTTCGCCGGCGTCGGCGGCACGACGATCAGCTCGATCGCCAACACCGTCTCGGCCGCCATCGGCAACAATTCGTCGAGCGCGTCGCAATCCTCCGTCACGGGCCGCAATATCACGGTCAATGCGACCGACAATTCCAGCATCACCGGGACCGCCGCGATCGCGGGCGCCTCGACGCAAGGCAGCGCCGCGGGCCTCGCGCTCGTCTACAGCAGCATCGCCAACAATGTCAGCGCCGGCGTCACCGGCTCCAAGCTGACCGCCTCGGGCAATGTCGGGGTCAACGCGAACTCGAATGCGAACATCTCGACGGTCGCCGTCGGCATTGCGATGTCCTCGCAGGTTGGCCTCGCCGGTTCGGTCGCCACCAATCTGATGGGGACCAACGTCACCGCCGGCATCACCGCGGCCGGCACCAACGGCATCAACGGGGCCGATGTCACGGCCACCAACAATGTCGGCGTGATCGCCGGCAACAACGACAAGGCGGCGGTGTCCGCGGGTGCCCTCTCGATCAGCAAGGGCGCGGCCGGTGGCGCGGGCTCGCTGGTGACCAACCAGATCACCGGAACCACCGCGGCCTATATCACGGGCGCGAACACCAAGGTCGACGCGCTCGGGACCAGCTCCACCGATACGCTGTCGGTGAACAACGGCACGCTGGTGCATGCCTTCGATCTCGGCACGGCCCATGCGCCGACCGACACCACGCCCGATCTCTCCGAGAACCAGGACAGCGTGCGCGGCCTTGCCGTGGTCGCAAGCTCGCACCAGGCGGTCGTGACCAACGTCGCTTCGGTTGCCGCAAGCGGCGGCATCTCGATCATGATCAACCCGATCACCAATGTAATGAGCGGGGCGACGCAGGCCTATATCGACAGCGCGGCGATCGACACGCGCCTGACCTCGTCGACGCTCAAGCCGCAGATCGAGGTGGCCGCGTCGAGCTTCTCCTATTCCGGCGCGTTCGGTGCGGGCATCGCCTATGGCAGCAGCGGCGGCGGTGGCGCGACCATCGTCTCGACGACGATGTCGCGCGAGACCTTCGCCTATATCACCAATGCCACGGTCGGCGGCGTCCGGTCGTCGAGCGAAACGGTCGGCGCCGTGACCGTGAAGGCCAATGCGGAGCAGGATGCGTCCTCGATCGCAATCGGCTTCAACACGGGTTCGGTCGGCCTGAACGTCTTCCAGGCGACCACGGAAGCCTATGTCGACGGCGGCGCATTGACGGCTTCGTCGCTGACGGTCAACGCCAACAACAACACCGGCATCTTCTCCGCGAACGGCTCCGGCGCCTATGGCAGCCAGGCCGCGATCGGCGCGGCCTTCCTGGTCCAGGTCTCCTCGAACCGGACGCTGGCCTATGTCGGCGATGAGTTCCGCTATCAAGGAAATGGCGCGGCGCACACCACCGCGCTCAATTTGAGCGGCGCGCTCGACGTCGAGGCCAAGACCAAGAACCGCTTCGAAGCCTACGCGATCGGCGGCGCGCTCTCGACCGGCACCGCTGCGATCGCCGGCATGGCCAACATCGAGATCGCCAACAACACCACCATCGCCGGCGTCTACGACACCACGCTGCAGGGGGTGACGGGCGGCACGGCCGGCGCGGTCACGATCAACGCCAACGAGGACGTGGCGATCAAGGAGATCGCGGGCGCGCTCGCGGTCGGCGCCAGCGGAGGAGGGGTCGGCGTCGGCGCTGCGGCCAACGTCATCGTGTTCAAGAGCCAGACCGTCGCCGAGAGCTGGAACAGCAATCTGAATTCGTCCGGCGCGATCAACGTCACGGCGCTCAGCACCAAGGAGGTGCTCTCCTACGCGGTCACCGCCGGCATCGGCGGCAGCGTCGGCATCGGCGCGACCGTCGGCGTCATCATTATCGGCACCAATACTGCGGATGCCGACACCCAGGGCCAGCAGACCGGCCAGCTCAACCAGGGCGGCAGCGGCACCATCGCATCCGTCAACAGCGGCACCAGCACCACGCATGGCAGTGGCGCCGTCGCGAACGGCACGGCCGGCAATCCGAACAGTGCCAATGTCAGCTCGACCTACGACGTCAGCAACGTGTTGAGCGGCGGCAACGACGTCGTGGTCGCGCAGATCGCGGGCGGCAACGTCGTGGGCACGCAAGTCAACGTCGCCGCCACCAGCGCCAACGCGGCCAAGATGTACCTGCTCGGCGCGGGCTTCGCCAAGAATGTCGGGATCGGTGCCGGCATCGGCTACACCAGCGTCAACAGCACCGTGGTCGCCAATTTGAGCGACTACGGACGCGATGGTTCCGGCGTGCTGGTGGCCGCGGATACGCCTTTGGCCGTCACGGCGCCGTCAATCTCCGTTGCTGCGGTCGTCCAGGACGCCAGCACCGGCCCCTATGGCGGCAAGACCATCGACACCGAGGCAATCGCCGGTGGTGCGGCGCTTTACTTCGGCGCCCAGGCTGCCGTGGCGGTCGGCAATGTCACCAACACCGTGACGGCGCTGCTCGGCGGCAATATCACCGGCACGGGCGGGACCGGCGCTGCCGTCATGGCGCAGGACTCGACGACCCAGGTGGTTTTCACCGGTGGCGTCTCGGCCGGTGCTGTGGCCGTCGGCGCTTCGGTCGCGACGGCAAGCCGGCACAGCTCGGTCGCTGCGCGAGTCCTGAACGGCGCCACCATCAACACCTCGCAATTGCTGATCGGCGCGGCGGGTGCAGGCACCCTGAGCACGACGGCAACTGCGCTCGGTGGCGGCATCGTCTCCGGGAGCGGTGCGGATGCGGAGGCCACCGAGAACTCCTCGGTGCTGGCCGAGATCGGTGCCAGCGCCTCGATCACGACGTCCGCGAGCGGGATCGGCACGCTGGTGGCGGCGGCGATTGCGCCCAATTTGTCGAGCGAGGCGATCGGCGTTTCGGTCGGCGGCGGTGCCGTCGGCGTCGCGATCGCCCAGTCGACGGTCGGGGCCACGGTGACCGCCGATGTCGGCGACAACGTCAGCTTCTCGGGCGGCGCGCTCGACGTCAGCGCCAAGGCGCTGGTTCCGACGGTCGGCACGACGACCTGGGCCAAGGCGCTCGCCGGCGGCGGCGGCTCGCTGATTGGCGCGCAGGGCAGCTACGCCAAGGCGTCGCAGAATACGACCGTCAACGCCTATGGCGGAACGGGGATCAGGCTGCCCAACGCCAACGTCACCATCGAGGCCGAGAACGACAGCGCTCAATACGCGGAGGCCACCGGCCTTTCGAGCGGCTTCCTGGCGCTCGGCGCCACGGTCGCGCAGACCTCGTCCAGCGCGCACACCTATGCCTATCTCGGCGCGCCCGCGGATATGGATGCCGCCAACCACGGCAATTACACGGGCACCCTCTGGATCAAGGCCACCGGCACGGATACCAATTTCTCCAGCGCGTTGGTCGGCGCGGGCGGCACTTATGCCGGCGCGGCGGCGGTCGCCACCACCAGCTCGACCGCTGTCACCAATGCGCGGTTCGACGGCGGCTCGACGGACGACACGCTCTATTTCGGCGGCTTCCGCATCGACGCCAAGCACACCACGAATTACATGGCGAGCGGCGACGCCTATCAGGCGTCTACGGCCGGCGTGTCCGCCGGAAAGACAAGGAATGACGTCGATTCCACCACCACGGCGGACGTCGGGACGCACCTGATCATCAATTCGGCGGCCGGCGACATGGTCGTCATCGCCAACGACATCGTCAACCAGGCCGGCGGCGGCGCGCGATCGGGCTCCGGCGGCTCGTTCTCGGGAGCTGCCGCACTCAGCGAATCCTATGTGACGCAGAACGTCACCACCAATATCGGCGCCGGCACGGTGCTGAGCCTCAACGACGATCCCAGGACCTCGACCGCGGTGATCAACATCGAGGCCTACAACACGCTGAACACCAACGATACCGCGAGCCTCGCCACCGCCAGCTTCTTCGCCGGCGGCGGCGCCGAATCCAACATGACGGCGAATGCCACGCTCGCGGTCAACATCAACGCCCGCGAGCTGTTCAGCGCCGGCAAGATCTATGTCGGCACCGCCGCGAAGATGGCGGCGGCCAACAACGCCAATGCCAGTCTCTACGGCGCGATCGCGGGCGTCGGCGCCAGCACCAACAGCTGGGTCCACGCCAACCAGTCCGTCAATGTCGGCGACAACGCGAAGATCGTGGCCTGGCGTGACATCACCATGTATGCAGGCCTGTCCGGCGATGGCCTCGTCTTCAGCAGCGTCCAGGCGACGGCGACGACGGTGGTCTACAACAACACCGCCATTCCGATCTCGACGCTCTATCGCGGCACGGCCAATGCCGACGACACCACGAACCTGACGCTGGCGCCCACCTCGAGCGTGCTCGGCGCGCGCGACATCTATCTCGGCGCAACGCAGGGGCAGGTCACTGCGACCGGCAACGGCAGCAATTACAACCCGTATCTGGACATCTTCAGCGCCAAGAACAGCGACAACCACAGCCACACCAGCGGAACCGGCGATGTCGCGCTCAACGGCCGGGTGGTTGCGGGCGTCAACAACGATTTGACGATCACGATCAATCTGGGCGCATCCACGCCGACATTGAGCACGACCAGTCCGGACTCGACGCTGACCAACGGCTCCTCGTCGGTCCTCGAGCAGGTTTCCGACGTCAACCACTTCAGTCCGGTGATGAGCTGGAACCACCAGACGGTCCAGTACACCATCGTCGGCAACTTCAATCCTTACGATCTGGTCGTCAGCCAGCTGGCGACGCTGACCGGCCTGACCGCGGCGCAGGTCCGGGCGCAACTTGCGGCGGCGACGCCGACAGCGCCGGCCACGATGTCGCCGTCCGGCACCGATCCGACCGGCGACATCCAGCGCCAGATCGACACGCTGATCAAGCAGGCGCCGTTCACCTCCGACGCGCCCGGCAACGCCTTCGCATTCGGCGACATCCTGGTATCCGCCGGCAACGTCTCCATTCTTGCGCAGAAGCTGACCGGCAACAGCGGCACGAACCCGGCCGCGCCGACGGTCATCGCGCGCAGCTCGCCCTTGATCAAGATCGAGAACAAGGGCCTCGACTTCATGAGCCTCGGCAACCTCACGGTCACCGATGTGACCGGAGGCAACATCACTTATCGCCAGACCGACCATGTCGACCCGGATTCGCATTCCAACGTGACCTTCACCGCGATGCCGAGCGCGACGCCGGTCATCGACGTTTCGGCCACCTACAACCGCCTGGATCCCGACTCAGGTCAAGGCATCGACCAGAACGGCAACGTGCTGACCCGCACGCCCGACATCTATTTCAATGGCGCCGTCAACAACGCCAACGGCTTGCTCAAGATCATCAACAATCTCGGCAGCGTCGTCGCATCGCAGTCACTCAGCGCCGCGACCGTCCAGATCGTGGTGCCCAAGGGCACCTTCACCTTCCTCGGCGGCATCGGGAGCTTCTACGACAGCAGCAGCGCCGTGACCTCGCAATGGGCCAGCACCGAAAACAGGCCGGAAGACGCGCTGACGGCGGTGATGACGGCGGCGACCTATCTCGGCGCCTACGGCGACTACTATACCGCTCCGCATATCGCTTCGGGAGCCGATCACCCCTATTTCTATTATTGCTGCGCCGACGGCAGCCACGGCATCTATCAACCGGTCGGCAACGCCGACGCCAGCACGATCTTCACCGCGCGCATGCTGATGACGTTCTACGACGGCACCTCACTCTATTCGGCGATCTTCCTGCCGATGGGACAGGGTACGCCCGGCAACGGAAATCCGAACGCCGGCAGCGTGCCGAGCGTCAGCACGCTCCAGCAGATCGAGGGGCCGACCAGTCAGGTCATCTCGACTGCACCGTGGGAGAAAACGACCTATGACGGGCGGAATGTCTATGCCGATAGCGGTCCGTACAAGACGCCGTTCAACTGCGCGGGCTGCTCGGCCTTCTTCCAGGTCATCAACATCCAGCCGGATGCGATCACGCCCAAGACCGCGGATGCGCCGGCCACCGCGACAGCCACTCGGACGATCAGCGGCCAGGCGGTCATCATCTCGGCGTCGGTGATCAACATCAACGGCACCATCCAGGCCGGCTCGAGCAGCAATTACTCGGTCAACATCGGCGCCGCTGCGTACGATGCCATCTATGGCAGCAACGGCCTCAAGAACCGCAACGGCGGCGCGGACTTTGCCGCGGCCCAGGCCAATGCGCGGAACGGCGTCTATTACGACATCTCGGGCTCCGTGACGGCGTCGGCGAGCGGCGACGCCAAGATCGGGGTGAGGTACAACGCTCTCACCGACCAGCTCATCTTGAACGGCGTGGCGCAGGGCGCCGGCGGCTACGTCTATCTGAACGGCAAGATCATCTCGACCTCGACCGACAATACCCAGACCCAGGGCAACATCGAGATCAAAGGCGGCGCCGGCACGGTGACGGTCAACAACACGAGCGGGCTTGCGCTCGTCACCAACGCCATCAATACCACCGCCACCGCCCAAAGCGTGGTCGAGATCGTCGACCAGCTCCAGGGGAAGACGACGTGGTACGTCTACGATCCCAAGGCCGCGAGCAACCAGCAGGTAACGAAATACGAGACCAACAGCGTCACTGCGGCCGCGGTCGACCCGTCGATGATTACAGCCCGGACTGGCACGGCAGGTATCCAGTACGCGACCCAGGCGAACATGCTCTACCAGTGGGTCGACACCGCCACGGTGGATCGACCGACGAACAGCACGCAGTTCGACTACGGCTGGCACTTCACGCCCAATCAGACCACCGGGGAGAACTGGACCCGCTCGATCAGCCTGGTTTCGGGAACGCAGACGAGCAACTACCAGAAGGTCACCACCGCCACCGGCAGCTATCACTGGGCGGACGGCGTGGACGCGCAAGGCAACCCCAATCCGCTCGGCACGCACCCCGACAAGTGCTGCGGTGCGGACGCTCAATTCAACTGGTACCAGCAGATCTACGATCACCTGACGCTCACGCTGACCAACACGGTCAAGGCGTCGAACCCGATCAACATCAAGTTCACCGGCGGCAGCAGCAGCGACGTCGTGGTCAATTCGACTTCCGGCATCGTCATCAACGGGTCGATCAACAACCAGCAGGGCACGACGACGCTTGCCGCCACCGGCACCAACTCGTCGATCACCGTCGGCGCCAACGCCAACAACCCGGTGATATCAGGGACGAGCGTGACGCTTCGGGGTGACGGCGGCATCGGCACGCTCGGCACCACCAAGGCGCCCGTCCAGGTGCAGCTCTATGGCGGCAGCCTGACCGCGAGCTCGATCGACCGCGACATCGCGATCTCGGCCATCGGCGCGCTCTCGATCAACCAGGTGAAGGTGAACTCCGCGGGCGCCACGCCGCAGGGCAACGTCTTCCTGTCGGCGACCGGCGACATCAACTCGGCTTCCGCCTACAACGTCGCGAGCCCGGTCGTGATCGGCAAGAACATCGAGATCAACTCGACGTCCGGTGCGATCGGCGCGACGAGCGCCGTCGTCAACAACGCCTCGACCCTGACCAATATCAATCCGCTGGTGATCCAGGCGACGGGGACGGTTCAGGCGAGCGGCGCCGTCGATGGCGGCGTGCTCGACAGTGCCTCGGCCACGGGCACCTACATCATCCAGTCCAAGGGCGACCTTCGCCTCGGCACGATCCAGTCCACCGGCGGTCCGGTGTTCCTGGAGGCTGCCGGCTCCGACGGCAACCAGGCCAGCATCCTGAACGGCCGGGCGGCGGTCGGCCTCACCCAGGCGCAGAGCCAGCATCTGCAGGACGTCTGGACCAGCCTCGACCTGCTCAGCGGCAACGCCGCCACCAACGCCGTCAACAGCTACCAGTCGATGGTGACGTCGGCCTATAACGACTACTTCCAGCTCAGTAACATCGCCTTCCCGAACGGCAGCACCTATGCGCCGACTTCGGTCGGCCTGACGGTGCTGCGGGCGCAGGTGGCTGCCAAGCTCGGCATCGATCCCGCGAACGTCTCGACGACGGACATGAAGGTCGAGGCCACCACGCGGTTCCTGCGGGATCAGTTCCTGCTCGGCAAGATCACCACCGACGAGCTCAAGACTTCGCTGACCAGCCTGCTCGGCAGCGCGCCTTCGGATCCGCTCGGAACGCTGTTCGGCAGCTCGCTGTCGTCGACCCTGTTCACCAAGCTGTTCGACGGCGTCTCGACGGCCAATCAGCGCATGCCCACCAACACGGCGCTGCAAGCGGCGCTGAACACCTATGATGCGAGATACAGCTATACGCTGGCCTCGACCGAGCGGGTCTACGGCATCATCACCGCGGGTTCGCAGTGGACGCAAAGCCAGCTTGCCTACACCGTGTCGTCCTCGGCCGTCGGCGCGGCGCCGCCGCCGATCGACGACAACGTCATCGCCAATGTCAGCGCCAACCAGATCATGCTCTACGCGCCGCGCGGCTCGGTCGGCAATTCGGCGGCGCCCCAGACCTTCACCTTCACCAGCGTCGATGCCTCCTCGCTGACGCCGGAGCAGCGGGGATTGCTGGCCACCGCCGGTCCGGGCCAGCTCACCGTCGGCGCAGTCACGGACCCGACGAGCCATGTCACGACCTACACGGTCAGCCTGTCGCAGCAGAATCTCGTCGTCGTCGACAACCCGATCGCGATCTCCGCGAAGGCGCTGACCAACATCTATCTCGGCAGCAAGAACAGCCTCTCGCTTGGCGGCGTCACCGCGAATTACGGCCCGATCACGGCTGCGCAAGCCAATGGCATCCAGGTGACCGGCCGCGGCGACGTCAAGCTCGACGCCGTCAGCAGCATCTCCGCCAATGTCGGCGGTGCCGTGATCTCGGGCGACATCGCCAACCTGACCCTGATCGCCGAGCGCGGCAATGTCGGTGCCCCCTCGGGAACCACCGGGAGCAATCCCGCGACCAATGCGAACGCGATCCAGATCGCCTTTGCCGATCCCGCCAACGACCAGCTCGATCACGTCTCATCGGCGCAGGGCATCTACGTGAAGCAGACCACCGGCGATCTCATCCTCGGCAACATCTCCGCCGGCAATGCGATCCAGCTCTCGGCGACCGGCAGCATCTATGCCGAAGCCGACTTCACGGATCGCAGCGCGATCCACATCCTGGGCACCGATCTCGACCTGCGCGCCGGCGGCAGCATCGGCTTCAACGGCGGGGCCTTCCAGCCGCTGCAGGTGAACATCTCGGGCGCCGTGACCGGCTCGTCGGTCGGCGATCTCAGCCTTCTCGCGGTGACCGGCGATCTCGCGGTCGGCACCAGCGGCCCCTATGGGACGCTGACCGCCGGCGGCGCCCTGACGCTCAACGTGGCGCGCGGCGCACTCACGCTCAACACCGGCATCACCAGCGCCGGCCTGATGCAGCTGCTCGCCAACCGCGGCATGACCTTCGCAGGCAGCACCAGCGCGGCGCCGGTGGTCGCGAGCAGCAGCACGAGCGGCGTGACGCTGGTTGCCGCGACACTGTCGATGGGCGCCTATTCCGCCATCAACGCGCCCGGATTGATCTCCGTGACGACGACCGGCGATGCGACCATCGGTCAGCTGAATTCGTCGCTGTCCTATGCGGCCGCCTCCAACGCGCCGTCGATCATCGTCACCGCCGGAGGCGTCGCCTCGCTCGGTGCGATCATCGACAATGGCGACGGACAGACCAAGTTCGTCGTATCCGGCGCCGGCGCCGAAGTGTCGCTGAGTGCATCGAACGGCATCGGTGGCGCGACGAGCCGGTTCACCACCAACGCCACGCGGCTGTCGGCCAGTGCGAGTGGTGGCGACATCTACCTGAAGGCGCTGACCGACACCGAGGTCAGCCTGCTGTCCGCAGTGAATGGCAGCGTGGACATCATCGGCACGGGCGGGCTGACGCTTGCCCAGGTGCTGGCGGGTACCGCGACCGGCGCGAGCGGCTCCTTCCGTGCCGTCGCCAACAACGGCAGCATCGTCATCGGCACGGCAGATAGCAGCGGCTCGCAGACGGTCCATGCCAGCCAGAACGTGACGTTCAAGTCGCTCGCGACCAGCGGCAATGGCGGCGATGCCGGCAACATCAGTGTCACCGCCGACAGCGGCTTCATCCTGGCGCAGACGGTGACCTCGGGCGGGACGACGACGCTGGGCTCGGTCTCGGCCCATGGCTCGGCGAGCCTGCTGGCTGCGACGACCATCACCGGCAACATTTTCGCCGCCACGACCGGTTCCGGATTGCTGACGGCCAACGGCGGCCCGATCAACTGGAACGTCCTCAATGCCGGGACGACGCTGGGCGCGACCGCGGGGCAAGGCAGCATCACGTTCCAGACCGCGCAGAGCGGGGGCACGCAGACCATCCACGCCCGCGACAACGTCACCTTCAACGCGCTGACCACGACGGGCCTTAATGGCGATGCCGGCAGCGTCAACGTCACCGCGGATACCGGCTTCATCCTGGCGCAGACGGTCACGTCAGGCGGCGCGACCACGCTCGGCTCGGTCTCGGCCAACGGCTCGGCGAGGCTGATCGCTGCGGTCACCAACACCGGCCATAACCTCACGGCCTCGACCGGCAACGCGGTCCTCAGCGGCACGGTCGTTCATTGGGATAATCTCAACGCCGGCGGCACGCTCGACGTCACCGCGACGACGGGAGGGATCACCGTCGGCACCGCCATCAGCGGCGGCACGCAGACCCTGCACGCCGTGAACGACATCGTTTTCAGCCAGCTCACCACGACGGGCATCCCCGGCGACGCCGGCGACCTCAACGCCACCTCTGACACCGGCTCGCTGCGCGGCGGGTCGATCTCCGCCCACGGCGACACCCATTTCGAGGTCGCCGGATCGGTCTCGTTCGACCGGATCAGCGGCAATGTCGTCAAGATGCGGTCGTCGGGTGATCTGACGATCAACTGGGTCAGCGTCGTGAGCGAACTCGATCTCGCGGCCGACACGATCAACGTCAGGGGTGAGCAGGTCCGGTCGAATCCGGCAATCCCGCTGGTCATGAACATCACCGGCTATAATGGCGGCGTCGCCAAATATGCCAACGTGTCGATCGACCCTGACAGCATCATCGTCAATCAGTTCAGGGCGGTGGATGCGAATTTCTGGACCGACGCGCACACCGTCTCGATCCTGAACGGCTACGTGCCGGGCCAACTGATGCTCACCACGGCGACCCAGCAGGTGCTGCTCAACAACCGCACGCCGGCGCCGTCCAACTGGCCGACGCTTCAGCTCTACCAGCCCGGCGGCGTGTTCACGATGAGCCAGGCCGGCAACGCGAACGTCAGCAACGCCTATGTGGTGTTCTATACCGGCGGCGTCTCCGCGACCGTCACCAATTACGGGCCGAACCACACCTGCTGCAACGACTTCACCGGTGCCAGCATGATGCGCAACATTGCGGTCGACGGCGAGGGCAAGGAGAACATCGAGAGCTGGCTCGCGAAGAAGGACGGGGGGACGTTCTACCTGCTCGGCCTTTCCGGCCAGGCGCGGCTCGACGCGCTGCTCGCGCCGCGGCCGGTCGAGGCCGTCGGCTCCGGCCCCGCCGTCAACATCGAAGGGCTCAGCGACATGCGCAAGCTGCGCCAGAAGGGGCAGCGTGCGGGACGTCCGGGCTGGAAGGACGCGGCGGTTGAAACGGCGAAGCCGGCGATTGGTCGTCTCGCCGAGGCATGGTAATTGGATTCGGGATGCGGATTCTGGGGGCAGCATTGGCGATCGGGCTGGCAGCGTCCTGCATTGCCTCCGCACGTGCGCAGTCGATCAATCCCGGCGTGATCCAGAACGACGTCGACCGGCAGAGGCGCCAGCTCGAACAGCAGAGCGCGCCGCCCAAGATAACGGGGCCTGCGGTGATCGGCGGCGAGCGGGAAAAGTCCCAGCTTTTGAAGCCGGGCGGGCCGAAATTCCGCTTGCGCAAGGTCACGTTCGACGAGTCCAAATTCATCACACCGGCGGAGCTGGACGAGATCGCGAAGAAGTATGTCGGCAAGGACGTCGACATCGCAGCGCTCCTGCAGCTCGTCGCCGACATCAATGCCGTCTATGCCGCGCGCGGCATCGTCACGGGCATCGCGACGCTACCCGAGCAGGACGCCAAGGGCGGCATTGTTCGCGTTAAGCTCACCGAAGGCCGGCTCCAGAAGACGTCCGTCGAGGGCAACAAGCAGACCCGCACCGATTACATCCTCGATCGCGTGAAGGAGCCCGAAGGCGAGGTCCTCGACGTTCCCAAGCTCAACCGCGACGTGATCTGGTTCAACCGGACCAACGACGTGCAGATCAAGGCGCTGCTGCAGCCCGGCACGAGCTTCGGCCTGACCGATCTCCAATTCGCCGTGATCGAGCCGCCGGTCGACACGTTGCAGCTCTTCACCGACAACCAGGGCTCGGAGAACACCGGACGCTGGGAGGGCGGGGCCTTCTACAAGCGCCACGGCCTGTTCGGCGTCGACGACCGCCTGACTTTCTACGGCGTTCGCTCCGACGGCAACCTCAACGGCAATGTCGCCTACAACATCCCGGTCAATCCCTGGGGCGGCCGCGCCGGCGTCAGCTATACCGAAGGCAAGATCAAGATCGTCCAGGGCCCGTTCGTCGCGCTCGACGTCACCGGCCGATCGAGCCAGGCTGCGGTCAATTTCAGCCAGCCGGTCTGGGTGACGCAGGACTGGCTGGTGCTGCTCAACGCCGCCCTGACCGAGGGCAAGACCGTCAGCCGCTTCGCCACCGTCGCGGTCACCGACGATCACTACGACAAGTCCACGGCGGGCGTCTCGGTCACCAAGTCCGGCAACACCTATTCGATCACGGTCTCGCCGGCGGTCAACTACGTTGCCTGGCACGACCACGTGCTCGGCAACAACCGTGCGTTCACCACCTATACCGGCTCCATGCTTGCGACCAGCGCCGCAGGGCCCGCGAATTTCAGCGCCAATGTGCTGGCGAGCTGGCAGTACACGCAGGAGAAGCTGCTACCTGGCGACCAGATCTTCTCGATCGGCGGCCCCACCACCGTGCGCGGCTATCCCTCCAACGCCGCCTCCGGCGACAGCGGCTATTATTTCAACGCCGAGCTGCACTACAACTGGTCGCAATGGCTGAAAGGTTTCGACACCTACGTCTTCACCGACTGGGGCGCGGTGTATTCGACCTTCCCTGGTGTCACCGAAATGGCCTCTGTCGGCGTCGGCTTCTCCTGGACCTATGCGCAGTTCATGACCTTCGAGGCGAATTACGCGACGCCGGTGAAGATGGCGGTGTCCACCCAGAACCATTACGAGGCCTACGGCCGCGTCATCTTCCGGCCGCTCCTGATGTTCCAGAAGCAGGAAAGCGCCGCGCCGGTTGCGGGCAGGAACAGGTCGTAGCGGCGACCTGACGCTCTCTCCCCGTCATTGCGAGCGCAGCGAAGCAATCCAGAATCTTTCCGCGGAGGGGTTCTGGATTGCTTCGTCGCAAGGGCTTCTCGCAATGACGGAGGATGGTGCGGTGTTCTAACGCCGCAGCGTGAACTCATCCGTCCCACGCCGGTGTTCCCATTTCGCCTGCTGCAGCTCCGGCTGGGCGCACTCGACTTCCGGGTAGCCGATGCAGAGATAGGCAATGAACTTCCAGGTCTCGGGCACGTCGAGAATGGCGTGCATGCGATCCGGGCTCAGGATCGACACCCAGCCGAGGCCGATGCCTTCCGCGCGCGCGGCGAGCCACATCGCGGTGATGGCGGCGACAACCGAATATTCCGTCGTCTCCGGCATGGTGGCGCGGCCGAGGCCGTGGCCGATGTCGCTGGCCTTGTCGGCGAACACGGCGAGGTGGCCGGGCGCCTGTTCGAGGCCCGACAGTTTCAGCGTGGCATAGCGCGCGGCGCGCTCGCCGGAATAGCAGCTCAAGGCATCGGCATTGCACGCTCTGAAATCGTCGATCACCGCGCGGCGTCGCGCAGCATCGTCGACAATGACGAAGCGCCAGGGTTGGCTGAGGCCGACCGAGGGAGAGAGGCAGGCGGTTTCGATCAGTCTGTCGATGGCGCGTTCCGGCAGCGGGTCGCTGCGGAAGCGGCGCACGTCGCGGCGCCACACGAACAGCTCGTGCAATTGCCGGCGGAACGTGTCGTCGAACGCGACCATGAACTAGCCTTCCATCTGGAAGGCGGCCGCAACGAGCAGGATGAGAATCTCACCGAGCTGCTCGAACGCCCCGAGGATGTCGCCGGTCTGTCCGCCGATCTGGCGGATGGCGAGCCGCGCCAGCACCAGGCCTGCGAGCGACAGCAGGATCAGGCCGACCAGCGCCCTGCCCGGCCCCAACGCCAGGGCGAGCACGAGCGTTCCCAGTGCGAACGCGACGGCGATGCTGCGGCCCGGTGGTGCTCCGGCACTCGCCGAAAGCCCGTCCGGCCGTGCTGGCGGGACCAGGGCCATGAAGGCCGGCACGCCGGCGCGGGCAGCCGCGTGCGCAGCGCACAGTGCGAGCGCGACGGCGACGGGATTAGCGATGGTCGCAAGGGCGCCCCAACGCAGGCCGAACGACAGGATCAGCGCGCAGGCACCGTATGTCCCGACCCGACTATCGCGCATGATCTCGAGCTTGCGCTCGCGCGTGCGGCCGCCGCCGAGCCCGTCGGCGGTGTCGGCGAGACCGTCTTCATGCAGCGCGCCGGTGATAAGGGCGGTCGTAGCCAGCGCGAGCAGCGCGGCAAGGTTCGGCGTCAGTCCAACGCGGATGGCGGCCTTGTAGACGAAAGCACCGGCAAGGCCGACCAGCAGTCCCGCAACGGGAAGCGCCCAGGTCGCGCGCGCAACGGCGCCATCGGCTGCCGGCTTCGACGATGCCACCGGGAGGATCGTGACGAACGATGCCGCCATCCTGAGATCGGCAACGATGTCCTTGAGAAGCTCGGCGCGCGACATCATTTCAATTTCATGGGAAGGCCGGCGACCACGAACTCGACCTCGTCGGCCACCGCGGCGATCATCTGGTTCATGATCCCGGCGGCATCGCGAAAGCTGCGCGCCAGCGCGTTGTCGGGGACGATGCCGAGGCCGACCTCGTTGGTGACAAGGACGACGGGGCTTTTCAGGCAGGGCAGCGCGCTGGCGAGCTCGGTCACCTCACGTTCCCAATCGCGCTCGGCGTGCATCAGGTTGGAGAGCCACAGCGTCAGGCAATCCACCAGCCTTGCGCTGTCGCCATCTGTCGCGACCAGCGCGGGCACGAGCTCGAGCGGTACCTCGCGTTCGAGCCAGTCGGTTCCTCGCCGCGCGCGATGCTTTGCTATGCGGGCCTCCATCTCGGCATCGAGCGCCTCGGCCGTCGCGACATAGACGGGTTGACCGGGAAAGGCGCGCGTGCGCATTTCCGCACGCTTGCTCTTGCCCGATCGCGCTCCGCCCGTGATCAGTATGACGGCCATCAAAGTCTCCTTGGGGCCTGACTAATCACCAATCACGGCCAAAGACAAAGCCGAAATCAGCGGGTCGGGGGCTTGCGCTCAGCCCACGCTTTGCGCAACAGGGGCGGGACAGGAGGCGGGTTTGGGCTTTGCGGGCGCGATGGTGGTGGCGATGGCGGTGGATGCCCTTCTGGGCTGGCCATCGTGGCTGTTCGCGCGGATCGGCCACCCCGTGACATGGCTGGGGCGGCTGATCGGTGCCATCGATCAGGGCTGGAATCGCGAGTCCGATCCGCCGGGGTTGCGCCGCGTTGCCGGCATCGCCGGCGCACTTCTGGTGATCGCACTCTCTGCCGTGATCGGCTGGGCGGTTCAGTCCTTGCTTCCCTCGGGCTGGATTCAGATGGTGCTGATTGGCGTCATGGCCTGGCCGCTGGTTGCGCTGCGCTCGCTGCACGATCATGTCGCAGCCGTCGCGGATCCCTTGCTGGCGGGCGATGTCGCCGCTTCACGCGATGCGGTCTCGCGCATCGTCGGCCGCGATCCCGCCGCGCTCGATGACGCCGGCATCGCGCGCGCGGCGATCGAAAGCCTCGCCGAAAACGCTTCCGACGGCATCGTCGCGCCGGTGTTCTGGGGCGCGCTGTTCGGCCTGCCGGGCATTCTCGGCTACAAGGCCATCAACACGTTGGATTCCATGATCGGCCATCGCAACGAGCGGCATGAGGCCTTCGGCTGGGCCGCGGCGCGCATCGACGATATCGCCAATTTCATCCCGGCACGGCTGACCGGCTTTCTGTTCGTGCTGCTGGCGCCGAGGCGATCCGATGCGCTGTCCTGCATGACACGCGATGCGCGCCGTCATCGCTCGCCCAATGCCGGCTGGCCGGAGGCGGCGATGGCCGGCGCCCTCGGCGTCCGGCTCAGCGGTCCCCGCATCTATCACGGCAGCACGACGAACGAGCCCTGGCTCAACGAAGGCGCGCGTGATCCCCGCGCCGCCGATATTGGCGAGGGATTGACGGTCTACCGCCGCGCCATGCTGCTGCTCGCCGGCGTGCTTGCGATCCTCGCCTTCGCGTGAAAGAACGGGGCATGCGCGAGCACGGTGGAAATCTCGATCTGGCCCAGCAGCGTTTCGGCGGGCGCGCGGAGGACTGGATCGACCTGTCGACCGGGATCAACCGGCTGCCTTATCCCGTCGGCGAGATATCCGCGCATCATTGGCAGGCGCTGCCGTCGCGATCCGGGATCGAGGCGCTGCATCAGGCCGCTCAGCACGCTTATCGGACGCGCGCGCCGCTCGCCGCGCTTGGCGGCGCGCAGGCTGCCATTCAATTGCTGCCGCAATTGGCGCCGCGCGGTCGTGCGCGCATCCTCGCGCCGACCTACAATGAATATGCCGGTGTGCTGTCGGCCGCAGGCTGGGATGTGCAGGAGGTTGGAGAGCCCGATGCGCTTGAAGGCGCGGACCTCGCCATCATCGTCAATCCCAACAATCCCGACGGCCGCCGCCATTCGTCGAAGGATCTGCTCGCGCTGCAGCCCCGCGTCGGCCGTCTCGTGGTCGACGAGAGCTTTGCCGATGCGGTTCCGCAACTGTCGCTCGCGTCGGAAGCGGATCGGCCGGGGCTGCTGGTGCTGCGCTCCTTTGGAAAATTCTACGGCCTGGCCGGCCTCCGGCTCGGATTCGCAATCGGTCATGCCGCCGACATCGACAAGCTGCTTGCGATGTCGGGTCCATGGCCGGTGTCGGGCGCGGCCATCGCGATTGGCTGCCGCGCCTTGCGCGATGATACCTGGGCCGAGGCCACGTCCGCGCGGCTTGCGCGCGACTGTGTCCGGCTCGACGAGATGGCCCATGCGCAGGGCTGGCGGCTCATCGGCGGCGCATCGCTGTTTCGTCTCTACGAAACGCCGGACGCATCGGCTGCGCAGGAGAAGCTGGCGCGTGGCCACATCTGGTCGCGCGTTTTCGCGAAAGAGCCGACATGGCTGCGGCTCGGGCTTCCCGGCGGCGAGGCCGAATGGATGCGTCTTGCCGAGGTGCTAGCGCGCTAGCGCAAGCATTCCCTCGACATCGAGATGCTTTTCGATGTGATCGGCCAGGGCGTCGAGCGCGCTCTCCACCCTGGCATGATAGGGCTCGCCGCCTGCGGGAATGTCGAGCTTGGCGAGGTACGCCTTGCGGAAATCATCCGACGTGAACAGGCCGTGCAGATAGCTGCCCTGCACGCGGCCGTCGCGCGAGATTGCGCCTTCCGGCTCGCCGTTCAGCTTGGCGAACGGACGGGCGCGATCGGGGCCGTCGGTACGGCCGATGTGGATTTCGTAGGCCTCGATCGGCTGGTCCGTGGCAGCATGTACAGCTGTGACACGCGTCAGCGTCTTCTGCGGGCTCATCACCGTATCCACATCCAGCAGCCCAAGACCTGGTGTATCGCCTGCGGAGCCTTCGATGCCATCGGGGTCCGCGACGCTACGTCCGAGCATCTGATAGCCGCCGCAGAGCCCGAGCACGTGGCCGCCCCTGCGGTGATGTGCGAGCAGATCGATGTCCCATCCCTGCGCGCGCAGGAAGGCGAGGTCGCCGCGGGTGGACTTTGAGCCGGGGATGATGACGAGCCTGACGTCGCCGGGGATCGCTTCGCCCGGGCGCACCATGACGAGATCGATGCCCGGCTCGAGCTTCAGTGGATCGAGATCGTCGAAATTGGCGATGCGCGACAGCGCGAGGCAGGCGATCTTGCACTGGCCGGGCTTGCGTGCGTCGGTCAGGCCGAGCGCGTCCTCGGCCGGCAGCTCACCGGCGCGCGCAAACCATGGCAGCACGCCGAAGCCGCGCCAGGATGTCTTTTGTTCGATCAGCCTGTAGCCGTCGTGGAACAGCGTGGGATCGCCGCGAAACTTGTTGATGACGAAACCCTGGATCATCGCGGCATCGTCGGGGTCGATCACCGTCTTGATGCCGACGAGCTGGGCGATGACGCCGCCGCGACCGATATCGCCGACCAGCACGACAGGCACGTCGGCCTTGCGCGCAAACCCCATATTGGCGATGTCGGACTTGCGTAGATTGACCTCGGCCGGACTGCCGGCGCCTTCGACCAGCACCAGATCAGATCGCTCCTTCAGCCGCTCAAAGCTCTCCATCACGGCGCCCATCAGCGACGGCTTCATCGCCGCATAGTCGCGGGCACGCGCGGTCGCGATGCGCTTGCCATGCACGATCACCTGGGCGCCCACGTCGGTCTCGGGTTTGAGCAGCACCGGGTTCATGTCGGTGTGCGGCTCGACGCCGGCGGCGAGCGCCTGCAGCGCCTGGGCGCGGCCGATCTCGCCGCCGTCGACGGTGACGGCCGCGTTGTTCGACATGTTCTGCGGCTTGAACGGGAGCACGCGCAAGGCCCGCCGCGTGAAGGCGCGGGCGAGCCCGGCGACGATGAGCGACTTGCCCACGTCCGAGCCGGCCCCCTGGATCATCAGCGCGCGTGCCATCGCATTCAGAACTCGACGCCGGCCTGCGCCTTGATGCCGGATCGGAAGGGGTGCTTGACCAGCGTCATCTCGGTGACGAGATCGGCGATCTCGATCAGCTCGTCCTTGGCGTTGCGCCCGGTGAGCACGACATGGGTCATCTCGGGCTTCGAGGTCGTCAGGAATTCGACGACTTCGGCGATGTCGAGATAGTCGTAGCGCAGCGCGATGTTGATCTCGTCGAGCACGACCATGCGCAGGTTCTCGTCGAGGATCAGCTCCTTGGCCTTCTCCCAGCCGGCGCGGGCGGCGGCGATGTCGCGGGCGCGGTCCTGCGTCTCCCAGGTGAAGCCTTCGCCCATGGCGTGGAACTGGCAGAGCTCGCCGAAATGGCCGGTGAGCAGGCGCCGCTCGCCGGTATCCCAGGCGCCTTTGATGAACTGCACGACCGCGCAAGGAAAGCCATGCGCGACGCAGCGCACGATCATGCCGAAGGCGGAGGACGACTTGCCCTTGCCGGCGCCGGTGTGGACGATGATGAGGCCCTTTTCGCCGCTCTTGGTCGCCATGATCTTGTCGCGGGCGGCCTTCTTCTTCGCCATCTTCTGGGCGTGCCTGATGTCGGTATCCTCGGGGGTTTGAGTATCCGGTTCAGGCGTCATGGGTCCCGGTCCTTCGGCTTGACAAGAGGCGGCCACCGGCAAATGGTGGCCCGGCGTTGGTTCCTGTCCTATGACAGGCGAAGAGGGAATGCGATAGGGTCCGAATCGGCAAGATTTGGGTCCAAAATGCAGCCGCCCCCGCGACCGTGACCGGAGAGATGCCCGAAGCCACTGATTCCCTCGGGGAATCGGGAAGGCGGGGATCGAAGGGCCAAAACCCTGCTCCGCAAGCCGGGAGACCTGCCAGCGCGGACGAGTTTTGGACCGGCGGACGGGGTGTTCCGCGACGGGGAAACGGGCCTTCCGACGAATGGTCCGTGTGCCTCATCGCCTCCCGCTGATATCTGGAAGAGGCGATGACCGTCACACTTCATGTCTGCATCACCTGCCGTGCCGGCCAGACGCTCGGCGAGGGCGAGACCACGCCCGGCAAGCGCCTCCACGGCGCGATCCTCGAGGCCGGCGTGCCCGAGGGCGTCAATGTGGTTCCCGTGGAATGCCTGTCGGCCTGCAGCCAGGGCTGCTCGGTCGCGCTCAGCGCGCCCGGCCGCTGGTCCTACGTCTATGGCCGCCTGTCGGACGTGAATGCGCAGGACGTGGTCGCGGGCGCTGCGGCCTATGCGGCTGCACCCGACGGCCTCGTGCCCTGGCGCAGCCGTCCTGAAATCTTCCGCAAGCAGTCGCTTGCGCGCATTCCCCCCATTGCCGCGTTGCCGGAGGCCGCCGAATGAACTCGCTCGCAAAAATCCCGGTCACGGTGGTCACCGGTTTCCTCGGCTCTGGCAAGACGACGCTGATCCAGCATCTGCTCAGCAATCCCAATGGCAAGAAGCTCGCGGTGCTCGTCAACGAGTTCGGCAGCGAGGGCGTCGACGGCGAGATCCTGAAATCCTGCGCCGATGCGAATTGCCCGGAGGAGAACATCGTCGAGCTCGCCAATGGCTGCATCTGCTGCACCGTCGCCGACGATTTCATTCCGACCATGGAGCAATTGCTGGCGCGCCCGGTGCGGCCCGATCACATCCTGATCGAGACCTCGGGTCTCGCTTTGCCCAAGCCGCTGCTCAAGGCGTTCGACTGGCCCGAGATCCGCTCGCGCATCACCGTCGATGGCGTGATCGCGCTGGCGGATGCCGAAGCCGTCGCCGCCGGCCGCTTCGCGCCGGACCCGGATGCGGTCGAAGCGCAGCGCGCGGCGGACGAAAATCTCGACCACGAGACGCCATTGTCGGAAGTGTTCGAGGACCAGATCGCCTGCGCCGATATCGTGCTGCTGACCAAGGCCGATCTTGCGGGCGCTGCCGGCATTGAAGCCGCCAAGGCCACCATCACCGCCGAGATGCCGCGCCGCGTGCCGATGCTCCCTGTCACTGACGGCGCGATCGATGCGCGCGTCATCCTCGGACTCGGCGCCGCCGCCGAGAACGATCTCGCCGCGCGTCCCTCGCATCACGACGGCGAGGAAGAGCACGAGCATGATGATTTCAATTCTGTCGTGATCGATCTTCCTGAAGTTGCCGACGTCGATGCGCTGGTCGCATCGGTCCAGAAGCTCGCGCGCGAGCAGAACGTGCTGCGTGTCAAGGGCTACATCGCGGTCGCGGGCAAGCCGATGCGCCTCCTGCTGCAGGCGGTCGGCGAGCGCGTGCGCCACCAGTTCGACAAGCCCTGGGGTGCCGGCAACAGGCAATCAAGGCTCGTCGTGATCGGCGAGCACGGCGATATCGACGAAGCCGCGATCAAGGCAGGACTTGGTATCTGATGCACGTCGTCTTCCGCGAGAGCCGCGGTCTCGAGGAGACCGCGACGCCAAGGGACATCGGCCAGGACCCGGCCGATCTCGTTGTGCTCTCGTATTCGGATTCCGACCTCGCTGCGTTCGCGGCGGGCTGGCGGCGGGGGCGCGCGAGCCTGCCGTCGCTGCGTCTCGCTAATCTCGCGGAGCTGCGTCATCCGCTGTCGGTCGACACCTATGTCGAGCGCACGCTGTCGCAGGCGCGCGGCATTCTGGTGCGCCTGATCGGCGGTGAGTCCTATTGGCCCTACGGCCTCGCCGCGCTTCAGCAACTCGCGAAGGACCGCGGCATCGTGCTCGCCGTGCTGCCGGCCGATGGGCGCGATGACGTCAGGCTCGATGCGTATTCGACCTTGCCGGTCTCGACGCTGCGAAGGCTCAAGGTGCTTTGCGACGCCGGCGGCCCGGTCGCGGCGCAGGCCGCGATCGCGCAGCTCGCGCTGGCCTCGGGCCTCTATGCCGGGCCTGTCATCGGCGAGATGACCGTGCCCGAGATGGGATTTTACGATCCCGCGCGCGGCGTCGTCGCTGCGCCCGCGGCGGAAGCGAAGCCGCTCGCGCTCGTGACGTTCTATCGCTCCTATCTCACCGCTGCCGACACCGGCCCGGTCGATGCGCTGATCGCGGCGTTGCGCGAGAAGGGATTCGACGCCTATGGCGTCTTCGTCACCTCACTGAAGGCTCCAGGCGTCGCCGATTGGCTGCGCGCGTATCTCGCGCAAAATCCTCCGGCCGCGATCGTCAACGCGACGGCGTTTTCAGCCCTGGGGGACGAGGGCACAACGCCCTTCGATGCCGCGTCGTGTCCGGTGTTCCAGGTTGCCCTCTCCACCGCGCGGCGCGAGGACTGGGCGAACTCGCTGCGAGGTCTCTCGCCCGGCGATCTCGCGATGCATGTAGTGCTGCCCGAGGTGGATGGCCGCGTCTTCACCGGCGTGGTGAGTTTCAAGTCGGCGTCAGAGCGCGATGCCGATCTGCAGTTCTCGCATCTGGCGCACCGGCCAGATGAGGAGCGTGTGAAAGCCGTCGCCGCGCGTGTCGCGGGCTGGCGGCGCCTCGCGGAGACGCCGGTTGCGGAGAAGCGGCTGGCGATCGTGCTCTCGAACTATCCGGGGCGACCGCACCAGATCGCGCATGCGGTCGGCCTCGATGCGCTGGCGTCGGTCGAGGCCTTGCTGTCCGATCTCGCGGAGGCCGGCTACGACGTTGCGCCGGTGCCAGCGCTCGGCGAGTCGCTGCTGACGAAACGGCTCATCTGGAGCGTTGCCGCGTATCGCGCCGCGCTCGCGCGCCTGCCGCAAGCCCTGCAGGACGATCTCGCGCGGGCCTGGGGCGCGCCGGAGACGGATCCGGGCTGCCGCGACGGTGCATTTCATTTCGCGGCCATCGCGTGCGGCCGCTCGATCATCGCGGTCCAGCCGGAGCGTGGCGATGCGGCCACGCGCGATGCCGACTATCACGATCTGGCCCGCACGCCGCGCCACGCCTATGTCGCGTTCCATCTCTGGCTCCGCGAGCAGGGGATCGATGCCGTCGTGCATACGGGCGCGCACGGCACGCTGGAATGGCTGCCCGGGAAATCCGTGGCGCTGTCGTCCGCCTGCTGGCCGGAAGCGCTGATCGGCGATCTCCCCGTCATCTATCCCTTCATCGTCAACGATCCCGGCGAGGCCGCGCAGGCCAAGCGGCGTATCGGTGCCGTTACCATCGGCCATCTGCCGCCGCCGCTGGAGACATCCGCGGTGCCGGACGGCTTGCGCCGGCTCGAACGCCTGCTCGATGAATATTCGACCGCCGATGGCCTCGATCCCGCGCGCCGCCAGCGGCTGATCGCCGCGATCCGCGACGAAGCGCGCGCGGCGGGTCTCGAGGACGATCTCGGTCTCGAGGCCTCGTCCGCGCCGGCCGAAGCGATCCCGCGCATCGACCGCTTCGTCTGCGATCTCAAGGAAAGCCAGTTCGGCGATGGCCTGCACGTGTTCGGCCGCGGCGCTTGCGGCGAAGCGGAGCGGCATGCGTTGCGTGCCGCGCTTGCCGGCCGGCGCGTTGCGCCGGGCCCATCCGGCTCGCCCTATCGCGGCCGTCAGGACGTGCTGCCGACCGGGCGCAATCTCTTCGCCGTCGACCCGCGCGCGGTGCCGACGCCCTCGGCACATGCGCAAGGGATAAAACTCGCCGAAGAGCTGCTGCGCCGCCATTTGCAGGATCACGGTGACTGGCCGAAAGGTCTCGTGGTCGATCTCTGGGGCTCGGCGACGATGCGCACCGCGGGCGAAGAGTTCGCGATGGCGCTGCATCTGGCCGGGCTCGCGCCGCGCTGGGATCACGCCTCCGGCCGCGTCACCGGTTATGACATCGTCGCGCCGGCTGAGCTCGGCCGTCCGCGCATCGACGTCACGTTGCGGGTGTCCGGCCTGTTCCGCGATGTCTTCGCGGGCCTTGCGCAATTGTTCGAGGCGGCGTCCGAGGCGCTCGCAGGCCGCGATGACGAGGGCGAGGACAATCCTTATCGCCACCGCGCCTCGCGCGTGTTCGCGCCGCGTCCCGGCCAATACGGTGTTGGCCTTTCGGCGATTCCCGATGCCTTCACGCCGGAAACGCGCGAAGCTGCAGGCGATGCCTGGCTGTCGGCCTCGTCCTGGGCGTTCGCGGCCGATGGCGAGATGCTCCAGAATCGCGCCGGCATCGAGCAGCGCCTCGCGGCCGCTGACGCCTTTGTCCACGTCCAGGATCTGCCGGAAACCGACCTGCTGCTCGCGGCCGATTACGCCGCCCATGAAGCCGGTGTTGCGGCCGCCGCTGCGCATCTCGGCGCGGCGGGGCCTGCGCTCTATCACCTCGACACGACCCGCCCCGAGCAACCGCACGCGCGCACGCTGACCGAGGAAATCTCGCGTGTCGTCCGCGCGCGCGCGGCCAATCCGGCCTGGACTGGCGGCATGATGCGGCACGGTTTTCGCGGCGCCGCCGAGATCACCGCGACGCTGGAGCACATGGCGGCCTTCGCGCATCTCGCCGGCGCCGTGCCGCCGCATCTGTTCGATCTCTATTACGACGCGACGCTCGGCCATGATGACGTCCGCGCCTTCATGGCGCGCGAGAACCCGACGGCGCTCGCCGCAATGGAAACCTGTTTTGCGCGCCTGCATGATGCGGCGCTCTGGCAGACGCGGCGCAACTCGATCGCGGCTGCCCTGCGGGAGGCCTCATGAGCGCGGCTTCGGTCAAGGGCTGGTGTCCCGGCGCGCTGCGCCCGATGCTGTCGGGCGATGGGCTCGTGGTGCGCGTGCGCCCGTTCGGCGGGCGGCTTGAAGCGTCGCAAATCACCGGGCTTGCCGAGCTCGCCGAGCAACACGGCAATGGCCTGATCGACGTGACCAGCCGCGCCAATCTCCAGATCCGCGGCGTCAGCGAGCAAAGCCATCGGCCGCTGCTCGACGGACTTGCACGGCTGCAGCTGCTCGATCCCGACGCCGACGTCGAGGCCAGGCGCAACATTCTGGTGATGCCGTTCTGGAATGGAGGCGACGAAACGCAGTCGCTCGCTGCCGGGCTGGAGGAGGCGCTCGCCGACAGCGGTCTCGCGCTTCCCACCAAGTTCGGCTTCGCCATCGATGACGGACGCTCGCGGGTGCTTGCCGGAAACTCCGCCGACATCCGCATCGAGCGCGATCGCTCCGGCCGTCTCCTGGTGCGCGCCGACGGCGCGACGCTTGGCCGCTCCGTCGCGCGCGGCGAGGCCGTGAGCACGGCGCTGGCGCTCGCGAGCTGGTTCCTGGTCTCCGGCGGAGTTAGAGGCGGGCGAGGGCGCATGGCAGCCCATATCGCCGCCGGGGCGGTGTTGCCTGCATCGCTCCGCGGCGAGACCGAGCCCGCGCCCGTGATGGCCGCGTCGCGGCCCGGGCAGTATCCGCAAGGCGCCATGGTCGGCGTCGCGTTCGGGCAGATGCTGCACACGACGTTGCATCAATTCGCGGGTTGCGGCCATGCGCTGCGCATGACGCCCTGGCGCATGGTGTTGAGCGAGGGCAAGCGGGAGATGCCGAGCGGGGCGGGTCTCATCACCGAGCCGTTCGATCCCGCACTGCGCGTCATCGCCTGCAGCGGCGCGCCGCGCTGCCGCGAAGCCCATGCCGATACGCGCGCGCTGGCCGCGGCGCTCGCGCCGCGCATTGCCGCCGATGCGCGCCTGCACGTCTCCGGCTGCGGCAAGGGCTGCGCCCATTCCGGCACGGCCGCGGTCACACTGGTTGCAACGCGCGCCGGTTTCGATCTCGTCCGCGACGGCTCGACGCGCGACGAGCCGGCGCTGCGCGGCCTGAACGGCGCCGACATCGTCAGCGATCCCTCCATCCTCGTCGGAGGGCATTGATGCCACACACTTACGAGACCGACGGCGCGGCGATCTACCGGCAATCCTTCGCCACCATCCGGGCCGAGGCCGATCTCGCCCGCTTCTCGCCCGATGAGGAGCAGGTCGTGGTGCGGATGATCCATGCCGCCGGCATGGTCGGGCTGGAGGCGCATATCCGCTTCACATCAAGCATGGCGACAATCGCGCGCGTCGCCCTGCAACGAGGCGCGCCGATCCTGTGCGACGCGCGCATGGTCTCGGAGGGGATCACGCGCGCAAGGCTTCCCGCGGCCAATGCGGTCATCTGCACGCTCGGCGACGAGAGCGTGCCCGCGCTGGCGCAATCCATGCGAAACACCCGCTCGGCTGCGGCGCTCGAACTGTGGCGGCCGCATCTGGACGGCGCGATCGTTGCGATCGGCAATGCGCCGACCGCGCTGTTTCATCTCCTCAACATGCTGGAGGACCATACATGTCCGCGGCCGGCGGCAATCATCGGCTGCCCGGTCGGCTTTGTCGGCGCGGCCGAATCCAAGGCGGCGCTGATGGCTGAGCCACCCGTGCCGGCACTGACCGTGGAAGGCCGCCTCGGCGGCTCCGCGATCACGGTTGCTGCCGTGAACGCGCTGGCGAGCCGGAGCGAATAGCGATGGGACGCATCATCTGCTGCGGTCTCGGCCCCGGCGATCCTGATTTGATGAGCGTGCGCTCCGATCGCACGGTGCGGGCTGCAAAGCACGTCGCTTTCTTTCGCAAGAAAGGCAGGCCCGGCCAGGCACGGCGCATCGTCGAGGGCATGCTCGCCGCTGACGTCACCGAATATCCCATGGAATATCCTGTGACGACCGAGATCGCCTTCGACAGCGTGGAATACGTCCAGTTGCTTGCCGGTTTCTACGACGAATGGGCCGAGCGCCTGGCGCGGCTGTCGCGCGCCGTCGACGTCGTCGTGCTCTGCGAGGGCGATCCATATTTCTACGGCTCCTTCATGCATCTGCACACGCGCCTGCAGGGCCGCGTCGAGATCGAGGTGATCGCAGGAATTCCCGGCATGGTCGGCTGCTGGAATGGCGTGGGGCAACCGATCGCGCTTGGGGATGACGTAACCACTGTGCTGATGGGCACGCTTCCCGAGAGCGAGCTCGAGCGGCACATGCGCGATTCCGATGCGCTCGTCGTCATGAAGACCGGCCGCAACCTTGCAAAGGTGCGCCGCGCGCTTGCATCCGCCGGGCGGCTGGACGATGCCTGGCTGGTCGAGCGCGGCACCATGCCGGGCGAGCGCGTCGTGCGGCTCGCGGAGGTCGATGCCGCCGACTGTCCGTATTTCGCGATCGTGCTTGTGCACGGCAAGGGCCGGCATCTGGACGCCGCCGAATGACGGGCACGCTGACCATCGCGGGCCTCGGGCCGGGCAACGATGCGATGGTGACGCCCGAGGTCACGGCCGCGCTGGCGTCAGCGACCGACATTCTGGGCTACGCGCCCTATGTCGCCCGCGTGCCGCCGCGCGCCGGGCTGAAGCTGCATCCTTCCGACAACCGCGAGGAGCTGCAGCGCGCGAGCGAAGCGCTGCGGCTGGCGTCCGAGGGTGGGCAGGTCGTCGTCGTCTCGTCCGGCGATCCCGGCGTGTTCGCGATGGCCTCCGCCGTGTTCGAGGCGCTCGAACAGGCGCCGCAATATCAGGCGTTGCCGATCCGTGTGCTGCCCGGCATCACTGCCATGCTGGCGGCCGCCGCGCGCGCCGGCGCGCCGCTCGGCCATGATTTTTGCGCGATCAATCTCTCAGACAATCTCAAGCCGTGGTCCGTGATCGAAAAGCGCCTGCGGCTCGCTGCGGACGGCGACTTCTCGATTGCGATGTACAATCCGCGCTCGGCGAGCCGGCCCGAGGGTTTTGGCCGTGCGCTCGGGGCGCTGAGAGATGCCGGCTGCGGCGAGCGCCTCGTGATCTTCGCACGTGCGGTCAGCGCGGCCGACGAGAAGATCGTGACGGTGACGCTGAATGAAGCAACGCCAGAGATGGCCGACATGCGCACGCTGGTGATCGTCGGCAATTCGCAGACGCGACGCGTCGGCCGCTGGGTCTATGCACCGAGGCGGGTCGAATGACCGAGCCACTGCATTACTTCGGTGACACTCTCGACCCGTCGGCGTTCGGGCAGCTCCGGTCGCGAGATCATGATCACGGGAACGCCAAGCATACGAGCCGCGTCGATCTTGGCGCGCGCGCCGTCGCCGCCGGAATTGCGGGCGACGATCCACGCGATCTCGCGGGCCCGCATCATCTCGAGCTCGCTCTGAAGCGTGAACGGCCCACGCGACACGATCACATCCGCGGCAAAGGGCAGGGACCCTTCGGGCGGATCGACGAACCGCAGCGTGTAGGCATGCTGCGGCTTGCCTGCGAACGGCGCGATGTGCTGGCGGCCGATGGCGAGGAACACGTTTGTGGGCGCGGCGGGCAGCGCGGCGACCGCAGCGTTGATATCGGTGACCTCAATCCAGTTGTCGCCGGGCGCTTTCAGCCAAGGCGCGCGTTCGAGTGCGATCAACTGCGTGCCGGTTTGCGCGCACGCCTGAATAGCATTGCGGCTCATCTCGGCGGCGAACGGATGCGTGGCGTCGATCACATGCGTGATGCCTTCGCCGCGGATGGTGTCGGCCAGCCCGTTCACGCCGCCGAAGCCGCCGATACGGGTCGGCAGCGGCTGGTCGGCCGGCGCGCGGGTGCGACCGCCATAGGAGTAGACGGCGTCGATGCGTGCGCGCGCGACCTCCGCTGCGAGCTGGCCCGCATCGGCCGTTCCGCCCAGAATGAGGGCGCGTATGGTTGATCCCTGGCTGACCATCATCGGTATCGGCGAAGATGGCCTTGCCGGGCTGTCCGAGGCAAGCCGAAAGGCGCTCGCCGATGCCGAAACCGTGTTCGGTGGCGAACGACATCTCGTGCTCGCCGGCGTCGGCAGCCGCGGCCGCGCCTGGCCGGTGCCGTTCGATGCCGACGTGGTGTTGAGCTGTCGCGGCCGGCCGACGGTGGTGCTCGCCTCCGGCGATCCGTTCTGGCATGGCGCCGGGGCAAGCCTTGCCGAAAAGCTCGGTAGCGACGAGTGGATGGCATATCCGGCAGTGTCGACCTTCTCGCTCGCTGCGGCGCGCTTAGGCTGGCGGCTGGAAGCCGTGACGTGCATCGGCCTCCACGCGGCGCCGTTCGAGCGCCTGGTGCCGCATCTGGTGCGAGACGCGCGCATCATCTGCCTGATGCGCGACGCGGCCGCGGTCGGCGCTCTCGCGAAATGGCTGACGGAGCGCGGATGGGGCGCGTCACTGATGTGGACGCTCGAGGCGCTGGGCGGGCCACGGGAATACATTGACCAGCATCGAGTCGACCTGTTTGCCGAGGAGGTCGCGGCTGATCTGGTCGCGGTCGCAGTATGGGCGGTGGGAACACAGGGCATTCCCCGCAGCTCGGGTCTGCCGGACGATCTCTTCGTCCATGACGGCCAGATCACCAAGCGGCCGATCCGCGCACTGTCGCTTTCGGCGCTGGCTCCGCGTCCGGGCGAGCGGCTGTGGGACATCGGCGCCGGATCGGGGTCGATCTCCGTGGAGTGGGCGCTGTGCGGCGGGACGGCGACCGCAATCGAGGCGCGCGAGGATCGCGCCGCGAACATTCGCAAGAATGCAGCGGCGTTCGGCCTGGCGCATCGAATCAGCGTCATCGGAGGCACAGCGCCTGAAGCACTGGCTGCGCTGGATGCGCCCGACGCCGTCTTCATCGGCGGTGGCCTCGATCGCGCAATGTTCGATGCCATCTGGTCGCGGCTTTCGCCGGGCACCCGGCTGGTCGCGCATTCCGTGACGCTGGAGACGGAAGCCCTGCTCGGCGAGCTGCACCAACGTCACGGCGGCGAGCTGATGCGGGTCGAGATCGCGCAAGCCGCGCCGCTCGGCCGCTATCGGGCCTGGGAGGCGGCGCGGCCGGTGGTGCAGTGGAGCGTGGTGCGATGAAGGTCGCCGGGCTCGGATTCAGAAAGGACGTCACGCTGGCTTCGCTGCGTGAGGCGCTGATGGCGGCTGGCGGCTCGGAAGGGCTCGCGGCGCTGGCGACGGTCGGCGACAAGGCCGACGTCGCGGCGCTGAAGCAGCTCGCATGTGAATGCGGTGTGCCGATCAGGGCTATTCCGGCCGAGACATTGGCCGGCATCGACACGCCCACGCAATCGGAGCTCATCGTGGAAAAGTTCGGCACGGGATCTGTTGCCGAAGCCGCGGCGCTCGCTGCGGCCGGCCCTCGGGCCCGGCTGATTGCGACGCGCGTGGTCTCGCAGGATCGCACGGCGACCGCCGCGATCGCGGAAGGAGACGGCGCATGACGGTGCATTTCATCGGCGCCGGGCCGGGCGCGCCCGACTTGCTGACCTTGCGCGGCCGCGACCTGATCGCGTCCTGCCCGGTCTGTCTCTATGCGGGCTCGCTCGTACCCGAAGGCGTGCTGGTGCATTGCCCGCCCGGGGCACGCATCGTCAACACCGCGCCGCTGTCGCTCGACGAGATCATCGCGGAGATTTCGGCGGCGCATGCCGAGGGCAAGGATGTGGCTCGCCTGCATTCCGGGGATCTCTCGATCTGGTCGGCGATGGGAGAGCAGCTCCGCCGCCTGCGCGCGCTCGGCATTCCCGTGACGGTGACGCCGGGCGTGCCGTCTTTCTCGGCTGCCGCGGCCGCGTTGGAAGCCGAGCTCACGCTGCCGGGGCTCGCTCAGAGCGTGGTGCTGACGCGCACGCCGGGTCGCGCCAGCGCGATGCCCGAGGGGGAGAAGCTCGCCGCCTTTGCCGCGACCGGTGCCGTGCTCGCGATCCATCTCTCGATCCACCTGCTCGACAAGGTCGTTGCCGAGCTCACGCCGCATTACGGCGCGGATTGCCCGGTCGCGATCGTCTGGCGCGCGAGCTGGCCGGAGCAGCGCATCGTGCGCGCGACGCTGGCAACGCTCGATGCCGCGGTGGGCGCCGAGATGGAGCGCACCGCGCTGATCCTGGTCGGCAAGACGCTTGGCGCCGCGGATTTCGACGAGAGCCGCCTCTATGCCGTTGACTACGACCGTCGCTATCGGCCGGTCGGCGCCGAGCCACGCTTTCCGGAGGCGTCGTGATGGCGGCGGGCCTCGTCATCTCGGCACCGGCCTCCGGCGTCGGCAAGACCACGCTGACGCTGGCACTCGCGCGTGCCTGGCGCCATCGCGGCCTGAACGTGCAGTGCTTCAAGAGCGGGCCGGACTATATCGATCCCGCCTTCCATGCCGCCGCCACGGGGCGCGCCTCCGTCAACGTCGACAGCTGGGCGATGGATCGCGGCACCATTGCGCACCTCGTCAGCCGTGGTGCGGATGCCGATCTCGTGCTGGCCGAGGGATCGATGGGCCTGTTCGACGGCGTTGCCGCACGCGGCGTCTCCGGCACGGGTGCCACTGCCGATATCGCGGAGATGCTGGGCTGGCCGGTGGTGCTGGTGATCGATCCCTCCGGCCAGGCGCAGACCGCAGCCGCAATCGCCGCGGGCCTGCGCGATTATCGGCCGGGCGTGAAGCTTGCGGGCGTGGTGCTCAATCGCGTCGCCAGCCCGCGCCATGAAGACCTCGTGCGGCGCGCGCTTGTCGATGCCGGCATTGCCGTGTTCGGCGCGCTGCCGCGTCATGCCGAGATCAGCCTGCCGAAGCGGCATCTCGGCCTGGTGCAGGCCGAGGAGCAGGCGGAGATCGGCAAGCTGATCGACGAGGCCGCACGGTTCGTGACGGAGCATGTCGATCTCGAAGCGGTGCTGCGATCGGCGGCCAGCTGGTCGCCGCAAGCCGTGGCAAGTGGACCGAACGTGGTGCCACCCGGCCAGCGTATCGCGCTTGCGCGCGACGCCGCGTTCTCCTTCGTCTATCCGCACATGCTGGAGGCCTGGCGCGCAGCGGGCGCGGAGATCGTGCCGTTCTCGCCGCTATCAGATGAAGCGCCCGATCCGAGCGCCGACGTGTGCTGGCTGCCAGGCGGCTATCCCGAGCTTCATGCCGGCAGAATCGCCTCCAATGCCCGGTTTCGTAGCGCCTTGCGCGCCTTCGCCGAGATGCGGCCCGTGCACGGCGAATGCGGGGGCTATATGGTGCTGGGAACCGCCTTGACCGACGCGGACGGTATTCGCCACGAGATGACGGGCCTGCTTGGCCTGGAGACCAGCTTTGCCAAACGCCGCATGCATCTGGGTTATCGCCTCGCAACGCTGGCCGCGCCGATGCCGGGACATCAGCCCGGCGCGCGGCTGCGCGGCCACGAGTTTCACTATTCGACCATCCTCGCTCAGCCTGACACGCCGCTCGCTATCGTGCACGATGCGACGGGCGCAATCATCGCCGAGACCGGCTCGCGGCGCGGCCATGTCAGTGGCACCTTCTTTCACCTGATCGCGGAGGACCGGTGAGCGGATTCGTTTCCTTCATCTCCGCCGGACCCGGCGACCCCGAGCTGCTCACGCTCAAGGGCGCCGCGCGGCTGCGCGAGGCCGACGTCGTGCTCTACGACGATCTCGCCTCCGGCGCGATCCTCGATCTCGCCCGGCCGGAAGCCAATCTCGTCGCGGTCGGCAAGCGGGCAGGGCGCCCTTCGACCAAGCAGCATCACGTCAACCGCCTTCTGGTCGACTATGCCGCAACGGGGGTGCGCGTGGTGCGGCTGAAGTCCGGCGATGCCGGCATCTTCGGCCGGCTCGAGGAGGAGATCGAGACGCTGCGCGAGGCCGGCATCGGCTACGAGATCGTTCCCGGGGTCACCTCGGCCTGCGCCGCGGCAGCCCAGGCGGGCATTCCCCTGACCCGGCGCCACACCTCGCGCCGGGTGCAGTTCGTGACCGGGGCCGATGTGACCGGCGATCTGCCGCCGAACCTGAACTGGGCGGCGCTGGCCGACCCTGAAGCGACGACCGTGGTCTATATGGGCCGGCGCACCTTTCCGGCGCTTGCCGCAAAATTGATCTCGCATGGTCTTGCCGCAGATACCCCGGCGCTGGTCGCCGAATCCCTCGGCCGTTCCGACGAGCGGCTGGTCCGCACCACGATTGCCGAGCTTGCCGAGCAGCTTGCCCGCGGCGGCGCGCCTTCGACCGCCGCCGTGATCCTGTTCGGCGCGCTGGCGGGGGATTATCCGTCATGATCGCTTCTTCCCTTGACGCAGGCTCGGCGAAAGGGGCACACAGGAGAAGCATGGTGCTCACCACGGCGCAAAGCGCCGGAGCATAATCGGGAATGGGGGTGGGCGGACCCAGTTGCGGCGCCCAAAACCCCAGCCGCCCCCGCGACTGTAAGCGGTGAGGGACTTCGATCCGCCACTGGGCCGCAAGGCCCGGGAAGGCCGAAAGTCCCAGTGAACCGCGAGCCAGGAGACCGGCCCTGCACGTTTTGAGGCCAAGGCCGTCGGGTGTGACGGCAGGAAGGATCTGAGCCATGCATATCGAACCCGGGATCGTGACGGGCGCCAAGCTCGTGTTGAGTTACGCAACCGGCATCGCCGCAGGCGGCGCTGCCTTGAAGCTCGCGGTCGAGACCGTGCGCGAGCAGGGCGTCGTATCGTTCGCGGCGCGGACGTTCGCCACCACCGTTCTCGTCTTCACCTTCTTCGAGATCCTGCCGCACTTCCCGGTTGGCGTCTCCGAGGTGCACTTCATCCTCGGCTCGACCTTGTTCCTGCTGTTCGGTGCCGCGCCTGCCGCCTTCGGTCTCGCCTTCGGCCTGCTGCTGCAGGGCGTGTTCTTCGAACCGGCCGACATCCCGCAATACGGCATGAACGTTACGACGCTCTTGGTGCCGCTGTTCGCGATCCAGGCGATCGCCTCGCGGATCATTCCGCGCAACACCGCCTATGTCGACCTGAAGTACCGCCAGGCGCTGGCGCTCTCGACGACCTATCAGGCCGGCGTGATCGGGTGGGTGGCGTTCTGGGCGCTCTATGGCTCGGGCTTTGCGATGAGCAACCTTGCCAACATCGCGACCTTCGCGGCGTCCTACGCGCTGGTCATCGTGATCGAGCCGCTGGCTGATCTTGCCGTGCTGGCGCTGGCGAAATCGCTGCGCGGCGTCACCGCGCCCGGCTTCGTCACGCCGCGCCTGCACAACGCGGCCTGAAGAGACAAGGGGCGGCCGTCATGGCCGCCCCACGCCCGTGATGCTCACGCTTTCCCTGATCGGCATCGGTTGCGGCGATCCTGGCCAGCTGACGCGCGCCGCCGTTGAGGCCATCAACGCCGCCGATCTCATCCTGATCCCGCGCAAGGGGACGGCGAAGTCCGATCTCGCCGATCTCAGGCGCACGATCTGCGCGGATGTCCTGACCAACGACAAGACCGTCATCGCCGAGTTCGATCTTCCCGTACGCGACGCGGCCGAAGCGGATTACCGCAAGGGCGTGGACGACTGGCATGACGCCGTCGCCGCGACCTGGCGACAAGCGATTGCAGATCATCTCGACGGCGACGGCAAGGTCGCGCTGCTGATCTGGGGCGATCCGTCGCTCTATGATTCCTCGCTGCGCATTGCCCGCCGGCTCGACCCCTTGCTCAGAATCGAGGTCGTGCCGGGCATCACCTCGATCCAGGCGCTGTGCGCGGCGCATACGCTGCCGCTCAACGACATCGGCGAGCCGTTTCTGGTCACGACCGGGCGTCGCCTGCGCGAGGGCGGCTGGCCACAAGGCGTCGATACAGTTGTCGTGATGCTCGACGGCGGCACGGCGTTTCAATCGCTCGATCCGGCCGGGCTCCACATCTATTGGGGCGCCTATCTCGGCATGCCCGATCAGATCATCCTGTCCGGCGCGCTGGCCGAACTCGGTCCGCGCATCGTCGCCGTGCGGCAAGCGGCGCGCGAGCGGCATGGCTGGATCATGGACAGCTACATCCTCAAGCGCGTGCGTGAAGCGAGGCAGCATGCTTCCTGACTGGGTTACCCAACAATGTCCCGCGATCTCCGCGATCCATCGCGACGCCGCGATCGCACGCCAGGCGCAGCTGACGAAGCCGACCGGCGCGCTCGGCCGGCTCGAGCAGCTCGCGATCGAGCTCGCCGGCCTGCAGGCGACCGGGCAGCCGCGCGTCGCGCGCGTGCCGATCATCGTCTTCGCCGGCGATCACGGCATCGTCGCGCAGGGCGTCTCGGCCTATCCGCAAGCCGTGACCATCGCGATGATGGCGAATTTTGCCGCAGGCGGTGCCGCGATATCGGTGCTGGCGCGCGAGCTCGGCTCCAGCCTTGACGTCGTCGACGCCGGCACGCTGGCGCAGGAGGCAATGCCGGGCATCATCACCGACAAGCCGCGCCACGGCACGCGCGATTTCAGCGTCGAGTCCGCGCTCACCCCTGCGGAGCTGGCATTCGCTTTCGAAGCCGGCCAGCGCGCGGTTGAACGCGCAGCGGCCGAACAGCCTGATCTTCTGATCTTCGGCGAGATGGGGATCGGCAACACCACGACGTCGGCGGCGATCGCGGCAAGCCTGCTCGGCATCAGCGCCGAGGAGATCGCCGGCAGCGGCACCGGCATCGATGCAGCCGGCCGCGCGCACAAGGCGCGCGTGATTGATGCGGCGATCGCACGGCATGGCGTTGCCGGCGCTTCGTCAGAGAAGATCCTGTGTGCCGTCGGCGGCCTCGAGATCGCAGCGATTTGCGGCGCGATCATTGCGGCTGCGCAGCGCCGCATCCCGGTGCTGATCGATGGCTTCATCGTCTCGGTCGCCGCGCTTGCCGCGGTGCGGCTCAACCCGTCATGCCAGCCCTTCCTGTTGCCGTCGCACCAGTCGGCGGAGCAGGGGCATCGGTTGGTGCTGCGTGCGCTGAACGTGCAGCCGATGATCAGTCTCGATCTCAGGCTCGGCGAGGGATCGGGCGCTGCGATCGCGCTGCCACTGGTGCGGTTGGCCTGCGCGCTTCACAACGGCATGGCGACCTTTGCCCAGGCCAACGTACCTGATCGGCCTAGCTGATCCGCTGGTTGACGGAAACGACGCGCCAGCCGCTCGCCAGCCGGTCGATCCGCGTCAACGACAGCGGATCGATCACGAAGCGCAAGGCGGCCTGCGGCGCGAGGTCCAGCGCGATGCAGAGGATGGCGCGGATCGTGCCGGAATGCACGACGAGCGTGGCCTGTCCGGCTCCAATCCGCGACAGGCCGAGCCGGACGCGCGCGACCTGGTCCGCGAAGCTTTCGCCGCCCGGCGGCCGTCCGCCGGCGGGATCATTCCAGAACTGCGCATAGGCCTCGCCGCCGGTGGCAGCGAGCTCGTCGTGCCGATGGCCGGTCCAGTCGCCGAAATCCTGCTCGCGGAATTCGCTGGCCAGCTCCGGTTCGAGCGCCAGCGCGCGCGCCGTCTCGACCGTGCGCCGTGATGGGCTGGTATAGCCGGCGGCATCCTGCGGCAGACGGCGCCGCAGCGCATCCAGCTGTGCGCGATCGCCGAGATCGGCCGGCGCGTCGGAGGCATGGATCGTCCCTTTGACGCCATCGACCGGCGCGTGCCGGATCAACCAGAGGAAGGTCTCGCCTTCCATGCTCATCTCTCCAAAGGAAGTTGCTCGCTGTGGCAATAACGCCGCATGGGATACATTGACTCTGTCGTGATGGTAATCCTAGATGCTCGCGACGGTTTCCCCGAGAGGGGATGAAAAGGGAATGCGGTGCGGGGAATTTGTCCCCCAATGCCGTGGCTGCCCCCGCAACTGTGAGCGGATAATCCTTCGTCAGAAGCCACTGGGTCCTCGGTCCCGGGAAGGCGACGAAGCGGTGATCGACCCGCGAGCCAGGAGACCTGCCGTCAGCCGTGGTCACACGCGAAGATGTCGGTCGGGGAGTACAGACATTCGGCTTCATCGGACGGCCGCAAGGCCAAAGGAGAGACCTCGTTCGCTGTGACGTGCCACTGACGTCATACCGAGGTCCGAAAATCGTGTCTTCCATTCCTATCGTACGACCGCGCGGCTTCCTGCTCGCCTCTGCAGCCCTTACGCTGGCTGCGGCTGATATGCCGGCCGCGCTGGCGCAGCAATCCCGCGAACCGCTGCCGCCGATCGAAGTATCGCCCGCCCAGTCCCGCAAGCAGGCGAAGCCTGCCGGGCGGGAAGGGCAGAGCGCACGTCGCGCGTCATCGCGCAGATCCCCCGTTACTGCCGCGCCAAAGCCTGCGGTGCCGGGCGCCGGTGCACAGACGCAGGCCGCGACGCCTCTCAACAGCAATGCCGTGGCCGAAAGCGCTTCGCGCCTCGGCCTGACGGTGCGGCAGACGCCTGCGACCGTCGAGGTGATCTCCGCCGAGACCATGCGCGAGCAGGGCTATCGCACCGTGTCCGAAGTGGCGCAGGGCGCCGTCGGCGTCACCTCCGGCGATGCCCCCGGAGAGCCGGCGGGCTTCTCGATGCGTGGCTTCACCAACAGCCAGATCAACACGCTCTACAACGGCATCAAGATCGGCCCGCAGAACATGACCTCGCGGATCATGGACACGGCCAATCTGGAGGCCGTGGAATTCCTCAAAGGGCCGGCCTCGCTGATCTCGGGCGAGGGCGCCGCCGGCGGCGCGATCAATTTCGTCACCAAGCAGCCGCACACGGGGCCGATCCGCAACGAGGCGGACTTCTCGTATGACTCCCTGAACTCGTTCCGCGCCCATTACGGCTCGGGCGGCAGCACCAACGTTCAAGGCCTTGACTACCGCTTCGACATCAGCCGTTCAGCGCTCAACGGCTTTGTCGACGACACCAACACCAAGATGCTGGATGTGTCGGGCCAGCTCAACTACCGCATCTCCGACAGTCTCAAGGTCTGGGGCGCGATCGAGTACCGCGAGGATCGCGGTAAGGCCTATTGGGGCGCGCCGCTGGTGCCGGTCGCCTTCAGCGGTTCGCACGCGACGAGCGGCATCGTCTCGGGCAATTACGTCTCGAACTACAATGGAACCAATCTCGGCGCTGTCACCATCGACGACCGCACCTTCAAGACCAATTACAACGTGCTCGATAATCGCAACGTCGCACAGGAAGTCTGGCTGCGCGGCGGCTTCGAGCTGAAGCTCGCGCCCGACCTGACCCTGAAGAGCCAGGCCTACGGCTACGGCGCCGAGCGCAGCTGGTTCAACAACGAGATCGAGGCGTTCAACGCCGGCACGAACCTGGTGGATCGCGAGCGCTTCTATGTCGCGCACAGCCAGCGGTTGGTCGGCAATGTCACCGACCTGATCTGGGATGCGAACATTGCAGGCTTCGACAACCGGATGGTCACGACGCTGTCGTCGAGCTATCTCGATTTTGTCAGGCCGGGTGCTGCGAACTTTCCCGGGGATTCCGTTTCTCTGGTCGATCCCAACCGCGGATTCTACGGCCTGCTCACCACACAGCAGCAGACTGCACGTATCGACAACGAAGCGCTGTCGTTCGAGGACCGGCTGAAGCTGACCCGGACGTTTGCGCTGATCGGCGGCCTCCGCGTCGAGCATATCGGGCTTGATCGCAACTCGACCGACAAGACCGGGCTGGAGAAGGCGGGTTTTCCGTACTCCAAGGACTGGGCGCCCGTGACGGGGCGCATCGGCTACACTTGGGAGGCCGTGCCGGGCCTGACCTTCTTCAGCCAGTATGCGACCGGCGCCGACGTGTCCGCCAACAACATCTTCCTGCTGTTGCCGACCCAGCCGCTGGACCTGACGACGTCGCGCACCTACGAGACCGGCGTCAAGCACCTGTTCTGGGACAATAGGGCGGAGTGGTCGTTCTCGGCCTATGACATCCAGCGCAAGAACGTCTATGCCGCCGCCGGCGGGCAGGCGCTCAATATTGCCGGACGGCAGGAATCGAAGGGCGTCGAGCTCGCCGCTTCGGTACGGCCGATCGATCCGCTGCGGCTGTGGGGCAACATCGCCTATGTCGATGCACGCTATGCCGACTACAATTTCGTCGGCGGCTCGTTCGCCGGCAACACGCCGCCGAACGTGCCGCGGATCGTCGCCAATGCCGGTGCGTCGTATCGCTTCTTCACGCCGTGGCCGGTCGAGGTCGGCATCACCGGCCGCCATGTCGGCGACCGCTACAATACCGACGCCAACACCGTGACGATGAAGGCGTATACCGTCGCCGACGTCTATGCCTTCGTCGATATCCCCAGGACGGTGTTTGGCGCGGTCGACCAGGCCCGCCTGACTTTCCGCGTCCGCAACATCACCGACAAGCGCTACGCGATCTGGGGTGATCCGTTCTATCCCGATCAGATCCTGCTCGGCGCGCCGCGCACCTACGAGATCTCGGCGGCGTTCAAATGGTAGGGAACTGAGCGGATGATGGCCGCGATCGTCCTGCTGCATCGCTGGCTCGGGGTCGCGTTCTGCCTGCTGTTCGCGATGTGGTTCGCGACCGGCATCGTCATGCACTTCGTTCCGTTTCCGTCGCTGACGGAAGCGGAGCGGGTTGCGGGTCTCACGCCGGTGGATCGGGGCGGGGCGCGGATCGCGGTTGCCGATGCCGTGGCCGCGAGCGGCATCCCCGATGCCACGCGCGTGCGCTTGATCCAGCGGGGCGATGGGCCGGTCTACGTCGTGTCGAGAGCCTCGCACCTGCGCGCAGTTCGCGCGACCGATGGGCAGGATGCATCGGTACGGTCGGTCGATCTCGCGCTCGCCATCGCAGGCGCGCATGCGCGTCAACGCGGACTCGATGCCGCGCATGCGGCTCTCGTTGCGCACGCGGCCTACGACCAGTGGAGTGTCCCGAACGGCTTCGACCGTCACCGGCCCTTGTGGCGGGTTGCGCTCGGCGACGCGGCCGGAACGGAAGTCTACGTCTCGTCGCGCACCGGCGAGGTCGTGCTGGACACGACGCGAAGCGAGCGCGGCTGGAATCTCGTCGGCAGCGTCCTGCACTGGATCTATCCGACGGTCCTGCGCAGCGATTGGGCGCTGTGGGACGGCGTAGTCTGGACGCTGTCGCTGCTGGCCTTGATCGCGGCCTTGCTGGGCGCGGTGCTCGGCATCGTGCGGATCAGGAAGCGAAGCGGCCGCCTTGCGACGCCCTATCGCGGCTGGCACGCGCTGCATCACATCCTCGGCCTCGCGGCGACGCTGTTCGTGCTCAGCTGGATCTTCAGCGGCTGGCTCTCGATGGATCACGGCCGGCTGTTCTCGCGCGGACAGCTGACGGACCGCGAGGCCGACGCGGCGAATGCCGTGCCTGCCTGGGCGTCGGCATCATCGCCCGACCGGACGAAGCCGCCGCCATCGGTCCGGGAGATTGAATGGTTCGCCTTCGGCGGCAAACTCTATCGCCGCGATCGGCTCGCGCTGGACGCGCAGGCGCTGGTCAGGACAGAAGGTTCACCGGATGCAGGACAAGCCGGATTTCTCAGCGCGCAAGAGGTTCGCGGCTTGACGGCCCGCCTTGCCGCGGATTGTGGCATTCCCGGCATTCTCGCGGGCAATGACGACTATCCCACGCGATCCGCCGTCCCGGGTGCGCCGGTCTACCGCTCGCATTGCGGCGAGGTCTGGTTCGATATCGACGGCGCTGACGGCAATGTGCTGCAAAGGCTGGACGCTTCGCGACGTGCCTATCGCTGGGCCTATGGCGCGCTGCATACGCTGGATTTCCCGAGCCTGCTCGCGCGTCCTCTCTTGCGCGAGATCCTGATCGTCGCGCTTTGCGGGTTTGGGCTGGCATTCTCCGTCACGGGAGTAGTCATCGGCTGGCGACGCCTGCTGCTGTCGCGCTGATCGCTCGAAACGCGAGCGGTCAACCCGCATCACGGCGGCCTGACCAATGACCGCGAGATCCCGCTGGCGAAGGTCCGGTTAGTGGCATACCATTTGCAAGCCAATGGGCTCTGGTTTCACCTGCCCTTGGCCAACGATGGCCGGCATCACGGCAATAACGGGAGGACTTCATGGATCGCAGGACCGTATTGAAGGGACTGGCGGGCGCAGGCGGTTTGGCGTTGACCGGCCTCTCGGCCCCGGCCATCGCGCAGGGCGCGTCAGCCCGCACCCTGCGTTTCGTGCCGCAGGCCAACCTCGCCAATTTCGATCCGATCTGGGGCACGCAATATGTCGTCCGCAATGCGGCGGCGCTGGTCTGGGACACGCTTTACGGCATCGACGCGCAGCTTCAGCCGCAGCGCCAGATGGTGGAGTCCGAGGAGACCTCCGACGACGGCAAGACCTGGACGTTCAAGCTGCGCCCGGGCCTCAAGTTCCATGACGGCGAGCCGGTGCTGGCGAAGGACGTCGTTGCGAGCCTGTCGCGCTGGGCGGCGCGCGATCCCATGGGCCTGATGATCATTCCGATCCAGCAGGAGCTGACCGCGGTCGACGACCGCACCTTCAAATGGGTCCTGAAGCAGCCCTTCCCGAAAATGCTCTACGCATTGGCCAAGAACAACGCGCCGTGCTCCTTCATCATGCCTGAGCGCATCGCCAAGACCGATCCGTTCAAGCAGATCACCGAATATGTCGGCTCGGGGCCGATGAAGTTCGCCAAGGGCGAGTGGGTCCCCGGCGCCAAGGCCGTGTTCGAGAAATTCGCCGACTACGTGCCGCGGCAGGAGAAGCCATCCTGGCTCGCCGGCGGCAAGCAGATGATGGTCGATCGCGTGGAATGGATCGTGATGCCGGATCCGGCCACTGCGGCCGCCGCCCTGCAGAATGGCGAGGTCGACTGGTGGGAGAACCCGATCGCCGACCTCGTGCCCGTGCTGAAGAAGAACAAGAACATCAGCGTCGACATCGGCGATCCCCTCGGCAATATCGGCTCGTTCCGCATGAACCATCTGTTCGCGCCGTTCAACGACGTGCGGGCGCGGCGCGCGGTGCTGATGGCGCTGAGCCAGGAAGACTACATGCGCGCGATCGTCGGCGACGACACCGCGCTGTGGAAGCCGCTGCCCGGCTTCTTCACGCCGGATACGCCTGTTTACAACGACCTGGGCGGCGACATCCTCAAAGGCAAGCGCGATTTCGACGCCGCCAAGAAGCTGCTCGCCGAGAGCGGCTATTCCGGCCAGCCCGTGACCTGCCTGGTCGCGCAGGATCAGCCGATCACGAAGGCGCAGGGCGACGTCACCGCGGATCTCCTGAAGCGGCTCGGCATGAATGTCGACTTCGTCGCCACCGATTGGGGCACGGTCGGCTCGCGCCGCGCGCAGAAGACACCGCCCGGGCAGGGCGGCTGGAACATGTTCCACAGCTGGCATGCCGGCGCCGACTGCATTACGCCTGCCGCCTACACCGCCATCCGCGCCAACGGCGACAAGGCCTGGTTCGGCTGGCCCAACAGCCCGAACACCGAGAAGGAGATCGCGGGCTGGTTCGACGCCAAGAGTATCGACGAGGAGAAGGCTGCGATCGGGCGGGTCAACAAGGCGGCGATCGAGGACGTCGTCTACGCGCCGACCGGCTTCTTCCTGACCTACACGGCCTGGCGCAAGAACGTCTCCGGCATCGCCAAGGGGCCGCTGCCGTTCTTCTGGGGCGTGTCGAAGTCCGCTTGATCGTGCGCTGAGGCCAGATGCTCTCCTACATCCTCCGTCGCATCGTCGCGACCCTGCCGGTCATGGCGATCGTTGCGCTGTTCGTGTTCAGCCTGCTTTACATCGCGCCGGGTGACCCGGCCGTGGTGATCGCCGGCGACCAGGCCAGCCCGGAGGATGTGGAGCGCATCCGTCAGAGTCTCGGCCTCGACCGTCCCTTCCTGGTCCAGTTCGGAAGCTGGGTCTGGCGCATCCTGCATGGTGATCTCGGCACCTCGATCTTCACCAACCTGCCGGTGTCGGCGATGATCGGACAGCGTCTCGGACCGACGCTGTCGCTGATGATGGTCACGCTGCTGCTCACCATCGTGGTGGCGGTGCCGCTCGGCGTGGTGGCGGCGTGGAAGGCCGGCAGCCTGATCGACCGCGTCATCATGGGCTTTGCGGTGTTCGGCTTCTCGCTGCCCGTCTTCGTGGTCGGCTACATGCTCGCCTACATCTTCGCGCTGGAGCTGGAATGGCTTCCGGTGCAGGGCTACACACCGCTCAACCAGGGCGTCCTGCCGTGGCTGGAGAACCTGATCCTGCCCGCGATCGCGCTCGGCTGCGTCTATATCGCGCTGGTCGCACGCATCACCCGCGCTGCCATGCTCGAGGTGTTGCAACAGGACTATATCCGCACCGCCAAGGCGAAGGGCCTCGGGCAGGGCGGCATCCTGTTCATTCACGCGCTGAAGAACGCGGCGGTGCCGATCGTGACCGTGATCGGGATCGGCATTGCGCTGCTGATCGGCGGCGCCGTCGTCACCGAGAGCGTGTTCGCAATTCCCGGCCTCGGCCGGCTCACGATCGACGCGATCCTGCGGCGCGACTATCCCGTCATCCAGGGCATCGTGCTGCTGTTCAGCTTCGTCTACGTGCTCGTCAATCTGATGATCGACCTCATTTACACGCTCGTTGACCCGAGGATCCGCTATTGACCGACACCACCGTCAATCCGCAATCGCTCCCCGCAGGGCTCGTGCTTGCGCCGCAACTGCCGGAGATCCTCCGGCCGGTCAAGATCCGGCGCGGCTTCGTCGGCCTGTTGCGCGGCCATCCCACCGTCGCGATCGGCGGGGCGCTGCTGCTCACCCTGGTCCTGATCGCGATCTTCGCGCCTTATCTCGGAACGGTCGACCCGACCGCGCTCGCGCCCGCCAAGCGCACGCGGGCGCCGTCGGCCGATTTCTGGTTCGGCACCGATGTGCTCGGCCGCGACATCTATTCGCGCGTGCTGTATGGCGCGCGGGTCTCGCTCACCGTCGGCCTGTCGGTCGCGATCTTCGCATCCGCGGCGGGGCTCGCCATCGGCATGGTCTCCGGCTTCATCCGCTGGGCCGACGGCATTTTGATGCGCTTCATGGACGGGCTGATGTCGATCCCGCCGATCCTGCTGGCGATCGCGCTGATGGCCCTGACGCGCGGCAGCGTCGGCAACGTCATCCTCGCCATCACCGTCGCCGAAATTCCGCGTGTCTCGCGCCTCGTCCGCAGCGTGGTGCTGTCGCTGCGCGAGCAGCCCTATGTGGACGCGGCCGTGGCCTGCGGCACGCGCACGCCCATGATCATCCTGCGCCACATCCTGCCGAACACGGTCGCGCCGATGCTGGTGCAGGCGACCTATATCTGCGCCAGTGCCATGATCACGGAGGCGATCCTGTCCTTCATCGGTGCCGGCACGCCGCCGACCATCCCGTCCTGGGGCAACATCATGGCCGAGGGCCGCGCGCTGTGGCAGGTCAAACCCTACATCGTGTTCTTCCCGGCGGCGTTTCTGTCCGTCACCGTGCTCGCCGTGAACCTCCTCGGCGACGGCCTTCGCGATGCGCTCGACCCGCGCATGGCCAAGAGCCTGTGATGTTGCCTGTGATGTTGCCTGTGATGGATCGGGGCTGACCGCGATGGCGCTGCTCGAAGTCGAGAACCTCCAGACCCATTTCCGCACCCCCAGCGGCGTCAATCGCGCGGTGGACGGCGTGTCCTTCCATGTCAACGAAGGCGAGACACTCGCCATCGTCGGCGAATCCGGCTGCGGCAAGTCGGTGACCTCGATGTCCCTGATGCGGCTGATCCCGGAGCCGCCGGGCAGGATCGCGGGCAGCATTCGCTTTGCGGGCAAGGACCTTCTCAAGCTGTCGGACCGCGAGATGCGCGCGATCCGCGGCAACGACATCTCGATGATCTTCCAGGAGCCGATGACGAGCCTCAACCCGGTCCTCACCGTCGGCCGCCAGATCCGCGAAACCCTGATGATCCATCAGGGCCTCGACAAGGCAGCCGCCGAGGCTCACGCGGTCGAGATGCTGACGCTGGTCGGCATTCCCGAGCCGAAACGCCGCGTGCGCGAATATCCGCACCAGCTCTCCGGCGGCATGCGCCAGCGCGTGATGATCGCCATCGCGCTCGCCTGCAATCCGAAGCTGCTCATTGCGGACGAGCCGACCACCGCGCTCGACGTGACCATTCAGGCGCAGATTCTCAAGCTGATGCTGGATCTGAAGCGCCGGGTCGGCGCGGCCATCATCCTGATCACGCACGATCTCGGCGTCGTCGCCGAGATCGCCGAGCGCGTCATGGTGATGTATGCGGGACGCAAGGTCGAGGAGGCGCCGGTGGCCGAGTTGTTCCGTTCGCCGCGCCATCCCTATACGCAAGGACTGCTGGGTGCCGTGCCGAAGCTAGGCTCCTCGCTCGCGGGGACCGCGACGCGACTTGCGGAGATTCCGGGGCAGGTGCCGGATCTCAGGAAGCCCATCACCGGCTGTGTCTTCGCCGGCCGCTGCGCGCTGGCGACCGATCTCTGCCGGCAATATGCGCCGGGGCTGGAGGAGAAGGGCCCGCACCACGTCGCCGCCTGCCACTACGCCGCCAAGGGGGCGGTCGCGGCATGAGTCCTCCGCTGCTCCAGGTCAACGACCTCAAGAAGCATTTTCCGGTCAAAAAGGGCCTGTTCAACCGCAAGTCCGAATTCGTCTATGCGGTCGACGGCGTGTCGTTCGAGATCGCGCGCGGCGAGACGCTGTCGCTGGTCGGCGAGTCCGGCTGCGGCAAGTCGACCGTCGGCCGCGCCATTCTACGGTTGTTCGACATTACGTCGGGCCAGGTGATCCTCGACGGCCAGCGTATCGACGATGCCGCGCCGAGCACGATGCGCCAGATGCGGCGCCGCGTGCAGGTGGTGTTTCAGGACCCGTTCTCCAGCCTCAATCCGCGCATGCGCGTGCGCGACATCCTGGCCGAGCCGATCCGCAATTTCGGCATCGCCAAATCCGCCGAGGATCTCGAGGTCCGCGTCACCGCGCTGATGGACACCGTGCGCCTGCCGCGCGAGGCGCTCAATCGCAGGCCGCATGAATTCTCCGGCGGCCAGCGGCAGCGCATCGGCATCGCGCGCGCGCTCGCGGCCGAGCCCGAGCTGATCGTCTGCGATGAAGCGGTCTCCGCGCTCGACGTCTCCGTGAAGGCGCAGATCGTCAATCTCCTGCAGGATCTCCAGCGCGAGTTTGGCCTGGCGCTGCTGTTCATCAGCCATGACCTTGCCATCGTCGAGCACATGACCCACCGCGTCGCCGTGATGTATCTCGGCAAGATCGTGGAGGTGGCGCCGCGCCGCGACATCTTTGCGGCTCCCAGGCATCCCTATACCAAGGCGCTGTTGTCTGCCGTGCCGCTGCCCGAACCCGGCGCCCATCGCAATCCGGTCATCCTCAAGGGCGACGTGCCGAGCCCGATCAACCCGCCGAAGGGATGCCGCTTCCATACCCGCTGCCCGCTGGTGTTCGACCGCTGCCGGGTCGAAGAGCCGGTGCTGCGTGCGGCCGGAGCCGAGCAGTGGGTGGCCTGTCATCTCGAAGACGGCGCCACGGTGCCGAGCGGCTAAAACGCGGAATTTGGCGCCGGAAATTCGTCAGCAAAATCAACACCCGTTCTACTGTGCATGGGGTTGTTTTCGCACTTTTGACCAGGCCGCCTCAGCCTTGCCGGCGCAGGAAGCCGGTGATCGTCACCTTTTCCCAGATTCCCGCCTTGGCAAAGGGGTCGGCGCGGTTGAAGGCCTCGACTTCGGAGCGGCCCGGCGCTTCGATCAGGAACAGGCTGCCGATCATGGTCTGGCCGTCGTCGGAGACCAGCGGCCCCGACATCACGATCTTGACGCCGAAGCCCGAGGTGTCGCCGAGGTAAGCCTTGTGGGCATCGTAATTGGCGAGCCGCGTCGGCAGCGCGCCGCTGCGGTCGACGGCGTGAATGGCGAACAGCATGGCAGTCTCCGCTTCTTGACTTTGGTTCTTGGGACGGCCGCCGAGGCGACCGTCCGGATGCGACAGATGGATTACTTGGCGCCGAGCTTGCTGGCGTCCTCGAAGGTCGGGCAGGTCCGTTGCTCCAGCGGCACGTCAAACGGCCGGTAATTGTCCTTGGTGATGACGGTGGGCTTCAGCACGATCTCGGCGATGACGGGCTGATTGCGAAGGCTGCGGATCGCCATCATGGTGCCGAGGCAGCCTTGCGCAAATCCGTTATAGTCGCCGCTGGCGAGCAGCTTGCCGGACTTGATCGCGTCGATCGCCTCCTTGGTGCCGTTGATGCCGATCACCTGGGCCTTCCGGTTCGCACCATCCAGCGCCTCGATCGCGCCGACCGCCATGGCGTCATTGGCGGCAAGCACGCCGTCGATCTGCGAATTCGACTGCATCAAATTCTCCATGACCTGAAGCGCCTGCAGCCGCTGGTAATTGCCGGGCTGCGAGGCCAGCAGCTTGGCGCCGGGGGCCTCCTTCAGCGCGTCGTTGAAGCCGCGGACGCGGTCGACATTGGTCAGCGAACCCTTGACGCCCTCGATGATGACGATGTTGCCCTTGCCGCCCAGCGTCTTCAACAGGAAGCGCGCGGTCTCGAGCCCCAGGCTGTAATCGTCGGCACCGATGAAGGAGAGGAATTTGCCGCCCGCGGAGCGGTCGGTGATGTTGACGACCGGGATCTTGGCCTCGTTGATCTTCTCGACACCCGGCACCATCGCCTTGTAGTCGACCGGCGTGAAGACGATGGCGCTCGGCTTCTTCACCACGACGTCCTCGATCTGGCTGAGCTGCTCGGGGATCGAGTCCGGCTTGGTCGGGATGTATTGCAGCGTCTTGGCGTTTAGCACTTTCGCCATGTTGTCGGCGCCGACCCGCACCGTCTGGAAGAACGGGTTGGTCTGGTTCTTGGTGAAGACGGCGATGGTCTCGCCGTCAGCGCGCGCCTGCGTCGTGAACGCCGTTGCCATCAGCAGCGGTAGCGCCAGATATTTCAGTTTCCGTGTCATGTTGCCTCCATCCCTCATTTTGCTTGTTGGTCGTCTTGAGAACTCATTGCGCGCGGCGGCGCGTCTTCATGTCGAGCCAGACCGCGAGAATGACGATGATGCCGGTGACGAGCGGCTGCCAGTTGGCGCTGACCGACAGCAAATTCATGCCGTTCAGCACCAGCGTCAGGATCAGCGCGCCGATGAAGGTGCCGAACACGGTGCCGACGCCGCCGAACAGCGAGGTGCCGCCGATCAGAACGGCCGCGATCGCGGGCAGCGTCAGGCTCTCGCCGATGTCGGCCTCCGCCGAATTGAGCCGCGACAGGAAGATGATCGAGGCAAGCCCCGCCATGGTGCCTGACACCGCGTAGACCAGCAGCAGGCGCCGTGCGACCGGAATGCCGGAGAGGCGGGCCGCGACCGGGTTGGCGCCGATCGCATAGATCTCCTGGCCCCAGACCGTACGCTGCGCGAAGAACGTCCCGATGCCGAGGAACACCAGCAGCAGATAGACCGGGATCGGCAGGCCGAACAGATAGCCGCTGCCGATCTGGCGGAAGCCGGCCGGGAAGCCGTGCAGCGTCTCGCCCGCCATGTACCAATAGGTGAGACCGTTCAGCACCCAGAGCATGCCGTAGGTGGCGATGAAGGAGGGGATGCGCAGCGCCGTGACCATGACGCCGTTGAGCAGGCCGACGAGGCCGCCGCAGGCAAGCCCGGTGAGGATGCCGAGCGCCGGCGAGCCGGTCTTGTGGATCACGGTGCCGGCGATGCAGGCCGACAGCGCGACATTGGCGCCGACGGAAAGGTCGAGGCCCGCGGTCAGCACCACCAGCGTCAGGCCGGAGGCGATGAAGAAGGTCAGGCTCGCCTGGCGCAGCACGTTGAGGATGTTGCCGAGGCTCAGGAAGGAATCGCTGAGCACGGCGAGCACCGCGCAGATCAAGAGCGCCGCGAGCAGGCGGTAGAATACCTGGATCGCGTCCTGCGACAGGAAGGAGCGGGGCGGCATCAGTGCCTCTTTGGTGATGTCGGTCATGCCCGGCTCCTGAGACCATCGAGGAACAGCGCGACGATGACGAGGACGCCGACGCTTGCGACCTGCACCGAGGACGGCAGCGAGATCAGGTTCAGCCCGTTGCGCAGCACGCCGACGGAGAGCACTCCGAGCAGGGTGCCGAGCAGCCAGCCATTGCCGCGCTCGAACGAGGTGCCGCCGACGGCAACGGCGGCGATGGCGTCGAACTCGAGGCCGAGGCCGGCGGTGGGATGACCGGAATTCATGCGCGCCGTCATCAGCAGGCCCGCGATCCCGGCCATGGCGCCGCCGAGCGCGTAGACCGCGATTAGCAGCTTGTTCGGCGACAGGCCGGCATAGCGCAGCGCCTCGCGATTGCCGCCGAGTGCAAAGATATAGGTGCCGAAACGGGTGTGATAGAGCAGGCCGTGGAAGGCTGCATAGGTGACGAACGCCATCACGATCGGCACGGGGATGCCCAGAAGCGTCGCCGAATAGATGTCGCGGACACTGTGGGGGATGCCGACCACGCTCTGGCCGTCGCTAACGATCAGCGACAGGCCCTGCGCCATGCCAAGCGTGCCCAGCGTCGCGACGAAGGGCGGGATGCCGAGGATGGCGACGAGCCAGCCGTTGGCGACGCCGAAGGCCGTGCCCACGAGCAGGCCGGCGCCCAGGCCCAGCAGCATCGATTTGGTCGCGAGCGACACGATGGCGACGCAGAGCGAGGTCAGCGTCAGCACCGCGCCCATCGACAGGTCGAGCCCCTCGGTCATGATGATCAAGGTCATCGGCAGCGCGAGCATGGTCAGGATGGTCGACTGCACCAGCACGTTGGAGAGATTGGCGACCGACAGGAAGCCGGGCGCGATCACGCTGAACAGCGCGATCAGCAGCACCAGCACGATGGCGACGCCAGGAATCCGTTGCAGCGGATTGGGCACCGAGACGACCGCGGCTTCACGCATGATGCATCCCCAGTCGCACGATGTTCTCCTCGGTGAGCTCGTTGCGGGTCAGATGCCCGGCGATGCGCCCCTCGCGCATCACATAGGCGCGGTCGCAGACATGGCAGATCTCGATCTGCTCGGACGAGATCATCAGCGCTGCCGCGCCCTCGGCGACGAGGCGGTCGATCAGCGCAAAGATCTCGGACTTGGCGCCGATGTCGATGCCCCGCGTCGGCTCGTCGAAGATGAAGAGCTTCGAGCCGGCCGCCAGCCACTTTCCGATCACGACCTTCTGCTGGTTACCGCCGGAGAGCAGGCCGACGGTCTGCCGCGCGCTCGGCGTTGCGATGCGCAGCTGCCGGATCAGGCCGTCGGCGGTGCGCTGGGCCGAGCGCTGGTCGAACAGGCCGCTCGGGAAGAGCTTCTTCAGCGCGGAGACCACGAGGTTGTCGCTCACCGAGCGTAGCAGCGCGAGGCCCTCGCTCTTGCGGCTCTCCGGGATCAGCGCGATGCCGCGGCGGGCGGCGAGATCCGGCTCGCCGGAGATGGCCTTGCCGTCGAAGATGATCTCGCCCGACGTCACGGGATCGGCGCCGAAGATGGCGCGGGCGACCTCGCTGCGGCCGGACCCGACCAGGCCGCACAGGCCGACGATCTCGCCCCGGCGAACCTCGATGTTGATGTCGGAGATGCCGGTCGAGGCGGTTAGTCCCTTGACCTCGAGTAGGAGTTCGCCAGGTTTCTCGGCAAAGTGCCGGGGATAGGTCATGTCGACATTGCGGCCGACCATCATGCGGACGAGCTGGTCCGGCGAGACATCGGCCGGCTTGACGCCGTCGATGCGGCGGCCGTCGCGCAGCACCGTGATGCGGTCGCCGAGCGCGAACACTTCTGCCATGCGATGAGAAATGTAGACGATGGAGACGCCGTCGGCCTTCAGCCGCGCGATCAGCGCGAACAGCAACTCGGTCTCACGGTCGGACAGCGCCGCGGTCGGCTCGTCCATGACGAGGATGCGCGCGTTCTGGCTGATCGCTTTCGCGATCTCGACCATCTGCTGCTGGGCGACGCCGAGCTTGTCGACGGTGGTGGAGGGATCGATATCGAAGCCGATCGTGTCGAGCACGCGCCTGGCGTCGGCCAAAATCCTGCGGCGGTCGATGGTGCCGGGAATGCGGCCCTTCGGCTCGCGTCCCAGGAAGATGTTCTGGGCGATGTCGAGATAGGGGACCAGCGAGAATTCCTGGAAAATCACGGCGATGCCGAGCTTCTGCGCATCGGCGGTCGAGGAGATCGCGACCTTCTCGCCGTTGTAATAGAACTCGCCGGCATCGGCGCGATAGGCGCCGCACAGCACCTTCATCAGGCTCGACTTGCCGGCGCCGTTCTCGCCCAGCAGCATGTGGACTTCGCCGGGGTAGACGGCAAAGGACACGTCATCCAGCGCCTTGACGCCGGGAAATTCCTTGCTGATGCCGCGCAGCTCCAAGAGCGGCGTGGGCGAGGTGACCTCGATCGGCAGCGCGTCGCTCATGGTTTGGCTCCGCCTGCAAAGATCTTTCCGGGGTTCATGAGACCGTTCGGATCGAGCGCGGTCTTGATCGATCGCATCACGTCCACGGCTTCGCCGAGCTCATCAGTGAGATAATCGATCTTGCCGAGTCCAATGCCGTGTTCGCCGGTGCAGGTGCCGTCCATGGCGATGGCGCGGGCGACCATGCGGGCCTGCAGCGCCTTGGCGCCTTCGGTCTCCTCGGGCTTTGTCGGGTCGATCAGGATCAGCATGTGGAAATTGCCGTCGCCGACGTGGCCGACGATCGGCGCCGTAAATCCATGTTCGTCCGCATCGCAGCGGGTCTCGGTCAGGCATTCCGCCAGCCGCGAGATCGGCACGCAGACGTCGGTGATCACGGCGCGCGCGCCGGGCCGCAGGCCGAGGCCGGCATAGAGGGTGTTGTCGCGGGCGTGCCAGAGCCGGCTGCGGTCTTCCTGTGCCTTCGCCCAGGCGAAGCCATGGCCGCCATGGTCGGCGGCAATGGCTTGCGCGGCCTCGGCCTGTTCGGCGACGGACGCTTCGGAGCCATGGAATTCAAAGAACAGGGTCGGCGCCTCGCGGTAGCCGAGCTTGGCGTAGGCGTTGATGCCGCGCATCATGACGTCGTCGAGCAGCTCGACGCGGGCGACGGGAATTGCCGATTGGATGACGGAGATCGCGGTGTCGACGGCATCGTGCAACGTGTCGAAGCTGCACACAGCGGCCGAGATCGCCTGCGGCACCGGGTGCACCTTCAGCGTGATCTCCGTAATGACGCCGAGCGTGCCTTCCGCGCCGACGAACATGCGCGTCAAATCGTAGCCGGCTGCCGATTTGCGGGCGCGCTTCGCGGTGCGGATCACGCGGCCGTCGGCCAGCACCACCTCGAGCGCCATGACATTGTCCTTCATGGTCCCGTAGCGCACCGCCATGGTGCCGGACGCCCGGGTGGACGTCATGCCACCGATCGAGGCGTCGGCGCCGGGATCGATCGGGAAGAACAGGCCGGTGTTGCGCAACGCGGCGTTGAGCTGCTTGCGGGTGATGCCGGGCTGCACCACGACATCCATGTCGCTGTCGTGCACGCTCAGCACCTTGTTCATGCGCGCGAAGTCGAAGCAGACGCCGCCGGCGACGGCCGCCGCATTGCCCTCGAGCGAGGTGCCGGCGCCGAACGGCACGATCGGCATGCCCGCGCTTGCACAGAGCTTGACGATCTCGGCGACCTCCTGCGTGGTTTCCGGGAAGACGACGATGTCGGGCGGCAAATTGCGATAATGCGACTCGCTCTGCCCATGCTGATCGAGCACACCGCGCGCAACGCTCGCGCGCGGGCCGATCATGCCGGTGAGGCATTCGGCCAAGGCGGCACTGTTGACCCGCGGTCCCATCGTCTCTCCCTGTCGTCGTCCTTGTCGCGAACTGTTATCAGTCCGTCGATTCTACGTTCGGCTTACGCCGCTCTTGCGTTGCTCGCGAGCTGCTTCAGGCCGAAGTCGTAATTGAGATGAAAATACTCGTTCTCGACCATGCGACCATCCGGCGCACGGCCGGCGGGCTGACGCACGAATTCGCGGATCAGGCTGTCTTTGACGCCGAACACGACGTCGCTGTCGAGATACTGATCTCCGGCGACGAACACATGCGTCACGAGCTGCTCGAAGCCGGGCGCCGAGATCATGAAGTGCACATGCGCGGGGCGCCAGGGATGGCGGCCCTGGGCCTCCAGCATGTCCCCGACCGGGCCGTCATGCGGAATGGGGTAGGCGGCGGGCTTGATCGACCAGAAATGGAAGCGGCCGTTGGCATCGGTGTGAAAGCGGGCGCGCATCGCGAGATCGCCGATCTGGTCGAGCTGCTGCACGTCGTAATAGCCATCGTCGTCGGAATGCCAGACGTCCACGACGGCGCCGGGGAGCGGCTTGCCGTCGACGGTCGAGACCGAGCCGGTGACCAGCATCGGATCGCCTTCCATCGGGCCGGAGATGTCGGCGCCGCTGTCCTTCTCGGGCGCGGCCTGGACGAAGAACGGCCCGAGCACCGTGGTCTCGGTGGCGCCTTCCGGCACGGGGTGGTTGATCGCATCGACCAGCATGGAGACGCCGAGCGTATCCGACAGCAGGATGAATTCCTGGCGCTTGTCGTCGCACATGTGGCCGGTGCGGGTGAGGAACTCGATGCCGAACTCCCATTCCTTCTGGGTCGGCCGCACCTCGCGGACGAAGGCATGCAGGTGCCGCACCAGCGCCTCGCTGACCTCCTTGATGCGCGGATCGGTTGCGCCTGCGATCCGCTCCAGCACCGCATCCGTGATCGTGGTCTCGTTGAAGTTACGCATGGGGGCTCCGTGGATCAGAGTTTGGGCTCGCCGAGACCGGACAGCCGTTCGAGATGCTTGACGGTCGCGATGAAGTCGGTGTCGCCATCGCCCTGTGCGACCAGCGAGCCGTAGGTCTCGCGTACCTGGGCGGCGAGCTGCAGCGGCACGCCGACGGCATGGCCGGCGCCCAGGATCAGGTCGAGGTCCTTGGCCATCTGCTTGCAGGAGAAGGTGGAATCGAAATCCCGCGTGCGCAGCGGCGCGGTCTTGTACTTCACCATCGGCGAGGCCACCGCGCTGTCGTCGAGCACCTTCAGGATGTCCTGCCAGGCGATGCCGCCCTTGCGCGCCAGCGCCAGGCTCTCCGCCATCATCGCGGCCGACACCGCGATCATCAGGTTCACGGAGAGCTTTGCGTAGCGCGCTTCCTCGGCCGGACCGAGATAGGTCTGCGCGCGGGTGAAGGTTGCGAACAGCGGCTTTGCGTTCTCGAATGCGTCCTTCGGTCCCGAGACGAAGCAGGTCAGGGCGCCGGTGTGAACGATACTGGCGTTGCCGGAGACCGGCGAACGCAGATAGGCGATGCCGCGGGCCTTGGTGGCGGCGGCGATTTCAGTGGAAGCCTCGACGCTCACGGTGCTGGTCTCGATCAAGATGGCTCCGGGCGCCATCGCGCCGATCAAGCCGGCGGGGCCGAGCAGCGCGCCACGCAAGGCCGTGTCATCGGGCAGGGAGGTGATGATCGCGGCCTTGCCGCTGACGGCCTCGGCCGGTGAGGCGGCGATCGCAATGCCTTGCGCGCGTGCCTCGCTGATCCGCGCCGCGCTCTGATCGAAGGCGGTTACGGCATAACCGGCCTTGGCAACGAGCACGGACATCGGCAGCCCCATCTTGCCGATCCCGATGAACGCAATGTTTTTCGAAGCGTCTGTCATTATTCTTGTCCATTGGCGCCTTCAGGCGGCGCGTCCTTGTCGTTCGATGTCCTGCACCAGCCGGCGCCCCGATCGGGCCAGCAGTTCTTTCTTCGTCTCCAGGTCGTCGGCCAGCAGCCGTCCGCTCCGCTTCTTCCAGACGCCGCCGATCATGACGGCCTCTATATTGGCGAGGCTCGTCTGCATCACCACGGTCGCGACGGGATCGTGCACCGGATGCAGATTGAGATCGGAAGCGTTGATGATGACGAGGTCGGCCAGCTTCCCGGGCGTCAGTGATCCGATCTGATGCTCGCGGCCAAGCATGCGGGCGCCTTCCGTCGTCAGCCAGCGCAGCGCCTCCCGGACGGGAATCGTGGTCGTCGCCGGGATGGTGCCGCTCGATTTGCGCGACTCGGCATTGTCGAGCGCCCGCTGCATCGAGAGCGCGACGCGCGCAACGGAGAGGAGATCGCCGGCCAATACGGATTCGAGATCGACGCCGATCGTCGGCCGCACGCCGCGCTCGAGCAGCCGTCCGGTGATCGGAAAGCCGTGGCCCTGGATCATCTCGTTCTCGGGCGTGACCGAGAAGGACACACCGAGATCGACCATCCGGTCGATCAGATCGTCAGGCAGGTCGTTGCCATGGACGATGTTGATGCCGGGACCGACGAGGCCGGCCTCGATCAGCTTCTCCCAGCCGCCGGGCGTTTTCGCCGGACCGCCGCCCTGATGCATGGAGGCGATCAGGTTCAGCTCACGCGCCAGGCGAAAATCCTGCATGGCGACGTCGAGCGTCGAATAATGCGGGCCGAGGATGGCGAGGCCCAGCGTGACCAGGCCGTCGCGGTCGGCGAGGGGGCCGGCGAGCAGCCGCTCGACCTCGCGGCGCGGATGCGGCACTTCCGAGAAATGCGGCTCGCCCGGCTTCGGCTCTGGTTTGGGCGAGCCGTGGAAGAACGCTGCGCGAATGCCGCTCTCGATCAGGCCGCGCACGGCAGCGTCGGTATGATCGGGCGTCGGATTGTTGTGGCACCAGTCGACCAGCGTGGTGACGCCGTGGTTGATCTGGTTCAGCGCGCCGACGAGCGTTGCGATGTAGATGTCATCGGGCCGGAACACGGTCGCAAGGCCGGCATGCATGCGGCGGAAATATTCCAGAAGCGTCCAGTTCGCGGCAAAGCCGCGCAGGCCCGTCTGCCAGGTGTGCATGTGCGCGTTGATCAGACCGGGGATGACGATGCGGCCGTTTCCGTCGACGATCTCGGTGTCGGCCGCGACGTCGATCGACGGGCGCAGATCGGCGATACGGTTGCCCTCGACCAGCACGTCGCAGGTCGCGAGATCGCCGATCGTGTCATCCATACTGATGACGGTCGCGGATCTGATCAGCGTGCGCCGCATCGCTTCACGCCGCCGCTTTGATGGTGCCCGGCGGCTCGCCGGCCCAGGCGCGTGCGATCAGGTCGCGGATGGCGTTGCGGTCGAGCGGCCGCGGATTCCAGTACGCATTGGTCACCGCGAGATCGGCGGCCTTGTCGATACCGCTCTCGGGCATGCCGACCTCGCGCAGCGCCAGCTTTGCGCCCAGCCGCTTTGCAAGGTCATAAAGTCCTTGCGATGCATCGGCAGCGCCGATCGCGCGCGAAATGCGCGTCATCGCGTCGGGCACATCAGGCGCGTTGTAGGCGAGCGCATGGGGCAGCACGATGGTGTGTGTTTCGGCGTGAGGCAGATCAAAAGTGCCGCCGAGCGTGTGGCAAAGCTTGTGATGCAGCGCCATGCCGACGGTGCCGAGGCAGACGCCGCACAGCCAGGCGCCATAGAGCGCTTCGGTGCGGGCCTCGCGGTCGTCGCTTTTCGCGGCAATCGCGGGCAGGGCGCGGGCGAGCGCGCGGATGCCCTCTTCGGCCATCAGCGATGTGACGGGATTTGTGTCGCGCGCATAGAGTGCCTCGACCGCATGGGCGATCGCATTGATGCCGGAGGTCGCGGCCATGCTCGCCGGCAGTGTCAGCGTGAGATCGACGTCGTAGATCACGGTCTCCGGTAATATCGCCGCGTCGCGCACCGTGGTCTTCAGGCCGTTGTCGGTCTGGCCGACGATCGGCGTCATCTCCGAGCCGGCATAGGTGGTGGGAATGCAGAGCTGGTTGATTCCGGTGCGCAAGGCCAGCGCCTTGCCGAGGCCGGTGGTCGAGCCGCCGCCGAGCGCCACGACGCAGTCGGCCTCGCAGGCCTTCATCGCCGCGAGCGCACGCTCGGTGACCTCGATGGGCGTGTGCATGGTGGCACCGGGAAAGATGCCGGCATAGAGCGGGCCCAGCGCAGTTCCGAGACTTTTGCCTTGCGCCTCCTGCTGCGGCGTCGTCAGCACCAGCGCGCGCGTGCCGCCGAGCCGCTCGACCTCGACCCTTGCCGCAGCCAAGGTTCCGCTGCCGAACACGACCCGGCAGGGCAGGTTTTCAAAGGTGAACGAACCGATCATGCGCCGGTCTCTTTGATGGGATAATCGACCTGGAAGCGTCCGATCCGCAAGTCGCCAAGCGCCTCACGGACGCGCAGATGTTCCGGATGGTTGGCATAGGCGCTGAGCGCGGCCTGGTCGGTGAATTCGGAGAACAGGACCACGTCGCAGGCATAGTCGACGGCACTGACGTCCATGCCGACCTCGATATGGGTGAGGCCGTCGATCCGGCCCTTGAGGCCCTCGAACAGGGTTTTGACCTTCAGCCGGGCGGCGGAACGCTCGTCGGGAGTCTCCCCGCGCAGCCGCCACATCACGATGTGCCTGATCGGGCCCGACATTTCCTGATTTCCTCGCCTGCCATTGTGCTTTGTTGGCGCTATTTTGCCTTGCAGAAATCGGAAATAAAGGCCAAATTTTGTAAGTCTCTTTTCCTCATATCGGAACAATGGACCGGCTGCTCCAACTCGAAGTCTTCTCCAAAACCGCCGAGCTCGGCAGCCTGTCCAAGGCCGCCGAAACCCTGCGGATGTCGAACGCGGCGGCCAGCCGTCATCTCAGCGCGCTCGAGGAGCGGCTCGCGGTCCGGCTGATCGAGCGCAACACGCGCCGGCAATGGCTGACCGAAGCAGGGCAGGAGCTCCTGCAACGCTGCAGCACGCTCTTGAATGAACTCGCCGAGGCCGAGGACGCGGTCTCCGATCGCGCGCTGTCGCCGAAGGGCATGTTGCGCGTGACGTCATCGCTGTCCTTCGCGATGATCTACCTCGCGCCGATGCTGCCCGCCTTCCGCGCGCTCTATCCCGATCTCAGTGTGCAGATCATCAGCGCAAATCGCTATCTGGACTTCATCGAGGCCGGTATCGATGTTGCGATCCGCACGCGCGAGCACGAGCCGGATTCCAACATCATCGTCCGTCGCATCGGCCAGATGCACCGCGTGCTCGCAGCAGCTCCGTCCTATCTGGAGAAGCACGGCCGGCCGGAGCATCCCGCCGATCTCGCCCGCCACGACATGCTGATCTACAATCTCGCCAACGATCCCTATTCGCTGCGGCTGAGCCAGGGCAGCACGACGCAGACGGTCCGGATCGCACCGACGCTCGACAGCAATGACGGCCAGATCATCTGTGGTGCAGCGCGCGCAGGCCTCGGCATCCTGATCCAGCCGCTCTACATCGTGCAGGGCGATATCGCGGCCGGCCGGCTGGTGCCCGTCCTGACCGGCTGGGAGCTGCCGCTGCTCACCATGAACATCGCCTATCAAAACCGCGTCAGGCTGCCCGCCAAGATCAGGGTCTTCTCCGACTTCCTGGTCAGCTATATTCGCGAGCGTTCGGAGCCGGGGATCTGGATCGATACGGCGAAATGAGCGGGAACGATCATGTATCTCGGCCGCTGCTACGGCCGCGCCGATCGGCTGTCCGAGCGCGCGAGATCGCCTCTTGTGCTAGCTTCGCGCAACCTCGATCGATCGAATCGGAAGCAGACCTCGTGAAAGCCAAAACACCGGGCACCGCATCCGGCACCGCGTGGCGGCATGCCAATATCGGTCGCCTGCTCAACAACGCCGTGCGGCGCTTCGAACGCCGTGTGCTCGAATTGATGAGCGAGAAGGGGCACGACGAGACTCGCATCGCCCATGTCAGCCTGACCCGCAATCTCGACGTGGAGGGGACGCGGCTCACCGAGCTCGCCCGTCGCGCCTGCATGAGCAAGCAGGCGATGGGCGAGCTGGTCGATCAATGCGCCGAACTCGGTCTCGTCGATCGCATCGCCGATCCGACCGACCGGCGCGCGCGCATCGTCATGTTCACACCGGCCGGGCGCAAATGGCTGGATGCGTTCCGCGATGCCGTCGACATCGCCGAGCAGGAGATGCGCGCTGAGCTCGGCAAGCCCACCATGGACGCGATTCTGAAGGGGCTCGCAGTTTATGGCGAGAGGTTCGACGCGCTCGAGGAGGTCAATTAGTCAGGCGACTTGACGGTATCGTCAGGCTTCCTTACCATGTAGGATAATGCTGGTAGGGAGAAGCGTCTTGGAAACACGTCTGACGGCCGCGGTGCTCATCGCGGGCGGGGGGCCCTGCGGGCTGATGCTGGCCAACGAGCTCGGCCGCCGCGGCGTGTCCGCGATCCTGGTCGACGAAAAGCCGGGGACCGCGTTCAATCCGCAAGCCAATGCGACGCAGGCGCGCTCGATGGAGCACTATCGGCGGCTGGGTTTTGCCGACGAGATCAGGCGCGAAGGTCTGCCCGCCGACTATCCGACCGACGTTGCGTATTTCACGCGCTACACTGCTTACGAGCTGGCGCGCTTCGCCTTGCCGTCATCGTCACGCGCAGGCGAGCTCATCAAGGGCATGTCGGGCTCCTGGAGCGCGGCGGAGCTGCCGCATCGGGTGTCGCAGAAATATGTCGAGGCGGTGCTTCGCCGTCATGCCGAACGGCTCCCCGGCATCAAGCTGCACTATGGCCACCGGCTGGTCGGCTACGTCGAAAGCGATGACGACATCGTCGGCGAGATCGAAGGTCTCGATGACGGCAGCCGCCTTCGGGTCCATGTCGACTTCCTCGTCGGAGCGGACGGACCGCGCTCGCAAGTCCGCCAGTCGCTCGGCATCGTCTATGGCGGCGAGACCGGGACGCAGCGTGATTTCATGGGCGGCCGCATGCTGGCCGTCTATCTCCGCTCGCCGGAGTTCTACGCGAGCATCCCGCACGCCAAGGCGTGGATGTACAATTGCTTCAACGGCGACCGTCGCGCCTTCATGGCGTCCGTGAACGGGCGCGACGAATTTGCATTTCATACCCAGCTTCGGCAAGGCGAGGACGAGAGCGCGATCACGGTCAACGAAGCCAGGGCCGCGTTCCAGCGAGCCTGCGGCGCGCCGATCGACTGCGAGGTGCTGTCCTTCCTGACCTGGACCGCGGGTCACGCGCTGGTTGCGAACGGCATGCAACGGGGCAGGGTGTTCCTCGGCGGTGACGCGGCGCATCTGTTCACGCCGACCGGCGGGCTCGGCTACAACACCGCGATCGAGGATGCCGTTAATCTCGGCTGGAAGCTCGCAAGCGTCGTCAAGGGCGTCAGCCCGGCGTCGCTGCTCGACACTTACGAGGTCGAGCGGCGTCCGGTGGCACTGCGCAACACCGACTATGCCCGGCGCTTTGCGGACTCCCTCGGTCTCTTCGCACCGGCGCCTGACATCGAGGACGCCACGGACGAGGGCGAGGTGGCGCGGCGGAGCGCGGGCGCCTATCTCGAGCAACACGCCCGTGCCGAGTTCAACATCCCCGGCGTCACCTTTGGCGGGCGCTACGACGGCTCGCCGATCATCGTCTCTGATGGCAGCGAGCCGCCGCCCGATGCCGCGAATGTTTACGTTCCCAGCGCCTGTCCCGGCGGCCGGGCGCCGCATGCGTGGCTGGATGACGGCGCGTCCTTGTACGACATGTTCGGATTCGAATGGACGCTGCTGCAGTTTGGCGAGATCGCTTCTGCTGTCGTCGCTGACGCCGTCCGTGCGCTCGGGGTCGAGGTAAGGCTCGTCACGCTGCCGGCATCCCTGCGCGACCTCTACGAGGCGGACCTTGCCTTGATACGTCCCGACCAGATCGTGGCGTGGCGCGGCAGCACCTCACAGGCGGGTGCGATCGGACGCGTGCTTGCCCGCGCACTCGGATGGCGCGACGGCGCGCGGTTGACGGAGAGTCTGAGCTAGCCGCGCTAGCGGGCGGTACTCGGGCTGGTTCGTGGCGATGCCACGGTCGACGGAAATCTGCTCGTGAGTGCGCGGGTCTTGGGTTGCACATGCGATCCGTCGATCACCTCGAGCCGGCCGCAACGGTTCAGGGTGTGGAGCTTCCTGCCGGGCCATGCCGGTCCGGGCTTCAGGGAATGGCGGACGATCTGCTTGAATGCCGTCGGCGACAGTTCGACCACCTCCGCCAGTGCGAGCGCCGCGCCGTATCCGTCGGTGCAGTTCTGAACCGGGCGCCACAGCGTGTCGTTGATCGTGACGAAATTCCCTGCTGGCCGCGTGCTCGCACGGTCGATCAGCACAGGATTGCTGGCGTGCGGCAGCCAGGGGCCCAGGAGGTGATCGCCGTAATAGATCGCCAGCGAATCCGAATAGCCGCCGGTTCCGTCGCGCCAGGCTCCGAACAGATAGTGCAGGCCGTTGTGCCGCGTGATCGTGACGTCGGCCAGCTCGAGGCCTGACAGCAGCGTCGCGTGCCGTTCCCATTTGTCCGGGAACCGGACGCATTTGTACAGCGCGACGTCCCCGTGGAGCGAGCTCTCCGGGATCATCCAGAGCTCGCCGCCGTCTTCGATCAGAAACGGATAGGAGAGGTGCCAGGGCTCCTCCAACACCGGCAAGACCTCGCCGACCGGTCCACTGTCAGCGAACTCGATCGCGGAAATGATGCCTTTTCCGACGCGGTGGTCGAGATCCTCGAAGAAGACGAAAGTTCGTCCCTGCCAAGTGATGGGAAAGGGATCGGCGTAGAAGTGGTTTCCAGGATCTCCCAGAACGTTCCAGCCTGGACCTGATAGATCTCCGGTCTGCCAGACGCCCGCGCCGTCATTGAAGCGCCATCCGACATGCCAATGCGGAGCATGGCAGCAGAGGCGATAGATCTCCTTGGCAATCGAGACGGCAAGGCCGCGCACGACGTAGCCAGCAGGGCCTCGGCGCGGGATGGTCGCGGCCGGACGCGCCAGTTGCGGCAGCAACCGCGGCCTTCCCGAGGCGATCGCCGCGACCATGGTCAGGGTTCGCGCCATGACGGTTTCCAGCGCGCCGCTCAGGCCGGCGGCGATCTCGCCGGAGGGATGACCGCGATCGAGGACGGAACCGTCGACCTCGTTGACGATGTCGATCACGGGCAAGTCGCCGGCCAGGATGGCGGCGAGCGCGGCGTTTTCGCCGGCGACGCCATTGAACAGCGGACGGAGATACAGCCGGGCGGAGCTGTTCGGATCGCGCGCGCCGCCGGTGAAATCGACGATCACATCGGCTGTCTCGGTGCGAGCCTGCGTCGGCGCCGAATGGATGGTCAGCCTGTTGGCGCCGCTGTACTGGCCCTTGTGCAGCACCATACGCTCGAGCTCGAACAGGGCGTCGAGACCTGCGGGCCGCGGCTCGGTCGTCGCCGCCCACGCGACTTGAACCGGAACTTCCCGGCCGTCGATCGATAGCGTCTCGCGGCTCATCCAGCGCCGCGCGTACTCACGTTCACAGCGAAACTCGATGATCATGTCGAGCCCATCTATTCCAATCGTGCGGTCAGGTGACTTGGCCGAGAATTCGAACGTATTCCTCCACCATGGCATCTACCGAATAGCGCAACCGCAGGCCTTTGGCGTTTTGTCGCAGCTCGTCGCTCAGATGTTGGTCCGTCAGCAGCCTGGAGACCGCTGCCGTCAGCTTCGCATGATCGGCGGCGTCGACGAAGAGGGCCGTCGGCTTGCCTTCGTAAGACAACACTTCGCGCAAAACAGGAAGATCGGTGACAACCGAGGGAACACCGGCGTTCGCAGCTTCGACCGCGGCCAGGCCGAAAGTCTCGGCCTGGGTCGGGAACACGAACACGTCCAGGCAGGCGAGAAAGTCCGCCATCCGGCTCGGGGGTATTTCTCCGAGCAGATGCAGCCTGTCCGACACCTTCAACTCGTCCGCCAGCTGCCTCAGCCGGGTTTCGTCGGCGCCCTGGCCGGCGAGCGCGAGATGCCAGGACGGTTCATCCGGCAGCAGACGAATTGCTGCATCGAGCCGCTTGTGCGGATGCAGCCTTGCCGCGCAACCAAGCAGGACGCGATCGGGCGGCAGGTCGAATTTTTCTCGCGCAGTCCGCTTCGACAGGATGAGGGCCTTGTCGTCGAAGCCGTGCGGCACATGCACCATGCGCGACCGGTAGGCTGCGGGATAGCCCGAATACTCGCGCTCCATATCGTGCGAATTGAGCGTGATGCGGTCGAAGAAACCGACGCTGCCCATGACGATATCGGCGGTGCGGACCGGCCAGCTCATCGCCAGCGCGGATGACACCTGATTGGCGATGACGGGTGCGCGGCTGACGAGGCGCGTCACGCCGGCGCCGATGACGTTGCCGAAATGCTGGAATGTCAGCACGGCATCGGGCCTGATCGTCCTGACATGATGCCCGAGCGTCCACAGCATCCGCAGCAGCGCCAGCGGATTACCCGGTCGGCTTGGTGCGCAGTAGAGCGTATCGGGCGGCTCGTCGAAGGAGTCCGATTTGCGGAAGAAGAAGAGGTTGGTGACGCGGTAGCCGCGCGCGGTCAGCCCGGCGCCGAGCAGCCTGGAGATCTCCTGCGCGCCGGCGTTCTCGGCCTGGGTTTGCGCGAGAAGAACGTGCAGCCTTCGTCCGCTGCCGTCCGGCCGCGCGGGCGCAGTCGCGGTCGTCTCGCCCAATTCCTTGTTCGGCTGATAGTGGAGCACGGATCCCGACCCGCTAGAGAAACGAAATCTTCACCTTCTTAACACCGTACCTATCATGCAGGCATCATGTGGACACCGGCTAGAAACAAACGGAGTTAATGCAAGGCTCGGCTGTCGACGCTGCTCGCACAGTCATTTCGCTGGTTCCCGCATGATGCGCAAGGCGTGCGTTAACCAATCGGCCTTGCGCGGCTTAGACGCATGGCGATGGGCTGCAGAGCGATGCCGCGATTGCGGTCTATTCACCGGGCTCGGCGCTACGGACTGCATAATTGCCGCGTTTCAAGGCCGTGAAGCGCAGCAGCACGAGGATCGAAGGATCCACCCCTGTCCGCCGGCGGCAGAGGACGTTCAGCGCAATGGTTGCGAGCGCCAGCGACACCGTGGCGGAAATCGCCGCGCCGAGCACGCCGAGCCAGGGAATGAGGACGAGAAATCCAGCGAGCCGCAGCGCGACGTTGGCGGCGACGACGGGAACATAGATCCGTTCGTGGCCGGTCAGTTGCAGGATCGCGGCGGACGGGCCGCCAGCGGCCTGGATGGCCGTTCCGATGGCGAGCACGATCAAGACCGAATGCTGCTCGGTGAAATGAGGTCCGAACAGGTTGAGGAGATAGGGGCCGCCGACCCAGACGGTGGCGAGCCCGGCGGCCACGCAAAGCGCGGTCACTTCCGCCATCAACCGCAACGTTCGCTCGAACTCCAGATGGTTCTTGCTGAAATACAGCGAGGGAAGCCGGCGCGCGCCGAATGTGTACAATGCCGCCGATACCATGGCGAAGATGTTGGCGAGGCGCGAGGCGGCAAAGTAGATGCCGGCCGTCGCTGGATCGAGCATCCAGTAGACGAGGATCACGTCGAAATACTGGTTTGCGACCTCGAGGATGGATGCGAGCCAGAAGTGAAGGGCGCTCGACCGCCAGCGCGACGTTTCGGAATGCGCTGCCGTGCCGCGCAGATCGGGTAGCACGCGTGCGATCGAGATGATCTGCGCCGCGAGGCTGACGGACAGGGCAATCGTCATCACCGCGAACAACTCGGCGGGATCGAGCTGGCGGTGCGTCAGCAGCATGGCGAGCAGGAAAAGGACGACGATGACCCGCCAGAAGAACTCGCGATTTCCCTCGCCCATGAGGATGCTGACCAACGAGCGTGCGACCTGACTGCCGAGCATCACGCCGGCGTTCACCGCCGTGTAGGCCGACACCGCGAGGATCAGCACCCACCAGTCGCCCCTCATGTGCGCCGCGATGGCAATGCCGACGATCACGATCAGCATGGCGACCGAAGTGATCTTGAAGCTCGACAGCAGGACGCCTTTGGTGAGGTCCGGCCGCTCGCCGACCTGATATTCGTTCAGGAAGCGCACCAGCAAGGATTCCTGCCCGACCAGTCCGATGACGGCGGCGATCTGCGCAACCGAAAGCCAGGTCGCAAAGATGCCGAAGCCGTCGGGCGACATCGTTCGCGCCGCCAGCGAGAACAGCGCAAACGCGAGCGCGCCGCTGCCAACCTTGAGGAGGATGGTCCCGACAACACCGCGCGTGACGTCACGCCGCAACAGCTGGAGGATGGATTCGATCATGGAAATCTAAGGAGCTGCTCTCTCCCGAAGAGACATGTTCCGGTACGGACGACAACCTAGCATGCCGAAAAACCCCGAGTGTTAATGGGCGTCGTCCGGGATCCCGCCGGCGGCGACGGCATCGCGGTAATGCCGGTTGCTTCACTGTGGAACATCGTCGTCCCCATTGTCCCAAATAGAGCAAGGCGCGGTTCGGACCGACCGGTCGCGCAGCGCGGCGACGACGGCCGGGAAAGGAGAGATCAGCGGTTCGACTGCGGGACGGCTCGCCGGAATCGGCCGCCACGCCGTCAAAAGCCGCTATTGACGGAGATTCCCCAGCAAGAGACGTGCCGGCCGTCGCTGGGAGGGCCGGCTCTCCCGCTCGTTAACCTCGATATCGAGAAATCATCGCGCTCGACCCCGCGATGCGGGATCAGGCGGGAGAATTGCACGTGCGACTTTAGTTGACCGTGGGAGCCCAGATCATGACGGTGGATAGAACCGTGACCGAACCGAACGCCGCAGCTGAACCTTCGCGTATTGTTGCGGACATCGCGATCGTCGGCGGCGGCCTTGCAGGATCGCTTGCGGCTGCGGTGCTGGCGCGGGCAGGGCATAGCGTCGCCCTGATCGAGAAGCGCGCGGTTCAGCCCGACGAATTCCGGGTCGAAAAGATCGGCGGCCATCAACTGGATTTGTTGCGCAAGTTGGGCTTCTTCAACGCGCTCGAGAATGCCGCTTGTCGGTATGATCAGGTGCTCAACATCCGGGAAGGCAAGGTGGTCGATGTCAGCGTCGGTCAGGCCTATGGGTTTTCCTATGCCGATCTCGTCGCGATGGCGCGCAGCCAGATACCTGCTTCCTCTAGCCCGATCGTCGACGAGGTCACCGCGATCAGCAGCAGCGACGACGTCCAGCATCTCGCGCTGGCCTCGGGGCGGCGCGTGAGCGCGCGCCTCGTCGTGCTCGCGACCGGCATGGCGACGGCTCTCGGCTATAAACTCGGTATCAAGCGGCGGATCTTGGCCGAGCGCCATTCGGTGTCGTTCGGTTTCACGATTGGCCGCCAAGACGGTCGCCCGTTCGATTTCGAGGCGTTGACCTGCTATGGCGAGCGCACGGCCGATGGCATCGACTATCTCAGCCTGTTCCCCGTCCGCGCCGGCATGCGCGCCAATCTCTTCATGTTCCGCGACCCGACCGATCCGATCATGCGCGAGCTGCGTCGCGAGCCGGAAGCGACGCTCTTGCGTCTGCTGCCGGGACTGCGGACCTATCTCGGCGATTTCCGCGTCATCGAAAAGGTCCAGAACTGGGTGATGGATCTGACCGTCGTCGAGGGACATCTCCAGCCGGGCATCGTGCTCATCGGTGATGCCTTCCAGACCAATTGTCCCGCCGCCGGAACGGGCGTCGCGCGCCTGCTGGTGGACGTCGATCGTCTGTGCACCGAATATGCGCCGAAATGGCTCGCGTCGCCCGGGATGGGCCTGGACAAGATCTCGCAGTTCTATTCCGATCGCGACAAGATCGCGGCGGACCAGCAGTCTCTGAAGATGGCGCGATTCCGCCAGGCCCTGACCTCTCGCAACGATATCGGCTGGGATGTCCGGCGTCGGCTGCACTTTCTGCGGCGCAGCCTGGCGCACCGTGTCGATCAGATGCATCCGGGCTGGCTTGGACGCGTCCGCGGCGCGCTGCGCGCCTGAGATGTGCGCGTCTCCGCCGGCCGGCGGATCAGCGCGTGGGCGTGGGGGTGCGGGCGGGCAGGAGCCGCAAATCCGATAGCCGTTTGGCCGCCAGCTTCAGCCACGGCGCCTGCTTCAGCGCAAACAGCGCGATGGTGCCGGCGGTGCTGCCGACCTGCGTGACCGCCCACATCGGCGAAGGCTGCCCGCCGAACAGTTTCTTGTAGGGCTCGTCACCGATGGTGAAGTCGAGCATCTGGTCTCCGCGCTCGATGCAATCGCGCGCCACCTGCTCGAACATCAGCGCGCCCAGGGACTGGCTCTTGTAGCCGGTAATGTCGAAGGCGCTCATGATGATGAGGAAGCTGCCCCGATGGCACAGTCCGAGCACGGCGGCGATCACTTCGCCGTCCATCTTCATGGCGTAGAGGCGCACGAAGCTGCCGAGACCACGGAGCGCCACGTCGGAATAGAAGCCGAAATATTCCGGACGCTGAAGCAGGTCGCCGTCGCCCTGCGCCTGAAAGCGCGGACCGCGAAACTTCTTCATCACTTCCAGCGCTTCGAGCACAGAGGTGCTGTCGCTGCAGCATGAAAAGCTCAACTCGCCCTTCTTCTGGAGCTGGCGATATTTCTTTGCGAGCTCCTTCTGATAGGAGCGGTCGATCGCGCTGGCCCGCCATTGCTCGAATGGCGCCACGAGCACCGTCGCGTAGGCATTGGTGTCCATCGAGACGCGACGGGATGCCGCCAGGAGGTTTTCGATCGGCAGCCGCGCATCGGGCAGCTTGGTCATGCGCAACAGATCGAAAGGGCGAACAAGGCGCTGAATCTGCGCACATGCCGCCGCGTCGTCGAGCAGTTGCGAAAACACCTCCGGGCTGCAAACCGGTGCCAGATAATCGGAGACGCGCAGGTCGGCGAACTCGACCGTTCGGATCGGGCCGCGTCGGATCCGGAGCAGGGGCAGCACCATCGCGAGGACCCCGGTCGCGTGGTGTCGGACCACGACGACGAGAGGCGTTGCGCCGGCATTCGCGGCGAGCCGGGCATAGAGGCTGTGCAGCCAGATCGGATGCTGAAACGCGGTGGCTGCCGAGCGGTCAAACAGCTCGGCATATTCCGGAGACAGAAAGTCGAACGATGGCTCGATGCCGATGTCGAACGTGTTGCTGGGCTTGTTCATGCGCAATCAGGGAAACCGGACAATTCGCGAAGATCGATTGAGCCGTAGCTGCGCTTTATAGCAGGGTGGTTTCGGGCTAGACACCGGCGGCGTGCGATTTGCATTAATGTGATCAATCGCGTTGGTATCGTTACCAAATCTTTAAGTCCCGGAGCCGCCTGGCCTCCTCATTCGTGTAGCACGCTCACCACGGTCCCGAATTCGCAGCCAATGACGCTCATCTCGCGACGAGAACTGCTTGATAAGGCGGCCCGGATAGCGGCGCTCGCCGCCTGGCCCGGTGGCGCAGTCGCCGACGATTACCCTGTCCGGGCCATCCGGCTGGTTATTCCCTATACGGCCGGCGCCGCAGGCGATCAGATTGGCCGTCCCTGGGCCGACAGGGTCGCCCCGCTGCTGGGGCCGATCTACGTCGAGAACATCGGCGGCGCGGGAGGCGCGATCGGCTCCGCCGCGGTGGCGCAGAGTGCGCCCGACGGCTATTCGCTTCTGCTCGGGAATGGCAGCACGCAGGTGATGATCCCGTTGTCCTCGGCGCAGCCGGCCTATGACGGGGTTCGTGACTTCCGCGCCATCTACCGGCTGATCACCAGCACGCTGGCATTCGCGGTTCATCCGTCCTTGCCGGTCAAGGACCTGAAGCAGCTGATAGCTTTCGCCAGGGCCAATCCGGGCAAGTTGTCCTACGGCACTCCGGGCGTCGGCACCGGCAATCATCTCATCGGAGAGATGTTCAGGCAGCAATCCGGCCTTGCGGCGGATTTCGTCCACGTTCCCTATCGAGGCATGGGGCCCGCGACCAACGACCTGGTGAGTGGACAGATTTCTTCGGTGATCGCCGTGGTGTCGAGCCAGCTCCTGCAACTGCATTCTGCGGGCAAGCTGCGGCTGATCGCGGTGACGAGCGACAGGCGGTTGAGCGGCGCGCCGGAGATTCCGACGGTGATCGAGGAAGGGATGCCGGGCCTCAGATATGCCGGCTGGTTTGGCTTGTTCGCTCCGAGAGCGACCCCGGATACGATCGTGGAGCGGGTCGCCGCGGCGACGCGCACGGCGATGGACGATCCTCATTTGCAGGAAGGCTATCGTTCGCAAGGTCTGGAGCCGGATCTCGATTCGGGCCCCGACAAATTTCAGCGCCTGGTCGAGGACGAACTGGCCCGCCTTACCCCCATCGTCAAGTCGATCGGGCTCAAGCGCGACTGAGGTCGCGCCGGTCACGTGCGAGTTGCGAGCGGCTCCTTGGCGAGACATCGCGCTCGTTGAGCTCCATTGATCTGGATCAATCGTTGCAGTGGTCGCTTGGCCCCGGGTGTGGCGTGCGGAGCAAGGCAGCCGGGGGCAACATGACGTCTGGGTGGTTAGCATGATGCTGCAGTTTCTCGTCGGCACGCTGGTGAGCGTGATCAATATCGGGCTGCACGCGCTCGTGACGGTCGTTGCCGTCGGGATCGCGCGCAGCGCGGGCCTGCGTCATACCAGGCGACCGAGGCTGCACTTGATGGGCGTCATGATCGCAACTGCCGTGGTGTTGAAGCTTGCGCACATGCTGGAAATCCTGACCTGGGCCGCGACCTACGAAATCGTCCAGGCGGCGGCTGCCGGCAGTGACTTGCTTTACTTCGCTTTCGTCAACTACACCACGCTCGGCTACGGCGACATCACGCCGGTCGGCGAATGGCGGCTGATCGGCCCATTGACCGCCATGAATGGCGTCCTGCTGTTCGGCTGGTCCGCCGCCATTCTTTTCGAGGTGCTGCGCAAGACGCTCGAGCATCTCGGACTGACCGAAGCTCCCGGTCCAGGTTCGCGCCAGATATGAAGAGGCTGCGGGGGCAGAGCCCCCGATCGGTGGTCAATCGCGATCGGCGTTCCGTCTAGGATTGAAGATCGAGGCTGGCGAGTTGGCTCCGGTCGAGCAACACGATCTGGCGCTGGGTGTTGCCAATGAAGCCGAGGACGCCGAGCTCGTGCAGGCGCGACAGGGCGCGCGAGACGGTCTCCAGTGTCAGGCCAAGATAGTCGGCGATATCGCGCCGCGACATCGGGAGCGCCATGACGCCCGCCGCCGTCAGCCGCTTGTCCATTTCGAGCAGGAACGCCGCGACCCGCTCCAGGGAGGTCTTGCGGCCGAGCAGCAGCATGTGGTCTTCAGCATGCTGGAGATTGGTCGTGGTCATGCTGAGCAGGTTTTTGGCGACCGTCGCATCGCTTTCGGCTACCGTTTCGAGGCTTTGCCGCTTGATCAGGCGCACCGTGGTATCGACGACCGCTTCCGTCGTAAATCGGTGCTCGTTGCCGTTCTCGAGGCCGAAAATGTCCCCGCTGAGGTGGAATGCGCCGATCTGCCTGCGGCCGTCCGACAGCAGCTTGTAACTTCGGACGGCGCCCGCCTTGACCTGATAGACGTATTCGGCAGGCTCCTTCTCGCCATATATCTCCGTTCCTTTTCTGTAAGAAAATTCGCTTAAACTGACGAGCGCTTTTGAATCGCTGGTCATGCCGAGGTCACGGAGGGAATTGGGGCGCAGCGCGGAATCGGTGGTGATGCGAACAAACATGGCAAAACCCTCAGCTCATCGCCGAATTGGTTCGTCGGACGAAATATCTCCAGCCGGGAATGCGCCGCGCTGTCCCGCTCCCGCCGAGGTTGATCTTCGACCAAGGCGGTATTTCAATCCATTGTCCCGAGGTTCATTGTACCAAGGGACAGTTCGGAGGCTTGAGTGCGTGGAATGAGAAGTCGCCGCCACTGCGGGGATTTTGGCTCATTGCGAGCCGATATTTCGGTCCACAGACTGTTGAAGACGGACTTTTGGAGAGCGGGGGTGTCGATGGCCCTCGCCGGAACCGGGCGAGAGGTTGAAGGTGCCGGGTCTCGTTCACGTGGTCGACGACGACGAGTCCTTTCGGACGGCGATCGAGCGGCGGTTGAAGCTCGCGGGCTATGAGGTCGCGACCTATGCGTCCGCCCTGGAGTTGCTGGAATCCGCGCTGGATGACGAGCAGGCGGGATGCATTCTGCTCGACGTGCGGATCCCGGGATTGAGCGGTCCGGATTTGCAAGCTCGATTGATCGCGTCCGGATCGACCCTGCCGATCATCTTCCTGACCGGGCACGCAGACACGCCGACCACCGTGCGGGCGATCAAGGCGGGAGCGGAAGACTTCCTGACCAAGCCGATATCCTCCGAGCAGTTGATCGATGCCATCGAGCGGGCTCTGGCAGGTCAGCGGGCTGCGCGCGCCCAGCGCAGCAGGCTGGAGACGTTTCGCGCTCATCTGGCTACCCTCACGCAACGCGAGCGGCAGGTGTTCAACCTCATCGTGCGCGGCCGGATCAACAAGCAGATTGCGCATGAGCTCGGGACCACCGAGCGTACCGTGAAGGCACATCGCCACCAGGTCATGGAGAAGATGCAGGTTCATTCACTTGCAGAGCTCGTTTCGATCGCGGAGCGGCTCGGAATGATCGGTGCGAACGAGCATTAGCAATCTTGTCATCGCAAGCCGGTTCTCACGATGTGACTGCCCCAAAGGACAGTATGGAGGCGTGTTGACAGTGCACGCCGCGCCGTGCGCAATGATGCACAGGCCTCGGGTCGACAACGCAGAGCAAGCGTATCCAGTATCCCAATCGTGATCGCAGCTCCCGCGGCTCGCTCATCTTCCGAAAAGGCAGATCGCCTTGCCACTACGCCGGTCCGTTTTTGTCGTCGATGACGATTTGTCCATGCGGACCAGCATGAACAGACTGCTGCGCGGATATGGCTTCGACGTCACACTGTTCGAATCTGCGGGCGCCTTGCTCCGGTACGGCAAGTTCGACACCGCGATCTGCATTGTTCTCGACATCGATCTCGGAGAAAGATCCGGCATCGACGCACGGCGCAGCCTGGCTGAGCAGGGCGTCACCGCACCGGTGATCTACATCACCGGCAACGATAGTCCGGCGAACCGTGCTGCGGCGCTCGGCTCCGGCTGCATCGCTTATCTGACCAAGCCATTTACGGCGCAGTCACTGATCGGGTCCGTCGAACGCGCCCGTATCTCCTGAGGTCATTCAGGTCCTCATTCGTCGATATCTTGCTCCAGCGTCCTGGCCGGCGTTCCCTTATGGACGGAAGCAAATTGCGTCAGGGGAATCGAAGTCGTCATGGCGAGGAGATTCGAATCGACGAGTTCCAGCGTCAGGGTCGTGCCGGACTCCATCTCCTTGATCATCTTCGGCGCGGCCACATCGGCGGCGACGCATAGATTGGTGAGACACCAGGTATAGGGCACGCGGACGGGTGCTCCCTGGTCGACACGCAGCCTGGGTGGCTGCTGCAGGTACATGCCGACGGGCACGAACAGTTGCAGCCGGGTCGTGGCGGCGTCTTCGCGCTCGATCAGATCGACCCGGATGGCCGTCTGTCCGGTCGCGAACTGGCCCGTGATCGAGGTCCGGCAAAGCGTGGGCGCGCCGCCGGCCTTGTAGCAGAGCTTCTGCCAGTTTCCGTAGCTGATGTCCTTGGCTTCACGCTGGCCGCGCGGCACGACTTCAGCCGGCTTTTCGGCCCGGGCGGCTTTCGGGGTGGCGTGTCCCGATGGCGTCACGGTGCCGGCGAGGGCGATGACCAGAAGAGCTGCAAAGCAGTTGCGGGCATTGGGCATGATCGGATCTTTCGGTCGGACAATCACTTCTGCGCGTCGAGGAATTTCGCGACCAGCGGCGACCAGAGCGGGATCGCATCTTTCGACCCGATGAAGAAATGCCCTTCATCGCCAAAGGGCGGCATCAGATGATATTCGGCGCGGCCGCCGGCCGTCGTGAAGGCCGCGTGCATGCGCTTCGACAGATCAGGGCCAAAGAACGTGTCGTTCTCGATGTAGATCCACAGCATCGGCACACGCGAGGTGCGGCCGAAACCCGCGGTGGCCTCCACCAGTCTGTCAGGCGCGCAGTTGTTGTTCGGTTTGCCGCCGACGCGGCCACCGCGGCCCGCAGCAAAGGCGATGATCGCTCTGACTTGCGGCGGGTTCAGGCTCGACAGGGCGATCGAGGCCCAGCCGCCGGCGGACTGCCCGACCACGATCACGTCCTTGGGGACGATGCGCTTCTCGGCGGCCAGATAGTCGATGATCGCAAGGTCGGTCTTGGCGACCGCAAGGCCGGCGTCGCGGAAGTTGGGATTGCCGCACCTGCCGATCTTGGAGAAGAACGGCCCGTAGACCGCGCGCTCGGGAATGTCGATGGCGGCTGCGCCATAGCCGGTGCCGACCGGCGCTACCACGAGGTAGCCGCGCCTTGCGAACCATTGGGCGGCGTCGCGGAATTCGACCAGCGGAAAGAAGCTGCGGTCTGTCGGATTGAGCGAGACGCCGTGGTTCATGATCACGAGCGGGAAGGGGCCGTCGCCGACCGGGCGCACCAGATAGGCGAACATCGGCAGCGCGAGCGGCAGCGCCCAGACTTCCTCCCGGATGCGGACGTCGTCTCCGGCGCGCGCGGCCGGAGTGAAAATGGCCCAGGCGAACAGCAGGGCAGCGACGTAACTCAGCGGCGATCTGGCCGGCTGCGCCATCACTGAACTCCATCATCCGCTATAGGTCGCAGCGACGATGATCGGCCCGAGCACGGTCAGCAGCACATTCCCGACCGCGTAGGGGACGGCGACGCCGAGGACGGGCGTCTGGCTCTCGGCGACCTCGCACGCACCGGTCACCGCGGCATCGACCGTCATGGCACCGGCCAATGCGCCGCAGGCAATGACCGGATTCATGCGCAGCACGTGGTGGGCAAACAGCGTTGCGACGACCAGCGGCACGATGGTGATGACGAGGCCCATGCCGACCAGAAGCAACCCGTGCGCCTGGATCGCAGCCCAGGCGGCGGCGCCATTGCCGAGGCCGATCGCCGCGATGAAGCCGCCGAGCCCGAGATCACTCAGGGTCTGCTGAGCCGCCGGCGGCATTGCCCCCATGATCGGCTTGCGCGACCGCAGCCAGCCGCAGACGAGGCCGGCGATCAGGGCGCCGCCGCCACCGCCGAGCGTCAGGGCAACGCCGCCGACCCTGAAGCTGACCAGCCCCGCGAGCAGGCCGGCCGCGATGCCGGCGGCCAGAAACGCGATGTCGGTGCGATCACCCGAGCGCAGGATCTGACCGATCGACTTTGCCGCACGCTCGATATTGCGCGTGCTGCCGACCAGCGTCATGACGTCCCCGACATAGACCCGCGTGTCCGCGCTCAAGGGCACCTCGCGGCTCATGCGGGTGAGGCCGCGGAGGAAGACGCCGCGGGCGTCGGTGCCGACACGTGCTGCGATGTCCTGGATCGAACGGCCATGGAGATGGCGATTGTCCACGAGCACCTCGATCACGTTGCCCGGGACGGCTTTCAGGATCTCATCCGCGTCGATCTCGGTGCCGATGATCGGCCTGGCGGCGACGATGACGGCGGTTCGGCCGGCGATGACGATGTCGTCGCCGGCTTCCAGCACGGTCTCCAGATGCGGCTCGACGTCGGCGCCCTGGCGGACGATGCGCTCGACGACGGTGCGGCTTCCGATTTCCTCCTCGATCGACTTGACGGTGCGGCCGGCGCCTGCGGTCACCCGATAGGCGCGGGCCTGGAACTTGCGATAGGACAGGTTTTCAGTCTTCGGCGGGTCACCGCCGGCAAGTTCGGTCTCGAGCTTCTTGGCCTCCGCCTTCAGGTCGATCCGCATCAATTTCGGCGCGACGAAGGGCACGAACAACAGCGTCAGGATATAGCCGAGCACGTAAGTTACCGCGTAGCCCGCCGCGATGTTCGCCTCTTGCTGGCTCAGCATATCCTTGGGCAGGCCGAGCTGGGCCAATGCGCCCGACGCCGTTCCGATCACCGAGGATTGCGTCAGCGCGCCGGCCGCAATTCCGGAGGCGGTGCCGGGATCGAGGCTGAAGGCACGGGCGAACAACAGGACGATGACGAGACCCGTGCCGCCCAGCACCAGCGCCACGGCGACCTGGGCCAGCGTGCGGACGCTCAAGGAGGCGAAGAATTCGGGGCCCGACCGATAGCCGATCGTGAAGACGAACAGGCTGAACAGGATCACGCGCAGCAACGCGGGAAATGCGAAATGGCCGAGCTGTCCGAGCAGCACGGACACGATCAGGATGCAGGCGGTGGTCCCGACGGCAAAACCGCGGATCCGGACCCGGCCCAGGATCGTGCCGATGGCGACCGCGATCAGCAGAAAGATTTCCGGAGCAGTGGCGATGATCCACCTGACGGTATCCATGTCGCATCTCCCCCGGCGCGTCGTCACGATCTCATTCGCGAAATCGCGGGGATGCTTGATCCAGATCAAGACTTGCGAGCGACAAGGCACGGCCAATCGGGCGATGCACAGCTCGCGTCAACCGGCATCGTCGACATGAGCGTTCTTGATCTCGCAGCAGGCGCGACCCGTCGTGACGAGACGGTCGAGATCGTCCTGTTGCTCGCTTTCGCCGGCGGCTATATCGACGCCTATACATGGATCATCCACGGCGTGATGGCGAATGCCCAGACCGCCAACCTGATCTTCCTCTGGGTCTATGCGACGGCCGGCAACTGGACCAGGGCTCTTCACTTCGTGCCGCCGCTTCTCGCCTTTACGAGCGGTATCGTGATCGCCGCATGGCTGCGCCGCATTGCGGGCGAGCGGGCCAGCGCAATCAGCACGTTGCTCGAAATTCTGCTGCTGATCGCAATCGGTATCCTGCATAACAGGCTGCCGGATCTGGCCGGAACGCTCGGCATCTCGCTCGTCGCCGCGATGCAGACCGCGATCTTCACCAGGGTCGAAGGCGTTACGTGCAGCACGGTGATGATCACGGGCAACCTGCGCCAGGGGATCGAGACAGTCTTTGTGGCCGCGGCCGGAGCCGCGCCACCCGGGACGCTGCGCCGTTCGAGCATCCTCTTTGCCCTGTGCGCCATGTTCGGCTTCGGCGCGGCGGCGGGTGCCTTCGCCACGCAAGCCATTCCAAGGCTCGCGCTCGGTATTCCAGTGGTGGCGCTGCTGGTCGTCTTGCTGCGCTGCGAAGCCTCGCATCAGAGCGCCGTCCAATGAGCGCGCCGTCGGAACCGGGATGGATGCGTTTCTTGCCGCCGGCCAGCTGGCTTGCCGCCTATCGGCGGGAGTGGCTCTTTTCAGATGCGGTCGCCGGCATCACGCTCGCCGCTTACGCCATCCCGGTCTCGCTCGCTTATGCCGCGATGGCCGGACTGCCGCCTCAGGTTGGCGTTTACGGCTATCTGCTCGGCGGCCTCGGCTACGCGTTGCTGGGAGCCTCGCGGCAACTTGCGATCGGGCCGACCTCGGCGATCTCCCTGATGATTGCGAGCACCGTCGGAGCGCTGGCCGGAGGGGATGCCGTGCGTTATGCGCAGATCGCAAGCCTTGCGGCCTTTGCGGTGGCGGTGCTGTGCCTCATCGCCTGGCTGTTCAAGCTGAGCGTGCTGGTCCGCCTCGTCAGCGACAGCATCCTGGTCGGTTTCAAGGCCGGGGCCGGGCTCACGATCATCATGAGCCAGTTGCCGAGCCTGCTCGGCGTTGCCGGCGGCGGCCACAATTTCTTCGACCGGGCGATCAAGCTGTCCGGCCAGATCGGCGCGACGGACCCGCTCGTGCTCGCCATCGGCGCCGTCGCGCTGTCAATGCTTCTGTTTGGCGAGCGGCTCCTGCCGGGCCGGCCGGTCGGAATCGCGATCGTTGCCCTGGCCATCGCGACAGCGACGCTGCTCGGCCTTCCCGCTCTCGGCGTGCCCGTCACCGGCACGATCCCGCAGGGACTGCCGGCGTTGGCGCTACCGGCCTTCGGCTTGCTGGAGTTCGACGATCTTTTCCCGCTCGCCGCCGGATGTGTGCTGCTGGCCTATATCGAGGGTGTTTCGGCCGCGCGCAGCTTCGCCGCCAAGCACGGCTATTCCCTTGATGTTCGCCAGGAGTTTTTGGGACTGGGAGCCGCGAACCTCGCGGCCGCGCTCGGGCATGGCTATCCCGTCGCCGGCGGCTTGTCGCAATCCGCGGTCAATGACAATGCTGGCGCCCGGACCCCGCTGGCACTGGTGATCTGCTCGGCGGCGCTCGGACTGTGCCTTCTGTTCTTCACGGGGCTGCTCACCAATCTGCCCAAGGCGGTGCTTGCGGCCATCGTCTTTGCCGCCGTCTACAAGCTCGTCGATATCCGTGCGCTCCTGCGGATGTGGCGGGTCAGCCGGATCGATTTCTATGCCGCAGGAATTGCCCTGATTGCCGTGCTGCTGCTCGGAATCCTGCAAGGCGTCCTGCTCGCCTCGATCGCATCGATCCTGTTGCTGCTGGCGCGGGCCTCGCAGCCGCACGTTGCCTTCATCGGCCGTTTGCCCGGCAGCGGCCGTTATTCGGACAGCGCGAGGCACGAAGGGGTCGAACCCCTGACCGGAATCATTGCGTTCCGGCCCGAAGCCTCGCTGCTCTATATCAACGCCGAGACCGTTCTGGACCGGATCCTGGATGCGCTCGCGGCGTCATCGGAGCTTCGGCTGGTGATCTGCGATCTCTCGGCATCGCCCTATATCGACCTCGCCGGAGCGCACATGCTGCACGACCTTCATGACGAGCTTGCCTCGCGGAAGGTCGCGCTCTGCATCGTCGGAGCGCATGCGCAGCTCCGCGATCTCCTGCATGCCGAGGGGCTCGCGGAGAAGACCGATAGCATCCAATGGCTGCGCTCGCTCGACAGCGTGCTCGGCGACGAGCAGGCCGTCACTGGGCACCGAACAGCCTGACGGCTGTGTGCTGCAATGCGAACTGTCGTCTCGGACGATGCTCCCCTGAGAATGAGTCCGACCGTTGACTTGGATCAATGGAGTCGCCGGCCCCGAACCCACGATGACGCATCATTTTTGTCCCAGCGAAGATCAAGAGACCGGCAGGGACAGTCGAGGATCGGGAGAGACACATGGCCAAGGACACGAAGCCCGCGCAAAAGCGCATCGACCAGTTCTTTTCCGGCCCGGGCGCCCGGGCGGACGATTGGCGCGATCTGGTCGAGGCAGCCAAGACCTGGGCCCGGGTCGGCAATCGCGCGGCCTACGATGCGGTGCTGGCCGATCTTTCGATCACGGAAGAATTTCACGGTTATCCCGGGATGCAGCTGATGGCGGCGCTGCGGGAAGCGGCGGCCGCCGGCGACGGCGCGACCTCGTTCGCTCTTGCCACGAGGATTGCCCAGGCGCTGGCCACGCGGTCCTTCCGCCAACATGCCGGCGACTGGAGCGCCAAGGATGACGGTAATGGCGATGCACCCGAGCTGGTGCCGCCGAGTTTCGGCGCGCATACGGCGCGCAGGCCGTACTTCGAGACGCTTGTCGTCACCGGCGTGTCGCCCGGCCAATGGCCCGCCCTTGCGGCCGAATGGCGCAAGCTGCGTCGTCCGGTCGATGCCTTCATCTATGAACCCGTCATCGTCGGTAGCCTGGAGGATGCGTTCTGCGCGACGATGCTCAATCCAAACATCGGGGCCGTCATCATCAACGAGGGCTTCGGCCTGCGTTCGCGGCACAATGCGCCGGTGCTGCGCTCGATCATGGCTACCGCCGGACTCAACGACGAAACCGACGCGTCGGCGCTGCGGCTCGCACAGATCATCAAGCGCATCAGGCCCGAGCTCGATCTCTACATGATCTCGAACCGCGACGTGGAGGAATTGGCCGGCAATCCCGAGGCGGATGTGGTTCGCCGCATCTTCTATTCCGTCGAAGAGCTTCTGGAGCTGCATCTGTCGATCCTCGAAGGCATCCAGGATCGTTACGACACGCCGTTCTTCGACAATCTGAAGAAATACGCCCAGCGGCCGATCGGGACCTTCCACGCGCTGCCGATCGCGCGCGGCAAGTCGATCTTCAAGTCCGACTGGATCCGCGACATGGGCGAGTTCTACGGTCCGAACCTGTTCCTGGCCGAGAGCAGCGCCACCACCGGCGGCCTCGACAGCATGCTCGAGCCGACCGGCAACATCAAGAAGGCGCAGGAGAAGGCGGCGAGGGCGCTCGGCGCCGACCGCGTCTTCTTCGTCACCAACGGCACCTCGACTTCGAACAAGATGGCGGTGCAGGCGCTGCTCGCGCCCGGCGACATCGCGATCGTCGACCGCAACTGCCACAAGTCGCATCATTACGGAATGGTGCTGGCCGGCGCGCAGCCGCTCTATGTCGAGGCGTTCCCGATGACGGAATATTCGATGTACGGCGCGGTGCCGCTCAAGACGATCAAGCAGGCGCTGCTGAACGCAAAGGCGGACGGCCGGCTCGACCGCGTCAAGATGGTCGATCTCACCAATTGCACCTTCGACGGCCACATCTACAACACCCGCCGGGTGATGGAGGAATGTCTCGCCATCAAGCCCGATCTGATCTTCCTGTGGGACGAGGCCTGGTTTGGCTTCGCGCGCTTCTCGCCGTTCCTGCGCCGCCGCACCGGACTTGGCGCCGCCAACGAGATCGAGGCGTGGATGCGTGATCCGAAGTCGGTTGCGGCCTATGAGAAGCAGCAGGCCGAGCTCGGCAAGAATCCGTCCGACGAGGTGCTGCTCAAGACCAGGCTGATCCCGGATCCGCGCCTGATCCGGCTGCGCGTCTACCAGACCAACTCGACCCACAAGTCGATGTCGGCGATCCGCCAGGGCTCGATGCTCTCGGTGAAGGACGTCGAATTCCATACGGTCGAGCAGCAATTCAAGGAGGCCGTGTTCACCCATGCCTCGACCAGCCCGAACCAGCAACTGATCGCCAGCCTCGACATCTCGCGGCGGCAGATGGAGCTGGAGGGCTATGGCCTCGTCGCCAATGCGATCGAGATCGCGTTCGCGATCCGCCAGGCGGTCAACAACAATCCGCTGATCTCGAAATACTTCCGCATCCTCGGTGCCGACGCCATGGTGCCCGCGCAATACCGCCAGAGCGGCTTCACGGACTTTCTCGCTCCCGGCGTCAACTGGGCGAATACGCTCAAGAGCCTGGATGAGGATGAGTTCTGCCTCGACCCGACCCGCATGACGCTGGTGTGCGGCATGGCCGGTTATGACGGCACGCAGTTCAAGGGCATTCTCGCCAACGAGTACAATATTCAGGTCAACAAGACCTCGCGCAACTCCGTCCTGGTCCAGTCCAACATCAACAACACCCGCAGTGACGTCGCGCATCTCGTCCGCGTGCTCGCCGAAATCGCGGGCGAGATCGATCGCGGCCTTGCCCATGGCGGCGCCAATGCCCGCAAGACGTTCGAGGCGCGGGTGACGAGCCTGATGAAGGACGTGCCGGATCTGCCGAACTTCTCGCATTTCCACCCGAGCTTCCGCGGCGATGCCGGCACCAGGACCAACGAAGGCGACATCCGCACCGGCTTCTACGCCGCCTATGACGTCGCCGGCTGCGAGCACATCCGCCTCAACGATCCCGAGATCGATCGGCGATTGAAGGCGGGACCTGAGCTCGTCTCGGCCAACTTCGTGATCCCGTATCCGCCGGGCTTCCCGATCATGGTGCCGGGACAGGTCATCACGCAGGAGACCATCGACTTCATGCGCAAGCTCGATGTGAAGGAGATCCACGGCTACGACGCCAAGGAAGGGTTGAAGCTCGTTCGCACCGAAGCCTTGGCGAAACTCGGCCGGCCGAAACCCGGCGCGCAGCCGAAGCTCAAGGCCGCGTCATAGGCTTGGAGGGGACCAACATGCAGGCGTTTTTCACGTTCCTGCAGCAGAACCCGTATCTGCTGCTGTTCTTCGTCGTCGGTCTCGCCGTCTATATCGGCCGGGCCAGCATCAAGGGTTATGGCCTCGGCATGGTCGCCGGCGCCATCGTGGTCGGCGCGGGCGTTTCCGTCTGGGCATCCAGCTACGGCGTGAAGCTGGAGCTGAACAATTTTGCGAAGAGCCTGTTCTACTATCTCTTCATGTACGGCGTCGGCTTGCGCGTCGGCCCGTCCTTTATCAACAGTTTGAAGGGCGACGGACTGAAGTTCTGCATCCTGGCCTTGGTGTCGAGCGTCCTCGGGCTCGCGCTGGTCGTCATCGGCGCCAAGATGTTCTCGCTTCCGCCCGGTGCGGCCGGCGGCATGCTGGCGGGGTCCCAGACCATGTCGGCGGCGATCGGTTCGGCCGAGCAGGCCGTCACTTCGGGCGTCGTCAAGCTGCCCGAGGGCATGAAGGCTGAGGATGCCTCCGGCATGATCGCGCTGTCCTACGGTATCACCTACATCTGGGGTACCGTCGGCATCATCCTGATCTGCAAATATCTGCCGCGCTGGTGGGGTGTCGATGCGAAGGCGGCGGCCCGGCAGTACGAGCAGGAATTTGGCGTCAGGGATCTCGAGGGTGGCGGTCTCACGGGCTTCCGCCAGTTCGGCCTGCGTGCCTATAGGCTGGAGAATCCGGCAACGGCGGGGATGAGCATCGCCAAGTTCCGGACAATCAACCCGGAATACCGCATCGTCAACGTTTCGCGCGGTGGCGAGGCGCAAGGTGCCGACCCCGAGCTCGTGCTGCAGAGGGGCGACGTCGTCGCACTCGGTGGCTCGACCGAGCATCTCACCGACAAGATGGGTCTGATCGGGCCGGAGGTCGCCGATGCCAAGACGCTCGGCATCCCGATGGACCAGGCGGAGATTCTCGTCACCAACAAGGAGATGGTGGGACGTACGTTCGAGTCCTTCCGCGACACCGCGCTCGCGGGCCAGTTGCAGGTCACCAAGGTCGAACGAGGCGGCGTGCAGATTCCGGCCGGTCTCAAGACCAAGCTGGAGCGGATGGACATCGTCTCCGTGGTCGGCCTGAAGTCTGCGGTCAGCGAGCTCGGCGAGATGTGGGGCCGGATCGCGCGGTCCAACACCTCGACCGATCTGCTGACGCTGGCGGTCGGCATGATCCTCGGCTTCCTGATCGGGAAGATCGAGTTCCCGGCGTTCGGCGCCAAGATCGGCCTCGGCAATGCCGGCGGCCTGCTGCTCTCGGGCGTGATCGTATCCTCGATCGTGTCGCGCCTTCGCTTCTTCGGCAACACGCCGAATGCGGCGCGCAACGTGCTGGAGGATCTCGGCCTCATCGTCTTCGTGGCCATCGTCGGCGTCAATGCCGGCGCCGGACTGCTGGCTCAACTCACCGGCGCGGTCGCTCTGAAGATCTTCCTTGTCGGCTTCATTGCCTGCACGATCCCGCCGTTCATCGTCTGGGCGATCGGCTTCCACGTCTTCAAGATCAATCCGGCGGTGCTGATGGGCGGCGTCGCGGGCGCACGCTCGCATTCCGGTCCGTGCCGCGAAGCTGCGGTCGAAATCCAGAGCTCCGTGCCCTGGATCGGATTCCCGGTCGGCTACGCCGTGTCGGGCATCCTGCTTACCGTGTTCGGCTATTTCGCGATGATTCTTGCGCAATGATCACAAGGGGAAAGTACGTCATGAAGAAACTTGCCACGGGCATTGCGCTGGTTGCCTCGATTGCAGTCCTGACCGGTCTCAGCACGCCGTCGCGCGCCGAGACCGGCCAGGTCGCCGTCGTGTTCACCAAGGGCGGCTTCATTGTCGGCGTCGGTGGTGGAGAGGGCGTTCTGCTCTATCGGGGCAAGAAATATCCCTTCACCGTCTCCGGCATGAGCGTCGGCCTCACGGTCGGGGCGTCGACCACGAAGTTCGTCGGCCGGGCGCTCAATCTGAAGGGGCCTGCATCCATCGAAGGCTCCTACGCCGTGGGCGGAGCGGGCGGGGCGGTCGCCGCGGGCGCCGGTGCCGTCCAGCTGCAGAACGGCAACGGCGTGATCCTCCAGCTCAGCGGTCCGAAGGTCGGTGCGGAAGTGTCGGCGGCCGTCGGTGGCGTCACGATCCGCTTGAAGTGACCCGAGGCGGCGACGGGCTGCGGCAGCGCAGCCCGTTCGCGTTCAATACCGCTCGGCGACGAAGTTCATGCCCTTCAGGCTGGCCTGGTCGTTGTAGCGGCCCTTGTCGGAACGCTTCGGCAGCTTGATCTTGTCCTTCTTGACACGCTTGTAGGGAATGGCGCCAAGAAGGTGGGCGATACAGTTCAACCGGGCCCTCCGCTTGTCGTCGGAGCGGATGATGTACCAGGGCGCCTCCTTCGTGCTCGTTTTCTTCAGCATGAGGTCGCGCGCCCTTGAATAGTCGTACCATCGCCGAAAGGATTCCAGGTCCATCGGACTGAGCTTCCATTGCCGGACGGGATCGTCGATGCGCGCCTTGAAGCGGCGCTCCTGCTCGTCCATCCCGACCTCGAGCCAGATCTTGATCAGGATGATGCCGCCCTCGATAACGTATCTCTCCATCTGCGGACAGAGCTTGAGAAAGCGCTCGTGATCGGCGGGTGTGCAGAAGCCCATGACATATTCGACGCCGGCGCGGTTGTACCAGCTGCGGTCGTAGATCACGATCTCACCGCCGGCCGGAAACTTCTCCATGTAGCGCTGGAAGAAGAGCTGGGTCTTCTCGCGGTCCGACGGGGCGGGAAGGGCGACGACGCGAAACACGCGCGGGCTGACCTTCTCGGTGATGGCCTTGATAGTCCCGCCCTTGCCGGCGGCGTCGCGGCCCTCGAACAGCACGATGACGCGGAGTTTGTTCTCCCGCACGTAGTCCTGGAGATGACAGAGCTCGACCTGAAGCTTCTCCAGCTGCTTCTCGTAATCCTTCCGCTTCATTCGCTCCGCGGGCGCATCCTTGGCCATGCCGTTTCCCCCTGCTGCGCTCAATCGTCCCAGGAAATGGTCACGCCGATATCGCCGGGTACGCCGCCGGGAAAATCGATGACCTGGTAGGCGATGCGATAGCCCCGCGGCTTCAAATAGTCGGTCCAGAGCTGGAAAATCTCCTTGGGAATGCCGGTCAGCGTGGTTTCCCATCCTTTTTCCATCTGATTGATGGCGCGCCCCTTGTCGGTGCAGAGCGAGTTGGGAAAGCGATAGACCAGCACCTCCGTCAAGCCGTTTCGCACCGCACGCTGGATGATGGTCGAGGCGAGCTTGATCTTCTCCTCCTCGCTCTTGCCGGAAGGCTTGCTGAGCCGCTCGATCAGCGCGCGCTTCTCGGCATCGGCCGCGGCGGCGAGGCGGACATACTCTTCGGCCTTCTCGGCCTCCTTGAGGGCGGCTTCCTTCCGAATCTGGGCGGCGTTGGGGATGAGATCGTCGAGGCCGGCCATGGCTGCGGCTCCTGATAGTTATCCAATCAGCATCGAGGAAACGCTAGGTCCGGCCGGGTACATTCTCTTGATTCAAGTCAAGCAATCCGGGAAGCTGCCTGAACAGAGTGACGCAAGTGGACCTGCGCCGACCGGGAGAGACGCTTGAGTGACCAATTGCATCCGATGGCACCGCACCATCTGCCGTTCTATCTGGCGCCGGGGAGCGGGACCGATACGCTGATGGTGGTGATGGGCCTGTTCCTGATCGGCACCGTGCTCTGGGTCGGCACGCTCTACTGGAAACTGCACAGCCTGCCCGAGCGGATGGCACACAAATCGCAAAAGCTGCAATTCGAATTCGTCGCGGTGCTCGGCCTGATTTCGTTGTTTACGCACATGCATATCTTCTGGATTGCAGGTCTGCTGCTCGCGATGATCGACCTTCCGGATTTTGGCACGCCGCTCCGCAGCATTGCCGGGTCCGTCGAGAAGATTGCGGAGGCGACGCCGGCCGCCGATGGAGAGAGTGTCCCGCCCGAAGCCGCGACGCCCGCGGCAGACAAGCCGGCGCCGGCAAAGGAGCACAGCCATGTTTGAGCTGATGTTCTGCTCGCTGCTGACGATCCTGCCCGACTATCTCTATCGCCGATACGCCCAGGGCAAGCGCTTCGGCAAGGAGATCACGTTCTTCTCGATCTGGTACGAGCTGCGCTGGGGCATCACGGGCTGCCTGATGCTGACGGTGTCGCTGATCACCATGATCTTCTACTTCCATCCGGCGACGTCATCGGCGACGCTTTATTTTCGCACGGTGCCGATTCTGCCCGAAGGCTCGGGCCGCGTCGCCGATGTCAAGGTCGGCTTCAGCGCTTCCGTGAAGAAGGGCGATGTCCTGTTCACGCTCGACGCTTCGAAGCAGCAGGCGGCGCTGGAGACCGCCAGGCGGAAGGTCGCTGAGGTCGATGCCGCCATACAGACGGCGCAGGCTGACGTCGTCAAGGCAGAAGCGCAGGTCGGCGAGGCGAAGGCCAATTACCAGCAGGCCAAGGACGAGCTCGAGGTCAAGAGCGAGCTGCAGCGGCGCAATCCCGGCATCGTTCCGCAACGTGATATCGACAAGCTCCAGGTTTTGGTCGAGCAACGTCAGTCGGGGATCGACGCGGCGAATGCCGCCAAGCAATCCGTGTCCATGCAGATCGCCGTCCTGCTGCCGGCGCAGAAGGCGAGCGCCGAGGCCGCGCTCGATCAGGCCCAGGTGGATCTCGACAAGACCGTCGTCCGCGCCGGCGTCGATGGGCGTGTCGAGCAGTTCCTGGTGCGCCCGGGGGACGTCGTCAATCAGCTGATGCGGCCTGCGGGCGTGCTCATTCCGGAGGGAGCCGGTCGCAAGGTGCTCCAGGCCGGGTTCGGCCAGATCGAGGCGCAGGTGATGAAAGAGGGCATGGTCGCGGAAGCGACCTGCATCTCCAAGCCATGGGTCATCATCCCGATGGTGATCACGACCGTGCAGGATTACATCGCAGCCGGGCAATTCCGGTCCGGAGAGCTGCTGGTCGATCCACAGAACGCGGTCCGTCCCGGCGCCATCCTGGTGTTTATGGAGCCGCTTTACAAAGGGGGCCTGGATGGCGTGACCCCCGGCAGCAGCTGCGTCGTCAACGCCTATACGAGCAACCACGAGGAGATCTCGGCCAAGGATACGCCGACCAGCCGGAAGATCGCGCTGCACGTCGTCGACGGTGTCGGCCTCGTTCACGCGCTGCTGCTGCGCATTCAGGCGTTGCTGCTGCCGATCCAGACCCTGGTGCTGAGCGGACATTGAGCGGGTTCGATCGCGTCGTCGGCACTGTCCCGGCAACGCTATTCCCGCTAGATTTGTCCGGAACGCAGCCGTCGGAAGCTGCGGGAGTGGAGCAGAGCGGACGCATGTGCGGTGTTTCGGTCAGGCCCAGGTCAGCTGCGGCCGCACTGGCGTGCATCTGCCTGGTCGTCGCCGCGTGCCTCGCGCCCGGGCGCGCGGAGGCCGTCGGGCGTAGCCTGCGCGGCGAGCTCAAGCGCGTGCTGGTGCTGCACTCCTTCGGCCGCGAGTTTCGCCCCTGGAGCGAGTATGCGCGCGACATCAAGGCCGAGCTTGAGCGGCAATCGCCGTGGCCGCTGGATATCCAGGAGCATGCGCTGCTCACGGCGCGCTTCAACAATCCCGGTCCCGAGGCGCCGTTCGTCGAGTATCTGCAGTCGCTCTACCAAGGGGCGATGCCTGATATCGTCTTGAGCATCGGCGCGCCTGCCGCCCGGTTTGCACAGAGATATCGCGCAAGACTGTTTCCCGATACGCCGCTCGTTCTGGCCGCGGTGGAGCGCCGGCTGATTGATCGCGCCGATCTCGGCGAAAACGACGTCGTCGTGGCGATCCGCAACGATTTCGTCGCCGCATTCGACAACATTCTCCAGGTTCTTCCGGACACCAAATCGGTCGCGATCATCATTGGCGCCTCGCCGCTCGAGAAGTTCTGGGTGGAGGAGGTGAAGCGGGAGCTCAAACCTTTCGCCGGGCGTCTGGAGTTCGTCTGGTATTCGGATTTGTCGTTCGATGACATCCTCAAGCGCGCATCGACGCTTCCGCCACACACCGTGCTGTTCTGGGGCCTGATGTCGGTTGATGCGGCCGGCGTCGTGCATGAGAGCGACATCGCGCTGCGCAGCCTGCATGCGGTCGCGAATGCCCCGATCTTCTCCTATCAGGAGCCGTTTTTCGGGAACGGTACGGTCGGCGGGCCGATGCAGTTGATCAAGGACACGAGTTCGCGGACGGTCAGTGCCGCGATCGGTATTCTCGGCGGCGCGAAACCGGGGAGCATCAAATACGAGCCGATCGGCTTCGCGGCGTCGCGATATGACTGGCGGGAATTGCGGCGCTGGGGCATCAGCGAAAGTCGGCTGCCTCCCGACGCCGAGATCATGTTCCGTGAACCGAATATCTGGGAGCGCTATCGCTGGCAGATGTTGTTGATCACGTCGGTCTTCCTGGTTCAGGCGGGCCTCATCAGCGGGCTGTTGCACGAGCGCAGGGGCCGCCGTTTCGCCGAGATCGAGTCGCGCCAGCGCCTTGCCGAGCTTGCCCACGCCAACCGCTATTCGGCCGTCGGCGAACTGACCACCTCGATCGCCCATGAATTGAACCAGCCGCTCGGCTCGATCCTGACCAACGCCGAAACCGCGGAGCTCATGCTGAGGGCAGCTTCACCCGATATCAAGGAGATCCGGCAGATCCTTGCCGACATCAGGCGCGACGATCAGCGGGCGAGCGAGGTGATCCGCAGGCTGCGCAGCGTTCTGAGGAAGACACCGTTCGAGCTCAAGGACATCGAGCTCAACGACATGGTGCGCGAAGCCATCGGTCTTGTGCAGGCTGTCGCCGATGGGCGCCGGATCACGTTGATCTACGTGGCCGCCGTGACCGACCTGCCGGTCAGAGGCGATCCGATCCAGCTTCAGCAGGTCGTTCTCAACCTGATCATCAACGCGATGGATGCGATCTCCGACGCGGACGCTGCCAAGCGCGAGGTCAGCGTCTCGACCTTGCGCGCCGGCAAGGAGGCCGAGATCAAGGTCGGCGACACGGGACCCGGGATCGATGTCTCCGATCTCGCGAACGTCTTCAATCCGTTCTTCACGACCAAGCCGCAAGGCATGGGCATGGGGCTCGCGATCGTCAAGACCATCATCGAGGCCCATCACGGTTCGATTTCGGCCGCGAACCAGCCCGCGGGCGGGGCGTTGTTCACGATCAGGCTCCCGATCGTCCGCTGACCAGGCCTCGCAGGCCGTGGATGCCGAGCTGGTCGAATGGGGCCTTGCTCCCGCACCGCAGCAGTTGCGATCACCTCGTTTCGTTGATCTCGATCAACAAACCTCCGCGTCCCGGCCCGATCGTCCCACGCTGGAAGTCCGAGGGAGGATGTGATGTTCCGCTGCGGCAAGACCCTGATGGCACTTGCGCTCGTGATGGCGACGTCGGTCGTTGCCACGGCGCAGCCCGCAACCCCGCCCGCGCCAACCGCCGAACTCCTGAAGCCGGAGCAACTGGAGGCCCTGGTCGCGCCGATCGCGCTCTATCCCGACGAACTCCTGGCCAACGTGCTCGCGGCCTCAACCTATCCGCTGGAGGTCGTGCAGGCCGACCGCTGGCTGAAGGAGCGCAAGACTTTAAAGGGTGATGCGCTGAAGACGGAAGTCGAGAAGCAGGCCTGGGACGACAGCGTCAAGGCCCTGGCCAGCACCGCCGATGTGTTGACCATGATGAGCGACCAGCTCGAATGGACCAAGAAGCTCGGCGATGCCTTTCTCGCCCAGCAGCCCGACGTGATGGACGCGATCCAGCGCCTGCGCACCAAGGCCTATGACAACAAGAAGCTGGTCACCACCAAGCAGCAGAAGGTCAGCATGCAGGCGCAGGAGGGCAAGCAGGTCGTCGTGATCCAGCAAGCCAATCCTGCCGAGATGTACGTGCCCTATTACGATCCGGCAACGGTTTACGGCGGCTGGCCTTACGCGGAGTATCCGCCCTATTATTGGGGCTACCCATCCTACATCGGTGCAGGCGTGGTTGCGGCGGGCCTCGCTTTCGGCACCGCCTGGGCCATCGGGCGCTGGGGCAATTACTGGGGCGGCGGCTGCAACTGGGGCAACCGCAACGTCTACGTCAATCATCGCACCACCAACATCGGCAATGGCTGGCAGCACAATCCGGCGCATCGTCAGGGCGTGCGCTACAACAACAGCAACGTTCAACAGCGCTTCGGCAACAACAATCTGAAGGCCGGCGTGTCGGACCGGATGGATTTCCGCGGCCGTGACGGCAACCAGGTGCTGCGTCCCAATCAAGGTGCAGGAGACCGAGCAGGAGATCGGGCAGGCGATCGCGCGGGTGACCGTGCTGGTGATCGTGCGGGTGATCGCGCCGGCAATCGCGGCGATCGTCCGGGTGCAGGAGATCGTCCAAGCGCAGGGACGCGGGACCGGCCGGGCGGCGGTGATCGCGCTGGTGCCGGGGATCGCGCCAAGGGCGGCGGCGATCGCGCCAAGGCGGCGAACCGCGCGGGCGGTGGTGCTGCAGCCAACCGCGGCGGCGGCGGCAATCGCGGCGGCGCGATGAACGTCTCCTCCGGCCGGTCGGCGGCCGCGGCATCTGCACGCGGACGCTCCAGCATGGCGAACATGCCGCGCGGCGGTGGCGGTGGACCAAGCATGGTCGGGCGCGGCGGCGGTGGCGGGATGGCAGCGCGTGGCGGCGGCGGCTTCGGGGGAGGCGGCCGTGGCGGCGGTGGCGGTGGCCGACGTTCCGACATCGCGCTGAAGCATGATGTCGTCCTGCTCGGCCATCTCGCAAGCGGCCTCGGCTATTATCGCTTCAGCTATATCGGCAGCGACAAGGCCTATGTCGGCGTCATGGCGCAGGAGGTCGAGCGGGTGATGCCAGGTGCCGTGACGCGCGGCAGCGATGGCTATCTGCGTGTTGACTACGAGAAACTCGGGCTGACATTCCGCACCTACCGCGACTGGCTCGCCAGCGGCGCGAAGATCCCTGCAGAGGTGACGCCATGACCGGCCTGACATCCATCCGCCGCGCAATGTTGCGGGGTCTCATGGCGCTGGCGCTGCTGGGGTCTGCAGCGCAGGCACAGCAATCCTTCAAGACACCCGAGGACGCGGCCGCGGCACTCGCGGCCGCGGTGAAGAGCGGACCCCGCGATATCCTCAAAGTGCTCGGCGGCGCTGCCGACGACATCGTCTCCTCCGGCGACGAGGTCGCGGACAACGACATCCGCCGCCGCTTCACGTCGATGTACGACGCCAGGCACGGCATCAAGACGGAAGGCAACAAGACCGCAACCCTGATGCTCGGGCCTGACGATTTCCCGTTCCCGATCCCGTTGCTCAACACCAAGGCCGGCTGGGAGTTCGACACCGACGAGGGACGGATCGAGGTGCTGCGCCGTCGCATCGGGCGCAACGAGCTCGATGCGATCCAGACCGCGCTCGCCTATGTCGATGCGCAGAACGAATATGCCGACAAGGATCGCGGCGAGGGCGCGGGCGTCTACGCCCAGCGCATCGTCTCGACGCCCGGCAAGAAGGACGGCCTGTTCTGGCGCGACGACAGCGATCCGAGCCCGCTCGGCGCGCTGGCGGCGGAGGCTTCAAAGGAGGGCTACCGTGCAGGCGATGTCGGACCTTCGCCCTATCACGGCTACTATTTCCACATCCTCAGAGGGCAGGGCTCCGATGCGCCCGGCGGCGCGCTCAACTACGTCGTCAAGGGCAAGATGATCGGCGGGTTCGCGCTGATCGCCTGGCCTGCGGAGTATGGCAATTCCGGGGTGATGACGTTCCTCGTCAACCATGCCGGCACCGTCTATCAAAAGGATCTCGGCAAGCGCACGACCTTCATCGCCGAGCGCACCACGCTGTTCGATCCCGACCAGACCTGGAAGAAGGTCGATGCCGCAAAGCCGTGATCGATGCATGCCGAGCTTTCGCCTGATCGCAATGTTGCTGTTGGCGCTTGGACTGGCTGCGCCGGCGACACCGTCCTTTGCGCAGGCGGCCGGTCACGTCCGCGCCAAGATCGTCAAGGGCGGCCTTCTGGTCGGCGGCGGCGCCGGCAGCGGCGTGCTGACCTATCGCGGTCGGTCCTATCCCTTCAGGATTACGGGCATGAGCTTCGGCATCACGGCCGGTGCAACGGTCGGCCGGCTTGACGGCTGGGCCTCGGGCATCCGGGAGGTCAGCGACTTCGCCGGCACCTACAGCTCCGTCGGCGGCGGCTTCGCTTTGATCGGCGGCGTCAACGGCGTCCATCTGCGCAACGAAAAGGGCGTGACGATCGTGATGCAGGGACCGAAAGCAGGGTTGGAGCTTGCGGCCAATGTCAGTCAGATCACGATCTCGCTGAGGTAGCGCGTCAGCGGCAGTTGTCGCCGCAATATGAGCGACAGCAATGAGATGTCGCGCGGAACGTTCCCGACGCGCGCGGTCTTCCGAATATTCCCGCGACATTTTGACCGCATCGATTTGGAATCATCAAACGCGCATTTGAATCGTTCCGGGCATTCGCCCGTCGATCGCTAATGATCGAGGCATTCTAAGTCTCGGCGCGCGCATTTGCGTTGCCGCCACGATGGCGTCTTCCTAAAGAAGCGATGCAGATCGCTTGTATCCGAATGTTGCTGCCAAGACGAAGGCGGCGAATGCGCGTGCACGTCTGCAGAACAATTGATTGACGGGGCATGTGCCGGCCGGACTCGGATGCGAAGAGCTGCTCTTCGGTCCATGACCGTTGCTGGCCAAGTGCGGAGCTGCGTCACGGCGGCTGCGCGCGATTGGTGAAGGATTTGCTGGGAATGCGACGTACGGGTGGGGTTGGGACGGTGGCGCGCGTAGCAGCGGCGCTGCTGGGTGGAGTGGCGTTGCTCACGTGGTTCGAACTGCCTGCGCGATCCCAGACATCGCAAGGCGGAAGCTCTCTTCCACCGGTGACCGTCGAAGCGCCGGCGAAACAATCGGCCCGCCCTGCGCCGGCCAGGCGAAACGACCCCCGGGTCCGATCGACCGCGCGGCGCGCACCGCAAGCTCCAGCGGTCGCGCTGCAATCGCAGGCCGCTGTCGCTGCGCCATTTGCCGGCGGCCAGGTTGCCCAAGGGGCGCGGCTCGGGCTGCTCGGCAACACCAGCACCATGAAATCGCCGTTCAGCGCGACCAGCTACACCGACAAGTTCGTTCGGGATCAGCAAGCGGCAACGGGCGCTGATGCCTTGATCCTCGATCCCTCCGTGCGAAGCTCCCACCCGACGGGCGGTGTGGTGGATTCCTTCAATATTCGCGGATTTCCCATCAATGAAGGCAACAATGGCGAATTCGCCTTCGAGGGGCTTTACGGAATCGCGCCGACCTATCGCATCTTCACCGATTACGTAGAGCGCATCGAAGTGCTCAAGGGGCCCTCGGCTGCGTTGTCGGGCATGGCACCCAACGGTGGCGTCGGCGGTGTCATCAACGTCGTGCCCAAGCGCGCGGAAGAGGATCTGACCCGTCTGACCGCAAGCTACGGCTCGACGGCGCGCTTCGGCGGTCACTGGGATGTTGCGCGGCGTTACGGCGACGGCAAGGAATGGGGCGTCCGCGCCAGCGGGAGCGTCCGCGATGGCAACACACCCATCGATCGCCAGTCCGAAACGACCGGTGTCGGATCGCTCGCTCTCGATTATCGGGGGGAGCGCTTCAGGTCGTGGCTCTATCTCATCGCGCAGACCGATCGGTTCGACGCGCCGCAACGTCCCTTTCTAATGGCCTCCGGTCTGCAGGTGCCGAAGGCGCCGGACGGCAAGCTGAACGTGACCCAATCCTGGGAATGGTCGCGCATCACCGACCAATCCGCCTTGCTGCGGACCGAGTACGATGTCAGCGACCAGGTGACGCTGTTCGCGGATGTCGGCGGCTCCAAGACCAATGTCGAGCGGTTCTTCGGTCTTCCGACGATCGTCAACACGAGCGGCGACACGACCTCGACGCCCCAGTTCTTCGGCCTCAGCGTCGATCGCACCACCTATGATGGCGGTGTCCGCGCCCGTTTCGACACCGGCTTCGTGCATCACGCTCTCGCCGTCCAGGCCTCGGTCTATCGTGACGCCCTGTACCGGCGGCTGACCAACGGCACCTTGGTCACGTCGAACATCTACAATCCCGCTGTTGCGCCGACTCAGTTCGCCAACGAGATCAGCGGCCGTCCGCGGCTCTCTGACAGCGAGCTCACGGGCCTCTCGATCGCCGACACCTTGTCCGTGCTCGACGAGCGCGTGCTGCTGACCCTCGGTGTCCGGCGCCAGGGCATCGAGGCAAACAACTATCTCTCCAATGTCGGAACGCTGACGTCGTCCTATGACAAGAGTGCGGTGACCCCGGTGGTCGGCCTCGTCGTCCGGCCCCTGGAGAATGTCTCCCTGTACGCGAACTATATCGAAGGCCTTGCCCGGGGCGACGTCGCTCCCCAGGCCGCGTCCAATTTCGGCGAAGTGCTGCAGCCCTACGTGGCCAAACAGTACGAGGCTGGCGTCAAGGTGGATTTCGGCCGGATCGCAACCACTTTCAGCGCCTTCGAGATCTCGAAGGCGAGCGGCGAACTCTCCGCCGGACGCTTCGCTGCGACCGGCGAACAACGCGTCCGCGGGCTGGAGTTCAACGTCTACGGCGAGCTCATGCCGGATGTTCGCATCCTCGGAGGCGTGTCTCTGCTCGACGGCACACTGACGAAGACCGCCGTCGCGGCGAATGTGGGCAACACGCCGATCGGCGTGCCGAACGTACAGGCCAATATTGGCGCGGAGTGGGACCTGCCGTGGATGAGGGACCTCACTTTGAACGGAGCCGTGATCTACACGGGCAGGCAGTTCATCGACGCCGCGAACAAGCAGTCGATACCGGAGTGGACGCGGCTCGACCTCGGCGCGCGCTACACCACGGCGATCAACGGCAAGAAGACGGTTTTCCGCGCCAACATCCAGAATGTGACCGGCGAGAGTTACTGGTCCAGCGTGGCTTCGTTCGGAACGTTCTTCCTGGGGGCGCCGCGCACATATCTCCTGTCGATGACCGTGGACATGTGAACCGCCTCCGTCCGGTCGTGAAGGCGTGATCGTGAGAGCGCCGTTGGCGGCAGCGCGCCCGCCGGCTTCTATCCATGTCGAACCGCAGCAGACGATCTTTTGCAGGGATCCCCGCGGGAGGCGTGTGCGGACCGGTCAACTTGGTCGGCTATGTGGGTCGTTGCCTGCCAATAGAGGCGCAGCATCCCGATTTGGCATTGCTCTCCGCTGAACCAAAAATCTTCCATCAAATCAATTATTTGGCGCCTCTTTCGATTAGCCTGCCGGCCGTAGGGTTGAAATTGGCGCGGCTCTTGCCCTTGTCAGTATGAGGGTTCTTGATAAACATCATACTGTGGGATCGGGTGAATGGAGCAGGCGGTGAGGCGCACTTTGCGGGCGGTCGGATCCGGAACAGTCGTGCTGTTCGGAGGGCTGATCGCCGCCAACATCGCCGCCTGGGCGTGGGCCTTCGCGCTGTTCGGCGACCGGCCGACGGTGCTGGCGACCGCGCTGCTCGCCTGGGTGTTCGGCCTCCGCCACGCCGTCGATGCTGACCACATCGCCGCCATCGACAACGTGGTGCGCAAGTTGATGCAGACGGATGGCGCGCCGCACAGCGTCGGCCTCTATTTCGCGCTCGGCCATTCCACCGTCGTCGTGGTCGCGACCCTGTTGCTTGCGCTCGGCGTGGTCGGCCTTGGCGGCGACAGCCTGCTCAAGGAGATCGGCGGTCTCATCGGCACGTCGGTGTCGGCGCTGTTCCTGCTCGCGATCGCGGCCATCAATCTCGTCATCTTCGCCGGGCTGTGGCGGACGTTTCGCGCGGCGCGGGAGCAGGGCGTTCACGACGCCGAAGGGTTGGAACGGCTGCTTGCCAATCGCGGTTTCCTGGCGCGGCTGCTCGGACCGCTGTTCCGCCTGGTCACCAAACCCTGGCATATGTATCCGCTCGGCCTCCTGTTCGGGCTCGGCTTCGACACGGCGACCGAGATCGGCCTGCTCAGCATCTCCGCTACCGAAGCCGCGCGCGGTGCGTCCGTTGCCGATATCCTGGTTTTCCCCGCGCTGTTCGCCGCCGGCATGGCGCTGATCGACACCGCCGATTCCGCGCTGATGGTGAGCGCGTATCGATGGGCCTTCGTCGATCCCCTGCGCAAGCTCTGGTACAATCTCACGATCACCGGCGCCTCGGTGGCGGTTGCGCTGTTCATCGGCGGTATCGAAGCGCTTGGGCTCGCGGCCGATCGGCTCGGCCTGTCCGGCGGCGTGTGGACGCTGGTCGACGGCCTCAACGAGTCGCTCGCCAATGTTGGCTTTGCCGTGATCGCGCTGTTTGCCATCGCCTGGCTCGTCTCGGTGGTGCTCTATCGCCGCATCTTCGAGGGCAGCCGGCATCGGGCCGCAACGAAAGCTCTGGAATGCGCCGATGCAACCGAAGCGGCGTGAGCCCCGTCGTGGCGGCGGCGCGCTGACGTTGCTCTCGGCCACGGTGTTGCTTGCGGATGACGGCAGCGCTTTCGCGCAAAGCAGCAACACCTCGCGTGATTTGCCGCCGATCGAGATCGGTAGCGGCGAAACCTCAGTGCGCAGGAAGCCGGTCGCATCGCGTCATCAAGGCAAGCCGTCTCCGGTCGGCCGTCGGATCTTCGTGTCGCCAGCGACGGCGCAAGGGGAGGATGTGCGCAGCGTCGCATCGGGTGCGAAGAGCCCGCCCAGCATGGCCAGCGAGATCACGGTCTCGGGCGAACAGCTCAACGCACGCCCGTTCACGCGGCCGGGCGAGGCGCTCGAAGCCGTGCCGGGTCTCATCGTGACGCAGCATTCCGGCGAGGGCAAAGCCAACCAGTATTTTCTGCGCGGCTATAATCTCGACCACGGGACCGACCTTGCGATCACCGTCGACGGCGTTCCCGTCAACATGCGCACGCACGCGCACGGCCAGGGCTATGCCGATCTCAATTGGCTGATCCCGGAAACCATCGCCGCGGTGGATGTGCGCAAGGGTCCGTACTTCGCCGACGAAGGCGATTTCGCCTCGGTCGGGAGCGTCCATATCGGTTTGATCGACCGCACCGGAGGGCTGGCGCAGGTGAGCGTCGGCAGCTTCGGCTACCGCCGCCTGCTCGGCATGGATTCGGCGAAGGTCGGTGACGGTTCGCTGCTCGTTGCCGGCGAGATCGGCACCTACAACGGCCCGTGGGACAATCCGGACAATGTGCGCAAGCTCAACGGTCTCTTGCGCTACAGCCAGGGCACCGCGACCGACGGCGTCTCCATCACCGGCATGGCGTATGCCAACTCTTGGAATTCGACCGACCAGGTGCCGCAGCGCGCGATCGCATCCGGCTTTCTCAGCCGCTTCGGCTCGGAAGATCCAAGCGACGGCGGCAACACCAACCGGTTCGCGCTCTCGGGCCGCGTCGCGCAAAGCGACGATCTCGGTGCGTGGAAAGCCAACGCCTATGTCGTGAAGAGCCAGCTCGACCTCTTCAACAATTTTACCTACTACCTCAGCGATCCCGTGCTCGGCGACCAGTTCCACCAGCACGACGACCGCCTGATGGCGGGCGCCAACATCTCGCGCACGCTGAACGGCTCGTTCGCAGGGTTGCCGATGCAGACGACCTTCGGCCTGCAGTCGCGTTATGACGCGATCGATCTCGCGCTCACCAACACCTTCCGTCGTGGCTTTCTTTCTGGCATCCGCAGCGACAAGGCCGGCGAGGGCAGCGTCGGCCTTTACGCCGAGAATACCGTGCGCTGGACCGATTGGCTCAGGACGACGGTGGGGTGGCGTGGCGACTATTATGCCGCCGACGTCACGTCGCAGTTCAACGCCAACAATTCCGGCCGCGCGGACGCCGCGCTCGGCAGCCCAAAATTCAGGATGGTGCTCGGACCATTCCATCAGACCGAGTTCTTCTTCGGCGCCGGCTACGGCATGCATTCGAACGACGCCCGCGGCGCGACCACGACGGAGGACCCCGGCGATCCCGCAACGCGGCTGACGCCGTCGCCGCTGCTGGTTCGGACCAAGGGGGCGGAGGTCGGCGTGCGCAGCAGGATCGTTCCCGGCCTTGACACCTCGCTCAGCTTCTTCATCCTCGACCAGGACTCCGAGATCCTGTTTGCGGGCGATGCCGGTGACACCTCGGCGACCCGCGCCAGCCGCCGTTACGGCTTCGAATGGACCAACCACTACCGTCCCCGGTCATGGATCGACATCGACGCCGATCTTGCCATGACCCATGCGCGCTTCCGCGGCCATGACAGCGCGCAGGCGGACGTCTATGCTTCGCTCGCTGGCTATCCCGAGGCGCAGCTGGGTAGCGCCCCCGGCAACTACATTCCGAACGCGCCGGCGATGGTGGCATCGGCCGGCGTCACGCTGGGCGAGAAGACAGGCTGGTTCGGAGCTTTGCGCTGGCGCTATCTGGCGTCGAGCCCGCTGACGGAAGACAACGCGTTCCGCTCCGCCGCGACCAGCATCTTCAACGGCCGCCTCGGCTACCGCATCGACAATGGCTGGCGCCTTCAGCTCGACGTGTTGAACCTCCTCAACACCAGGGCGAGCCAGATCACCTATGCCTACGGGTCGATGCTCAGGACCGACACGCTCTATAACCTCTGCACGACAGGCACTGCGCCGACCGCAGTCTGCCAGAATGGCGTGATGGACACCGTGTTGCATCCTGTGGAGCCGCTGACGTTCCGGATCACCATCGCCGGGGCGTTCTAGGTTTACCCGAGCCGCGGGTCGCTGCGGGAATCGCGCGTGGTCGCCTCCTAGGTTTGCAGGAGGCCTGTCCGACAACGGACCGACGATGAGCTGTCCTGCGATCGCGCGGATCCACACGCACGCGCTCGCGGATCGCGTTGGACATGATTCGCCGGTGGCGTCCGCGGCTCGCAGCGTCACGATCCCATCTCGCGTCACCTTGCGCGAAAACGAATCCCGTTAGCGGTGGCGGGCAATTCGTCGCGACCGCGCAAGAGTTTGCGCTTCCACAAAGAGTTTTGGATCGAAATAGGTCGATTGTTGCATCGCGGGTGCTCCGACGTGCAATCGCATCCTGTTGATGGAGAGCCGGCCGAGGCGGACGCTTCGGCGGAATTGATCCAGCTCAAAATATGTCGCGATGAATGATCAATAGTCAGGCAGCAAGATCAAACATCAGGGATGAGACGATGATGGCGCCCACTCCGGTTGATCTTGAGATCGCCGCTGAAATACCGGTTTTCAGCGGGCTTGATCCGCAAGCACTTGCGGTCTTGCTGGGGCCTGCCAGCATCTTCAATCTCCGTCCCGGCCATACGCTGTTTCGCCAGGGCGAGCCGGCCCAGGCTTTCTTTGTCGTCCTGGACGGCTGGATCAAGCTGTACCGCGTCACCCCTGCCGGGGACGAGGCCGTGCTCAACGTCGTCACCAGGGGCGAGAGCCTCGCTGAGGCGGTGACATTTACCTCCGGCCGCTATCCCGCTACCGCCAGTGCCGTCACCTCGGCCCGGGTGATGGTCATTCCGGCTGACCACGTCATCGCCTGCATTCGCCAGATGCCGGATGTTGCGATCGCGATGATCGCTTCGACCTCGCAGCATCTGCACCGCATGGTTCAGCAGATCGAACAATTGATGGCGCAGAGCGCGACGCAGCGTGTGGCCGAGTTTCTCGCCTCGCTGGCGCCGCGGACCAAGGGGCCATGCACGATCACGCTACCTTACGACAAATCGTTGATCGCAGGCAGGCTGGGGCTGAAGCCGGAGTCGCTCTCGCGTGTGTTCGCCAAGTTGCGCACGGTGGGTGTCGACGTGCGCGCCTCCAACGTGGTGGTGCGCGACATGGCCCAGCTCTGCAAGCTCGTGGCCTGCGATCGCATCAGTGCCCGCTGCCCCGTGAAACCCCGGATGATGTGCGCGCAGCCGCCGGCGCCGCGCGCGATCCGACCCGAGGCGAAATCGGTGCCGGCTTGATCCTTCTCCAAAGCCCGGCAAACGCCGGCCTTTCTTTTTTACCCTCCGCGCCGGCCTATCCGCGGCGTAGCCCGACCAGTTTCATTCAAACAGGAGACGATGAAATGAAGCGTGTTTTGATCGCATTTGCAGTCGCCGCGGTCTCGAGCAGCGCAGCTTACGCGCAGGACGTGACGGCGGGCGCCACTGCTTTCAAGAAATGCGCCAGCTGCCACGACGTCGGCGCGACCGCCAAGAACAAGGTTGGGCCGGTGCTCAACGGTCTCGACGGCCGCAAATCGGGATCGGTTGCCGGCTACAATTATTCGGATGCCAACAAGAATTCCGGCATCACCTGGGATGAAGCGAGCTTCCTCGACTACATCAAGGATCCGAAGGCCAAGGTGCCCAACACCAAGATGGCCTTCGCCGGCATCAAGAACGAAGCCGAGGCCAAGAATCTCTGGGCCTTCCTCAAGCAGTACGACGGCGAGGGCAAGACCAAGTAAGCTGACTTGTCCAAACTGAGCGCGCGCCTCGTCCTTCGAGACGGCGCTCACGCGCTTTCTCGGCGTGCATCGTCGCTCAGCCGACGATGCCGTCGCGCGGGCCGGCGGCCCAGGTTGAACGATGCCCTGCCGGATCGGTGGCCCAGATCGCCGTGCCGCGCAGCCGGGGCAGCAATGCCTGAATCTCATCCGCCGATGCGATGGAGAGTGCCGTCGACAAGGCGTCGGCCATTGCGGCCGAGCGATGGTGCACGGTGATGGTGCGCCAATGACCCGCGCTGCGGCCGCTGCGCGGATCGAACAGATGGTGTGCCGCGCCATCAGCACCGAGCACGCAGCCCGAGCCTTCTGACGTGGCAAGAGCACCGTCCGCCAGCTGCAGCGGGGCGGCGCCGCTGCGCGCGATCAGCCATGGCGATCCGTCGCGGCGCGGGGCAATCGCCCGCATCTCTCCGAGATCGACCAGGATGTTGGTGAAGCCCATCGCCGCCAGCATGTCCGCCACGCGGTCGGTGACGTAACCCTGGCCAAGACCATTGAGCGTCAGACGCTGGTTGTCGCCGAGGCGAATTGAATCAGGCTCGATCCTGACAGTCCGCCAGTCGACGGCCTGCCGTGCGCGGACGATGAGTGCTTGCGGCGGCAGGCCGGTGTGGCTCCTGTCCGCGAACCAGTCGACATGGGCTTCCCACAGCGCCTGCACGGTCGGGTCGAACAGGCCGTTCGTGACGGCTGCGATCTCGAGCGCCAGCGTCAATGCGCGACGCAGATCGCCGCCCGGCGCGGTGAGCGCGCCGTCGCGATTGAGCCTGCACAGCCCCGATCCGGATCGAAACAGGCTCAGTTCGTTTTCCAGGCGGTCGATCTCCGTCTCGACCAGCGAGGCAATTCCCTTGGCTTTTGCCGGTTCGATATCGTTGAACAGGATGCACGCATCGGCGCACATCGCCGTGCCGCGCCATTCGAAATCGGTCCGGGCCGGACTGGCGGGACCCGCGATGGCGACCGCAGCGGCCGATGCGAAGATCGTGATGGCGCGACGGCGTGTCGGACGATCAGGAAGCATCGCATTTCCTCACGACGGCTTGGAAGGCGCTGGCGGCAACGGCTGACGCCGCTGTGCGCGCTTCTTCAGGTGCAGGCAGACGTCCTGGTCGAAATAATTGGCCTGGCACTTCAGGCAATAGATGCATTCATTGGGGTTGATCTGGCCGAGCGGGTGGATCGCCTGCACGGTGCAGCGCCGTGCGCAGACATGGCATTCCGCGCCGCATTCGCGGTAACGCTTGAGCCATTCGAACATCCGCATCCGGGCGGGGATCGCCAGCGCCGCGCCGAGCGGGCAGAGGTAGCGGCAGTAGAAGCGCTCGACGAACAGGCCCGCGAGCAGCAGCAATCCGGCGTAGACGCCGAATGGCCATTCCCGCAGGAACTTCATGGTGATCGCGGTCTTGAACGGCTCGACCTCCGCGAGCTGGAAGGCGGTCAGGATCGAGCGCAGCGAGATCGCCAGGATGGCGACGAAGACGACATATTTGATCATCCACAGGCGCTCGTGCAGCCCGAACGGGATTTCGATCTGCTTGATGCCGAGCCGGCGCGCAAGCTGATTGGTCAGCTCCTGCAACGTGCCGAACGGGCAGAGCCAGCCGCAGAACACGCCGCGGCCCCAGAACAGCATGCTGAAGGCGACGAAGCTCCAGAGCAGGAACACCAGGGGATCGAGCAGGAAAAGCTCCCAGCGGAAGCCGGAGAGCAGGGCGTGGATGAAGGTCAGGACGTTGACGACCGAGAGCTGCGCGTTGGCGATGAAGCCGAGGAACACCAGCGTCGTGAGCAGATAGGCTGTTCGTAGCCGATAGTAGAACACGCCATGGGCCGTCACGGTGTCCTGGAAGATCAGGATGGCCGCCAGCACCGTCAGCATCGCGCCGAGCACGCCGATCTCGTATCGTCGCGCCCACCAGATCTCTTGCCACACCGTCTGCACCGGAGTGGGGGCGGCCGTCGTCGATGCCGCGGGCGGCTCGGCGGGCGCGGCGATCAGGTAACGCTCGGGAATGCGATAGTCGAGCGAGACCAATGCGGGACCGCTCGGCGCGGCGCCGGCGCCGAGATCGACGTCGAGCCGGAACGGCTTGGTCGAGTCGAAGCCGCTCGCTTGCGGGATGCGAAACACCGCGATCTCGCGCAGCTCCGGCGCGCCGGCTGCGTGCAGCGACTCCACCGCCGTATGATCGGCGGGCTTGAGACGCAGCGTTCGCGAGCCCTGGACGATCTCGATCCGGGTAAAGGTCCCGGCCTGGCGCCACTCCGTGCCCTTGAACGAATAGAGTCCGGATGCGCCGATCAGGAGCAGATCGTCCTCGGGGCCGATCTTCGCCGTCTCGCTCTCGTAAATGCGCTGGCCGAGCAGGCTCTCGCCGATCGGCGGCGGGGTGGCGAGCGCCATCCAGAGATCGATGAAGGCCTTGTCGGGTTCGTTGTCGCGCGTGCCGAGCAGCTTTGCCGCTTCGCCGCGACTCACGAGCCGCCTCTGCACGGCGCCCTCCGCGAGCAGCGAAGACCAGGACAGACGGCGCAGCGTTTCACGGTCGAGCCGTGCCGCCCGCTCCGGCCTGCTTGTCCGGCTGCGCAGCACGGCGCGCGCCGAGCGCACGATCGCATCGCGAATCACGGTGCTCGTGATGGTCGCGCCGGCGACGGCGTGCGGGCCGCGCGCGGACTCACCGGCGGATGTGAGCGTGGTGCCGCCGCGCACGTCGAAGCCGCGGAAACTGGCGACATAGGCGGCGAGCGCGTCGCGGGGAATTCCGATCACGAGGATCGGTTCTTCATGCGCGACGATCTCGGCGCCGGCGACAATGCCGTCGGGCGTCACCGCCGCGACGATATCGAGCGGCCGGCCCGCATAGCCGACGGAGCCCGAGACATCGAGGCTTGAAAAGGCGTAGCCGAGCACGCGTCCGTCCGCAGCCCGCACCAAAGCTGCCGGAGGCTTGCCATCGGCACGGTCGATCGTGACGGGCTCGGAGAAGAACTTGGCGGCGATGCCGAGGTCGGCTGCGTGTGCGCTGCAAAACATCACGGAGAGCGCCGCCAGTGCGGACAGGACATGCCGTACAGCGGCGGAGATGATTCCAGACGATCGCATGCGACGGATCAGGCAGCGTTACGGGGCTAGCGCATTGAGGTGGATCAATGTTGCGATTAACCGCGGTCAAGGAGAATTCCTCGAAATCCCTGCATAAGGCCTCATCGGATTCTCATGCTGGAGGAATGTAATGCGAGGCCGAGCTTCTCTATTTCCAAGACTTGCGGGCGGCGTTGCCGCAGCGAGTCTTTTGCTTCTGAGTGCGACGACCGCCGGCTACGCGCAGCAGCAGGCGCCGAAACCTGCCGATGTCGAGCAGCACAAGACGACGCCGGGCGGCCAATACCAGCCGAGCATGGACGTTCTCGGCAAGGGCGCGACCGAGCAGCCCGGCACCAAGCCGGGCGATCCCAACCTCACCAAGGCCGAGTTCGACAAGGCCAACCAGATCTATTTCGAGCGTTGCGCGGGTTGCCACGGCGTGCTGCGCAAGGGCGCGACCGGCAAGCCGCTGACACCCGATCTCACCAAGAAGCTCGGCTTCGACTATCTGCGTGACTTCATCACCTATGGCTCGCCCGGCGGCATGCCGAACTGGGGCACCTCGGGCCAGCTCGAGGCGGCTGACATCGACCTGATGGCCCGCTACCTCCTGAACACCCCGGCGCAGCCGCCGGAGTTCGGCATGAAGGAGATCAAGGAGAGCTGGAAGGTCCTGGTTCCGGTCGCGCAGCGGCCGACCAAGAAGATGAACAAGCTCGACATCGACAATCTGTTCTCGGTGACGCTGCGTGACGCCGGCGAAATCGCGCTGATCGACGGCAACACCAAGAAGATCGAGCACGTCCTGAAGTCCGGCTATGCCGTGCACATCTCGCGCATGTCGGCATCGGGGCGCTACCTCTACATCATCGGGCGCGACTCCAAGCTCAACCTGATCGATCTCTGGATGGACCCGCCGCAGACGGTCGCCGAGCTCAAGATCGGCACCGAGGCGCGCTCGGTCGAAACCTCGAAGTTCAAGGGCTATGAGGACAAGTTTGCGATCGCCGGAGCCTACTGGCCGCCGCAATACGTGCTGATGGACGGCGCCACGCTCGAGCCGTTCAAGGTGGTCTCGACCCGCGGCATGACCGAGGATACGCAGGAGTATCACCCGGAGCCGCGCGTGGCCTCCATCGTGGCCTCGCACTTCAAGCCGGAGTTCGTCGTCAACGTGAAGGAGACCGGCCAGGTCCTGCTCGTCAACTATCAGGATCTCAAGAACCTGAAGGTGACGTCGATCGAGGCCGAGCGCTTCCTGCATGACGGCGGCTTCGACAAGACCGGGCGCTACTTCCTGGTCGCGGCGAACGCCCGCCACAAGGTCGCGATCGTCGATACCAAGGAGGACAAGCTGGTCGGCGTCGTCGAAACCGGCGGCCAGACCCCGCATCCCGGACGCGGTGCCAATCTCGAGCATCCGAAGTTCGGGCCGGTGTGGGCGACGAGCCATCTCGGCAGCGAGCAGATCTCCTTCATCGGCACCGATCCCGAGAAGCACAAGCAGTTCGCCTGGAAGGTCGTGCAGACGGTCGACGGGCAGGGCGGCGGATCGCTCTTCATCAAGACGCATCCGAAGTCGGAGAACCTCTACGTCGACACGCCCCTGAACACGGACGCCGAGATCTCCTCGTCGGTCGCGGTGTTCAAGATCAAGGACCTCGCCAAGGAGAAGCCGACCTACAAGGTGCTGCCGATCGGTCAATGGTCCGGCATCTCGGAAGGCGCCCGTCGCGTGGTGCAAGGCGAGTACAACAAGGACGGCACGGAGATCTGGTTCTCCGTCTGGAACAACAAGGCGCAGGACTCGGCGATCGTGGTCGTCGACGACAAGACCTTGACCTTGAAGACGGTCATTCGTGACCGGCGACTGGTCACCCCGACCGGCAAGTTCAATGTCTTCAACACGCGTAACGACGTCTACTGACAAGCATGGACTGGTGCGGCGAGCGATCGCCGCACCAGCCAGCCTTTTCGCGATGGTTTTCGGCGGAGCGCATCATGGCTGTTGGAAAGGTCTATCTCGTCGGCGCCGGTCCCGGTGATCCCGAGCTGCTCACGCTGAAGGCGGTCCGCGCTCTTCGCGAGGCCGACGTCGTCGTCTATGATCGCCTGGTGCCGCCGAGCATCCTGGCGACGATTGCGGACGGGGTGCTGCAGATCAATGTCGGCAAGCAGGCGGCGTATCACCCCGTGCCGCAGGACGAAATCAACGAGATGCTGGTCCGCCTGGCGCGCGCCGGCCGCACGGTGGTCCGGCTCAAGGGCGGCGACCCCTTCATTTTCGGGCGCGGCTCGGAGGAGGCGGCCGAGCTCGATCAGGCAGGCATTCCCTATGAAGTGGTGCCGGGAATCACCGCGGCGCAAGGCTGCGCCGCAGCGGCGCGGATGCCGCTGACGCATCGCGGCCTCGCCTCCGGCGTGCGCTATGTGACCGGGCATCGCAAGGCCAACGAGCCGCTCGATCTCGACTGGAAGAGCCTCGCCGATCCCGACACGACGCTGGTCGTCTATATGGGCCTTGCCAATATCGACGAGATCGTCCGCAACCTGATCGCGCAGGGTCTGCCGGGAACCACGCCGGTGCTTGCGGTGTGTCAAGGTACGACGTCGCAGGAAAGCCGAGTATGTACGCCTCTGGAGGCGCTTCCGGTCGCTCTGAAAGACGCCTCCTTCAGCGGTCCCGTCCTTTTCATCATCGGAAAGGTCGCAGGAATCGCTCAGGAACGGAGCGCGCGGAACGATGCGGCCATTTGCGAGGCGATTTCAGTTGTGGCCTAGCGTCGCCTTGGCATCGGCCGTCGCGATCGGGCCCGCCGCCGCGGGCGACGCAGATATCGATGCCACGAAGCTTGCCAATCTGGTGCGGCAGGACTGCGGCTCCTGTCATGGGCTGACGCTGAAGGGCGGGCTCGGCAAACCGCTGACGCCGGATCATCTGAGCGCCTGGAGCCGCGAGCAACTCGTCAGCATCGTCCTCGACGGCGTGCCGGGCACGCCGATGCCGCCCTGGCGTCCGTTGCTGAGCGAAGCCGACGTGCGCTGGATCGTGGAGCATCTGCAGCAGGGAGATCTGCCATGAGGTTCGTGGCGCGGTGGTGTCTGGCCCTGCTGCTGCTGATGCCGGGACTCTTGCGCGCCGACGAGCTGCGCGGCACCGGCAATCTCGGCCTCGTGGTGGAGCGCGCGACCGGCTCGGTGCTGATCGTCGATGCCACCGAACGCAAATCGATCGGTCGTGTCGAGGGACTCGGCGATCTCTCGCATGCGTCCGCAGTGTTCTCGCCGGACCAGCGCTACGCCTATGTCTTCGGACGTGACGGCGGCCTCACCAAGATCGACATGCTCACGAGCACGATCGCGAGGCGCATCGTGCAGGCCGGCAATTCGATCGGCGGCGCCATCTCCGACGACGGCGCGCTGATCGCGGTCTCCAACTACGAGCCGGGCGGGGTGAAAGTCTTCGACGCCAGGACGCTCGATTTCGTCGCCAACATTCCGGCGATCGGTGCGGGCGGCAAGGCCTCGAAGACGGTCGGGCTGGTCGACCTGCCCGGACGGCGTTTTGCCTGGGCGCTCTATGACGCCGGCGAGATCTGGATCGCCGATCTCACCCATGTCGAGACCCCCGCCATCACCCGCCTGACCGATGTCGGCAAGCTGCCCTATGACGGCAACGTCACGCCCGACGGCCGTCATTATCTTGCGGGCCTGTTCGGCGAGGACGGCGTCGTGCATGTCGACACCTGGCGCGCGCCGCTGAAGGCCGAGCGCATCCTGGGCGGCTATGGCCGCGGCCAGGAGGCGCTGCCGGTCTACAAGATGCCGCATCTGGAAGGCTGGGGCGCGACCGGCGACAAGCTGCTGCTTCCCGCCGTCGGCCATCACGAATTGATCGCGGTCGATCTCCGCAGCTTCGCCGAGGTCGGACGCACTGCGACCCATGGTCAGCCGGTGTTTGCCGTGGCGCGGCCCGACGGGCGCCATGTCTGGGTGAATTTCGCGCACCCCTTCAACGACACGGTCGAGATCGTCGACACCGAGACGCTGAAGGTCATTCACCGCCTGACGCCCGGCCCGGCTGTGCTGCACATGGAGTTTACCCCGCGTGGCAACGAGGTCTGGGTCTCGGTGCGCGATGCCGACCGCATCGACGTCTATGACGCCGCCACTTTTGCGAAGAAGACGGAGATCCCGGCGCAGAAGCCGTCCGGAATCTTCTTCACCGCGCGCGCCACGAGGATCGGACAATGACGCCAAGCTCGGTCGAGCTCGCTTTGATTGATCGCTGGCAGCACGATTTTCCGCTTGTCGCGAAGCCGTTCGAGATCGTCGGCCGCTCCGCAGCGCTCGACGAGCAGGCGACGATCGGCGTGTTTCGGCGCATGCGGGAGCACGATCTGATCTCCCGGGTCGGCGCCGTGGTGCGCCCCAACACGGTGGGCGCGAGCACGCTGGCCGCGATACAGGTTCCGCCTGATCGGCTCGAGCGGGTCGCCGGCATTGTCAGCCGCGAGCCACTGGTCACGCATAATTACGAGCGCGAGCATGATCTCAATCTGTGGTTCGTCATCGCCGGCGGAGACGCCGCTGCGATCACCGACACCATCGACAGGATCGAGGCGCAGGCGAGCCTGCCCGTCGTGGACCTGCCGATGGTGCAGGCCTATCATCTCGGCCTCGGCTTTTCGTTGCGTGAGCCGCGTACGCAGAAGCGCCAGGCGCCGGCCGCGGGGGATTACCGTCCCGATCCGCGCGACCAGCGCATTCTCGCGGCGATCGAGAACGGGCTGCCGCTGGTCGAGCTTCCTTATCTTGCGGTCGCCGATCAGCTCGCACTCGGCCAGGACGAGGTCATCGCACGGCTGGAGCACCTGGTCGCGGCCGGCGTGGTGACGCGTTTCGGCTGCGTGGTCCGCCATGACAAGCTCGGCTTCCGGTCGAACGCGATGGCGGTCTGGAACGTCCCGGACGGGATGATCGACGATGTCGCCGCGATCTTCGCCCGTCATCCCAGCGTGACGCTGTGCTACCAGCGTCCGCGCCGTCAGCCGGTCTGGCCCTACAACCTGTTCTGCATGGTGCATGCGCGCGCGCGCGAGGAGGCCTATGCCGCGATCGACGAGCTGAACCTGCTCGCCGAGACCGGCCTGATGCAGCAGGCCGTGCTGTTCTCGAAACGCTGCTTCAAGCAGCGCGGCGCTGTGTTCTCGCGGCGCAAGGAGACGAATTGATGCGCTCGCTCGACCCGACCGAGAAGGCGATCATCAACGGCCTGCAGGGTGGCTTTCCCCTGACGCAGCGGCCTTACCGCGATGCCGGCGCGAAGCTCGGCCTCAGCGAGGGCGAGATGATCGAGGAGATCGGCAATCTGATCGCGGGCGGTCAGCTCAGCCGGTTCGGCCCGCTCTGGAATGCGGAAGCCCTGGGCGGCGCCGTCTGCCTCGCCGCCATCGCCGTGCCGCCCGAGCGGTTCGAGGAGGTCGCCGGGCTCGTCAACGCCCATCCCGAGATCGCGCACAACTATGAGCGCGATCACGAGCTCAACATGTGGTTCGTCGTGTCGGCCGAGGATCCGGCCCGCATCGCGCAGGTGATTGCGGAGATCGAGCGCGAGACGGGCCTTCGCGTGCGCGCAATGCCCAAGACGCGCGAGTTCTTCGTCGGGTTCCGCGTGGAGGTCTAGACATGCTCGATGCCATCGACCGCAAGCTGATCGCCGCCACGCAAGCAGGACTTCCGCTGGTCGCGGAGCCCTATCGCGCGCTCGCCGATCAGCTCAACCTCGACGAAGCCGGGGTGATCAACCGCCTCACGCGGCTGCTCGAGGAGGGGGCGATCCGCCGGATCGGCGCGATCCCCAATCACTACGCGCTCGGCACCACTGCCAACGGCATGTCGGTGTGGGACATCGCGGATGAGGCCGTCGCCGATATCGGCGCCAGGGTCGGCGCGCTCGATTTCGTCACGCATTGCTATGAGCGGCCACGTCATCTGCCGCTCTGGCCCTACAATCTCTTTGCCATGGTCCATGGCCGGACCCGGGACGAGGTGAGGGCGAAGGTCGCCGAGATTGCCGTGCTGGTCGGTCCCGCCGCGCGGGCCCACGAGGTTCTGTTCTCGACCCGGATCTTGAAGAAGACCGGCCTTCGCATTGCCGCCTGACGGGAGCCGGTCATGTTTCGCCTGAGCCAATACTTACGCGAGCTGAGCGAGCCGGCCCCGACAGGGCCGGTTCGGCAGCCGCCGGGACCGGTGGTGATCTGGAACCTGATCCGCCGCTGCAACCTCACCTGCAAGCACTGCTATTCGATCTCCGGCGACGTCGACTTTCCCGGCGAGCTCTCCACCGCGCAGGTGTTCGGCGTGATGGACGACCTCAAGGCGTTCCGCGTGCCGGTGCTGATCCTCTCCGGTGGCGAGCCGCTGATGCGGCGCGACATCTTCGAGATCTCGGCGCGCGCCAAGGCGATGCGGTTCTATGTCGGGCTGTCGTCCAACGGCACCCTGGTCGATGCCGCCATGGCTGACCGCATCCGCGACATCGGCTATGACTATGTCGGCATCTCGCTCGACGGCATCGGCGAGACCCATGATCGTTTCCGTCGCAAGCAGGGCGCTTATGACGAGGCGCTGAACGGGCTGCGGCTGCTGCGCGACCGCGGCATCAAGGTCGGCGTGCGCTTCACCATGACCGAGGACAACGCGGCGGAGCTGCCGCGGCTGCTCGATCTGGTCGAGCAGGAGAATTTTCCAAAGTTCTACCTCTCGCACCTCGTCTATGCCGGTCGCGGCAACAAGAACCGCGGCGACGACGCCATGTGGCAGACCACGCGTGATCGCATGGACATGGTGATCGCACGGGCCTGGCGCTGGGCGCAGTCGGGCAGCGAGATGGAGATCGTGACCGGCAACAACGACGCCGACGCGGTCTATCTGCTGCATTGGGCCGAGCGAACCGTGCCCGATCATGCCGCGAGCCTGCGCGCAAAACTGGTGCGCTGGGGCGGCAATTCCTCCGGCGTCAACGTCGCCAACATCGACAATCTCGGCAACGTGCATCCGGATACGATGTGGTGGCACCACACGCTCGGCAACGTGAAGACGCGCCCGTTCTCCGAGATCTGGCCCGACACCTCCGATCCGATCATGGCGGGCCTGAAACAGAGGCCGCGTCACGTCTCCGGGCGCTGCGGTGCTTGCGTCCATTTCGACATCTGCAACGGCAGCACCCGCGTGCGCGCGCAACGGATCACCGGCGATCCCTGGGCCGAAGATCCCGGCTGCTATCTCAGCGATGCCGAGATCGGCCTTGCGGCGCCGTCCGAGCGGGTCAAGACCAGCATCTATCGCGGGACACGTCATGAAGCGCCGCTCTCTGTTTGACCGCATTCTCGTCGCCCTGGCGCTGCTCGCGCTCGCAAGCCCCGCGCGTGCCGAGCCGGATGCGCCAAAACTGTTCGCGGACAATTGCGCCGAATGCCACGGCGCAGACCGGCTCGGCCGTCTCGGGCCCGCGCTGCTGCCGGAAAATCTCGGCCGCATGATGGGCGCGCGCGCCGCCGCGGTGATCGCGGACGGACGCACCGCCACGCAGATGCCGGGCTTTTCGGGCAAGCTGAGCAAGGACGAGATCGCAGCGCTCGCGGCCTATGTCTCCTCGCCACTGCCGTCGGTGCCCGCCTGGGGCGCGGCCGAAATCGACGCCAGCCGCGTCGTGCATGCGACGGCGCCGCCGCTCGAGCGTCCGCGTTTTCCGGCCGACCCGATGAACCTGTTCGTCGTGGTCGAGGCCGGCGATCACCACGCGACGATCCTGGACGGCGACCGCCTCGAGCCGCTGGCACGCTTCCAGACGCGGTTCGCGCTGCATGGCGGTCCGAAATTCACGCCCGACGGCCGCTACGTCTTCTTCATGTCGCGCGACGGCTGGGTCAGCAAATACGATCTCTGGACGCTGACCATGCTGACCGAGGTGCGCGCCGGGATCAATGCGCGCAACATCGCGATCTCGCGGGACGGCAAGCATATCGCGGTCGCCAATTATCTGCCGCACACGCTGGTGATGCTCTCGGCCGACGATCTGTCGGTCGAGAAGATCTTCGACGTGAAGGACCGCCTGGGGACGTCCTCGCGGGTCTCGGCGGTATATCAGGCGCCAACGCGCAACAGCTTCATCGCGGCGCTGAAGGACGTTCCGGAGATCTGGGAGATCGCGACCGATCCGAACGCGGGGCCAGTTTATGCCGGCTTCGTGCACAGCCACGAGAAGGGCATGATCGAGGCGCTGCCGTCCTCGCAAGGCCTGTTCGCGCTGCGCCGGATCGAGACCCCGGAGCCGCTCGATGACTTCTTCTTCGATCCGCCCTATCGCAACCTGATCGGCTCGGCGCGCGAGGGCAGGGCGATCGTGGTCAATCTGACGGTCGGGCGCGACATCAAGCAGCTCGATCTGCCGGGGCTGCCTCATCTCGGCTCGGGCATCTCCTGGACCTGGAACGGCCGGCTGGTGATGGCGACGCCGCTTCTGAAGGCAGGCAAGATCAGCGTGCTGGACATGCAGGATTGGTCGCAGATCAAGGTGATCGAGACGCCGGGACCCGGCTTCTTCATGCGCAGCCACGAGAACACGCCTTATGCCTGGGCCGACAGCATGATGGGCGCCGGCAAGGATACGCTCTCGATCATCGACAAGCGCACGCTGGAAGTGGTCCGTAAGGTCACGCCGGAACCGGGCAAGACGGCAGCCCATGTCGAATTCGATCGATACGGCCGCTATGCCTTGGTATCGATCTGGGAAGACCAGGGCGCGCTGGTGGTCTATGATGCCGCAACCTTTACTGAAGTGAAGCGTCTTCCGATGTCGCGGCCTTCGGGCAAGTACAACGTCTGGAACAAGATCACCTTTTCCGATGGCACCAGTCATTGAGAAGCCGGGCACGGCCCCGTCGATCGCATTGCTGCTGGCCGCCCATGGCGAGCGGCGGCCGGATGCCGGCAACACGGGCGCGTTCCAGCTTGCGCGCGCCCTGGCGTCTCGCAGTCTGGTGGCCGAGGTCGCCATCGGCTTCATCTCGGGCACACCCAGCATTCGGGAAGCCCTGGAGACGCTGACCGCCAGCCGGATCCTGGTCTACCCTCTGTTTGCGTCTAGCGGCTATTTCACCAGGGATCGTCTGGTCCAGCTTCTCGACGAAGCCAAGGGCGACGGCCGCAGGATCGACATGCTGCCGCCGCTGGGGCTCGATCCGGGCCTGCCTGATGTCCTGTGCGATCAGGCCGTGGCTTGCGCGCGCGACCATGGCCTCGCGCCGGAGGAGTGCACATTCGTCTTGCTGGCGCACGGCTCGAAGCGCAATCCGGCTTCGCGCCAGGCCACCGAGCAGGTCGCACGCGAGATCGAGACGCGGGCGTTTTGTCGAAAGGTCGTGGTCGCTTTCCTGGAGGAGCAGCCGTTGCTTGAAGAGGCTGCGGCATGCATCAGCGGACCCGCGATTGTCCTCGGCCTGTTCTCCGGTGAAGGCCTGCACGGCGCCAAGGATGCGCCGAAGCTGGTGGCACGGCTCGGCCGCCGCGACGTGGTGTTCGCCGGCATCATGGGCAGCGGTCCCGGCATCGAGGACCTTGTCGCGCGGGCGGTGACCGCTGCCCTGCAAGATGCGGGAGCGGTGCAGGCCGCAGAGCCGTCGACGATCGCGCCGGCGCCGGGCGGCTGGGCCGTTTCAGTCGATTGAGCGCACGGCGTTGAAGCAGAGGGACAAGAGATGACCGACTACCTCGATGTCGATGTCCGTCCGATCCTGCGCGCCGGCGGCGAGCCCTTCTCGACCATCATGGCCGCCGTGGACAGCGTCCAGCCGGGCCAGGGCATCCGGCTCTACGCGCCCTTCAAGCCGGTGCCCTTGTTCGACGTGATGGCCGGCAAGGGCTTTGCCCATTCCGCGACGGAGATCGGCGGCGGTGACTGGCAGGTGCTGTTCACGCCGACCGGGGCGCCCGCCGAGGTTCTGGCAACAAGAGCGCAGCCCAGCGCCAAATGGCCGGATTCGAAGCTGCGGCTCGATACCAAGGAGCTCGATCCGCCGGAGCCGATGACCAGGATTCTCGCCGCGGCCGAGAGCTTGGGGCCCGGAGAAACGCTGACGGCGTTTCTCAGCCGCGAGCCGTTGTTCCTGTTTCCGCAGCTGGAGAAGAGGGGCTACAACTGGCTCGGCGGCTTTCTGCCCGACGGCGTCACCTACGAGCTCACGGTGCGTGCGCCGTCTCAGTGACGGAGAACCCGTCAGGTCGAGGCCCCGAACAGTCTGCGCACGGCCGGGAGCCACTCGCCGGTCATCGTGAACTCGAGCCCGAGGCGCGCGCCGCAGACGATGGCGAGCATCGTGACGGGGGCCGAAACCGCGAGCGTCGAAAACGCGCTCAGGCCCTGGCCGATGGTGCAGCCCATCGACATGATGCCGCCGATGCCCATCAGCAGCGCGCCGATCATGTGACGCTTCAACTCGCGCGCGTCGTCGCAGGCCTCCCAGCGGAAGCCGCGCGCGAGTATCGCAGCGGCGAACGAGCCTGCGACGACACCGGCAACCGAGCCGATGCCGAAATTGAGCCGCGCGCCGGAGAACGTTGCGATGTAGAGGATGGCGTCGCCAAGCGGCGCCACGAAGCTGAGCGAGGAGACCCGGACGGGATCGAACTCGTCGTCGGTGAGCCATCCGGTCGCAAACCAGCCGAATGCGATTGCGGCGCCGACGGCAATGCCGGAGGCCAGCAGCCGCGGTGACCGCATCAGCCTGCCATCGGCAAGGGCCCAGAAGGCGAGCGCGGCGGAAAGGATAATTACGAGGATCGCGCGCATCGTGCCGCCGGCGCCGAGCAGCGACGTCAGCGTCTGGTTGCTGCCCTCCGTGAGCCGCAGGGATAGCGGCTCGATCAAGGCCACGCGCAGCATGCCGGTGATGCCGCGCATGGTGGCGAGCGCCGACAGGCCGAGCACGAGAAAGACAACAATGGCACGCAAATCGCCGCCACCGACGCGTACCAGGGTGCCGAAGCCGCAGGTGCCGACCAGGGCCATGCCGACGCCGAACATCAGCCCGCCGAGGATCGCGCCGCCGAGGCCGATCGACGCCGTGAGGTAGATCGAGCGCGACAGATCGACGATGCCGAACGCGGAGAGCGCCTGGGTCGCGAGCAGCGCGACCGCAGCAGCCAGCGCAAAGGATTTCAGCCGCCGATAATCCGATCCGAAGAATGCGTCCTCGAGCATCGCCAGCGTGCAGAAGCGTCCCGCGCGGCCGGCAACGCCGAGCACGGCGCCGGCGGCAAGCCCGCATGCGAAGGCTATGATCGAAGGGCTCAGCATTCCTCCCGCTTCTTTTCTTGGTTAGCCCGCGGGTAGTCTGCGCCGGTGGGGCGACAAAAGCCAGCGCGCAAGCAACTACCGCCGGCGTCGGCGCACCGGCTCGCAGAATACGTCGTAAACGGCCGTGAGAATCTTGCGGACGTCCTCGCTGGCGAGACTGTAGTAGATCGTCTTGCCGTCGCGCCGGGTCGTCACCAGCCGGTCGAGCCGCAGCCGCGCCAGCTGCTGCGAGACGGTCGATTGCCGCTCGCCCAGGAACTGCTCGAGCTCGGTCACGGATTTCTCGCCCTCGGCGAGGATGCAGAGCAGCAGAAGTCGGGACTCGTGAGACAGCGCCTTGAGCATGTCGCTGGCCTCGCGTGCCTTCTCGATCATCTGCTCGAGTTCGGCGGAGCCCTCGATCTCCTTCAGCTTCGGCAATGGCATCGCGTCAAGTTCCTCTCGGCACATCGGCAAGAACGGTTACGACCTCTCGGGTTCCGATCCCGTGCTTGACAGGATTCGGTCCAACAGGCCGAAGAAGAAGGCATCCCCCGGATAGCCGCGAATGCGTCCGATCTCACGGCCCTCTTGTACCACGACGAACGTCGGCGTGAAGGGACCCGGCTCGATTCCGGCGAGATCGGCGGGAAGGGGGCCGCTCAGGTCGACCCGGCGCAGCGGTGCGGCCCGGCTCTCCCCGGTCTTGCCGTAGATCGGCCCGATCTCGGCATTGAAGCGCGCGCACCAGGCGCAGCCGGGCCGCTCGAACATGACGAGCTCAGCGGCGCGCGATGCGGTCGCGGGCAGCGCGAGCCCGACGACGAGGGCAAACAAAACGACGATTCTGTTCATGCTGCGCAATCGGGCCTTTTCGGATCTGCGTGGCGGGCTTGCTTTCCAGACGTTCTCGGCGCTTTATATCATTGAATTCGTATATGTGCTAGGGATGGGGCGGAAATGACCTTGGACGTCACGCTGGGCGCGGCCTTTGTCGCAGGCCTGTTGTCGTTTCTGTCGCCCTGCATCCTGCCTCTGGTCCCGCCTTTCCTGTGCTACATGGCCGGCGTTTCGGTCACGGATCTGTCCGGCGACAGGCCGGATCTGCGGCCGCGCATCCTGCTCTCGGCGCTCGCTTTCGTGGCAGGTTTTTCGCTGGTCTTCATCGCGCTCGGCTCGACCGCCTCGATCGCGGGGCGCTTCATCTCCGCGCATCTGTCGACACTCGGCATCGTCGCGGGTGGGCTCATCATCGTCATGGGCCTGCATTTTCTGGGACTGCTCAGGATACCTCTGTTCTATCGCAGTGCGACCGTGCAGGTCGACAACCGCCCGGCCGGCGTGGCGGGGGCCTTCGTCATGGGGCTGGCCTTTGCGTTCGGCTGGACCCCTTGCGCGGGCCCGATCCTCGCCGCCGTGCTCTTGATGGCGGGCTCGGAGGACACGACCGGGCGAGGGGCGCTGCTGCTGCTCGCCTATTCGGTCGGGACCGGCATTCCCTTTCTGATCGCGGCGGCCTTCACCGGCCGCTTCATCGCCGCGCTTGGCCGCCTGCGCAAGCATCTCGGCCTGATCGAGAAGACGATGGGCGTGTTCCTGGTCGCGACGGGCCTCATGTTCCTGACCGGATTGATGCCCGCCGTCTCGGAATGGCTGCTCGAGCAATTCCCTGTTTTGACCAGCATCGGCTGAGGCTAGCCGTAGCGGAAGTCGAGCAACTGGGCAAAGGACTGCAGCTCGATGAGGTAGCGATGCACGAGGGGGCCGTCGCCCGCCATCGCGGCATGCGCGATCTCGCCGCTGCTGGCGATGGCACCATCGATCAGGCGGCGGAACTCGCCTTGAGCGGCGATCTCGCCATTGGCCCATTCGTTACAGCGTTGCAGCCGATCGCGGAATGCGCTCGCGGCGGCGACGGTGTCTTCGGCATTCGCAGAAGCCGGCTGGTCGCCGTATCGGATCGCGGCGAGACGCAAGGTTTCCATGGCGGGCGCGATCTCGAAGACGCAGTCGCCGAGATCGTAGAGGCCCGCCTGGCGCCTGAGCGCGTGAAGGGCCTGCCGGATCGCAAGCAGCTCGCGGCCGGCGGCGACGTTGTCGCCGCGGTCCAGCGCGCCCGTGATCGCCGTGAGTCGGTCGCGCCCCCGGTCGAGAAACCCCGACAGATCGGCCGGTGCGTGAGCGGGCAGGGGATTGGTGGCCGGCGCAAGCCGTTTCCAGCGGGCGACCGCCTCGTCGGTCTCGATCTGCGCCAGCGCGATGTTTCCGGTGCGGGCATAGCTCGCTGCCGTGCGTAAGTTGGCCATGATCGGCGGCATCGCCGTCATGAAATCCGCCGGCTTGTCGGCGTCCGCGCCGAACGCGAGCGCGTTCGAGGCGAGCCACGCCAGCAGCGCGATGGTGCAGCGCAAGATCGGAACTCCTTGTCACATTCGTGTATTCGAATATCATAATGAAAATGAGCAACGCGCAAGATCTTCCGACGCACCAAACCCCGATGTCGCTGCGCATGCCGACGCGACGCGGTCTGCTCTCACTGGTCGCTGGCGCGGCATTGGCCGGGCGCGGCGCGGCGGCGGCCGAGCCCGCCGTCGGGGAGGACGGGCTCTATCACGAGCCCTGGTTCTTGCAGAGCTTCCTCGATCTGCGCGAAGACCTGGAGAGCGCGACCGCCGGCGGCAAGCGCCTCGCCATCATGTGGGAGCTGCGCGGCTGTCCCTATTGCCGCGAGACGCATCTGGTGAACTTCGCCGATGCCGGCATCGCCAGCTATATCCGCGACAATTTCGAAGTGCTGCAGCTCAACCTGGTCGGCTCGCGCAAGGTGACCGATTTCGACCGCGAGGAGTTGGCGGAGAAGGACCTCGCCCGCAAATACGGCATCCGCTTCACGCCGACCTTCCAGTTCTTCCCGCCGTCCGCCGAAGGCCTCGCAGCGAAAGAGGCGATGACGCGCGAGGTGGCGCGGGCCCCCGGCTATCTCAAGCCGCCGCACTTCCTGGCGATGTTCCGCTTCGTGCGGGAGCGTGCCTATGAGCGCGGCTCGTTCCGGGATTTCCTGGCCGCCAACGGTTGACGGGCTGCGTCCAGCGAATTCCGCTTGACGGCGCCAATCATATGAACATATCATAATAACTGAATTTGATGGACCGTGAGTCCGTCGTGATGGAAAGCGGGCGTCACCCCGCGATAAGGGTAGGAAACATGCGGCGCTCGCTTGCGGCTGCGGTTGCACTTTGTCTGTCGGCCAGTGCCGGCCTCGCGCAAGAGGCCGTCAAGGAGCCGATCAAGCTCGATGTCGTCAACGACGCCTTGCCCAAATCCCTGACCGGCGCGCCCGGCGATGCCGCCGCCGGCAAGAAGGTGTTCTTGACGCGCACGCTCGGCAATTGCCTGGCCTGCCATCAGGTCACCAGCCTGAAATCCGAGGAATTCCACGGCGAGTTCGGCCCGTCCCTGGACGGCGTCGCCGGCCGCTACAGCGAGGCGCAATTGCGCCTCATCATCGCCGACCCCAAGCGCATCTTCACCAACACGGTCATGCCGGCGTTCTTCAAGAACGACGGCCTCAGCCGGGTGCGACCGGAATTCGTCGGCAAGTCCATTTTGACGGCCGCACAGGTCGAGGACGTCATCGCTTTTCTCAAGACGCTGAACTGACGGCGAGGAGGATCAGGAATGAAAGCCATCAATCGACGGCAAGCATTTGCGCTCGGGGGCGGCTTCGTCATGCTGACGCTGATGCCCATGGCGGCGGATGCCGAAGTGACGGGCGACGCGGCGAAGTGGATCGAGAAGTTCACCGGCGGCAAGCAGCCGGTCAAGGGCAAGATCTCGCTCGACCTGCCGGAGATCGCGGAGAACGGCAACACCGTTCCGCTGTCGATCAACATCGAGAGCCCGATGACCGCGGACTCCTACGTCAAGGACGTCATGATCATCGCCGACGGCAACCCGAATGCGGGTGTGGCGACGCTGTCGTTCACGCCGATGTCGGGCAAGGCGGAGGCCGCGATCCGGATCCGGCTCGCGACCACGCAGAACGTGATCGCGGTCGCGAAGATGAGTGACGGGTCGCTGTTCACGGAGCAGAAGACCGTCAAGGTCACCATCGGCGGCTGCGGCGGCTAAAGGGCTTCAGGAGAGGAACAATGGCAGACAAACCGCGCATCAAGCTCCCCAAGGAAGCGGCCAAGGGCGAGGTGATCCAGATCAAGACCCTGGTCTCGCATGTCATGGAATCGGGCCAGCGCAAGGACGCGCAGGGCAAGGCCATTCCGCGCAAGATCATCAACAAGTTCGCCTGCGAGTTCAACGGCAAGCCGGTGTTCTCCTGTGCGCTGGAGCCGGCAATCTCGGCCAATCCCTACATCCAGTTCGACGCCAGGATCGACGAGGCCGGAACCTTCAAGTTCGCCTGGACCGACGACGACGGCTCGGTGATCACCGCCGAAGAGAAGATTGCGCTCAAGGCATGATGCGCACCGCGCATTGAGGGAGGCACGGATGGCGCGACGATATCTTGGGTTGACCGCTCTGGTCGTGGCTGCCGCGTCGGTTGCGACCCTCGCGGTCGCGGACGACGCCGAGCGCAAGGGCATCCCGGCGCCGCCCGGCCATGTCTTCAAGACCATCATCTCCGGCTACGAATTCCGCAGCAAGGAGACCCGTGCGCTGCAGGACGACGATCTCGAAAACCCCGGCTTCCTCGCCGTGGAGCGCGCGGCCGACGCCTGGAAGAAGGCGGAAGGCAGCGAGGGCAAGTCCTGCATGAGCTGCCACGGCGAGGCTGAGACCAGCATGAAGGGCGTCGGCGCCGCCATGCCGAAATGGGACGACAAGCTGAAAAAGCCGGTCAATCTCGAGCAGCGCATCAACATCTGCCGCACCGAGCACATGAAGGCCGAGCCCTGGAAGTTCAAGTCGAGGGAGCTCACCGACATGACCACCTTCGTGCGCTACCAGTCGCACGGCATGAAGGTTTCGGTGAAGACCGACGGGCCGATGTCGCCCTGGTTCGAGCGCGGCAAGCAGATCTATTACACCCGCTACGGCCAGCTCGATCTCGCCTGCGAATCCTGCCACGAGCGCAACAACGGCAAGTTCATGCGGGCCGATTTCCTCAGCCAGGGCCAGACCAACGGTTTTCCGACCTACCGGCTGCGCGACCAGCGCCTGGTGCCGCTGCATGAGCGCTTCGAAGGCTGCATGTTCGACGTGCGCGCCGAGCCGTTCAAGCCGCTCTCGGACGAGTTCCTCGCGCTCGAGCTCTATGTCGCCTGGCGCGGCATCGGCCTTCCCGTCGAGACGCCGTCGGTGCGCAACTGAAACGATGAGCTTGCAGGAGCATTGCGCATGATCTCTCGCCGCGAGTTCATTCAGGTTGCCGCGGCCACCGCGGCGCTCTCGAGCGGCGTCGGCTCCGGCCTGACCCGGGCGGTCGCCCAGCAGCGCCTGACCGAAAAGGAATTGCTGGCCTTCGAGCCGCTCGGCAACGTCACGCTGGTGCACGTGACCGATATCCACGGCCAGCTGATGCCGCTGTATTTCCGCGAGCCCTCGACCAATCTCGGGGTGGGCGAGGCCAAGGGCCAGCCGCCGCATGTCACCGGCAAGGAGTTTCTCGCCCGCTTCGGCATCGCGCCCGGCTCGTCCGCGGCCTACGCGCTGACCTCGGAGGATTTCGAGGCGCTGGCCAAGAGCTATGGCCGGATCGGCGGACTCGATCGCGCCGCGACCGTGATCAAGGCGATCCGCGCCGAGCGCGGCGACAAGGTCGCGCTGCTCGACGGCGGCGACACCTGGCAAGGCTCGTGGTCGTCGCTGAAGACGCGCGGCCAGGACATGATCGACTGCATGGCGCTGCTCAAGCCCGACGCCATGACCGGTCACTGGGAGTTCACCTACGGCACCGAGCGGGTGAAGCAGGCCATCGACGGCCTCGGCTTCCCGTTCCTTGGCCTCAACATCCGCGACACCGAATGGAACGAGGCGGCCTTCGAGGCCTCGACCATGATCGAGCGCGGCGGCGTCAAGATCGCGGTGCTTGGCCAGGCTTTCCCCTATACGCCGGTGGCCAATCCGCGCTGGATGATTCCGAACTGGTCGTTCGGCGTGCGCGAGGAGGACGTCCAGGCGCAGGTCGACAAGGCCCGCAAGGGCGGCGCGCAGCTCGTCGTGCTGCTCTCCCATAACGGCTTCGACGTCGACCGCAAGCTCGCAAGCCGCGTCAAGGGCATCGACGTCATCCTGACCGGGCATACCCATGACGCGCTGCCCGAGGCGGTGAAGGTCGGCAAGACCCTGCTGATCGCCTCGGGCTCGTCCGGCAAGTTCGTCTCGCGGCTCGATCTCGACGTCCGCGACGGCGAGGTCAAGGCCTACAGGTACAAGCTGATCCCGCTGTTCTCCGACGTGATCAGTGCAGACGCCGAGATGGCGGCCAAGATCGCCGAGGTGCGAAAACCCTTTGCGGCCGATCTCGCCAAAGTGCTCGGCAAGACCGACTCGCTGCTCTACCGGCGCGGCAATTTCAACGGCACCTTCGACGATCTGATCTGCCAGGCCTTGCTGCAGGAGCGCGACGCCGAGATCGCGCTGTCGCCCGGCTTCCGCTGGGGCACCAGCGTGCTGCCGGGGCAGGACATCACCTTCGAGGACGTCACCAACGCCACCGCGATCACCTATCCCGCGGTCTACCGCATGGGCATGACCGGCGCGCGGCTGAAGGAGATCATCGAGGACGTCGCCGACAATCTCTTCAATGTCGATCCCTATTACCAGCAGGGCGGCGACATGGTGCGGATCGGCGGTCTGTCCTACGCGATCGACGTCGCCAAGCCGCAAGGCCAGCGCATCTCGGACATGCAGATGGTCAAGACAGGCGCGCCGATCGATCCCGCAAGGGAATATCAGGTCGCGGGCTGGGCCAGCGTCAACGAAGGCACCGAGGGGCCGCCGATCTGGGACGTCGTCGCGAACTATTTGACGCGGCAGAAGACCGTTCGGCTCGAGCCCAACCGGGCCGTCAAAGTTACCGGAGCGTAAGAAGCGATGTCGAAGACAGACAGCCAATCCCGTCGCAGCTTCCTGGCCGCCGGCGCAGGCGTTGCGGCCACGATGCTGGCAAGGCCGGCCGCCGCCGGCGGCAATCCCGCCAACCAGCCGCCCAACGTGCCGGAATGGACCAAGTCGCTGGGCGAGGGCGTCGCGGTGCGCCCCTACGGCAAGCCGTCGAAATTCGAGAAGGACGTGGTCCGGCGCGACGTCGAATGGCTGACCGCCTCGCGCGAATCCTCGGTGAGCTTCACGCCACTGCACGAGCTCGAAGGCATCATCACGCCGAACGGGCTCTGCTTCGAGCGGCATCACGGCGGCATCGCGGAGGTCGATCCGGCCGATCACCGCCTGATGATCCACGGCCTCGTCGAGCGTCCGCTTATTCTCACGCTGGAGGAGCTGAAGCGCTATCCGCGCGTCAACCGCATCCACTTCATGGAGTGCGCGGCGAATTCGGGCATGGAATGGCGCGGTGCCCAGCTCAACGGCTGCCAGTTCACCCACGGCATGATCCATTGCGTGCAGTACACCGGCGTCTCGCTGCGCACGCTGCTGGAAGAAGCCGGCGTCAAGACCAACGGCAAGTGGCTGCTGGTCGAAGGCGCCGACGCCGCCGCGATGGACCGCAGCCTGCCGATCGAGAAGGCGCTCGACGATTGCATCATCGCCTACAAGATGAACGGCGAGGCGCTCTATCCCGAGCAGGGCTATCCGATGCGGCTCGTGGTGCCGGGCTGGCAGGGCAATCTCTGGGTCAAGTGGCTGCGCCGCATCAAGGTCGGCGACCAGCCCTGGCACACCCGCGAGGAGACGTCGAAATACACGGACCTCATGCCGAACGGCAAGGCGCGCCGCTTCACCTGGTCGATGGACGCCAAGTCCGTGATCACGAGCCCGAGTCCGCAGGCGCCGATCAAGCACGGCAAGGGTTTCACCATCGTCTCGGGTCTGGCCTGGAGCGGCAACGGCAAGGTCAAGCGCGTCGACGTGTCGCTCGACGGCGGCCGCAACTGGTGGCCGGCACGGCTCGACGGGCCCGTGCTCGACAAGGCGCTGACGCGTTTCTACTACGAGTTCGACTGGAACGGCGAGCCGCTGCTGCTGCAATCGCGCGTGCAGGACGAGACCGGCTATGTGCAGCCGAGCAAGGCCGAGCTGCGCAAGATCCGCGGCGTCAACTCCATCTATCACAACAATGGCATCCAGACCTGGCATGTGCAGGCCAATGGTGAGGTCGAGAATGTCGAAGTCGCTTAAGTTCGTTGCAGCCGCGCTGTTCGCCTGTGCGCTGAGTGCGCCGGCGCTTGCGCAGCAGAAGGCAGATGCCAAGAGCGGTCCGCGCTATCACATCGGCCGCGCGCCGACCGCGGACGAGATCCGCGGCTGGGACATCGACGTGCGTCCGGACGGGCAGGGCCTGCCGGAAGGCAAGGGCACCGTCGCGCAGGGCGAAAAGCTGTTCATGGACAATTGCGCGACCTGCCACGGCGAGTTCGGCGAGGGCAACGGCCGCTGGCCGGTGCTGGCCGGCGGCAAGGGCTCGCTGACATCGGACAATCCGGTCAAGACGGTCGGCTCCTACTGGCCCTATGCCTCCACCGTGTTCGACTACGTCAGGCACGCCATGCCTTACGGCAATACGGGGTCGTTGTCGGTCGACGAATATTACGCGCTGGTCGCCTACGTCCTGTATCTCAACGACGTCGTCACCGATCAGAATTTCGAGCTGAACAAGAAGACCCTCGCCGCGATCAAGATGCCGAACGAGCAGGGCTTTGTGATGGACGACCGTGCCACCAGCGAGAAGTCGTTCTGGCAGAAGGACCCCTGCATGAAGGATTGCATCGCCCCGGTGAAGATCACCGGGCGCGCTGCCGCCATCGACGTCACGCCCGAGGACGGCAAGGAGAAGAAGTCGCGGGGCGTGGAGTGAGAGACGGCCGGGCGAGCCGCCGCACGCTGCTGCATGCGGCTGTCGCGGCCGGCCTGCTCGCCATGATCCATCCGGCCGTGACCCGGGCGGCGGAGCCTCACAGGCTCGCGCTGCAGATCAGCGACGACGACCCGGTCAAGATGCGTGCCGTGCTCGATGTCGCCGCCAACGTCTCGCGGCATTATTCCGGGCAGGGCGAGGACGTCGAGATCGTGATTGTCGCCTTCAACGGCGGCCTCGACATGCTGCTCGCGGACCGCTCGCCGGTGAAGGAGCGTCTGGTGAATTTCCTGAAATCGATGCCCAATGTCAGCTTCATCGCCTGCGGCAATACGCTGGAGACGCTGGCGGCGAAGGAGGACAGGCGACCACCCCTGATCGAGGGCGTCAGCGTCACGCAGGTCGGGGTTGCCGCGCTGATGGATTTGGCGGAGAAGAACTGGACGATTGTCCGGCCATAGGGGAGATCGCCGACGATGCGATGGTTGCTGGGACTGACTGTCGTGCTCGCGTTCGCAGGGTCCGCATACGCGGCCGAGCAGGAGCTCGAACTGTCGGTCGCCGGCCGTACGACGCTGGCGACGCTGCGCACGCCGGCCGAGATGACGCCGGACACGCCGCTCGTCGTGATGACCCACGGCACGCTCGCGCACAAGGACATGGAGGTCATTCAGGGCGTTGCCAAGGCGCTGGAGCAGCGCGGCATCGCCTCGCTCGTCCATACGCTGTCGCTCGGGGTTGATCGCCGCAAGGGCATGTATGACTGCGCCGTGCGGCATGACTATGTCGCCGAGGACGCCGTTGCCGAGATCGACGCCTGGGTCGGTCGGGCGAAGGACGTGTCCCGGCTGGTCTTCGCGTTCGGCCATTCGCGCGGCGGCAACCAGGTCGCGCGCTATCTCGCAGCCAGCGGCACCCCGCAGGTCGCGGGTGCGGTGCTGCTGGCGCCGGTGACTGCGAAAGCCGAGGCCGATTTGCGCGCCTCCTACGCCAAGACCTATGGCAAGCCGCTCGAACCGTTTCTGGAGCTGGCCACGAAAGCGGTTGCGGCGGGCGGCGGCGGGGAGTGGATGGACGTCCCCGGCTTCATCTATTGTCGCAATGCCGTGGCATCCGCCCGCGCATTTGCCTCGTTCTACGCGGCCGACGCGGGCCAGGACACCGCCGCGCTCGTGGCGCGCGTAAAACTGCCGGTGCTGGTGTTGGCCGCGACCAAGGACAGCGTCGTGCCCGACGTGGAAGCGGCTTTCGCATCCCTTGCCGGGTCGAGCGGGGGCAGGGTCCAGCTCGACAAGATCGAGGATGCCGATCATTTCTTCCGCGACCTGTTCGCCGAAGACGTCGCCGATCGCATCGCCGAGTTCATCAAGCAGACACGATAGGGGGAACCATGCAGCGTCGATCCATGCTTCGCGCGAGCCTTGCCGGACTATTTGGTGCCTTCACCGTGCGCCAGGCGTCCGCGGCGACGGAAACGCCGGCGCGGCAGCGCGTCGCCTATCATCTCGCTGATGCCGACCGCGTCGTCTTCGTTCTGGGCAATCTGCAGAACCACGTCGATGGCGTCGGTGGACCCGGTAAGGCCGACATCAGGCTGGTGGTGCATGGGCCGGCGCTCCGCGCCTTCCACGCGCTCGCGGCCCAGGACCACACCATTGCGATGATGGCGAAGCTCGTCGATGCCGGCGTCGGCTTCGATGCCTGCGCCAACACCATGAAGGCACAAGGCGTCAAGCTCGATGATCTTACGCCCGGCTTCGTGGTGGCCGAGAAGGGCGGCGTGGTGCGGCTCGCCGAGCTGCAGCAGCAGGGATTTGCCTATTTGCGCCCCTGAAGCCGCTATGTTCCGCATCCCGCGGCGTCGAGCCTTGATCTGGCTCATGGGAGGCGACGAGGAGATCGGTAGACTCGCATGCGCGCAGGAACAGGCGAGGCGGACGTGCTGACGTCGATCATCGATCTCGTAGGGGAAGACCGGCTGTCATGGCTCGGCGGCCTTCTGGTCGGAGGCCTGTTCGGGTTCTTCGCGCAGCGCAGCCGCTTTTGCCTGCGCGCCGCGGCCGTCGAATTCTCGCGCGGCGAGGGCGGGCCGCGCCTTGCGGTCTGGCTCCTGACCTTCGCCGCGGCGCTGGTCGGCACGCAAGGCCTGGTCGCGCTCGGCTGGCTCGACGTCTCCGAGGCGCGCCAGCTCGCGCAGCAGGGCAGCATCTCCGGCGCGCTGCTCGGCGGCGTGATGTTCGGGTGCGGGATGATTTTGGCACGGGGCTGCGCCAGCCGGCTTTTGGTGCTCTCGGCCAACGGCAATCTCCGGGCCTTGCTGTCGGGGTTGGTGTTCGCGGTGACCGCGCAAGCCTCCTATCGCGGCCTGCTGTCGCCCGCGCGCGAATGGGTGACCAATCTGTGGCTGGTTGACGGCGGCCCGTCGCGCGACATCATGGCGATGTTCGGGGCCGGCACGCCGGAGAAGCTCGCCTTCGGAGGCGTATGGCTGATTGCGGGCCTGTCCTTCGCCTTTCGCAGCCGGTTGCCGCGCCGGCTGATCCTGGCAGCGCTTGCAACCGGCGCGGCCGTCGTCGCCGGCTGGCTCTTCACCTACCAGCTGTCGCAGGCCTCCTTCGCGCCGGTGACGCTGAAGAGCCTCACGTTCAGCGGACCGTCGGCCGAGCTCTTGATGCTGGTGCTCAACAGCGCGCAGCTCCGGCTCGGCTTCGACCTCGGCATCATCCCCGGCGTGTTCCTCGGCTCGTTTCTGGCCGCCGCGCGTAGCCATGAACTGAAGCTCGAGGGCTTCTCGGACGGGCTCGGCATGCGGCGCTATCTGCTGGGGGCCGTGCTGATGGGCTTCGGCGCGATGCTCGCCGGTGGCTGCGCGGTCGGCGCCGGTGTCACCGGCGCCTCGGTCTTCGCGCTGACCGCCTGGCTCGTGCTCGGCGGCATGTGGCTGGGGGCTGGGCTGACCGATCTGCTGGTCGATCGTGCCGGCATGCCGCAGCCGCACCAAGCGGTGGGATCGCGGCGCGTCTGATATTTTAGAGTTTGCTAAATTCACTTTATTGAATATGATTCCCCGACGCGGCTCGATCGCGCCGCTACCCAGGGGAAACGCACATGACCACCATCACGGAAAGCTACGTTCGCGAAACGCCGCGCACGGCGCGGATTGACTGGTCGCCTTATCTCGTCGGCGCCGGGATAGGCCTGCTGAGCTGGATCGCCTTTGCGGTGTTCGGCGATCCGCTCGGCGTTACCACCGCCTATTCGCGCATCGCCTCCCTGTTTGCCGTTCCCGTCATTGGCCCCGAGGCGGTGGCGCAGAACGCTTACTGGAAGAGCATGCCGCTGAAGTGGGACTACGGTGTCTGGTTCCTCGTCGGCATTCCCGCAGGCGCGTTCATCTCCGCGGTGATGTCGGGCACGTGGCGGCTCGAACTCGTGCCCGATGTCTGGAAGGAGCGCTTCGGCCCGTCGATCGCAAAGCGTTTCGTCGCCGCGTTTCTCGGTGGCGTCGTGATCATGTACGGCGCCCGGCTTGCCGGCGGCTGTACCAGCGGACACGGCATCTCCGGCGGCTTGCAGCTCGCGGTGTCGAGCTGGCTATTCCTCGCGGTGATGTTCGCCACCGGGCTCGGCATTTCCGCGCTCATGTTCCGCAAGCGCTAAAGGGGAGATGGAGATGACCGCGATGATGACGATCCTTGGTCCGCTCGTGATGGGCGCAGCCTTCGGCTTCCTGCTGCAGCGGGGCAAGGTGACCAGCTGCAACGTGATCGAGAACCAGTTCCGCCTGCGCGACTTCACCGTGCTGAAGGTGATGGGCACGGCAATCGTGGTCGGCGGCATCGGCGTGCTGTTGCTCGTCGATACCGGCAACACGAAATACTACGTGAAGGATGCCAACATGCTGGCGGTCGCGCTCGGCGCCGCATTGTTCGGCGTCGGCATGGTGGTCTATGGCTACTGTCCTGGAACGGCGCTCGGCGCCATCGCCACCGGCAGCGTTCATGCGCTGGTCGGTGCGCTCGGTATGGTGGCCGGCGCCATCCTTTACGCGCTGAGTTTCGACTGGCTGAAGGCCCACGTGCTCAACGTCTGGACATTGGGCAAGGTTCGCCTCCCCGACGTGACGAACATTCCCGATATTGCCTGGTTCGCCGCACTGGCAATCGGTGCCGGGCTGTTCTTCTGGTGGGTCGAATCCAGTGAAGCCCGGCAGAAGAGGGGCTAAAGCATGATCCGGAAAAGCGCGAAGCGGTTTTCCGGAAAGATCATGCGCAAACAACAGCCTGAAGCGCGATGACGATTCGTCCAAATCTCATCACGCTTTAGGGGCTCCCCGCTTCCTGAAGCATGGGAGGCAAGCTCATCGTTTGCGGGTACGACAGAAGAGCCGGTGCAAGCTCGAAAACAGCTCTTCGACCCGCCGGTCTGCGATGCGATACCACATGGTTTGCCCGTCGCGTCGGGCAGCGACGACGCCCTCTGCTTTCAGCTTCGCGAGGTGTTGGGATAGCGCCGAGGCGGAAAGGCCGACGTCTTCGGCCAGAGCACTGGCGGCAACCTCGCCATATTCCACCAGCCTGCAAAGGATGAGCAGGCGGTGCTCATTTGCGAACATGCGCATGAGCGCAGCCACCTCCTTGGCCTGCCGTTCCAGTTCGGTCGTGTTCAATTGGCGCATGACAGTGATTTCAATAGCATCTGCATGACCGCAGTCAAACCGCTCCGGGATCCGAGTTGCCACGCAGCGAAACACTCCCGATGGTCGATCTGAGACGGTCGGCCCTGCGCCCAGCCTGTGGTGCGCTCGCCCGCGACGGGCCTCTGACGCCACGCTCCCAGGCTGCCGGCAGGCAGATCAAGCCGGGCCTTCAGGAAAACATTGAGGCGATCGTCTGGATGTGATCGGTCGCAGCGGCGACGAGATCGGCATAGTTGGTGTGTCCCTGCGCAGCTGCCTTGAGAATGCATTCGGCGAGGAACGCCTTCGTTGATATCGTCACCAGGTCGGAAGGCACCTTGGTCATGGCCTCCTCGAGCGCCGTCCTCATGGTGAATACGAGCTCAGGATCGAATTGCGGCATCGATGACAGCTCCATCCATCGCAACGTCCGGATCCCAAATCAGGTAGCCGGCACTGTGGAAGTCTCACCGCGCGGGCGGCAAAATCAAATCAACTGGGTTTGACCTCCATGAAATCTTGGAAAGGTTGGGCCGTCTCGCGTCGCGCTGAGCCTGATTTTGGCATCGCGGCCCCTTCAATTGGCAAAAGCAATCGCATGGCTCATCATTGGCCGTGTAAGCCATGCTGCCTCATCACCCCGGGGGCTTTCCCGTCAGCCGAGATGACCCATGCAACAGATTGATTGGATTTCGGCGAACATTGCGGCTTCTGCGTCGGAGCGCTTGCTGAGGGCGGGGCAGAATCTGTTTCGCGCCGGCGCCAGACCGGTCGGACTTTACCAGGTCGTCAAGGGCAAGATACGGCTGGTGCGGCTCGATCGCTCCGGCCGCGAGGCTGTTCTGCAGCTTGCCGCGCCCGGCGACGTGCTGGCAGAGGCGTCACTGTTCTCGTCAGCCTACCACTGCGACGCCATTGCCTCGAGCGAGGCGACCGTGCGGTTGTACCCGAAGTCAGCTCTGCTCGCCGAACTGGAACGCGACCCGAAGCGGCTGCTGGCTTTCTCGGCGATGCTCGCACGCCAGGTCATGACGCTGCGAACCCGGCTCGAACGCCGCAACATCCACTCGGCTCGCGATCGTGTCAGGCACTATCTGACGGTCAACGCCGATGCCAAAGGGCGGAGCGTGGCGCTGCCCGGGACGTTGAAGGATCTCGCAGCGGAGCTCGGGCTGGCGCACGAAGCCCTCTATCGCACGCTCGCGGGGATGGCCGCCGACGGTGAGATCGAACGGAGCAAGGGACACATCCGCATCTTGAGAGGCGCGGTATGATCGCAATCATACGCCGTCGGCGGACGGCCGTTTAAGAAGGAGGAGGGGCGCCTGGCGACGGAAGGGATCGATCATGTTGTCGTGGTGGACGAAAGCCGCATTGTGCGGCACTGCAATCCTGGCGATGGCGGCCTTGGCGTCGGCCGAGACCTCCAGCCATTCCGGCATGCATCATCAGATGCAGGCTGGACAAAGCCAGGGTCAGGGTCAGGCCATGAACTCCCACATGTCTCATGGCAGCGCCGCCGAGGACACGCGCGAGATGGTGCAGTTTCCGCCTGATATGCAGACCCATTTCCTCGGCAATATGCGCGATCACCTGCAGACGCTGAACGAGATCGTCGATGCCCTGGCCAGGGACGACTACGCCGCGGCCTCGAAAGCCGCCACCGAGCGCCTGGGGCTGGATTCGCCGTCGGCCGCAGGATGCAAGCCGCCGTCGCCGCAGCAGGTCAGCCGCCCTCCGGGGAATCGATCCCCGAAGCCTGAGACAATGGAAGAGATGATGGAGGCCTATATGCCCGAGGCGATGCGCGGGATCGGCCTGTCGATGCATACGGCGGCGAGCGGGTTCGCCAAGGCCGCGATGACACAGGATCGCGCGGGAACGATGGCGGCCCTGTCGCACGTCACCCAGAACTGCGTCTCCTGCCATTCGAGCTATCGGTTGCGATGATCGTCGCGGAGGCGCGCGTGGGATCGCGCCCGGGGCTGTGCAACAGTGCCTGTGTCGGCCTCTGTCAATCCTCGCGCGCAAAAATATTCCACTTTACCGAAATTCGGTTTCGGCGTAGGTATTGCCCATCCCGGCTCACCCAAGAGGGGCGACTTGAGGTCGTCTTGTTCGCGAGCCGGGCTTGCGGTGGACGCGGCAGCGTCGGCATGAGAGGTGCGGGCAGGGCGGGTAGTCCCTGTGAGTCCGTAACCGCGTGCGGACGACGGCGCTGCTAGGTTCGTCTCGCTCGTAAGTTTCCGGCTCTGTCGACGGAGTCGGGAATACTGCGGGCGAAATGGCGGGCCGTGCGTACGGCAAAACCGTGTGGTCCTGGCCGTCGTTGCCACGGTCAAGTTCTGCGAAGGTGCGAGCGAGCCCAACCGGGCAGACTGCATCATCCAAATTCGCAGGGCGAGGGAGGCCAGAAGGAATGGTCGGCTCCCGGGAGATCACGGCATAAGCCGTCCAGCCATCGCGCAGGGAAGGCCGAGTGATCGGCGACACCTGTATGCTGCTGTGCGGTTCTTCTGCGTGCATCATTCGCGCAGCGGACCGCGGGTGCCAGCCGGCACCCGGCCTTCCCTGCGCCCTCTTGGATTGGAGGGTGGAGAGATCAAGCAAAGCTCGGGCGAAACAAGCCGCGAGGCCGCGAAGGCGTGTCTGTGAGCTGATCTGCATGCCACAGCCTCGACCTCGTAGGGTGGGCAAAGCGTAGCGTGCCCACGCTCCTGTAGCCGTATCAGACAGGTGGTGGGCACGGCGCTATGCGCCTTTGCCCACCCTACGGCACCGCCGCTGCGATCTACTGAGTGCGCAATTGCGTACAAGGCTGGGAACGACAGCGGCGATTGGAGGACGAGCCGCTGCCACACACTCCGTCATTGCGAGAATCCTTCCGCGGAAAGAATCTGGATTGCTTCGCTTCGCTCGCAATGACGACGGAACGCGCCGCTTCATCCTCGTCCTATCCCAGACCCTTCCGCTGGCTCAGATAGCGAAGCGCCAGCTTGATGAAGTTATGCACGACCATCGACGTCTCGTCCGCCCTGAAGACCAGAAACACGTCGGCCGTGGGCGGCGAGGGCCTGATGGGACGGAACACGATGTCGGCGGTCGTGAAGCGCGCGATCGACTGCGGCACGAGCGCCACGCCGAAACCCGCGGCGATCAAGCTCGGGATCGACTGGGCGTCGACCACCTGCTGGGACACTTTCGGCAGGAAGCCGGCATCGACACAGCAGGTCTGCAAATAGCGTGCGAAATCGGAGCTGTCCGGATCCAGCACGACGTGCTCCTCGGAGGCGAGGTCGCCGAGGGCGATGCGCTTGCGGCGGGCCAGACGATGGGTTCGGGGCATTGCGAGAACGACCTCTTCCCGCCAGGCCAGCTTGCTGGTCAGCTCACGCTCGGCGGGGATGCCGCGAATGAGACAGATGTTGGTGGTGCGGCCGAGAAGCGCGGCGATCTGCAGCGCAGGCGCCTGCTCGTGCACGGTCATCTTCACCAGCGGTGCGACCTGCCGGTAGGCCGCGAGCAGCTCGGCGAGACGGCCGCGCAGGATGGAGCCGGTTGCTCCGACATCGAGCGTACCGATCAGGCCGGCGCCGATCGACCGCGCCTCGTCCTCCGCGGCCTTGACCTGGTGCAGGATTGTGCGCCCCCGCAGCAGCATGGCTTCACCCGCCTGCGTCAGCTCGACCTTACGGCTGGTCCGGTAGAGCAGCTGGGTCCCGAGCTCCGCCTCGAGGGCCTGGATATGCTGGCTCAGCGGCGGCTGCGAGAGGTTCAGCCGCCGGGCGGCGAGGGTGAAGCTGCGCTCTTCGGCCACCGCGATGAAATAACGGAGCTGTCGGAGATCCATAGCGAAAACCTATCAATCGTGTCGGTCTATATATTGGACTTGATGTCGCACCTGGTCAACGAATGACCGACGGAGCCTTCCAGCGTCCTGCCGCGACGAACGGCTCCGTACGCGACGACCTCACGTCGCCGCCAACGACAAGAATGGTAAAAGGCTCCGGCCGACCAAGCCAGACGGAAGCCCAGCGAGCGAGGAAAGCCATGTCCAGTTTCGTCATGCCGAAAATCTTCAAGTCACTCTTCTTCCAGGTCGTCGTTGCCCTTGCCGTCGGCATCGCGTTCGGCGTCGGCTATCCCGACACCGCGGTGCAGATGAAACCGCTGGGTGACGGCTTCATCAAGCTGATCAAGATGCTGGTGCCGGTGATCGTGTTCTGCGTCGTCGTGCAGGGCATTTCGGCGGCCGGCGACCTCTCGAAGGTTGGCAGGGTCGGCATCCGATCGCTGCTCTATTTCGAGATCGTCACCACCATCGCCCTGGTGTTCGGCATCGCGCTTGCCTACTACTTCCAGCCCGGCGCCGGAATGAACATCGACCCGAAGACGCTGGATGCCAAGGTGCTCAGCGGCTTCAGCCAGACGGCCGCCCAGGTTGCCGGCGGCGGCGTCTCCGAATTCCTGATGAAGCTGATCCCCTCGACGCTGGTCGGAGCGTTCAGCTCCGGCGACGTGCTGCAGGTCCTGATCGTCTCGATCATGTTCGGCTGTGCCGTGTCGCTGTGCGGCGAGCGCGCCAAGCCGGTGGTCGAATTCGTCGAGCGCGTGAATGAAATCATCTTCAAGATGATGAACTTCGTCGTCCGCCTGGCGCCCATCGGCGTCTTCGGTGCGATCGCCTTCACCGTCGGGAAATACGGCATCGGTTCGCTCAAGCAGCTCGGCGGCCTCGTAGCCCTGTTCTACCTGGCGGTGGTGCTGTTCGTGGTGGTGGTCCTGGGGACGATCATGCGGATCTCCGGCTTCAGCCTGTTCAAGCTGCTGGCGTACTTGCGCGAAGAGCTGATGATCGTGCTCGGAACGGCGGCGGGCGACAGCGTGCTGCCGCAGACCATGCGAAAGCTCGAGCTGCTCGGAATCAAGCGATCGACCGTTGGTTTGGTGATCCCGACCGGCTACTCCTTCAATCTGGATGCGTTCTCGATCTATTTGACCCTGGCGGCCGTCTTCATCGCTCAGGCGACGAATACGCCGCTTGCCACGGGCGATCTCCTGGCCATCCTCGGCGTCGCCTTGCTCACCTCCAAAGGCGCTCATGGCGTTCCGGGCTCGGCCATCGTCGTCCTCGCGGCGACGCTGGCTGCCATTCCGGCCATCCCGGCGATCGGACTGGTGCTGATCCTGTCGGTGGACTGGTTCATCGGTATCGCTCGCGCGCTCGGCAATTATGTCGGAAACTGCGTCGCGACGGTCGTCGTCGCCTCCTGGGAGGGGGACCTTGATCACGCCCAGGCGCGGCGTATTCTGAACGGCGAGATCGATCCGTCAGTCGAGAGTCTGCGGGCCAATCCCGTCGACGCGGATGCGCCCGTCGCGGGTCTGCAAACGCTCTGAACGCGGGAAGCTCTTGAGGTTGGAGATGGTGACGACGCTTTCGATCGAGCCTTTGACAAAAGAGGCCTTCGCCCCTTTCGGAGACGTCGTCGAGACCGCGGGGATGACGCCCATCTCGATCAACCAGGGCTATGCCGAGCGCTTCAACGGGCTCGCCAATATCGACGTCGCCGCGGAAGGCGGTGAGGTCAATATCAGCTGGTTCTCTGCCTCCGTCCGTCCGGCGCCGATCGCGATCCGTCTGATGGAGCGCCATCCGCTCGGAAGCCAGATGTTCATGCCCATGAACGGAGCGGACTGGCTGGTGGTCGTGTGCGCCGATCCCGCCATCTCCGCGAGCTATCGCGCCTTCGCGGCCAAGGGCCATCAGGGCGTCAACTATGCCCGCAATTGCTGGCACCATCCGCTGCTGGTTCTCGCAGAGAGGAGCCCGTTCCTCGTCGTCGACCGCAAGGGGGGCGGCGACAATCTCGAAGAATATTGGCTGAGCGAGCAGATGCAGCTAGGCTTTCCGTCAGCCGCGCGCTGATACGTTCGGTCGATAACTTTCACGAGGCTTGATGATGACGTCGCGCAACTATCACGTACCCCAGGGTGGCCTGCCGCCGCAGACGGACCTGCTGAGCGGCCGCGCGGTCTTCACCAACGCATACGCCGTCATCCCCAGCGGCGTTCAAAGCGATATCGTCACCAGCTACTTGCCGCACTGGGATGGTACGCGCGTCTGGGTGCTGGCGCGACCGCTGTCCGGCTTCGCCGAGACGTTCTCCCACTACCTCATGGATATCGCGCCGGCCGGGGGAAGTGACAGTCCCGAGCCGGACAAGGATGCCGAGGGAGCTTTGTTCGTGGTGGGCGGCAAGCTCGTTCTCAAGCTGGCAGATGGAGAGCGTGAGCTGAGAGCCGGCAGCTTCGCCTATCTGCCGCCCGGCTGCGCCTGGAGCCTTCGCAATCGCGGGCCGGGCCCCGCGCAGGTTCACTGGATCCGTAAACTGTACCAGCGCGTGCCGGGGTTGGCCGACCCCGAGGTGATCGTGACCAACGCGGACTCGGTCGCGCCGGTATCGATGCCGGGCACCGAGGGGAGATGGGCGACGACGCGCTTCGTCGATCCCGCCGACATGCGCCACGACATGCACGTCAATATCGTGACCTTCGAGCCGGGCGCGACGATCCCCTTCATGGAGACGCACGTCATGGAGCACGGGCTCTACGTGCTCGAGGGCAAGGCGGTCTACCGTCTCAACCGCGATTGGGTGGAGGTCGAGGCCGGCGACTACATGTGGCTGCGCGCCTTCTGCCCGCAGGCGTGCTACGCTGGAGGTCCCGGCCGGTTTCGCTACCTTCTCTACAAGGACGTCAACCGGCACATGAACCTGCGGCAGGGCGCTCCGCTGTTCTAGCTTCGAGGGCGTTTTCACGGCCTGAGCAGGCGTCAAAAAAGTATCAGTTGCACATTGAAATCGTGGTGGCGGGCCCGGATACCGGTCGTTACGATCCCTAAAAAGAGAGGAAGCGCTGAGCAAATTCAGCCGATAAGGGAACAGGGGCGGATCATCGTAAACCGCACCGGCCTGAAGGGAGCGGATATGGAACCGGACCTGGAAGTCGTCCAGATACGGCGCGGCGAATCGTTCAAGGCGTGGTCGCACGGCTATCCCTTCCACACGGTCCGCTGGCATTTTCACCCCGAATACGAGCTGCACCAGGTCGTCGCGACCAGCGGTCGCTATTTCGTCGGCGACTTCATCGGCGAGTTCGAGCCGGGCAATCTCGTGCTCACCGGCCCCAACCTGCCGCACAATTGGGTCAGCGATCTGCCGGCGGGGAGCACCATCCCCCTGCGCGGACGCGTCCTGCAGTTCTGCGAAGAGTTCATCGGCGACCTCATGAAGGTCATGCCCGAGCTTTCGGGCCTTGCCGCGCTGCTGGAATTCTCGCGGCGCGGCGCGCTGTTCACCCGCAGCACCAGCGACAAGGTCGCCCCTCTGATGGAGGAGATCGTGACGGCGAATGGCGTGCGCCGGATCGAGCTGTTCCTGATGATCCTGGGAACACTCTCCCGCGCCCGAAACGCACGTCCGCTCTCCAGTCCGAACTATCTGCCCGACCCGTCCGGCTACATGTCGGCAGGGATGAACAAGGCGCTCGCCTTCATCCGCCAGAACCTGACGCAGCCTTTCGGCGAGGCCGAGCTCGCGGCGATCGCCGGCCAGTCGCAGAGCGCATTCTCGCGCTCGTTCCGTCGGCACACCGGCATGTCGCTGGTGCAGTACGTCAAGCGGCTGCGCATCAATCTCGCCTGTCAGATCCTGATGAGCGACGAGCAGGCGTCCATCACCGACATCTGCTTCGAGGTCGGCTTCAACAATCTTTCCAACTTCAACCGGCAGTTTTTGGCCGAGAAAGGCATGCCGCCTTCGCGCTTCAGGCGATTGCTCGCGCAAAACAGCAATACGGCCCGCGCTGCCTAGCCGGCGAATTAGCAAAGGAGGACGACCACACCGGGAAGAACGACGTGGGCATGCCGATGGCAGCCCGCGGCAGCAATCGCTTGTCCAGGAATTCGCGCGGCTTCGCCGACGACGGAAGCCGAAGGCTCATCTTCAGGGATCAACCACAGCACTCCAGGTCTGGAAAGGAAATCCGAATGAAAAGCTTCTCCCCGAAACATGCCGGCACGCTTGCCCTGGCCCTGTCGCTGCTCGGCACGACCGCGACGCTCTCGTTCGCCGCTGAAGTGAAGGATGCGACCGTCGCCTTCCTGATGCCGGACCAGGCCTCCACCCGCTACGAACAACACGATTATCCGGGCTTTGCGGCGGAGATGAAGAAGCTCTGCGCGAGCTGCAAGGTGATCTACCAGAACGCCAGTGCCGATGCCGCGCGGCAGCAGCAGCAGTTCAACGCGGCGATCTCGCAGGGCGCCAAGGTGATCGTGCTCGACCCAGTCGACTCCACTGCCGCCGCCTCCCTGGTCAAGATGGCCCAGTCTCAGGGCATCAAGGTCATCGCCTATGACCGGCCGGTCCCCGACGCCAAGGTCGACTTCTACGTGTCGTTCGACAATGAAGCCATCGGCAAAGCGATCTCCGAGTCGCTCGTCAAGCATCTCAAGGCCGCCAACGTCACGGCGAAGGAGGGCGAAGGCGTGCTCGAAATCAACGGCTCACCGACCGATGCGGCGGCCGGGCTGATCAAGAAGGGCATCCACGCCGGTCTCGACAAGAGCGGCTATCCCATTCTCGCCGAATACGACACGCCGGACTGGGCGCCGCCGAAGGCGCAGCAATGGGCCAGCGGCCAGGTCACCCGCTTCGGCAAGAAGATCCTCGGCGTGGTGGCCGCCAATGACGGCACCGGCGGTGGCGCAATCGCCGCCTTCAAGGCCGCCGGCGTCGATCCGGTGCCGCCGGTGACGGGCAACGACGCGACGATCGCCGCGCTTCAGCTCGTCATCGCCGGCGACCAGTACAACACGATCTCCAAGCCCAGCGAGATCGTCGCCGCGGCGGCAGCTCAGGTCGCGGTCAAGATCCTCTCGGGCGAGACGCCCAAGGCGGAAGCGACGCTGTTCAATGCGCCATCGAAGCTGTTCGTGCCGGCGGTCGTCACGCGGGAAAACCTGAAGGCGGAGATCATCGACAAGAAAATCCAGACGGCCGATCAGCTCTGCACCGGCCGATATGCCGCCGGCTGCAAGAAGCTCGGCATCACGCAGTAACTGCTTCCGTCCCGGCCGTACGCGGCGGCCGGGACGGACGACGAAAGGGCGGACTGGCACATGACCACGATCTCGGATGTCGATCCCACCCAGCGCAAGCCGGTCTTGAGCCTTCGCGGGATCTCCAAGCATTTCGGCGCCGTGTCCGCCCTGACCAACGTCGATCTCGACGTCCATGCCGGCGAAGTCGTGGCGCTCGTGGGTGACAACGGTGCCGGAAAATCCACGCTCGTGAAGATCCTGGCCGGCGTGCACCAACCGAGCTCTGGAACGATCGCATTCGGTGGCGAGCAGGTCGTGCTGTCCGATCCCGCCACTGCACTCGGCCTCGGCATCGCCACGGTGTTCCAGGATCTGGCGCTCTGCGAGAACCTCGACGTGGTCGCCAATATCTTCCTTGGCCGCGAGCTCAATCCGATGCAACTCGACGAGGTCTCCATGGAGCTTCGCGCCTGGACCTTGCTCAACGAATTGTCGGCGCGGATCCCGAGCGTGCGCGAGCCCGTGGCATCGCTGTCCGGCGGACAGCGCCAGACGGTCGCGATCGCGCGTTCCCTGCTGACCGAACCGAAGCTCATCCTGCTCGACGAGCCGACCGCCGCGCTTGGCGTCGCCCAGACCGCGGAGGTGCTCGACCTCGTCGAGTTCGCGCCCGCGGCCTCGGCGTCATCATGATCAGCCACAACATGGAGGACGTCCGCGCCGTCGCCGACCGGATCGTGGTGCTGCGCCTCGGCCGCAACAACGGTGAATTCGAGCCCGACGCGTCCAACCAGGATCTCGTCACCGCGATCACCGGTGCCGATGAAAACGCGGTCTCGCGCCGCGCCAGCCGGCGCCGCGCCCAGCAGTCGCCGGAGCTTGGGCGATGACCGACGACACGCAACAGGTTTCGACGCGCCGGCCGCTGGACCGCAGCGACGAGCGGGTCAAGCACGCGGACACGGCCGGAAGCGTCATCGGCGCTTTCGTGGATCGCGTGCGGTCGGGCGACCTCGGCTCGCTGCCGGTGGTCGTTGGGCTCGTCGTCATCTGCACGGTCTTCGAGAGCCTCAATCCCGTCTTTCTCGCGCCGGACAATCTGGTCAATCTGCTATTCGACTGCTCGACCGTGGGCGTGATCGCGCTCGGCATCGTCTGCATCCTGATGGTCGGCGAGATCGATCTGTCGGTGGGGTCGGTGAGCGGGTTTTCCTCGGCGCTCGTCGGCGTGCTCTGGGTCGGTCAGGATTGGCCGGTCGCGGTCGCCATCGTCACGGCGTTGCTGCTGGGCGCCGCCATTGGTGCGCTCTATGCGTTCCTGTTCAATCGTCTGGGGATGCCGAGCTTCGTCTCGACGCTGGCTGGTCTGCTGGCGTGGCTCGGCCTGCAGCTGTATCTGCTCGGCTCTTCCGGCTCGATCAATCTTCCGTACGGATCACCGCTGGTCAATTTCGGGCAGATGCTCGTCATGCCGCCGATCGTGTCCTACGCGCTGGCGGCGGTGGCGAGCCTGATCGTATTCGCGACCGACTACCGGACGGCCGCGCGACGGCGGGCGGCGGGGCTGTCGGCCAGCTCGCTGGGCCGCATGGTGTTGAAGGCGCTGCTGGTCACCATCGTGCTCGAATTCGTCGTCTATTATCTCAATCTCGGGCGTGGCATTCCCTGGATGTTCGGTCTGTTCGTCGGCCTCTGCGTGGTCATGAACTACGCATTGACGCGTACCAAATGGGGCCGCTCGATGTCTGCCGTCGGCGGCAACCGCGAGGCGGCACGCCGCGCCGGCATCAACGTGCGCCGGGTCTACGCGTCGGCATTCATGCTGTGCGCCACGCTTGCAGCAGCCGGCGGCATTCTGGCCGCGGCGCGGCTGGCATCGTCCAGCCAGCAGGCCGGGACGGGCGATGTGAACCTCAACGCGATCGCAGCTGCGGTCATCGGCGGCACGAGCCTGTTCGGCGGCCGCGGCAGTGCCTATTCCGCGTTGCTCGGCGTCATCGTCATCCAGTCCATCGCGAGCGGCCTGACGCTGCTCGATCTCTCATCGTCGCTACGGTACATGATCACGGGCGCGGTCCTTGCCATTGCGGTCATCGTCGATTCGCTGGCAAGGCGCTCACGCCTGTCCCATGGCCGAGCTTGAATAAGTTTCACAAGAAGAAGGACAAGCCGTGGCCCAGGACCTTGCAGGAAAAGTTGCCGCGATCACCGGCGCCGCATCGGGCATCGGGCTCGAATGCGCCAGGACGTTGATCGGCGCGGGCGCGCAAGTGGTGCTGATCGACCGGGCCGAGGAGGCGCTGAGCCTCGCTTGCGCCGAACTGGGCGCGAATGCGATTCCGCTACGCGTCGACCTCACTGATCCCGCGAGCATGGCAACCATGATGCCGCAGGTGCTGGAGAGGGCGGGCCGACTGGACATCTTCCATGCCAATGCCGGCGCCTATGTCGGCGGCGAGGTGCTTGGCGGCGATCCCGATGCCTGGGACCGGATGCTCAATCTGAACGTCAATGCGCTGTTCCGCTCGATCCACGCGGTGCTACCGCACATGGTCGAGCGCAGGAGCGGCGACATCATCGTGACCAGTTCGATCGCGGGTCTCGTTCCGGTCGTCTGGGAGCCGATCTACACCGCGTCCAAGCACGCGGTGCAGGCCTTCGTGCACACGTTGCGCAGGCAGGTCGCCAAACATGGCTTGCGCGTCGGTGCCGTCGCCCCCGGACCGGTCGTGACCGCGCTGCTCAAGGACTGGCCCAAAGCGAAGATCGAGGAAGAGATGGCGGCCGGTGGCTTGATGCAGCCGGTGGAAGTCGCAGAAGCCGTGCTCTTCATGTTGACCCGTCCGAGGAACGTCACCATCCGCGACCTCGTCATTCTGCCGCAGAGCAACGACCTGTAGCAGCTTCCGATCGGCGATCCAGATGACCAAGCAATCCGATAACCGCCATTTTCTCGGCATCGATGTCGGCACCGGCAGCGCCCGCGCCGGTGTATTCGACCGCACCGGCAGGCTGCGTGAAAGTGACAGCGCGCCCGTCGCGCTGTGGCGCGAGGCCGGCGACGTCGTCGAGCAGTCGAGCGAGGACATCTGGCGTGCCGTATGCCGCAGCGTGCGCGGCGCGGTGGCGCAGGCCGGCATCGCGCCGGACAGCATTGCGGGCATCGGCTTCGACGCGACCTGTTCATTGGTGGTGCTGGGCGAGGGCGGCACGCCGCTGCCCGTCGGCCCATCGGGCGATCCCGCGCGCAACGTCATCGTCTGGATGGATCATCGCGCCGCCGATCAGGCGCGCAGGATCAACCAGACCGGTGAGAAAGTTCTCGACTATGTCGGCGGCACGATCTCGCCGGAGATGGAGACGCCGAAATTGCTGTGGCTCGCCGAGAACATGCCCGACACGTTCTCCCGTGCATGGCAGTTCATGGACCTCACCGACTTCCTCACCTGGCGCTCGACGGGAAGCTTGTCCCGATCGATCTGCACCGTGACATGCAAGTGGACCTATCTCGGCCACGAAAACCGCTGGGACGATCAATTCTTCCGTAAGGTCGGGCTCGGCGTGCTCGCGGACGAGCAGTTTCGCCGGATCGGCACCGAGATCGTGCCCGGCGGAACCAGGCTGGCGTCGGGCCTGACGGGGGAGGCCGCGGCTGATCTTGGGCTCGCGACGGGGACGCCGGTCGCCGCGGGCCTCATCGATGCACATGCCGGCGGCGTCGGGACGGTGGGGGCACGCGGTGCGGCGGGCACGGTGCTGACACGGATGGCCTATGTGTTCGGAACGTCCGCCTGCACCATGACGACCACGCCGGATCCGGCCTTCGTCCCCGGCGTGTGGGGACCCTATTACTCCGCCATGGTGCCCGGGCTTTGGCTCAACGAAGGCGGGCAGTCGGCGGCCGGTGCTGCGATCGAGCACCTGTTGCAGATGCATCCGTACTCCGCGCAGGCAACGCAGGCTGCCAGCCGGAAGCAGCAGACACTCGCCGATTGGCTTGCGGCCGAAACAGAAGCCCGCGGTGGTGCGGCCATGTTGCCGCAATTGGTCGGCGGGATTCATGTCGTCCCGGAATTCCTCGGCAATCGCGCGCCGTTCGCGGATCCGGAGGCACGCGCATTGATTGCCGGGCTCGATCTGCGGTCCGATCTGGAGAGCCTGCTGGCGCTCTATCTGGCGGGGCTGTGCGGCCTCGGCTGCGGCGCCCGCCAGATCGTTCGCGCCCAGCATGACAAGGGCATCGCGGTCGATACGATCGTCGTCAGCGGCGGTGCCGCAAAGAGCCCCCTGGTGCGACAGGTGCTCGCCGACATGACGGGTTCGACGGTTGCGGCGTCCGCGTCCCCGGAGGCGGTCCTGCTCGGCTCCGCCATGCTTGGATCGGTTGCCTCAGGCGACCACGCCGATCTCGGCGACGCCATGCAGGCGATGTCGGTGTTGGGAGACATCCATCAACCGCAGACTGCTCTGGCCGGCTGGGCCGATCGGCGCTTCGCAGCCTTCGAGGCCCTGCAGCAAGTCGGCCGAACCATCAGGGGCTAGCTCTTCCGGGGTTCAGCCCCCCTTTCATCATCGCGACACATATGTCATTATAAAAATACAAATGTATAGGCCGGGCCTCTTGCCCGGCGAGGGAGGGCTGCCCATGGGTAGGAAAGTCGCATTCATCGCGGCCTTGTTCGGCGCGTTGGCCATGATTGGCCCGGCGCAGGCGCGGGTCGAGGTCCAATGGTGGCACGCCATGAGCGGCGTCCTCGGCGATCGGCTCAACGAGCTGGTCGAGAAGTTCAACGCCTCGCAGGACAAGTACACCGTCATCGCGGTCGCCAAGGGCAATTATGACGAGGTGACCAACGGGGTGATCGCCGCCTATCGGGCCAAGCGGCCGCCGGAGATGGTGCAGATCGCCGAGCGCGGCTACATGACAATGTTGCTGTCAGGGGCCGTTGTTCCCGTGCAGGACCTCGTGGAGCAGAAGGGTTACAAGATCGACTTCTCCGACTTCATCAAGCCGGTGGCAAGCTTCTGGAGTTACAAGGGACGGATGTCGGCGATGCCCTTCAACTCGTCGACGCCGATCTTCTGGTACAACAAGGACCACTTCCAGAAGGCGGGCTTCGACAAGCCGGCCGATACCTGGCAGGAGCTGGAGAAGCAGCTCTACGCCATCAAGTCCAAGGGGGTCAGCGAGTGCGGCACGGTGCTGCCCGGGGATTTCTACTGGAGCCTGCTCGAGAACTACAGCGCCATCAACAACCAGCCCTATGGCACGTTGGCCAACGGATTCGACGGGCTCGGCACCGAGTTCGTCTACAACAAGACGAAGGTGGTCTCGCAAGTCGCGCGGCTCAAGAAATGGCTCGATGACGGCGTGATGCAGATCGCAGGTCAGGGCTTCAGTCCCGAACAGTTGTTCACGTCGGGACGATGCTCGACCTTCGTCAATTCGACCGCATCGCACGGCAACATCGAGCGCAACGCGACCATCAACTGGAGCGCCACCTTCCTGCCGCATGAAAGCGATATCAATCCGCCGCTCAACAGCACCATCGGGGGCGGGGCCATCTGGGTCATGAAGGGCCACACGCCGGAGCGATACGAGGCCGTCGCGGCCTTCCTGGATTTCGTCGCGCAGCCGGAAACCCAGGTCTGGTGGCACGGCGCCACCGGCTACGTTCCCGCCACCAACCGCGCCTATGCACTCGCGCGCGAGCGCGGCTATTACAAGGATCATCCGACCCGGGAGATCGCGGTGCTGCAGCTCTCGCGTGGTACGCCGAACGAGAACTCGCGTGGTTTCCGCTTCGGTAATTTCGTGCAGACCATGCTGGCCCAGCGCCAGGAGGTGGAGGCGGTGTTCGCCGGTCAGAAGCAGCCGCAGCAGGCGATGGATGACGCCGTCAAGCGGGGCAACGAGATCCTGCGGCAGTTCGAGAAGCTCAATGCCGGGAAGACTCCGGAAACCGAGCGTCCATGACGCTGCGCCTGTCGATCCCCTGGCGTGATGCGCGCGCGCCCGTGCTTCAGAGGAAGCACGGGAGCGCTGGATCCAAGGCCGTGCCGGCGGCGGCCGCCGGCAGTGCGCGCGCATCGGGCAGGGCTGCGCGGCGCGATCAGGAGGCCGGACTGAAGCGCGCGAATTTCGGCGAGGGGCCCGGCCTGCCGACGCTGCTGTTGCTGCCGCAACTGCTGATCCTGCTGTTCTTCTTCTTCATCCCGTCGCTGCGGGCGCTGATGCAGTCGGTGCTGCTCAGCGATCCCTTCGGCAACAACGTCCAGTTCGTGTGGTTCGACAATTTCAAGTCGCTGCTTGCGAGCAGCGATTATCGCCAGTCGATCGCGGTGACGTTCTGGTTCACGGTGATGCAGAACGTGCTCACATTGGGCAGCGCGCTCGTGCTGGCGTTCGCGACCGACAGGATTGTCCGGGGACGCTCGGCCTATCGCACCATCATCCTGTTGCCCTATGCCATCGCGCCCGCGATTGCCGGCATCCTGTGGGCCTTCCTGTTCAATCCGGCGGTCGGCCCGCTCGCCCAGGTGCTGCACGGCTTCGGCATTTCGTGGGACCCCAACCTCAATCCGAACGATGCGCTGATCCTGGTGACGCTCGCTGCGTCATGGAAGCACATCTGCTACGACTACATCTTCCTCGTCGTGGGCTTGCTCGCGGTGCCGGTGTCGCTGATGGAGGCCGCCGCCGTGGACGGCGCGGGGCCGATCCGCCGCTTCGTCTCGATCGCGCTGCCGATGCTCGGGCCCACGATCTTCTTCCTCACGGTGATGAACTTCATCTACGGCTTCTTCGAAACCTTCGCTATCATCGATGCCGTGACCAAAGGTGGTCCGGCCGGGGCGACCAACATTCTGGTCTACAAGGTCTTCGTCGACGGCTTCGTCAATCTCGATCTCGGCTCGTCGGCCGCCCAGTCGGTCCTGTTGATGAGCTTTGCGCTGATCTGCACGCTGCTGCAATTCCGCTACTTCGACCGCAAGGTCAATTACGGGGTCTAGCCAGATGGTGGAACGCTCACCGGTCCTCAACATGGTCTGCCACGCGATCCTGATCGCGGGCGCACTGACGGTATGCGTGCCGCTGTATTTCGCTTTCGTGGCGGGCTCGCTGACGGTGGCCGAGGTTCAGAAGGTGCCGCTGCCATGGCTGCCGGGGAGCCAGTTCCTCGACAATCTACAGCTGGCATGGGCCAAGGGCAATTTCAGCCGCACTTTCCTTAATTCGGTCGTCGTGGCGCTCGGCATCACGGCCGGCAAGATCGCGGTGTCGCTGCTTTCGGCCTTTGCCATCACCTATTTTCGCTTCCGCTATCGGATGCTCGCGTTCTGGCTCATCTTCATGTCGCTGATGCTGCCGATCGAGGTTCGGATCGTGCCGACCTTCGAGGCCGTGGCCAATGCAGCGCTGCCGCTGCAATGGCTGCTGGAGACCTCGCATGTTGCCGATCTTTGGCGCTGGATCAGTGGGCACGAGGTCGCGATCGCGCTCGAATGGAACATGGTCAATACCTATCCCGGGTTGATCCTGCCGTTGATCGCCTCGGCCACGGCCACGTTCCTGTTTCGCCAGTTCTTCCTGACCATCCCGGACGAACTCTGCGAGGCGGCGCGGCTGGATGGTGCATCGCCGCTGCATTTCTTCTGGAGCATCCTGCTGCCGCTGTCGGTGCCGAACATGGTGGCGCTCGCCATCATCCTGTTCCTGTTCGGCTGGAATCAATATCTCTGGCCGTTGCTGTTCACGACCGATAAGGACATGGCAACGGCGGTCATCGCGCTGAAGGGCCTGATTCCCCGGTCCGACAGCGAGCCGGCCTGGAATATCGCGATGAGCGGCGCGCTCCTCACCATGTTGCCGCCGGTGCTGGTCGTCCTGCTGTTGCAGCGCTGGTTCATCAAGGGTCTCGTCGACAGCAGCAAATAGGAATCGATCATGGTTTTCATCGCCGGGCATCGCGGCGGCCGCAATCTTTGGCCCGAGAACAGCCTGACGGGCTTCCACAACCTGTGCAGGGAGGACGTCGATGCGGTCGAGTTCGACGTCCATCAGAGCACGGATGGCGGTATCGTCGTGATTCATGATCCGCTGCTCGACCGCACCACGTTCGAGAGCGGGCCGGTCGGCGAGCGCAGCCTGCGGCAATTGACGGCGATGCGTCTTCGCGATACCGGCGACGACTGCATCCCGACCCTGGGCGAGGTGCTGGATGTGTTCAGCGACACCACGCACGAGCTGCATATCGAGATCAAGACGGATGCACTCGGCTATGCCTATCCCGGACTGGAGGCGCGGCTGATCGACGAGGTCAAGCGCCGGGGCCTGGAGCGGCGTGCCGTCATCACCTGCTTCGTGCCGGGGGTGATTGAAACCGTGCGGAGGCTGTTGCCGGAGGCGCGGGTCCTGATCTCGCTCGATCGCCGCTCGGCGGAGATGATGGGCGGAATGGAGTCCGCGCTGACGCAACTGGCCGCCATTCCCGGTTGCATCGTCGCGGTCGAAAAATCGCCGCTGGGGCTCGCAATGCCGCTCGCTCTGAAGGTGCTCGGCACCGAGCGCCTCGGCGTGTGGGTGACCAACGAGCCGGAGGAGATCGCCTATTGGCTCGCTCAGCCGGTGCGGCAGATCACGACCGACCGGCCGGATCTTGCTGCGAGCATCCGTCGCAGGCTGAAAACCGCCGCAGCGCAGCCGTGATTCCCCGCCGCCGCTTTCTCGTGGGGACGCTTGCGAGCGCAGCCTTCGCTGCACCCGCCGGCTTCGTGCGGGGAGCGCCGGTCTCATTTGGCGCGGATCCGTTCACGCTCGGTGTCGCCTCCGGATGCCCGCGCGAGGACCGCGTCGTCCTGTGGACACGGCTTGCGCCGCAGCCGCTCGAGGGCGGCGGCATGCAGGATGCATCGATCGAGGTCGAATGGCAGGTGGCCGAAGACGAGGCCTTCGCGCACGTCGTCTCCCGCGGCGTCGTGCGAACGACGGCAGAGCTCGCGCATTCCGTGCATGCCGAGGCGATCGGCCTGCTGCCGGATCGCGTCTATTGGTATCGCTTCCGCGCCGGCCCGGCGCTCAGCCCGATCGGGCGCACGCGTACCGCCCCGGCCGGTGCGGTGCGGACATTCCGTTTTGCCTTCGCATCCTGCCAGCAATACGAGCAGGGCTATTTCAGCGCCTATCGCGACATGGCCGCGCGCGATCTCGACCTCGTCGTGCATCTCGGCGATTACATCTACGAGAAATCCTGGGGATCGCGCCACGTCCGCCAGCACGGCGTCGGAATTCCGACGACGCTCGAGGAATTCCGCAACCGCTACGCGCTCTACAAGAGCGATCGCGATTTGCAGGCGGCGCACGCCGCCTTTCCCTGGCTGTCGATCTGGGACGACCACGAGGTGATGGACGATTATGCCAATGATCGCTCCTACACCGTGCGCGATGCCGCTCGGTTCCTGAAGATTCGTGCGGCAGCCTATCAGGCCTATTACGAGCACATGCCGCTGCCGCCCTCGGCGCGGCCACGCGGTGCAGATGCCACGATCTATGAGCACTATCGGTTCGGCGAGATGCTCGACGTGCTGCTGCTCGACGATCGGCAATATCGCTCGCCGTCGGCCTGCGTCGGGGGCGGGCGACCGACCTGGGTCAAGGACTGCGCGGACCGGACCGACGAAGCGCGGACGATGTTGGGCCGTGCGCAAGAACAATGGCTCGATGCGCGCCTGCGCGACTGCCGCGGCCGCTGGACCATCGTCGCGCAGCAGACCCTGATGGCGCAGGACAAGCGGGAAGGGGACGACGGCGCGCGCTTCTGGATGGACGGCTGGGACGGCTATCCCAATGCCCGCCGCCGGTTGCTTGATTCGCTCGTGGCGCAACGACGGCGCAATCCGATCGTGATCGGCGGCGACCGCCACGCGTTCTTCACCGCCGATCTGAAGCAAGACTTCACCCGGCCGAACGGACCGACCATTGCGACCGAGTTCGTCGGCACCTCCATCACCTCGGACGGGCCCAGCGAAGCCGGCGTGCGCAAGGCGCTGGCGGAGAATCCGCACCTGCTCTATGCGCGTGGCGACAAGCGCGGCTATGCGACCGTCGAGCTCGACGCCCGGCATTGCACCGTGGGGTTCGAGGTGCTCGACGACGTCAAGGACGCCGGCAGCGCCGTGCGCCGGCTGACGAGCTTTGTAGTCGAGGACGGCGTGCCGGGCGCGAAGGCCGCATGACGTACTCCACATGGCGCCGATTTGACGGCCAGGGAAAGATCGCCTCAAATGCTCCGACGTCTGACTGTGTTTCGAGGCCGCTGCTGGGGGCTGCGCCGTGACTGACCAAACTATCCTGCGGGTGGCCTGGCTCTATTACATGGAGAACCTGACCCAGGCCGAGATCGGCGAGCGGCTGGGGCTGACCCGCGCCCGCGTCAACCGAATGCTGTCGGATGCCCGGCAGACCGGCATCGTCAATATCCGCCTCAACTCCGCCTTTGCGAGCTGCACGGAGCTGGAGCACCGCCTGCGCCGGGAATGCGGCCTCGAGGACGCCGTCGTCATCCCGAGCCCGGAGAATCCCGAGCAGACCGGCAGCCTGATCGGGATGGCGGCGGGAGCGTATCTGTCGAAGTTCCTCGAGCAGAAGCGCCCGCGCATCATCGGGATCGGCTGGGGCGCGACCTTGCGCGAGACGATCCGTTACGTCACGCCGGCGGACTATCCCGATCTGTCCATCGTCTCGATGATGGGCGGCCTGTCGCGCGGGCTCGAGCTCAACACGTTCGAGATCGCGGGCGAGCTCGCGCACCGGCTGCACGCCCAGTGCAGCTATCTGGCGGCGCCGATTTTCGTCAGCAGCCGACGCTCGCGCGACACCTTCCTGGCCCAGGAGGTCTATCAGGAGGTGCTGAACAGCGTCGACAAGATCGATCTGGCGCTGCTGAGCATGGGAGACATGACGCCGCGCTCGCTGTTGATGCGGCATGGACTGCCGCCGGACGTGCGTGCCGAGCAACTGCGGGCGGCGGGTGCCGTCGGCGACGTCCTGGCGCAATTTCTCGACAAGGCCGGCCGGCCCATCGATCACGGCATCAACAGCCGCGCCATCGCGATGCCGCTCGAAAAGCTGGCGCGCGTGCCGACCTCGATGCTGATCGCAGGGGGGCTCAACAAGGCGCCGATCATCGCGGCTGTGCTGCGGGGCCGGATCGGCAAGGTGCTGGTGACGGACGAGAACACCGCGCTCGCCGCGCTGAAACTGATCGACAAGCAGAAATAGCCGCACTCTCGCAAGGGACAGGACCGCGCCTCGGGCATCGAGGGCGCGATGGCCCGCGCATGCGCGCCAACGGCGCGTGAAAGCATTTGTCACCCGCCGATTACATATGTAATATATCTGAGACAATTGCTCAGAAGGATGGCGACGACATGCGCGCTGCGGTGCTCCAGGACATTCGTGATATCCGTGTCCTCGATATTCCCGAGCCGAGGCCGCTCGCGGATGACGAGCTCATCATCCGCGTCAAGGCCGTCGGTGTCTGCGGCAGCGACCTGCACTCCTACCTCGAGGGCGGGACGACGGGCCCGACGCAAGTCAGGCCGTTCGTCCTGGGGCACGAATTCTCGGGCGTCCTGACGCCGGACTCGGCCCGCAAGGCGGGGTTCTCGGCCGACGCGCTGGTGGCGGTCGATCCGTCCATTCCGTGCGGCCATTGCGAGTGGTGTCATCGCGGGCACACCAATCTCTGCCCGAACGTGAAGTTCCTGGGTTACGCTCCTCACAACGGCGCCATGGCCGAATTCGTCTGCGTGCCGAAATCGGCCGTGCATGTGGTGCCCGAAAGCATCGACCCCGCCGGCGCGGCGATTCTGGAGACGCTAGGCGTCGCGATCCATGCCATGGATCTGGCGCGTCCGCGGCTTCAGGAGACGGTGGCGGTGCTCGGCTGCGGTCCGGTGGGACTGCTGCTCGTGCAACTGGCGCGGCTCGCAGGCAGCGGCAAGATCATCGCGATCGACCCGGTCGAGCAGCGCACGGCGCTGGCGTGCGACCTCGGGGCGGATGTTGCCTGCCGCAGCTATGCCGAGGTTGCCGACGCCACCGATGGCCGCGGTGTCGATCTGGTGATCGAGGCGACCGACTCCTCGCACGGTTTCGAGCACGCCGCGCGCTGTGCGCGTATCGGCGGCCGGGTCGTTCTCGTCGGCATTCCCGAGAACAACCAGTACATCCTCAGCGGCGCGGAATCGCGCCGGAAGGGCCTGTCGATCAAGTTTTCACGCCGCATGCCGGAGGTCTACCCGCGCGCCATTGCCCTCGCGCAGTCGGGGCAGGTCAAGCTGGCACCGCTGGCGACCCATAGCTTCTCGCTCGACCAGACGCCTGCCGCGTTCGAGCAGCAGGTCGCGCGGCGCGACGGCATCATCAAGGCGATCATTTGCCCGTAAACCATGGCGCAATCATCCAAACTGGTCGTCGTGAGAAAAGGGCGCGTCCTGATGGTGAGGCGCAGGCGCGACGGGCTCTGGATGTTTCCGGGAGGACGAAGGCGGACAGGTGAGAGCGACAGGCGCTGCCTTCGCCGCGAGATCAAGGAAGAGCTTCCCAAGCTGAAGCTCGGTCCCCTGAAACTCTGGAAGGAAGTGAAAGCGAAGAAGGGCGGGACCGGCCGACGGATGAGCGATGCGATCTTCCTGGCCAAGAAGGTGTCGGGACGCCTGAAGGTCGGTGACAAGAAGGAGATCGACCGTGCGGTCTGGCGCAAGCCGCGCGGCGCCAGATTGACGGCGACGTCGCGCTACATCCGCGACAAGCTGTTTCCGAGGTGAGGCTTCCGGTCGGTCGTTGGCCTCAGGCGATCCGTTCGGTGCAGGTCACGCCTTGGCCTCGCGCGGCGGGTAGACTTCGTGCACGACGTCGTCGATCCAGTAGTCGGTGAGGCCGGGCACCGGACGAATGGAGACGTCGATGGTCTCGCCGTCGATATCGTAGACCACTGCGCCGAGCCGCGCGGCTCCGCCCATCGGTGGCGCCAGCTTCTCGCCGACCAGAAAGCCTGCCGCCGGTCCCCAGATATAGTGCGTGCCGTTCAGGCGCATCTCGTGCCAGCGATGCAGATGGCCGCTGGCCACGATCTCGACCCGATAGCGCTGCAGCAGATCGAGAAGAGCGCGGCGCGGTCCCGGCTTGACTGACCAGTAACCGGTATCCGCTTCGTCCGGAGTCTCGATGAAGAGGGGGCGATGCATGAACCAGGCGATGCGGCGTCCTGCAGCATCGGCCATCGCGGCCTCGAGCCATTCGCTCTGTTCCGCATCCCCCGGGCCGCCGCCGATGATCATCGAATTGAGCCCGATCAGGCGCCAGCCGGCCACGTCCCGCAGCCAGCGGTCGTCACCGAAATGGCGCCGGAAGCGGGCGAGCCGCTCCTCATTCACCGGCTGGTGCGGGTGGCCGACTTCGCCGACATCGTGGTTTCCGGGAACCGTGACGATGGGGACGCCAAGCGAAGCCAGCTGGCGCGCGCAATAGGCCGCGTCAGCCTCCTGATCGGCTGCGTCGACCGTCACGTCGCCGGTATGGATGACAAGATCCGGCTTTTGGTCCGCGATCCAGCGCGCAAGCGGCGCCCAATTCGGCTCGAAGTGCGACTTATCCGGGCTGAGATGCGTATCGGAAATCTGAAGGACTCGGACCATGACGCCTCTGCTGCGGGCCGCGTGTCGCGCCGTGCGCCGACGTCGCTCGAGCGGACCATGCCATTTTGGTCGAGTATACACATGGTCACTTCAGGTCACAAATGTCGTGCAGCGACACCGGTGCCGTTCGAAGTGTCTTTCGCTCTGCTCGCACGCCGCATGCGGGCTTGGAAGCAGCAGATCTAGGCCGGTCTTTCGATATGCGCGCGAATGGCGTTCTTGTCGATCCAGCCATGCTCGCGGGCTTTCGCCAGCATCTCGGTGTAGCGCTGGTGCCAGTCCGCATCGTCAGGCCGGCCCTCCAAGGTCGGGACCAGATCGATCGAGACGAGCGCATCGCGGTCGCCGACCAGCATGATTCCCTTCCAGGGCTGACCATCCATCGATGTCTCTGCATGCATCACCAGCTTGAACCTGCGAAAGTCGGACGGCTCGGAAAGCCGGACAACACCTCCGTCGAAGCATTCGATGATCATGCTGTCGCTCCTGTTGCGATCCCCGCCGATAAGGACGGTATTGCCGGATCTCGCCCGGCAAATCCAGCTACCCGCGCGGCAGCGCGTGCAGAGCCCCCTGAAAATTGACGAGCGGATCGCCGTGACCGCCCCGCGTCGCCACGATCCTGCCGATGAAGAGGCCATGCGTGCCGACCACCTGGTGATGATGCAGTACGCATTCCAGGGCGCCGATCGCCCGCTCGAGGAGCGGAACGTCGAGCGTGCCTTGCTCCCATTGCGCCGTTGCGAAGCGCTCGACGCCCTTGACGCTGCCGGCAAAACGCAACGCCAGATCCTCCTGCCCAGCACCAAGCAGGCTGACCCCGAAGCGGCCGTTGGCGAGGATGCCGGCATGGGTTTCGGAGCTCGAATTGACGCCGACGAGCAGGCTCGGTGGATCCAGGCACAGCGAGGTGACGGAGCTGACCGTCAACCCACGCCGTGTTGCGTCCGCTCCCGTCGCCACGATGGCGACGCCGCTCGCGAGGTTGCGCATCGCCAGCCGAAACTCGGCGGCTTCGACCGAGCGGACATCGGGCATTTGAGGCATCTGACATCCCATGACGGAGCTCCGCAGCGCGCGTCTTGCCGCCTATGCCGAAACCGCTTCGTCCGCGACCTTGCGGCCCGACTTCAGCTCCTTCCGGATCGCGGGAATGATCCTGCTGCCCCACAGCTCGATCTGGCGCAGCATCGTGCGCTGATCGAAATCGCCGAGCTGGGTCTGCAGCGCGATATGGGTCGGCTTCAGGATGCTGATCTCCTCCAGCATGCGGTCGATGACCTGGTTGACGCCGCCGACGGGCAGATTGCTTCGCATCGTCTCGAGGCTCATGTCGTTCGGTCCGGCTTCCTCCTTGATCAGGTAGCCGTCATCGCTCTGGGCGCGACGGAACTTCAGGCTCTCGGACAGCCGGCGCTGAAAGCGCGCACTGTCCAGATAGGACTGGATCTCGCTGTCATTGTCGCTGGCATAGGCGCAGCGCAGGAAGCCGAACCGGGTGTCGTCGATGGAGCGGCCTTCCTTGGCCGCGATCCCTTCGAGGCGTTCGCGCAGCGCCTTGATGGCATCGAGGCCGTTGAGGAGCGCGGTGACGAACAGATTGTGGTTGTCGCGAATGGCGCGGCCGAGCGTCTCGCCGTGACCGGAGGTGACCCAGATCGGCGGCATCGGCGTCTGCACGGTGCGCACCGCGATGGCGGTCGGCGGCATCTTCAGGTGCTCGCCGGAATAGGAGAAGATGCGCTCCTTCATGCCGGCGTGGAGCACGTCGTAGAATTCGGCGAACAGCGCATGCGAATGGTCGAGGTCGACCCCGAAACGGTCGAACTCGAACTTCTGATAGCCCGAGCCGATGCCGAGATCGAGACGCCCGTTCGAGACGGTGTCGGCAAAACCGATTTCGCCGAGCAGGCGGGCGGGATGATACAGCGGCAGCACGCAGACCGCGGTGCCGAGGCGGATGCGCTTGGTCAGGCCGGCGCAATGGGCGACCATCATCAGCGGCGAGGGGCAGAGGCTGTAATTGTTGAAATGATGCTCGGCGTACCACGCCGTGTCGAAACCCGCGTGTTCGGCGGCAACCGTCTGCTCGACGGCGTTGTTGATGACCTGTTGCGAGCTTTGATGATAGCCGCGCTGCTGCGCCAGAATGAATACGCCGAATTCCATCGGTTGCTTCCTCCCACAATCGGTCGCTCTTGCGACGCGTTCTCATGAAGTTATGGGCTTGAGCATTTTCGAACAATTGGCGTAATCTGAGCATGTCTTTTGCAAAATCTGAAAAGATCGATGAATCGCCTCCAGGCCATGGAATTGTTCGTCAGCGCCGTCCGCGAGGGCAGTTTTTCGGCGGCCGGGCGCCGCGTCGGGCTCTCGCCGGCGTCGGTGTCGCGCTATGTCGGCGAGCTCGAGGCGCAGCTCGGCGTCCAGCTGCTGAACCGCAGCACGCGCCATCTCGGCCTGACCGATGCCGGCAAGATATTCTTTCAGCGCACCGAGCAGGTGCTGCACGGCATCGAGGATGCCGAAGCCGCCGCGCTCGCGCTGCAGACCGCGCCGCGCGGGACGCTGCGGGTGCATTCGCGGACGCTGTTCGGCATCAAGGTGCTTACGCCGCTGATTCCCGGCTTCCAGAAGCTCTATCCGGAGCTGAAGGTGGAGCTGCGCCTGTCGGAGCGACGGCCTCAGCTTCGCGAAGATGAGTTCGACATCGACTTTCAGATCCAGGCGCCGACGGACCCCGGCCTCATGCAGCGAAGACTGTTGAGGAGCGAGCGGATTTTGGTGGCGTCGCCGGACTACGTCGGCCGGATGCCGAAGCTGCGCGAGCCGGAGGACATCACGCGCCACAATTGCCTGACCTACTGGATGGGTCCGGAAGACGTGGTCTGGAAGTTCATGCGCAGGAACCGGCTGCGCGAGATCGTCGTGCCCTCGTCCTTTGGCAGCAACAACGGTGTGGTGTTGTGCGATCTCGCCATCGCCGGGCATGGCATCGCTCTGCTCGACGACTACACCGTGGCAGAGGAGTTGAAGAGCAAACGCCTCCTCCGTCTGCTGCCGGGCTTCCGGGTGACGAATTCGACCTTCGACGAAGGGATTTATGCGGCGTTCCTCCAGAGCAGCTATCTGCCGGAGAAGATCAGGGTCTTCGTGGACTATATGGCGGAACACGTGCCGAAGCAGGTCAAGAGATCCGCGCAATAGGTGCAGGTCAGTCCGGCGCGAACCGAAGCGCCGGCAGCCCGCGAACCCCGAGGCCTTCGACGGCGAACAAGCTGCCGGCATCGGGATGATCATCACCGAGTGCGTGGCTGCGCGAGATCGAGGTCACGTAGAGAACGTCGAGATCGGGGCCGCCGAAGCTTACGCTGGTGGGATGACGGATCGGCATGTCGATGGTCCGCACCATCGTTCCGTCAGGTGCAAATCGCGCGATTTTGCCGATGCGCACGAGCACCGACCAGAGATGGCCGTCGGAATCGATCGTTGCACCGTCGGAGCCGGACCCCATCGCCTCCGTGTCGACGAAGACGCGCTTGTTCGCGAGGGGCCCATCCGCGCTGTAATCATAGGCCCAGATGATCCGCCTTGCGCTGTCGGCAAGATAGAAGGTGCGGCCGTCCGGGCTGAAGCACGGTCCGTTGCTCACGGCGAGGTCGGTCTCCAGCAGTTCCGGAGCGCCCGATGCGCCCAGCCGGTAAAGACCGCCGAGCGGTGTCTCGTCCGGAGCGCGATCACCGTGCATCGTGCCTGCGAGGAAGCGGCCGTGAGGATCGGCCTTGCCGTCGTTCAGCCGCACATTCGGATGGTCGAGCCCGATCGACGGGCCCTCCGTCAGGAAGCGCCGATCGAAATCGTAGTGCGCAAATCCGTTGCGCAGCGCCAGGATGGCGCCGCCGTCGCTCCGCAGGGCCAGGGAGCCGACCGGCGCGGGGACGCTGAACTGCTCGATGACGCCCGTGAGGGGATCCAGCCTGTGGATCGTTCCGGCGAGCGCGTCGATCCAGACAAGGCGCTGCCGGCGCTCGTCCCACACCGGGCTCTCGCCGAGCCGGTCCCTGGTCGCGCCGATGCGCCTGATTCGGATCTCGCTCATGGTTCCTCGCGCGGTAATCGCCGGGCTTGACCGATCGGTCGGTGAAAACCTAGTTTCATTCCAGATAGCCCCCGGGCCGACCGATGGATTGCGGAGTTCATGACCGAACTGTCAACGATGAAGGATGGCGTTGCGAACCAGGCCGAGGCTTCGGACCGCGTGCTGCAGATCCTGGCCGAGGCCGGGCGGTTGTTCGCCAGCAAGGGGTTCGAGGGCACCTCGATGCGCGACATCGCGCTCGCCTGCGGCATCTCCAAATCGCTGCTCTACCATCACTTCTCCAACAAGGACGAGATCTACGCGCGCGTCGCGGTCGGCTCCACGCTCGAGCTCTATCTGTTCGTGCGCGACCGCATTCCCGACGGCGCGCCGTCGCAGAAGATCCGCGCCTTCATGGTCGCCACGGCGGAGTATTTCCGCCGTTACCGCTGGGCCTGGATCGCATCCACCACCGCCTTCTGGAACGATCCCGACCGAAGCAGGCACAAGGAACGGCTGACGCGCCGCGACCGTTTCGAGAATTTCCTGCGCGGCCTGATCCAGGAGGCGATCGACGCCGGCGAGATCCGCAAGGTCGATGTTCCCATGACCGGGCGATTGATCCTGTCTTCGCTCAACTGGATGCATCGCTGGTACAATCCCAACAAATCGGCGACCCCCGAGCAGATCGCGGAGATCTTCTTCGACATGATCTTCAACGGTCTGCGAAGCGGCGAGCTTGTCGCGCTTCCGTCGGCGGAGCCGTCCAAGACAGGCCGGCGTAAGTCGCGCTGACCGGCGATCGGCGACCGCCCCTCATTCCAGAACGATGTTCTGCGCCTTGATCACCGGCCCCCATAGCGCCGCATCCTTGGTCAACTGGGCATCGAGCCGTTCCGGCGCACCGGTATCGACCATCAGTCCGTCGGTCTCGAGCTGCTTTGCGATGTCCGGCTTCTGCATCGCGGCGTTCGCGGCCGCGTTCAGCCGCGCGATGACGTCGGGCGGCGTGCCTGCGGGCGCGTGAAGCGCGGTCCAGAACGAGGCCGTGAGGTTGGGATAGCCGGATTCGGCCAGCGTCGGGATGTCGGGGAAACTCGCCATCCGCTTTTCCGCGGAGAGGGCGAGGATGCGCAGCTGACCGCTGCGCGCATGCTCGATCACGGCGGCGGGGGTTGCGAAGTTGAGATCGCATTCTCCCGACAGCGTTTCCATGATGGAGGCGGGATTGTTGCGATAGGCGACCTCGGTGACGGCAAATCCCATCGACTTGCCCATCATGATTCCGAACAGATGGGTGACACTGCCTGGACCGAGCGTGGCGTAGAACAGCGGCTTGTCGCGGCCCCTGGCGTAGGCGACGAAGCTCTTGACGTCAGTGGCCGGCGTGCGCGCGTTCACGGTCAGCGACAGCGGCCCGTTGCAGAGCATGGCGACGGAGGCGAAGTCCTCCAGCTTGTATGGCAGGCTCTTGCGCAGCAGCACGTTCAGCGAGATCGGCCCGGTGCCGCCGGCGAGCAGGACCGATCCGTCCTTCGGCGCACGTGCCACATATTGCGATCCGACGATGCCGTTGGCCCCGGGCTTGTTGTCGACCAGCACCGGCTGGTCCAGGGTTTCCGCCATGGCCTTCGCGATCGATCGCATCAGGCTGTCGATCGAGCCGCCGGGCGCATAAGGCACGATGATGAAGGTTTGCGATGCGCGCGCTCTGACGATCGCGGGCGCACCGAGCGGAGCGGCGAGGGCACCGGCGATCAGAGCTGTCGCCTGGCGTCGGTTGATCCTGGGCATGGGAGTCCTCCTCAAGGTCGTTCTTGCTTGCCTTGAATCTATCGACTGACCGGTCGGTCGGTCAATAGGAGGTTGGCAGGATATTGCAAGTCCGCCTGCTTGGTGTTATCAGCACAAAAAGCTGACCGATCGGTCAGGAATGGCAATACGATCACAAGCAAGACAAGCAGAAGCCCAGGAGGAAGCCCATGTCAGCAGATATCGTCACCCTCGAAGTGTCCGACAACATCGCGCTGGTGACGCTGAACCGGCCTCCGGTGAACGCGCTCGATCGCGCCATGCGCGACCGCATCGTCGCCGTGTTCGACGAGATTTCCGAACGGGCCGACGTCAGGGTCGCGATCCTGACCGGCGCGGGAAAGGTGTTTTGCAGCGGCGCGGATCTGAAGGACCGGCCGGACCCGACCAAGATCGGCGCGTTTCACAGCCACAACCGCATCACCCGTGAGACCGGCAATTGCATTCGCGAATGCGCCAAGCCGGTCATCGCGGCGATCAACGGCGTCGCGCTGGGTGCCGGCGTCGGCCTGATGGCGTCCTGCGACATCTTCTACGCCTGCGAGGAGGCCGTGTTCGGCATGCCCGAGATCAACGTGGGCCTCGCCGGCGGTGCTGCCATGCTGAACACGCTGTTCGGCCGCTCGCTGATGCGCCGCATGTTCTTCACCGGCTACCGCGTGCCGGCCGCCGAGCTCTACCGCCTCGGCATCATCGAGGCCTGCACCACCAAGGAGAACCTGATCCCCGAAGCGATGAAGATCGCCCGGGAGATCGCCTCGAAGAGCCCGATCGCGATGGAGTACGCCAAGAACGCGGCCAACATGGTCGAGCTGATGCCGCCGCGCGATGCCTACCGCTTCGAGCAGAACATCACCATGGCGCTGTCCAAGACGGAGGACGCCAAGGAGGCGCGGATGGCGTTCCTGGAGAAGCGCGCACCGGTGTTCAAGGGGCGCTGAGATGCGGCCGGGAGAAGGTCTCGACGCGCTGATGTCGCCGCGCTCGATCGCGATCATCGGCGCCTCGCAGGAGGCGACCAAGATCGGCGGCCGGCCGGTCGATCTATTGCGCCGGCACGGCTATGCGGGCCGGATCTACCCGGTCAATCCCAAGGCCGCGATGGTGCAGGGGCTGCAGGCCTATGCTTCCGTCGCCGAGGTGCCGGAGGCGCCGGACCTTGCGATCATCGCGGTGGACGCGGAACGCGCGGGCGAGGCGGTGGAGCAATGCGCCGCTCGCGGCGTTCGCAGCGTCGTCGTGTTCTCCTCGGGCTTTGCCGAGCTCGGTGAGCAGGGGCGCGCCATGCAGGAGCGGCTGTGCGTTGCCGCGCGCAGCAGCGGCATGCGCCTGCTGGGGCCGAACTGTCTCGGTGCGGTCAGCGTCGCCGAGAAGAGCATCGCGACGTTCTCGATCGTGCTCGAGTACGGCATGCCGGCCGCCGGGTCGCTCGGCATCGTCTCGCAGAGCGGCAATCTCGGCAGCTACACGATGCGCCTTGCCAGTGAGCGCGGGGTCGGTGTCAGTCGTTTCATTACCACGGGCAACGAGTGCGACATCGACATCGCCGACGGCATCGCCTGGATGGCGCGTGATCCCGCCACCAAGGTGATCCTGTGCTGCCTCGAAGCCTGCCGCGATGCCGGCCGCCTGATCGCTGCGCTGGAACAGGCGCGCGACGCCGGCAAGCCGGTCATTGCCATGAAGATCGGGACGTCCGCGGCAGGCCAGGCCGCCGCAGCCTCGCACACCGGAGCCATGGCGGGATCGGATGCCGTGTTCGACGCGCTGTTTGCGCGCTGCGGCGCGGTGCGCGTGCGCAGCCTCGACGAGCTGATCGATCTCGGCCATGCCGCATCGATCCTGCTGCCGGACCGGCTGCCGAAGGGGCCGGGCATCGCCATCCTCACGGCGTCGGGCGGCTTCGGCGTCCTGCTCGCGGACGCCGCGCAGTCGGTCGGGCTGACGCTGCCCGAGCTCGGCGAGGAGACGCAGCGGAAAATTCTGGAGCTGGTGCCGTTTGCGTCGGCCCGCAATCCGGTCGACGCCACCGCGCAGATGTCGAGCCGCCCGGATCTTCTGGAGAAGATCATGACGGCCGTCGTGGCGGACGAGCGGGCTGATACGGTGATCTTGCCGCTGCCGTTCTCGCTGCATCTGCCGCGCCTGCGCTCGATCTACATGGACACGCTGCGCAACATGCGCGCGCAGTTTCCGGCGCGTCCCATCGTCCTGTGCGTGGACGGGCCGGATGACGCACTGAGCGAGCTGCACGCGCTGGGCTTTCCGACGATCGCAAGTTTCGACGGCTGTTGCGCGACCGTCGCCGCGCTGGTGCGGTTGCAGGCTGCGACGCAGCGTCCGCAGGACAGGCCGGAGACCGTTGCGAAGGCAGGGCCGCTTGCAACCGACGCCTTCCGTCATGAGATCGGTGCCAAGCGCGCGCTCGCCGAAGCTGGCGTGCCGGTGCTGGCCGAACATCTCGTCCAGGATGCGGATGCGGCGGCACGCGCGGCCACCGAGATCGGCTACCCCGTGGTGTTGAAGATCGCTTCGCCCGATCTGCCGCACAAGACGGAGGTTGGCGGCGTGGTCGTCGGCGTCGGCTCGGAAGCCGAGGTTCGGCGCGCCTATGCCCAGATGCGCGATCGCGTCGCTACCAGGGCCCCCAACGCGGCGATCGACGGCGTGATCGTGGCGCCGATGGCCAAAGGTGTCGCCGAGCTGATCCTTGGCAGCCGCATCGATCCGGTGTTCGGACCCGTGGTGATGGTCGGCCTCGGCGGCATTTTCGCGGAGATCCTCCAGGACACTGCCGTGCAGATGGCGCCGGTCAGCGAGACGCAGGCGATGGCGATGCTGAGATCGCTGAAGGCCTTCGCGGTGCTCGACGGTGCGCGGGGGCGGCCGCGCGCCGACCTCGAAGCCGCGGCCCGGGCCGTCGCCGCATTGTCGCGCTTTGCCGCTGCCCATGCCGAAACCATTGCGGAGATCGACGTCAACCCGCTGCTGCTCCGCGCCAGGGGCGAGGGAGCCGTGGCGCTCGACGCGCTGCTGATCCCGCACGGTGAGCGGCCGATCCCCAGCCACTGAACTAAATCACAAGAGGCCGCAGAAGCGGACCCAGAGGAAACGCTGAGAACGGGAGGATGACATGAGAAGATTGACGATCGCGGCGCTCGGCATCATGGCCTTGCTGCTGACGAATGTACCGCTGTCGGCACAGGGCATCTCCGGCGACGTGATCAAGATCGGCATCATGAACGACCAGAACGGTCCCTATGCCGACAATTGCGGCCTCGGCTCGGTGGCCGCGGCCAAGCTTGCGGTCGCCGATTTCGGCGGAGCGGTTGGCGGCAAGAAGATCGAGCTCGTGATCGCCGACGACCAGAACAAGCCCGATGTCGGCGTCGCAATCGCGATGCGCTGGCTCGACAATGAGGGCGTCGATGCCATCGTCGGCTGCTCGGCCTCGTCGATCGCGCTGGCCGTGCAGGACATCATGAAGAACCGCAAGAAGCCCTACATGCTGGCCGGCACGGCAGGCTCGTTCTTCACCAACGACAAATGCTCGCCGATGACCACGCAATGGGTGGTCGACACCTATGCCCAGCCGAAGGCCACGGTGAAAGCGCTGCTCGCGCAGGGCGTCGACAGCTGGTTCTTCCTGACGGTCGACTACGCCTTCGGCAAGGCCTGGCAGGCGGATGCGACGAAGTTCATCGAAGCGGGCGGCGGCAAGGTGGTGGGGTCGGTGCTGCATCCGCTGAATGCGTCGGATCTCTCCTCGTTCCTGCTGACGGCGCAGGCCAGCGGCGCCAAGGCGATCGCGCTCGCCAATTCGGGGGCGGACTTCGCCAATGCGATCAAGCAGGCGCAGGAGTTTGGCCTGACCAAGTCGCAATTGCTCGTCCCGCTCGGTCTCATGATCAGCCAGACCCACGGGATCGGCCTCAAGGATCTGCAGAACGTGCGGCTGACGACGCCGTTCTATTGGGACATGACCCCGGAGAGCAGGGCCTTCGCCAAACGTTATGCCGAGGCGACCAATGGTCAGCTGCTCAACGAGGGCAAGTCGGCCACCTACAGCGCCATCACGCATTACCTGAAGGCGGTGGCCGCGACCGGTTCCGACGATGGTGATGCCGTGATGCGGCAGATGAAGAACACGCCGGTCAACGATTTCGAGATGAAGAATGTCGCGATCCGGGCCGACGGCCAGGTGATGCGCCCGCTCTATGTCGCGCGGATCAAGACACCGGCGGAATCCAAATACACCTACGACTATTACGAGATTACCGGCACGATCGCGCCCGAGGATGCGTGGCGGCCGGCCTCGGAGAGTGCCTGCGATCTGCTCAAGTCGCAGTGAGTCGGCGGACGTGGCGAGAACGGGAAGCAGGCAATGAGTGTAGTTGAAGCGGTATCGGCGCAATCCACCGCAAGCGAGAACCTGACCGGCGAGGCCTATCGCAATGCGATGCATCGCTGGCTTCACGCCAATCTGCCTGCCAGCTTCCGCAGTGACAGCGCCGCCTTCGCGCCGCCCACGCTCCAGCAGTCCGTCGCCTGGGAGGCGGCGATGTACCGCGCCGGCCTCACCGGCATCACCTGGCCGAAGGCCTATGGCGGGCACGGCCGCTCCTTGCGCGAACATCTCATCGCCAATCAGGAGATCGGCCGGCTTGCGATGCCGGAGAGCGTCAACTCGATCGGCAAGGAGCTCGCCGGTCCGATCATTCTGGCCGTCGGCACGGAGGAGCAGAAGCGGCGCTTCCTGCCGGCGATCCTCGAGATGCGCAACATCTGGTGCCAGGGCTTTTCCGAGCCCGAAGCGGGCTCCGACCTCGCGGGCCTGCGTACGCGCGCGACGCGGGACGGTGACGGTTGGCGGATCAACGGTCAGAAGATCTGGACCAGCGGCGCCTACCGGTCGCAGCGCTGTCTCGTGCTCGCCCGCACCGGGGCACTGGAGGATCGCCATCGCGGCCTTGCGATGTTCGCGGTGCCGCTCGATGCCGAAGGCGTGCGCGTGCGCACCATCAAGTCGATCGACGGCCGCGAGAGCTTTTGCGAGGTGTTCTTCGACGAGGTCGAGGTGGCCCAGCAGGATGCGATCGGAGCGCCCGACGAAGGCTGGGCCGCAGCCATCCGCGTGCTGGAGATCGAGCGGGCGACCAACCGTATGTATCGCGCCTGGCGGTTCGAGAATGAGCTGCGTCATCTGATCTCGTCCTGCAAGGCGGACCCGGCGCTGTCGGCGATGGTCGCGGACCGGCACTACGCGGTCAGGCTCGGCGAGGTCGCGGTCGAGATCGAGGTGCTGAAAGCGCATGTCGAGACCGCGGTCGAGGCGCTGGTCAAGGGTGACAAGATCGGCGCGCGCGGCAGTCTTGCGAAACTCTATTGGAGCGAGTCGCATCAGCGTTTTGCGGCGCTCGCGCTCGAGCTGCTCTCGCAGGCGTCCCTGCCGCAGAAGGCGGCGATCACGGTGGCGCGACGACGGTTCGAGGCGATCTATCTCCAGGCGCGCGCCGAAACGATCTATGCCGGGACGACCGAGATCCAGCTCGGTATCATTGCCGATCGTATTCTCCAGCTGTCGCGGGGCAAGTGATGGGGTCCGGCGGCCAGAGCCTCCCAGCGGGCCTGCTCCAGAATCGCCTCGTCGTCGTGACGGGCGCGGGACAGGGCATCGGCCGTGCCATCGCCCTGGGCGTTGCCGCCGCTGGAGCCAGGGTCGTCGTGACCGATCTGCGGCAGGACAAGGCAGAGTCGGCCGCGCGCGAGATCAGGGATGCAGGCAAGGAGGCGCTCGCCTGTTCGCTCGACGTCACCGACGCTGCGGCGTGCAATGACGTGGCCAGGCGCGTGGACGAAGAGATCGGCCCGGCGGACGTCCTCGTCAACAATGCCGGCATCATTATTCGCGAGCCGATTGACAGCCCGCGCGCCCCCGAGAACTGGCGGCAGGTGTTCGACGTCAACGTCAACGGAACCTTCAACGTGGTCCACGCCTTCATTCCGGCGCTGCGCAAGACGCGAGGGACTATTATAAACGTCGCCTCCGTTGCGGCCTTTGGCGGCATGAACGGGGCGCTCGGCTATTCGCCGTCCAAGGGGGCGGTGAGGCTGTTCACGCAGGCGCTCGCCCGCGACCTCGCGCCCGACGGCATCCGGGTCAACGCCGTCGCGCCGGGCATCATCGCGACCGAGATGAGCGAGTTCACCCGCGACAATCCCGCGCGGCTGTCCGGCCTGATGGCGCGCACGCCGATGAAGCGGGTGGGACAGCCGGACGAGATCGCGGGGCCGGTGGTCTTTCTGGCGTCTGCGATGGCGTCCTATGTCAACGGCGCCATCCTGCCGGTGGACGGCGGATATCTGGCCTAGTGGACGATTGAAGGGTTTCGAAGAGGACGATGATGAGCATGGCCGAAGGACTTCAGCCCGACGAGTTCGCGGCAACCGCGGCACGCGCGGTCACCGCATGTGCGGGCCTGGACGCACGCGCGCAGGCGCAAAATCTGGCCGGCGACGGACTGCTCGGCGTGATCGCGGATGAGCAGGTGGGGGGGCTGGCCCTGCCGCTCGGCTTCGCGGTGCCGGTGATCGCGGCTGCCCATTCCGGATTGCTGACCTTTCCGCTGCTGGAGACCATCCTCGTCGCCCGGTCATTCCAGTCGTCGCTGACGCGACTTGCCGCCGCGATCGTGTCCGGCAAGACATTGGCGACGATCGGCTGGCGGGGCGAGGCCGTCGCCGCGCGCGAAGGCGGGCTGCTGGTGCTGAGCGGCACGGTGGCACGCGCGCCCTGCGCAGCGTGCGCCGATTACATCCTGGTGCGAATGAGCGGCGGCGCCGCGGCGCTGGTCCCGATCGATGCCGACGGTGTCGTGGTGGAGGAGGCCGCCGGCCTCGATCTGACGGTGCCGGAGCATACGGTGCGGCTGGAGAAGGTCGAGGTTTCCGTCGGCTCGATTCTGCCCGCGGGCACGTGGGACCCGCTCAATTCGGACGCCAACGTGCTGCGCGCCGCGGCGATCCTGGGATCGGCCGAGGCGTGTCTGGCGCTCGCGCAGGAGCACGCATCGACGCGCCGGCAGTTCGGCCATGCGCTGTCCTACAACCAGGCGATCCGCCATGCGCTGGCGCGCCAGAAGCTCGGGCTCGAGAGCATTCGTCATGCGATCACGCGCAGCCTGTCCGAGGGCGGCGGTCCGTTGCAGCGCGATGCCGCGTTCCTGGCAGCGGTGACCTATGGCAGCTCGATCAGCGAAGGCGCGCTGCAGATCCATGGCGGCATGGGCTTTACGTGGGACGTGCCGGTGCATCGCCATCTGCGCCGCATCCGCACGCTGCAGGCACAGGGTGATGCCAGCGGCCTGATCAGCACGCTCGGCCGCCGTTACGTATCGGAAGTTGCTCCGTTCGCCGAGGCAGGAACTTGAGCGACGAGAGCTTGAAGGACAAGAGCTTGAAGGACGAGAGCTTGAAGGAGATTGCCATGACCGAAAACAGGGATCGGACGCTCGCGGGCCGCGTCGCACTCGTCACCGGCGCCGGAAACGGCATCGGCCGTGCGACCGCGCTCAAGCTCGCGGCGCGCGGCGCGATCGTCGGCGTCAACGATCTGAAGCCGGAATTCGTGGAAGGCACGGTGGGCGCCATCAAGGCCGCAGGCGGCAATGCGGTCGCGGTCACGCAGGACGTCTCCAGCCGCGACGGCATGCGGCAGGCCGTGCTCGGATTGGCGCAGCAGCAGGGGCGTCTCGACATCCTCGTCAACAACGCGGCCTGGGTCCGCTATCAATCCGTTCCGGACATTGCGCCGGAAACCGTCGATCGCATGCTCAACATCGGCTTCAAGGCGATCATCTGGGGAATCCAGGCCGCCGCGGAGGTCATGGATGCGCAGCGTGGCGGCGCCATCGTCAACGTCGCGTCTGTCGCGGGCCTGATCTCGGCCAAGAACAGCATCGTCTACAGCGGCATCAAGGCCGGCGTCATGGGCGTCACCCGCGCAGCTGCAGCCGAGCTCGGCGAGCGCAACATCCGCGTCAATGCGGTGGCGCCCTCGGCGATCCCGACCGAGGGAACGATGCGCAACCGCAATGCCGAGCTCGACGCACGCCGTGTCGCGCGAACGCCGCTCGGCAGGCTCGGGACGGTCGACGACATCGCCAAGGCGATCTGCTTCCTCGCCGGAGACGAGAGCGGCTTCATCACGGCCCAGGTGCTCACCGTGGATGGCGGCATCGTCGTGACCAACATTGCCTGATGGGACAATCGCGATGTCCGATCTGACGCCGGAACAGCAGGTGCTGAAAGAGGCCTATGTCAGGGCGCGCGGCTATTGGCGGCCTTGGACGGAAGGCCTGTTGCGTTTTGATCCCGCGTTTCTTCAGGCCTACGGCCGGTACGCGGGCTATGCCGCAGAGAAGGGGCCGCTGTCTCGCAAGATGTGCGAGCTGATCTACGTCGCGCTCGACGGATCGGCGACGCATCTGTTCCGCTCCGGCCTCGCGCTTCACCTGCGCCTCGCGCTGCAGGAGGGCGCCACGGCGCGGGAGATCATCGACGTCTTTCGCCTCGCGACGGTTCAAGGGCTGGACGGTTGCAACGTCGGCATCGGCATCCTCACCGAGGAACTGGCGGGGGCCGGAATTCAGGCCGATCATTCCGAGCTTACGACAGAGCAGCGCGCGCTACGCGACGTCTACGTCGCGCAGTTCGGCGACTGGCCGGAATTCTGCGAGCAATGGCTGCGCTCCGATCCCGGCTATTTCGCCGTCCTGCTCGACCTCCTGGCGGACCGACGCGCAGGCGAAGGTCTCGACCAGCGCTCGCAGTGCCTGATCTCGCTCGCCCTCAGTGCCTGCTTCACCGCGCTCAATCCGCAAGGGCTGCGTGTGCAGATCAAGAGGGCGCTGCGGCTCGGGATCGACCAGCGGAAGATCCGCCAGGTTCTCCAGATGACCGCGCATCTCGGCGTCCATGCCTGCGCGATCGGCGTGCCGGTTCTGATGGAAGCGCTCGAAGAGCGCTCCGCGAAGGCCGGCTTGGATGAAAACGGAGGACCGGAATGAGGGGATTGGCGATCCGCAATCACAGGGCCTTTGCGTCCGGCGCCCTGTTCCTCGCCTTTGCTATCTTCTTCTTCGTGACGGCACTGCAGTATCCCGCAGGCACGGCGGCGAAGATGGGGCCGGGCTATTTCCCGCGCCTGCTGGCAATCGTGCTCGCCGCCATCGGACTTGTCGTGATGTTCGGCGCGATGAAGCCGGCCGCGGACCGGCAGACCCTGCGCAAATGGGACCTCAAGGGGCTCGCCTGGATCACCGGTTCGGTGGTCCTGTTCGGGGCCCTCTTGTTTCCGCTCGGCCTGGTCGGCGCGCTGTTCGTGCTGATCGTGGTGTCGAGCAGGGCGAGTTCCGAATTCACCTGGATCGGAGCGCTGACCAATGCCGCGGTGCTGATCGTGTTGTGCCTTGCCGTCTTCGTCTATGGTCTCGGGCTGCCATTGCCTGTCTGGCCGTCCCTTCTCAACTGAACGAGCCGGCCGATGGATCTCTTTCATAATCTGGCGATCGGCTTTGCCACGGCGGCCCAGCCCACCAATCTGCTCTACGCCTTCTTCGGCTGCTTGCTCGGTACCCTGATCGGCGTGCTTCCGGGCCTCGGTCCGCTCGCGACCATCGCGATGCTGCTGCCGATCACCTATGCGCTGCAGCCGGACGCCGCGCTGATCATGCTCGCCGGCATCTATTACGGCGCACAATATGGCGGTTCGACCACGGCCATCGTGGTCAATCTCCCCGGCGAGTCCTCGTCCGTCGTGACCACGATCGACGGCTACCAGATGGCGAAGCAGGGCCGCGCCGGCGTGGCGCTCGCGACCGCCGCCATCGGCTCCTTCTTCGCTGGATGCGTCGCGACGCTGGCCTTGGCGGCGCTCGCGGGCCCGCTGACCGCAACCGCGCTGCTGTTCGGCCCCAAGGAATTCTTCGCGCTGATGATCCTCGGCCTGATCCTGGCCTCGGTGCTGTCGAGCGGCCCGTTCATCGAGGGCATCGGCATGGTCGTGCTCGGCATGCTCCTGAGTCTCGTCGGCACGGATCTCAATAGCGGCAGCCAGCGCTTTGCCTTCGGCATTCCGCAGCTGTTCGACGGGCTCGATTTCGTGCCGCTGGCGATGGGCATCTTCGGCTTTGCCGAGATCGTCAAGAATCTCGAGCAGGACGACAAGCTGTCACTGGTGACGCAGAAGATCACCAATCTGTTTCCGACCCGCGAGGATTTCCGGCGGATGGTGCCGGCGATGCTGCGCGGCACGGCGCTCGGCACCTTGCTGGGCGTGCTGCCCGGCGGCGGCGCGGTGCTGTCGTCCTTTGCGTCCTATACGCTGGAGAAGAAGCTGTCGCGGCATCCCGAGCAGTTCGGCAAAGGCGCCATCGAGGGCGTCGCCGGCCCGGAGTCCGCGAACAACGCCGGTGCGCAGACCTCGTTCATCCCGCTGCTGACGCTGGGCGTTCCCTCCAACGTCGTGATGGCCCTGATGGTCGGTGCCATGAACATCCACAACATCCATCCGGGTCCGGAGGTGATGACGAAGAATCCGACCTTGTTCTGGGGCCTGATCGCCTCGATGTGGGTCGGCAATCTCATGCTGCTGATCCTCAACCTTCCGCTGGTCGGCCTCTGGGTCAAGCTGCTCACCATCCCCTATCGCTATCTGTTCCCGGCGATCATGGTGTTCTGCTCGATCGGCGTCTATTCGATCAATAGCGGAACATTCGAGGTCTATGAGGCGGCGGTGTTCTGCGTGTTCGGCTACGCCTTGATCAAGCTGCAACTGCCGGCGGCACCGCTGTTGCTCGGCCTGGTTCTCGGCCCGGCGATCGAGGAGAATTTCCGCCGCGCCATGGTGCTGTCGCGGGGCGATGCCACCGCGCTGCTGACGTCGCCGATCTCGGCCGGCCTCCTGGCCGCCGCCGTCGTCGCGATCCTCCTGATCATGTTGCCCACGATCCGCGCGCGGCGCGAGGAGGCGCTCCAGGAGTGACATGGCGGCGTATCCATGCCGATGTTCAATCCCGTTGGCATGGCGGTCGGAACCGCGCCGACTTGGATTCCCAAATCGATTCCAGCTTCAGAAGGTCGCGGCCAATGCAGCAAGACGATAATGGGCCCTCTCACGCGCAGCCTCGATCGGCTGTTGCGGCCCGGTGGTCGGGCCGACGGGCACGAAGCTGACATTGCGGATGCCGACAAAGCGCAGGATTTCGCGCAAGTAGGGCGTCGCCATGTCGATGCGTCCGCGATTCATGCCGGTGGAAAAATCGCTGCCGCTGGCGAGGATGACGAGCGTCGGCCGATCCTTCAGCAGCGGGAGATAGCCCAGCGAAGGATCGAACCGGAAGGTAAGCCCGGGCTGGACGATGATGTCGAACCATTGCTTGAGCTTGTAGGGAATGCCAAAATTCCACATCGGCGTGGAGATCAGCACCCGATCGGCCAACGCAAAACGCACTGCCATTCGCTCGGCTTCCGCAAAGCTGTCACGTTGCGCCTCGTTGAAGGCCTGAGCGTTCATGCGCGCATATTTGGCCTCGATGAGAGGGCCGGTGAATTCCGGCATGCGCTCGCGCCAGATGTCCACGATATCGACGTCCCAATCCGGCCGGGCCTTGCGGAAGCTGTCGAGAAACACGCTTGCGCCGGCGTTCGACTCGGACTCGGCGCGGGGCGAACAGGACAAATGCAGAAGCTTCGCCACGGCTCATCCCAATGCTCTAATCACGGCATCGGCCCTGGTCACCACCGCAACGTTCTGCATGGCGAAATTGATCGAAGCGTTATGCCAGTCGGCATTCATGGTCGAGCAGCAATCCTCGGGCACGATCATGAAATAGCCCTTGTCGGCCCCTGTCCGCGCCGTATGCTCGACCGACATGTTGGTCCAGGCGCCGGTGTTGATGAGCATGTCGCGGCCGGTCGCTTTGAGGATCGTCTCCAGCCGGGTGCCTTCCCAGGCGCTCATGCGCATCTTCTCGACGACGAAGTCACCGGGCCGTGGCTCCAGGCCGGCGACCGGCGCCGCACCCCAGCTTCCGCGCACCATCGCCTTGCTGTCGACGAGGCCCTCGAACAACGGTGCGTTCAGCGTCACGCCGGGCGCGCCGGGCTCCACGACGAACCAGACATGGATGATGGCGACGCCGCGGGCCCGCGCGGTCTCTGCCAGGCGCCGGACATTCTCGACGACATGCTGTTGCTTTGCATGTCCAGGCGCGCCGGACTCGGCGAAGGCGCCGCCGTCGATGATGACGTCGTTCTGCAGGTCCTGGATGATCATGGCGCAGCGCTGCGGATCAAGCCGCATGTCGCCGTCAGCGAGGATGGGCGCCGCCGGCGCGGCGCTGGCCGCCTGGCCGCCTGCGCTTCGCCGTCCACTCATATAAGGTTCATGCCGCGGGCCGACCTTGGTCGGGATCGCATAGACCGAATGGGTCGAGGTTAGATACAGCGTGCGGAAATCCGGCCCGCCCCAGGCGAGGTTGGCGACCATCTCGGGCAGGCGGACCTTGCCGAGCAGCTCGCCGCGCGACGAATAGACCCAGACGCCGCCGGGCGCGGTGACCCAGATATTGCCGTGCTGATCGCACTTCATGCCGTCGGGCAGGCCGGCTTCGAGCTCGGAGCGAATGCCGCTTGCGAACACCCGCGCATTCGACAGCGTGCCGTCGGCGTTGACGTCGAAGACGCGGATCAGCGCCTGCACGGTGTCGTTGACATAAAGCAGCTTCTCGTCCGGCGAGAAGCACAACCCGTTCGGCTGATCGAACAGACTTCGCTCGACCACGAGCTTAGGCTCGCCGCCGGGCACGAGGCGATAGACGCCCTGGAAGCCGAGCTGGCGTGGCCGCTCGACGCCGTAGACCGGCATGCGGCCGTACCATGGGTCCGAGAAATAGATCGCGCCGGAGGAATGCACGCAGACGTCATTCGGGCTGTTCAGCTCCTGTCCCCCAAAATGCGAGGCCAGCACCTCGCGCCGCCCGTCCGGCCGTTCGCGGATCAGCGACGACGTCGCGTGCTCGCAGACGATCAGGTTGAGCTCGGCATCATAGGTCATGCCGTTGCATTTGTTGGAGGGGCGCTTGACCTCCACGACGCCGCGCCGCGCATCCCAGCGCCGGCGCACGTCGCCCGGCATGTCCGAGAACAGCAGATAGTGATCGACCGGATGCCAGATCGGCCCCTCCGTGAAGTCGAAGCCGGTGCCGACCTGCGCGACCGGCGCATAGGGGTCGATCAAGGTTTCGAATTCGCTTCGCAAGGTGACGTGCGTCATCGGTCGATCCTCGCGTCAAATTATGCCGGGAACCAGTTGCGCGCGGGCAGCGATTGCACGATCGGGCCGGGGACCTGATCGTGCAGGCGTCCGACGACGGTGCCGCCTTCGATCTTGGCGGGACGATCATGCACCGGCAGTAGATAGCGCGAATTGCTGAGGAGCTTCTTGATCGAGGCCTTCTCCGCCCGCTTGCTGGTGCCGTGGTTGCCCGTCGTGCGCGGCTCCCAATCATGGATCTCGTTGAAAGGCGTTACGATCTGGTCGTTGAAATCGTAGATCACGTCGCCGCAGATGGTCGCAATGCCATCGGCGGTCTCGACGATGACGTTCATCGAGCCCTCAGTGTGCGCATTGGCGGCGTCGCAGTAGACGCCGGGCATCAGCTCGATAGGACCGGTGATTTCCAGGTCAAGAAAGCGCAGCGCGCTCTTGGTGTGCAGCCGGTCGATCAGGTGCTTGATGTCGGGGGCGGGATATTGCGGATGCATCAGGCCGGAGACGGAATATTCGAGCTCCTTGCGGTTGAGCACGACGGTCGTGTTCATCGGGAACAGATCGTCCTTGCCGGCATGGTCGATGTGCAGATGTGTGTGGCAGACGAAGCGGACGTCACCCATGCGCACGCCGTGGCGCGCGAGCTGATTCTCGATCATGTTCTCGTGGTACTGCAAGCCCCGCATGCCCAGCGTTTCCATGATCTGGTTGGAGCGGTAGCCGGTGTCGACCACGACCGGATATTTCCCCCCGAGGATCAGAAAGCCGAGGGTGAGGACGCGGCGGGTACGGCCGCAGTCGCGGCCGAGCACCAGAAAGCTCGATTCCAGCTCGATATCGCCGTAGTCCAGGATCTTGATCTCCAGCGCCATTCCTTTCCCTCCCTCATTTCGCTTTCTTGTCTGTCAAAGCCGATAAACGCGCCTCGCCGTCGCCCTGAAGATGGCGTCCTGCTGTTCCGCACTGAACGGCGCGGCGGCGCTGCGAAAAGCCTCCACGAGTTCCCGATAGCTGGTCCACAACTTCTCGATCGGAAAGTTGGAGCCGAACAGGCAGCGCTCGGCGCCGAAGATCGCGACGGTATCCGCGAGCACGGCGGCGATGTGCGCGGGATCGTTGCGATGGATGAAGGTGCCGAGCCCGGAGAGCTTCGAGACCACATTCGGGCAGGCCGCGAGCCGGGCCATGCCGCCGCGCCAGGCGGCGCGGCCGGCAGGCGAGAGATCCTCCAGCATGCCGGCATGCTGGAGGATGAAGGTCACGTCGGGGCAGGCTTCGGCAAGCGCTGCAGCGTCCGCCATCTGCGGGGTGAACACCTGCAGGTCGAAGCTCCAGCCATAGCCGGCGAGACGCGCGATGTTGCGGCGGATCGTTGGATCGGCGCAGAGGTCCGGCCGGGTGGCGAAACGATACAGCGGGTTCTCGTGCCAGTGCAGCTGCATGCGCACGCCCCGCACCAGGGAATAGCGCTTCAGCCGATCGAGCTGTGGGCGGACGTCGTCCACGGCAAAATTGGCATAAGCGACGATCGCGTGCGGCCAGCCGTATTCCTCGGCGGTCCGCTGCACCCACGCGGCCTCGTCCTCGAAACGGTCGTTGGCCCAGTTGGTCTGCACATAGACCGAGCGGGTGACGCCGGTGCCCTTGAGGTCTTCGAGATATTCGGCAATCGGATAGTCGCGCCGGATCGGCTCGTACGGTCCGAAGATGCGGGGCTGCATGGGACCGGTCAGCCAGGGCAGGTCGGCCTGCCGCCAGATGTGATGATGGCCGTCGACAATATCGGTCACGCCGCTCTCCTTCGTCCCAACGCCAGAATATGTGCGACGATCGATGCGCTCGAACCGCCATCCATGAGGTCATCGACGAAGCGCTCGATGGCGACGAGCGCCTCGGTCTGCGGACGGAATCCGGCGCTTGTCGCCAGCGGCGTCAGCCAGCTCAGGCGCCAGGCCCGCCGCGACAGTTTCGCGACGGCGTCGCGAAGCGCATCGGTCTCGCCGCGTTCGAGTCCGTCGGACACGATGACCACGGCGGCACCGCGGGCATAGCCGCCGAAGCGGGGCACCGCGAGGAAGGCTTGGAGCGCGTCGCCGATGCGGGTCCCTCCGTCCCAGTCGCTGACCAGATGCGCGGCGGCGTTCATGGCCTGCTCGCGGCGCTTCAGCCGCAATGGACGCGTGATGCGGGTCAGCCGCGTGCCGAAGGTGAACACCTCGACATTGGGCGCCGCCTGCACCAGCGCATGCGCGAGCTTCATGTTCTCCTCGGTGCGGCTCTTCATCGAGCCGGACACGTCGATCAGCAGCAGCATCTTGCGCGGGCGCTGGCGCCGCTTCATGTGGCCGAGCCGCAGCATCTCGCCGTCGCTGCGGACGCTGTCACGCAAGGTGCGACGCAGATCGGCAAACGGCCCGCGGCGGGCGCGCATGCGGCGATGGCCGCGCCGCCGCGGCAGGCGCCGCGGGGCCTCGCGTGCCAGGCGACGCAGCGCATCGGTCGTGGAAATCTGGGCGAAGCGGCGCTCGACCAGCGCCTCGGTGCGCGTCGCGGTGAGGCCGGACTCGCTGGCGTCATCGGAGAGCAGGGGCTCCTCGTCGCCGCGGCCTTCCTCCTGGAGACGGACCGTCTCGTCGTCCTCTCCATCTTCGGCGTGCTCGATCGCCTCGCTGCCGCGAAAATGAAGGTCGAACAGTCGGTCGAAGGTGGCGCGGCGCTCGGGCGGCGGCGCCAGCGTCGCCAGCGCGGCCTGCCGGATGTGCTCGATCGTGCGGGGGCCGAGCAGCTCGATCGCCGCCAGGAACGTCGTGGTTTGCTCCGGAGCCACAGCAAAGCCGTTCGCGCGCAGCAAGGGAACGAAGGCAACGAAAATGCGCGCGGCGCGCGGAAGCTGCGGCTCGATGGTCATGCCGTCGCCTCCGCGAGCATGGCATCGAGCCGCGGCGAGATGAAGTGCAGATCCTCTTCGTCCTTCAGCGCAACGCCGATCGAGCGCTTGAACGCATCCGGCCAGCGTGCGCCGCCCTTGTGCAGGAGCGTTGCGGCCTCGGCCCAGTCGACGGCCTCGGCGATGCCGGGCGCCTTGCTCAGGGGCTCGCGCCGCAGCTTCTCGACCGCCGCGACGACGGCGCGGGCGGTGGCCTCGGCGACGCTGGATGCGCGCATCATGATGATCCGCGCCTCACGCTCGGCGCTGGGATAGTCGATCCAGTGATAGACGCAGCGGCGGCGCAGGGCCTCGTGCAAGTCGCGGGTCCGGTTCGAGGTCAGCACCACGACGGGACGTTCGGCCGCGCGAACCGTGCCGCGCTCGGGAATCGAGATCTGGAAGTCGGAAAGGAATTCGAGCAGGAAGGCCTCGAACTCCTGATCGGCGCGGTCGATCTCGTCGATCAGCAGCACGGTGGAATCGGGCGCGCGGAGCGCGGCCAGCATGGGACGTTCGATCAGGAAGGTCTCGCCATAGATGTCGATGCTCTCGTCGCCCGCCTGGCGAATTGCCAGCATCTGCCGCGGGTAGTTCCACTCATAGAGCGCGGCAGAGGCGTCGATACCCTCGTAACATTGCAGGCGGATCAGGCGGCGGCCGAGCACGGCAGCGATGGCTTTGGCGGCTTCCGTCTTGCCGACGCCGGGCGCGCCCTCCAGCAGCAAGGGCTTGCCGAGCGCGAGGCTGAGATAGGCTGATGTCGCAAGGCCTTCGTCGGCGAGGTAGTAGGCCGCGCGCAGCGCCTTCTCCAGCGCCTCCGGGCTGTCGATGCCGACGATGTTGCTGCGAACCGCCACTTCCGTTCCTCTAGCGCCGTGCCTGCGGCCGCGCGCCGCCCTGGGCCTTGATCGCGCGCAGCACTTTTTCCGGCGTAATCGGCAGATCGTCGATGCGGACGCCGACGGCGTTGAAGATCGCATTCGCAACGGCCGGTAGCACCGGGTTGGCGCACATCTCACCGGGGCCTTTGGCCCCGAAGGGCCCGTCAGGCGCAGGGCGTTCCAGCACGGCAATGTCGTGCGGGCAGATGTCGCCGGGGCCGGGCATCAGATATTCGACGAAGTCGCGGGGGCCGTGGACGGGGTCGGGATAATAGGGCTCCGGCGTCTCGTAGAGCGCGTGGCTGACGCCCATCCAGGCGCCGCCGACCAACTGCTGCTCGACCAGCCGCGGGTTGAGCGCGCGGCCGAGCTCATAGGCGGAATCCATCCGGACCATCGCGACATCGCCGGTCTCGTCGTCAACCTCGACTTCGGCAACGAGGCTGGCATGGGCGTAACAGGTTGCCGGCGACATCTCACCGGTCTCCGGATCGACGTTGGAGAGGGGAACGAGAAAGATGCCGCGGCCCGAGATGGTCTTGCCTTGCTTGAACTGCGCGGCAATCGCGACATCCTTGGTCGAGATCGAACGGTGCGGCGCGCCCTTGACGTGAATGTTGCCGCGGCCGTCGGTTTCGAGATCGGCGGCGTTGACTTCGAGCTCTTCAGCCGCCGCTTCCATCATCACGCCGCGTGCTTCGCGGGCCGCGGCCATCACGGCGTTGCCGACGCGGTGGGTGCCGCGCGAGGCGAATGAGCCCATGCAATGCGGGCCGGTGTCGGAATCGGCCGTGTCGACATAGACGTCCTCGACCGGAACGCCCAGCGTCTCCGCGCAGATCTGCCGCGTCACCGATTTCATGCCCTGGCCGAGGTCGATCGACGACAAGGCCACCGTGAACTTGCCGCTGGGGTTGGAATGCACCAGCGCTTGGCTCGGATCGCCGCCGAGGTTCATGCCGATGGGATAGTTGATCGATGCCATGCCGCGTCCGCGGTGCCTGGTCATGTCAGCGCCTCCTTGTCCCGAACACGGAAGAGAACCGCGTCGCACCGTGGGACGGCGCGGCCGGGCGTGGCGGGGGAGGCGACGGCGCGGGTGGGGGCGGATCGCGCGGCGGTTCACGGGTGACGGTGGGCGGAAGCCGGTCGTAACTGGTGCGCTGCTGGACCGGCGCGGTCGGCCCCGTGCGCGACGAGTCCGCCGGCGTTGGCGGGATGACTGCACGGCTGCCGCCGCCGTCCTTGCGCGAGGAGGCGCGCCTGAACTCGTCGCGGATCGGCCATTTGGCCTTCTCGGCCGCGACCTGGACGCATTCGATCAGCGCGGTGTTCTTGGCCTCGCGCCGGTGTGCCTTCATGTCGCCGTCGCGATAGGCGTTGAGGATGCGAAACTCCATCGGGTCCATGCCGACGAGGTTGGCGAGCTTGTCCATCTGGCACTCGATGGCAAAATCCATCGCCGTGACGCCGAAGCCGCGCATCGCGGTCGCAGGTGTGCGATTGGTGAAGACGCAATAGACGTCGCCATAGACGTTCGGGATGGTGTAGGGGCCCGGCAGATGCGCGGCGCACTTCACCGCGGCATAGCTCGACAGCCGCGTATAGGCGCCGCTGTCGAAAAAGGCGCGGATCTTGCGTGCGACGATGCGGCCATCGCGCATGACGCCGTCCTTGATGTAGATGCGCTCGGCGCCACGCGGCGGGCCGTACTGCATTTCCTCCTCGCGCCCGAACACGTATCGGACGGGGCGCCCGGTCAGCATCGCGCCGAGGATGGCGAGTGGCTCGGTCAGCGTGTCCACCTTGCCGCCGAAACCACCACCCACGGTACCGCCGATGAAGTGGAACGTGTTCGAGGGCACGTCCAAGATCTTGGCGCAGGTGTCGACCGAGAAGAACAACGCCTGGGTCGAGGTGTAAACAACGTAGCGGCCGTTGGTGTCGGGCGCTGCAATGGCCCCGTTGGTCTCCGTGGGCGCGTGCTCGATCGGCGACATCTGGTAGCGCTGTTCGAGAACGTGATCGGCGGCGGCGAGCGCGGCATCGGCGTCGCCGAAGCGCAGGCGCTGATGATCGTAGACGTCGTGATAGATGAAGGCGTTCTTCGGATAGGTCTCGTTGACCACGGGCGCGCCGGGCTTCAGCGCGTCCTCGACGTCGAACACGGCCGGGAGCGGCTCGTAGTCGACCTTGACCTTCGCGATGGCCTCGAACGCCTCGCGCTCGCTGTCGGCGACGATGGCAAGGATCGGCTCGCCCTTGTAGTGGACCTTGTCCACCGCCAGCGACGGCTCGTCGTCCTTGCCGAAATTGATCAGGCTGAGCAGCGTGTTGAGATTGACCGGCACGTCGGTGCCGCGGATGATCCGGCGCACGCCGGCCGAGCGCTCGGCCTCCGTGGTATCGATGCGGCGGATCCTTGCATGCGCCTGGGTCGAGCGCACGACCTTCAGATGCAGCATGCCTTGCAGCTTGTGGTCGTTGAAGTAGCTCGAGGTGCCCGTGACATGGCCGAGCATGTCCTGGCGCTGGGTGCCCTTGCCGATCTCCTTCAGATTGTCGTCGCGCTCGTCGGCGAAAATGTCCTTGCGCAGTTCCAGCATGGTCGCGGTCCCTTACGCGCTGACCTGGCCGCCGGCGGCGGCGAGGATGGCGTTGATAATCGGCTCGTAGCCGGTGCACCGGCAGATGTTGCCGGAGATCGCCTCGATGACCTCGTCGCGGCTCGGCGAGGGGTTGCGGTCGAGCAGCGCCTTGGCGGCCATCAGCATGCCCGGCGTGCAATAGCCGCACTGGGCGGCAAAATTGTCGGCGAAGGCGCGCTGTAGCGGGTGCAGGTTGGGGCCCTGCTTCATGCCGTCGAGCGTCTCGATGGACCTGCCGGCGACAGTCTCCGCCAATGTCAGGCAGGAGAGGTGGAGTTCGCCGTCAACAAGCACGCTGCAACTGCCGCAGCCGCCCTGGCCGCAGCCGAATTTCGGCGTCATGTCGCCGATCAGCTCGCGCAGCGCGACCAGCAGATTGGTGCCGCCATCGACGAAGATCGCGACGTCGCGGCCGTTGTGTCGAAATTGCAGAGGTATCTTGGACATGGGCTCTATTCCTGTCCCGACAGCAGGCGCCGCAGATGGACGCCGACGATCTCGCGGCGATACCAGGCGCTGCCGAGCGCGCTATCGGATGGCGATGTCCCCTCAGTCGCCGCGGATGCGGCGGCCGCGATGGTTGCGGCGTCCAGCGAGCGGCCCTCCAGCGCGCGTTCGGCGGCGCGGGCGCGGATCTGTGTCGGGGCCATCGAGCCCAGCGCGATCCGGGCGCCCGCAATCCGTCCGCCGCTGATCGGCAGATGCGCCGCAAGGGTGATGACAGAGCCGCCCTTCGGCTTGATCCGAGCGATCTTGCGATAGCGGAACGCCACGCTGCTCGCTGGCCTGGTGCAGGACACCGACAGCACGAGTGTTCCGGCCTGACGTTCGCGCGCCTGCAGGAACTCCTCGATCGGGATGTCGCGTGAACCAAAGCCGCCGGCGACGGCGACGGTGGCGTCGAGCGCCAGCAGCGCCACGGTGAAATCGCCATAGGGACTGGGCGCGAAGAGGTTGCCGCCGACCGTGCCCATGTTACGCACGGCGGGACCGCCGATCGACCGGGCAGGGGCATGCAGGAAGCCGAGTTCCCGTTCGGCGAGAACGCGTGCGAAGGTGACGCCAGCGCCGAGCGTGATGCGGGGCCCCGATGCATCGATCCGGGTCAGCGCCTGGTCCTGAGCGCGAACGACGGTCGAAATCGTAACGTCACCCTCGTTCAGCGCCCGCATCACCAGCGTGCCGCCGCCGAGATAGCGCGCGCTGCGGTCCGAAGACAACGCCCCGGCCGCCTCGCTGGCGCTTGCAAACGTCTTGACTGTTACGGCCATGATGATGCGGCCTCCTTCAGATGTCGACGGATCGCCTCGAAACCGGCCTGATAGATGTCTTCGGCGACCATGTGGGTCATGCGGTCGCTATCCTCAGGCTTGGTGGTGAAACGGGATTCCCAGTGCCAGAAGGTACGGTCGCCGTCGGTGACCGGCAGCAGCCGGACATGGGCGACGTAGTTGAACATGGGAACCGGCGTATCGAGCAGGCAATAGCTGAAGGACTGTTCCAGGTCCGACAACGCCAGCAATTGCTCGCGCAGCTCGGCGCCGTCGTTGAGCTTGAACCGCCTGACGCAACCGATCTTGTCGGAAGACTGCGCGCGTTCGATCGAGGAGGTCGCAACAGCCGGATGCCAGCGATCGTGCCCGTTGAAGTCGCGCAGAACGGTCCATACTGCGTCGGTCGGTGCGTCCAGGATCGTGCTCTTGACGATATGCGGCACGGTTAACCTCCGAACACGCGTTTCAGTGCGTCGAACCCGCCCTGGAATACGCCGCCGCCGATATTGCTGACCAATTCGGTCTCTCGCTCCGGAGCGCAGTCGAATTCGGCAGTCCATTCCATGAAGGTCTGGTCGCCGTCGGTGACGGGAGTCAGCCGCAAGGTTGCGACATAGTTCTCGACGCCCATAGGGGATTCCAAGATCGAATAGGTGCAGAACATGTCGTAGTCGGAGAGGCCCAACAGCTTCTCGCGGATGCGGTCGCCGTTGCGCAGGCGGAAATCCCTGACACAGCCGATCTTGTCCGAGGGCTCGCCGCCCTCGATGCGGCTTTCGGCGATCGCCGGATGCCAGTTCGGTAGGCCGTTGAAATCGCGCACGCGCGCCCAGACGCGGTCGTTGCGGGCATTGACGACGGTTGAGACGTAGACGCGGGCCATGGCTCAGACCTCAGCTCTTCTTCCGCGGCCCGCGCTCGGCCGGCGGCTCGCCACCTTCGGCCGCAGGCGGGGAGGCGGCCGGCTTGTCGCCGCTACCTCCGCCACCTCCGCTCTTACGCGCGGAGTCCTTGATGCCCTGCATGTCGCGCGCTTCGCGGATCAGGCCCGGCATCTTGGCGAGGCTGCCGCCTTCGACGCCGATATCGGACAGGATGGAGTCGATCAGCGGCGCCTGGACGCGATAACGCAGGGCGGAGTCGATGACCTCGTCCGTGGCGCTGCGGCCGCCATTGCCACCATTCCCGTTGCCGTTGAGGCCGTCGACCTGGAGGATGCGGATGCCCTCGATCTTCTCCATCGGCTTCACGCTCTCGCGCACGATGCCCTCGATCCGGTCGAGCAGCTTTCTGCGGAACAGCGAGTAACGCGCCTGGTCGGTCAGCACGTTCTCGGCCTCGTTGAGCATCCGCTGCGCCTCGGCCTCCACGGCGGCGCGCACGCGTTCGGCCTCGGCCGCAATCCGGGTCTCCTCAGCCTGCTTCTCGGCGAGCAACACCTCCACCGTCTTGCGCCGTTTTGCAATTTCGCTCTCGCGCGCGGTGACGACGCGTTCGGCCGCCTCCGTGGCCCGTATCCGGGCTTCCTCAGCGGCGGCGCGGGCGGCGGACTCCTCCAGCGATTTCTGATGGATGGCGATGGCCTTCTCCATCAGGACCGTCTCGACCTCCTTCTCGCGGTTGACCTCGAGCTTGCGCAGCTCGCGCTCGCGGCCGATGCGGGCCTCGTCGAGCCCGCGGTCGGATGCGATGCGCGCGCGCTCGACCTCCTCGCGGGAGGCGATCTCGGCCTCCTGCAGCGACTGGACACGAGCAACCTCGAGCTGTTCGATGGCACGCCGCCGCTCGATCCGGGCGGCCTCCAGTGCCTGCTCACGCGAGACGTCGGTGGTCTCGACCTCCTTGCGCGCGACGATCTCGGCCTGCCGGACCTGGCGGTCGGCATCGATCCGCTCGGACTTCTTGGTCGACAACGCGATGACGCGGTCTTCATCGGCGATCTCGATCGCCTTCTTCTGCTCGATATTGAGCACCTCGCGCTTCTTGGACGAATTGATCCGCTCGGCTTCGAGGGCCAGATCGACCACGATGCGCTGGCGTTCGATGGCGTCGCGTCGCTTCAACTCCGCCGCTTCCAGAATGCCAGTGCGTTCGATTTCCAGCGAACGCGTATCGCGTTCAGCCTGGATCCGCTCGGCTGCGACCGCTCTCTCCTGGGCGATACGTGCCGCCTCGATGGCCTCGCGGGAGGCGATGTCGGCTTCCTCGACGGCGCGGTTGCGGGCGATTTCCAGCGAGCGCACGCGCTCCTCCTGGGCGATGCGGCTGGCCTCCGTGGTCTCGCGCGCGGCGATGCCGGCGACATCAAGCGTCTGGTTGCGCTCGATCTCCAGTTGCCGCGTGTTCTGTTCGGCGGCGATGCGCTCGGCGGCGAGCGTTCGCTCGCGGCCGATGCGGGCGGCCTCGACCGCGCGCTGCGCCTCGATCTCCGCCTCCTGGATGGTGCGGACCTGCTGGATCTCCAGCGCGCGGGTGCGCTCGTCGGAGGAGATGCGTTCAACGTTGACAATCAGCGTCTGGGCGATGCGGGCCTTTTCGGTCGCCTCGCGCGCGGCGATCTCGGCCTCGTCCACGGCGCGCGTGCGCTCGATCTCGCGGCGCCGCGTCTCCTCTTCGTTGGCGATGCGCGCGTCGGTGACGACGCGGTCCTGCTGGATCCGGGCCTTTTCGATCGCCTCGCGGGCGGCGATCTCGGCTTCCTCGACGGTGCGCATCCGCTCGATCTCGCGCTGGCGCACCTCCCGTTCGGACGCAATCCGCGTGGTGTCGATCGAACGCTGGTTGGCGATCCTTGTTTTTTCGATCTCCTCGCGCGCCAGCAGCTCCTTCTCCTCAATGGTGCGGGTGCGCTCGATCTCCTTCTGGCGGGTCTCGCGCTCCGAGGCGATGCGGGCTTCGGCGATCGCCTGGTCATTGGCGATGCGGGCGCGCTCGATCGCCTCGCGGGCGGAGATCTGCGCCTGCTCGGCCTCGGTCTCGCGCAGGGCGCGCTCGCGGGCGACTTCCGTCCGCTGGAGGGCGCGGCGCATCTCGATGTCGCGCTCCTGCTCCAGGCGCGCGGTCTCGCTCTCGCGCTCGATCTCGAGCGCCTGCCGCTCGGCTTCCAGGTTGCGGGTGCGGATCTTGATCATCGAGTCCTGCTCGATGTCATTGCGCAATTTCCGCTTGGCCTCGATGTCCTGCATCAATTGGGTCAGGCCTTCGGCGTCGAAGCGGTTCGAGGGATTGAAGAACTCGAGGTCGGTCTGGTCGAGATCGGTGATCGCGACGGATTCGAGCTCGAGGCCGTTCTGCGCAAGTGCCTCCGCCGCATTGGTCTTGACCCGCGCGACATAGTCGCCGCGGCGCTCGTGCATCTCCTCCATGGTCATCTCGGAGGCGACCGAGCGGATCGCGGAGATGAACTTGCCTGCCAGCAGCGCATGGAGCTGACCGGGCTCCATGGTGCGGCGGCCGAGCGTCGCTGCCGCGATCGAGACGGCCTCACGGGTCGGCTGCACCCGGACGTAGAAGTCGGCCTCGATGTCGACGCGCATGCGGTCGCGGGTGATCACGGCGTCCTGCCTGGAGCGCACGATGCCCATGGGCAGCACGTTCATGTTGACCGGCGTGTAGTCGTGGATGAACGGCAGCACGAAGGCGCCGCCATTGATCACCACGCGCTCGCCGAGGAAGCCGGTCCGGACGAACGACGTCTCCTTGGAGGAGCGATGATAGAGCCAGTTCACGATGTAGACGCCGACGACGATCACGACGATCGCGACGATCAGCCAGAGGATCAATTCACCGACCAGCATCCCTGACATCTTTCCCTCCCTCGAACCTATCAGGCGTTATCGCGCGCCGATCGCCTTGAATTGACGTACCTGTTCAGTCAGCGCCCGCTCCACGGGAAGCCGCTCCATCGAGGACGCGCCGTAGAAGCCGTGGCAATGGCGGGTGTTCTTCATGATGAAATCGGCATCGGTGGGATCCGCGATCGGGCCGCCATGCGCCAGCACCAGGATCTCAGGATTGACGCTGAGCGCAGCCGAAGCCCATGTGTCGATCCGCGCCGGACAGTCCTTCAGCTTCGGCGCGGTCTGCGCGCCGATCGATCCACCTGTCGTCAGGCCCATGTGACAGACGATGATATCGGCGCCGGCGATCGCCATCGCGGCGGCCTCCTTCTCGCTGAAGACGTAGGGTGTCGTCAGCATGTCCTTGTCGTGCGCCTTGGCGATCATGTCGATCTCCAGCGCGTAGGACATGCCGGTCTCTTCCAGATTGGCGCGGAAGATGCCGTCGATGAGCCCGACGGTCGGGAAGTTCTGCACGCCTGCGAAACCCAGCGCTTTGAGCTGGTCGAGAAACACGTCCATGTCCCGAAACGGATCGGTGCCGTTGACGCCCGCAAGCACCGGGGTCCGGGCCACCACGGGCAATACTTCGTTCGCCATCTCGAGCACGATGGCGTTGGCATCGCCGTAAGCCATCAGGCCCGCGAGCGAGCCGCGGCCGGCCATCCGATAGCGACCGGAATTGTAGATCACGATGAGATCGACGCCGCCGGCCTCCTCGCATTTGGCCGACAGGCCCGTGCCGGCGCCGCCGCCGACGATCGGCTCGCCGCGCCGCGCCATGTCGCGGAACTTCTTCAGGAGGGCTGCGCGTTCAAACCTGGCCATCGGTCACCTCGCTTGTCTCCGCCGCGCGCCGGTGCGGCCGAGCAGGGTTCGGAATGCACTGACGATGGCGGCGGCGAAGTCGGGATCGTTGATGTTCTTGGGGGTGCGGATGAGCTGGCGGTTGCCGGTCTGCCGCACGGTGCGCTCCAGCGTGCGGAACAGCGCGGCGTCGGCATCCGGGTCCCAGAACGGCTGGCCCCGCGCGTCGAGTGCGGAGACGCCGCCCTCGGGCAGGAAGAAGCGCACCGGGCCGTCCATCTGGTTGAGCCGCTCGCCAATCCAGCGGCCCATGCGCTCGTTCTCTTCCACGGTGGTCCGCATCAACGTCACCTGCGGATTGTGGACGTGGAATTTGCGGCCTCGGTAGCGCTCGGGAATGGTCTCGGGCGCGCCGAAATTGACCATGTCGAGGGCGCCGACCGAGCCGACATAGGGGATGCGCGTGCGGATGATCGCACCGAAGCGGTCCTCCGTCGCCGGAAACACGCCACCCATCAGGAGATCGCAGACCTCTGTCGTGGTGAGGTCTATGATTCCGGCGAGCTGGCCGGACTCGACGAGTTTTTCCATGGAACGGCCACCGACGCCGGTGGCGTGGAAGACCAGGCATTCGAAATCGTCGCGCAGGTCGGCGGCGATGTTCTGCACGGCGGGTGTCGTCACGCCGAACATGGTGATCCCGACCGCAGGCAGGCCGTCGGCCTCGCGCGCCGTCGCGGCACGGGCATCGAGCCGCGCCTTGACCATGCCGGCCAGCGCATTGGCGCCGTTGGCCAGCACAGCGCGCGAGATCGAGTTCAGGCCCTGCACGTCGGTGACGGAGTGCATCATCGTGATGTCGGCAGGGCCGACATAGGGCCCGACGTCGCCGGAGGCGACGGAGGAGACGATCAGCTTGGGCACGCCGACGGGGAGGGTGCGCATCCCCGGGGCAACCAGCGACGCCGCGCCCGAGCCGCCCGCCGAGATCACGCCGGCGACATTGCCCTGGCGCCGCAACCAGCTGGCGAACGCATCGGCCATCGCCGTCACCGCGACGCCGCGATCGGGGCCGAACACGGCGGAGCCGCCGCGACCGTGGTTCAGCGCGATCTCCTGCGCGGAGACATCGCAGCTGGAATGCTTGCCGCTGGTCGAGACGTCGACCAACCGGGTGCGCAGGCCGCTTTCGGCGATGATGTCGCGGATGAAGCGCAGCTCGAGGCCCTTGGTGTCGAGCGTGCCGACGACCAGCACGACGGGCGGGCCGGCGGGCTGCGCCGCGGCCGGCTCGCGCTTGCGCCGGGCCGTCTCGTCGAGCCGCGAGACCTGCGTCGATAGAGTGCGGGCTGCGGCCTCGATGCGGGCGATCGGCACCGGCTGCGACCACCTTGTCGGGAGCGTCGGGTTGGAGACGTAAATGCGGATCGGGCCGTCGCGGCGCGGCGCCGGCGCGGGCTTTCTTGTCTCCGGGCCGGACTCGGCGGCGCCGATGTCAGGCTCGAGCTCGGCGTGAAGGCCGACGCCGAGCAGGCGCTGCTGCAGGTCGCGGTCGGCGGCGAGGCGGGCGGAGTCGATGATGCGGTTGATGCGGCCGTTCACCATGATCGCGACGTTGCGAGAGACCGCGGTGGCGACACCGATGTTCTGCTCGATCACGAGCACGGACATGTCCTCGTCCTCGCCGAGTCGCAGCAGCATCTCCTCGACCTGCGCCACGATGACGGGCGCGAGGCCCTCGGTCGGCTCGTCCATGATCAACAGATTCGGATTGGTGAGCAGCGCGCGCGAGATCGCCAGCATCTGCTGCTCGCCGCCGGAGAGCTGGCCGCCGCCATGATCCTTGCGCTCGGCAAGGCGCGGGAAGGTGTCGTAGATGCGCTCGGCCGTCCAGGCTCCGCTGCGCATTCCGCCGGCCAGCCGCAAATGCTCGTCGACGCTGAGCGAGCGCCAGAGCCGGCGGCCCTGCGGCACATAGGCCACGCCGAGGCGATGGATTTCGTGCGGCTCGAGGCTGGAAATCTCGCGGCCATTGAAGCGGATCGAGCCGCCGCGGGCGCGCTTCAGGCCGGTGATCGTGTTGCAGAGCGTGGTCTTGCCCATGCCGTTGCGGCCGACGACCGAAAGCACGCCGGCTTCGAGCGAAAGCGACACGCCCTGCAGCGCATGGCTTTCGCCATAATAGACCTGCAGGTCGTCGATACGGAGCACATGTTTGGCACCGCGCTCAGCCATGCTTGCCCCCGAGATAGATTTCCTGCACTTCAGGGTCGTTCTCGATCTCGCGCGGCGTGCCTTCCTTGAAGAGACGGCCATTGTGCATCATCGACACATATTCGGAGACGCGCAGCGCGACGTCGAGATCGTGCTCGATGATGATATAGCCGATATGTTTCGGCAGTGCATTGAGGATGGCGATCAGGTCGCGGCGCTCAGTGGGCGACAGGCCGGCGGCGGGCTCGTCGAACAGGATGAAGCGCGGCGCGCCGGCCAGCGCCATGGCGATTTCGAGCTGGCGCTGCTGGCCGTGGCTGAGTTCGCGCACCAGCGTGTCGCCATAGGGTTCGAGATGCACGGCATGCAGGATGGATATCGCCTGCGCCATGTTGACGTCGCGCTCGCCCGGCCGGGTCAGCGCGAAGCGCTTGCGCGAGACGCCGCGGCAGGAAAGAAAGATGTTTTCCAGCACGGTGAGACCGCCGAACAGCTGCGAGATCTGGTAGGTGCGGCGCAGGCCCCGGCGGATGCGCTCATGCGGCGGCATGTCGGTGATATCCTCGCCGAAGAAGCGGATCGAGCCTCGGGTCGGCAGGAAATCGCCGGTAATGGCGTTGAACAGCGTGGTCTTGCCCGCGCCGTTTGAGCCGAGGACCGCGCGCCGCTCGCCAGCCGCGATCCTCATATTGATGCCCGAGAGCGCCACCAGTGCCCCGAAATGACGCGCGATGTCGCTGAGTTCCAGCGCATAGGCGCCGGTATCCTGCAAACGCGGTACAATATTGCTTTCGACCACTGGCGACGTCCTTGGCTTCCTTGTTGACGCAATTCCGGACGGAATACCGCTACGCACTTTTCCTGGAATTGCTTATGCGGATTACGGGCAGCTCGGATTGTCGCGGCCGACCGTGCCGAGCGCCAGGAAATCCTTTTCGGGAATGCCGAGCGTCTGGTTGACCTGTGGCACGACCTTGACGAGCTTGTTGAGCAGCGTGCCGTCCGGAGCCGCACTGACTTCGGTGAGGAAGATATCGGCAATCGCCTCGCGGTTCTTGTCGAGCGAGACCTTGCCGGTCGGCGTGTCGAAGGAGAGGC